>Ga0099828_10001884_pt1 | contig 14308 bp, 15 predicted proteins | sample CZO8metaG_2_FD_79338 | JGI IMG/M metagenome (GOLD analysis project Ga0099828, IMG submission 79338) | Vadose zone soil microbial communities from the Eel River Critical Zone Observatory, Northern California, USA - CZOApr15con2H1.8 metaG | ecosystem: Environmental > Terrestrial > Soil > Vadose...
AAATCAGGACCGAAACTGTGGCAACCGCAGCTAGTATTCCCAATGTCCTTTTCATTGCGACCCTCCTTTTGACTGACTTGCAGAGGAATATCTCGCGAGCGGCAGAGAAATTCGAAACGTGCTGCCGTGGCCTGCTTCGCTTTCGAGAGTGATGTCGCCGCCGTGAGCTTCGACGGCCCAGCGAGTGATGGACAGTCCAAGGCCAGCACCACCCCATTGTCGGGTCCGCGCCTGATCGACGCGGTAAAAGCGGTCGAAGACATGCGGCTGATGTTCGTTAGGAATTCCAGGTCCTTGGTCGATCACGTCCAAGAACACTTGTTTGTCTCCCCCGCTCTGTACCCGGACGAGGATCTGGCTTCCTTGGGGTGAATACTTAATGGCATTGTCCAGCAGATTGACGATGGCCTGGCGGAGAATGAGCCGATCTACCGAGACGAGGAAATTTGCGTCACCCGCGATATCAATCTGTTGCCGTTTCTCCTCAGCTAAAACTTCGACCACCGAGCTGGCTTCCTCTGCGAGGCGGAGAAGAGGAACTTCTTCCCGCTGAAGCTGGACGTGCCCAGCGTCGGCACGCGAAAGCGCAAGCAAGCTCTCCGCGAGCCGCGTCAAGCGATCTACCTCTTCCAGCATGCTTCCAATTACGTCTCGATACTCTGCCGGGCTCCTCTGGTCTTGTAGCGCGACCTCGCCAACACTTCGGATGGCAGTCAGCGGAGTTCGCAATTCGTGGGAGGCGTCAGACGTAAAGCGACGAAGTTGATCGAATGCGGCTTGCAACCGCCCGAGCATCTCGTTGAAGACGATCCCGAGCCTTCCCAATTCATCTTCGGGATTCTCGATGGACAGGCGCTCACCCAACCGCTCGGCAGATATTTGTTTTGTCTGAGTGGCCATCGAATCGATGGGTGCGAGCGCTTTTCGTGCAAGGGCGTAGCCCCCAAAACCCGCAAGCAACACGGCAATTGGAAAGCCGAGCAACAAGACTTCCCCGAATTCGCGCAGTTCACGCCACAACCCTTCCTCACTGTAGGCAACTCGGAGAACGACTCGCCGGTCTTCTACGTGATAAACGCTGCTCACGACCCTGACTCGCGTGCCATTCCGAAGCCGGGCAGTGGATGGACTTGGATCGTGCTGGCCCTCGTCCGGGCCGGGAGGACCACCTAGTGTCTGGTCTTGCAAGGCCGCGCTTCGATAAAGCAGCGAACCCTCCGGCGACCACACTTCGATGAAATGGCCGATTCTTGGTTCAGCCGCGTCAGGATGACTGGAATGCAGAGACAGGCCTCCGCTCGGCTCCTTCGCGAGCATCCCTTCCACAGTTTCGACGTCCTCAAGCAGGTTCTGGTCAAAGTCCTCACGCAAGCTCAAAAAAAGGAATAAGGACGCAACTCCCGCGTACAAGGCCAAAAGAGTCGCCAGCACGAGCACGTACCAGAGCGTCAATCGGGAACGGACGTTTCGCGGCCTGAATCTCATTCTTCCTCTCGCAGCACGAACCCGACGCCCCGAACGGTGTGTATCAGTTTGCGGTCGAAGGGCTCATCTACCTTGCGACGCAGACGATTGATATGAACGTCCATCACATTGTCGAGCGGCGTTGCGCGAGCAACTTCCTTCCAGACATCGCGCGCCAGCATCTCACGGGAAACCACCTGCTCTTTGTGCCGAAGCAGATATTCGAGAAGCTCAAACTCTCGGGCTGTCAGCTCCAGGTAATGCCCACCCCTCTTCGCCTTGCGAGTCACTACGTCCATTTCCAAATCAGCGAGTCGTAACTGGGGAGCCTGTTCGGATCGTCCGCGTCGAAGGCGGGCGCGAACGCGCGCCAACAGTTCCGGAAACGCGAAGGGTTTAACGAGGTAGTCATCAGCACCGCTATCGAGTCCGCGTACTCGATCCTCGATGGCATCACGAGCCGTGAGTATGAGAACCGGCGTTTGCAACCCACGCTTTCTCAGTGTGGACAGCACTTGCAGGCCATCGCGACCGGGAAGCATAAGATCCAAAATGACGAGGTCGAATTCCTCGGCGTTCACCAGGAAGAAACCTTCTTCTCCTGTAGAGGCGACGACGACACTGTATTTCTCTCGTTCCAATCCTTCCCGGAGAGCACGAGCCACCTTTGCTTCGTCTTCCACCACGAGGATGCGCAATTTTGGTCTTCCTTCGTGCATCTTGTTTGAGTCTTCCGGTTTCAGTCCTGTACGGTATAAATCCGCACTTCCGCACTGCGTCCCCCACGGGCCGGAACCGCCAGGTAGAAGCGGTCCGCGCCCTTCCTTCCTTTTCCAAAATATCCGCCCGTCCGGGCACCCAATGCCGAGGGTATCTTGGATAGGAGCTGGTAGTGGTCCGCATCCTTCTGTTGAAAAACGTTGATGAATCCCTCTCCGCCTGCCACGTAAATGCGTTTGCGCGCGGCATCGTAGTAAAGGTCATCCGTGTCCTGGACACACGGAAGCGCGGCGATCATGTGACCTGACGTCGTATCGAACACTGCCAGGCGTGCCGGCGCGCGGGTACCAACGAATAAGCGGTGATCGGCTTCATCCAAGGCCATCGGAAAGTTCATCTGAAGAGTCAATGCCCACCGCGAGATCGCGTGAGTGCTGCGATTAATTACCGCGATCTGTTTCAAGTCCGGCAGGTTCGCGTAAATGTTCGGTCCCGACGCTTCAAGTTGGAACGATTCCGGATGAGCTCCCAGCTTATATTCTTCATCGAGACGCTCATTCGTCGTCGCGTCGACGGCCCCAATCGCTCCTGTGTTGTCCTCGCCGTAGCCGACGTAAACACGCTTATTCACCGCGTCGTAACGCAGGTTGTCAACATCACTGTGGAAGTCGATCTCTTTGATGAGGTCAAAAGAAGTTCCGTCGTAGATGTACAGCTTTCCCTTGCTGCTCGCGGCAAAGAGTCTGTTGGCTTCCGAGGAAAAAACCACACCCTGAGGATTCGGAATTCCGGTGACGGTGTGGACTACGATTCTCGCGCTGATGTCGATGACTTCGACTGTATTGTTTCCAAGCGCAGAAACAAATAACCGGTTGCCAGCAGACCCAAAGTGATCGATACGTCCCTTTACGCCCTCTAAAGGAATGGCTTCCGTCAAGACGAGCGGGCGTGTGGCCGGAGGCGCCGAACTCTTTTGAGCATTCACTTGGGTCGAGAGCACATACAATCCAGCCAATGCCACCACACTGAAGCCTAGCAGCCTCTTCATGTCTCCTCCTGAGAGCGGATTCTGTTACTGCCTCTTTCTTCCTAAACAATTCAACAGTGCCTGAAGAGTTTCAGGACACTGGTTCGAACACGAGAATCGCGGCCTGCTCGTTGTCGTGAGCGGGCCCGGCCACATAGTAGCGGTTCAGTTCTGGCGACCAGAACGAAGTTCCGGCTCCCGGTCGCGTCGAGATTTTCCCGATGGTTTCGTAGTGATCCGAATCCTTCTGCTGGTAGCAGAAGACGTACCCGGCATCAAAACCTCTGCCTCCAGAAACGGAGATTCGTTTGTGTACGGCATCGAAATAGACGCCATCCATTCCCTCAACCGTAGCGAGATTCGCGATCTCCTTGCCGGTCTGAGAATCCACAACAAGCATTCGCGGAGGCGTACGTGTCCCGATAAACAATCGGTGCGTTCTTTCGTCAAAGGCTCCGTCGCCATTCCGCTGGCTGCTCACCCGCCCACGTGGACACCACCTCGCGCGTGTTTGTATCCACGACCTGAACTTTGCTTGTAGCGGAAACGAAGACGAACAAAGTCTTACCGGATTGGTTCAGAAGAAGCTCCCCAGGGTGGCCGTCCACCTTGATATCGCCAACGTGCTTATCCGTTTTTGCGTCGATCACCCCGACTTGGCCGTAGTCCTTACCCGCATCCTTACCGCCGTATCCGACGTAGAGAAGTTCCGTGTGGGGGTCGTACACAACACGATTGGGCCCCAGATCCAGCTTGATGGAGTCAAGCAATTCGAGAGTGTCACCGCGGAAGACGCGGAGCATTCCGTCGTCACCGCTGGCCACGAACACTTTGTTGAGAGATTCCACGTAGGCGATACCTTGCGGCTTTTGAAACCCCGGGATGCTCCTCACCCGCTTCCCCGCCTGCAGATCCACGACTTCTACCGAGCCATTCTCAAGTCCCGCAACGAAGAGCCGCTTTCCCTTCACATCCACGTCCATATGATCGATGCGCCCCTTTACGTTGGGCAAAGGAATCGTTTGCACCAACCACAAGGGAGCTGCACTCCGGGCGTCCGCAATCGCGGCCAAAGCGAAAAGCAGACCGACAAGCAAGCAGTACGTTTTCATTTCACCTCCGTGAAGAAGAAGCGATGGCCTGCACTGAGCGACGGTGATGTCGCGAAGGGCGCAGTTATGCCTAACTCCAGAGATGTTAGGGCCTTAGAGTGGACCTGCCTACTGAAGTTTTCCTGAAGAAATCGTCAGAATCCACTGGGCAGTGGGGACTTGCGAGAGCTTAATCACACAGGGCTTGTGTTAGGGACTCCGATCCGAGCGTTTGGAGCTAAGACGCCAGGGCTCAAGGTAAAAGGTAAGAGGTCGCCGCCGCATGATTGCCCTCTTCGTCGCCCTCGTTGGGATGGCCGCTCGGCAATCGTAAGTCATCCTGCCATTTCAGATGGACGGCGCGGCGTGTCTGCTTGGGAGGGAGGCGCGCAAGCTGCAGACACCTTTGCATTTAAATATCTATGCCTTGCGCCCGAAGAAAGACGATCAATCGGCTGACCGGTAGAGCCGTCACGAAGTTATAGCTACCAGAAATTCGCTCAGCAAACTGTGATGTTCAGGGAGAGGACACGCACCTAGATGTCACCGGCATCAGCGGCAAAGGGTCTCCCGTATCTGGCATGCTTGAGTACGTCAACGTGTTTTCCTTGTCGAATCGATACGTTCCACCCATGAATGTTCTCTCGTATCCGCCTCGCGAATCGATCCAATCACCTGCGTTGCCAACGGTATCAAGCAACCCGAATGGACTCCGTCCATTCTGAAAAGAATCCCCGGGAGCCAAATCGTACTTCTGGCCTTTGTCTGGTAGGCCGACAACATTAGCGCGGGACGCGTCGAAGGCGTTTCCCCAGGGATAGAGTCTCGCGTCAACGCCGCGCGCAGCCAGTTCCCATTCGAGGTCCGTTGGTAACCGCTTATTCTGCAATTTGCAGTAGAGACGCGCTTCTTCCATTGTTAACTTGGCGGGGCAACGGGGACATGGAACGCGTGGATCGGGAAGAGGCTTCGTGTCGGAGGTTTGTGGCTGACCGGTCGCCCTTGATTCTGCGTTTATTACGTCACAAACGTTCTGTAGCTGGCCATCAGCTTCGGGACCTGTTTTAGATTTGTGGACTCGACCGCTCGCGATTGATTTTCCTCGGTGAGGAGGACCGAGAGGAACGGTTCAAGACGCCCGTCCCGTGCAAGTTGCCTCGCAACGGGCAGATATTCCTCCGTTGTTACAGGTTTCAAATCAATCCAGAACTCTTGCGAATTTATTGTTCAATGCGGTCGGAACCCTGCATCCATCGGACTCTTGGCACGTAAGCCATCCGAGGGTGAGCGCGGACTTCGTCGTCCGATGGAAGGTGGAACTCGTAACGCTCCTTTTGGAGAGAAAGACCGCTCGCCGCGAAGATGGGAAAGCGAATCTCTCGCGGTTGCGAATCTGCGTAGCTCGCCCGCACCACCAGGATCAAGTCCACGGCGGGCAGCCTTAGGCGCGTCGCACCGTTGCGATACAGATCTTGAGTGCCGATCAGACGGTCCTGATTGACATCAAGATTCTCTTCGTAAACTTCGATGACTGCGTTGCCATTGATCGAATTTAGAGGGCCGGCAAAGAGTTGAACATAGACATGGTTTCGGTAGTAGAGGAAGGCAGTGACGGCGGCTGCAGCGACGAGAATTCCCGCAGCCAGGAAGAACGCGCGTAGATATAAATGGGTCCGGGTCCGGATTCGTCGTGAGGATCCCACGACCGAATTCGTCCGCGAGATTCGCAAAAGGCGTCCCGAACTCCAGTAGTCCACGGTTTGCGGTGCAACTAGCGTGGGACGGCCAAGTTCCTGCCGCAATTGGGAAGCAAGTTGAACAACCTCAATTTCTTTGTACGCCGCGGACTTGTCGAGAAGTTCTCGTAGAGTGAGTGCGAACCTTGTGGAGCGATCCAACCCGAACTCACTCGCCGATTCAGCGTCGTCTGATGGAGTGATACATGTCAGATTCGGGAAGCTAAACTCTTGGACCACAACTTGGCTGTCAAAGCCCAAGGGAAATAGCGCATGCATCCCGGACGTTAAGTGGGAGGACTCGAAGTGATTCTCGTGAGGGGAGCTCATTTCTGTTTCGGAATCACTGCGATAAATTCAATGGGCTGGTCGGCGAGATTTTCACCGGCATGCCTCTGGGCAGACACCCACATGGTCTGACCTGCCTTGCGGTGTTCTTCTCTCGTTTCACCGTTTGGAAACGTTAGCCTCAAGTCTTGGTCAGTCAGGAGAATGACCACCCGAGCGGTCAGGTCGTGCATGGGAAGTTTTGCGTGCGGGCCGATGATGATGCGAACTACCTGAACTGACTCATTCTCGAATTCAGTTTTGAATACCGCTGGTCCAGCGTGAGTCGAGCCTTGATGCGCAGACATACTTGCCTCCGTGGGACGGTCGTGAGGAGAACCATGTAGACCTTCGTCTTGCCCTGAAGCCATCAAAACCAACGTTGCGAGAAGAACAAGCGTTACCGACTTTTCTTTCATGAAAAATCTCCTTTGCAGTCGCAAAATGAATCCCAATGTTTTGGGCGGGCACCATAGTTCGCCCGATTTTCAGGCTAGGACTTCCAGTGGACTCTAAGTCAAGCGTGATCCAAACTGACTTTCATGAGGATTTCCGAAGTGGGGCGGACTGGGGTCCTGGCGACGACCATCCCCTTCTACGAGAACATCGGGCTGCTGCCTCCACCTGACCGCCTGAACGGACACCGAGTCTATGGAACCGACGTCTTGGATCGCTTGACCCTGATCCGTTTTGGGCAGAACTTGGGATTTTCCTTGAAAGAACTGGAGTCGTTGTTTCAGGGTTTAGCTCACGCGCGAAGAGGCGCAACGCGGCCCAAGGTAAGCTCAAGGATCTGAAGATTCAGCGCAGCCGGCTCAAACTTATGGAGAGACTGCTCAAAGAGATCGCCCTTTGTGGTTGCTCCATCCTTTCGAGTTCGAAAGCGTATTGTCAAAACCACTTGGACGAGTTGAGGCTCAGTCAGGTCTCCAGGAATCACTTCCGAATTGTTCCTCAGAACGAAGCCGCGATCCTCTTCTCGATCGCCAGACGGATCTCGGACTCACCGGCGCGCACGGCTTGAACGCGACAGTTCTCGAACCAAATGCTGAAAATCGGGGGGCAGTTTGCAGTCAATCGAGACGCTCTCTCCCGAGTGCGGATGGACAAACTGAAGATACGCGGCATGAAGAGCAACGCGAGCAATTAGCTGCTCCGACGATTCCGCCCGGTGGTATTTTCTATCGCCGATAACCGGGTGGCCCATCGCCGAAAATTGCGCCCGAATCTGATTCTGCAATCCTGTCACCAGCTCAACCCGGACGAGCGAAGCATCCGCAAAAAGGCGTTCGACGGAATATCGAAGTTCGGCACGCGCCGCGCGGGGGTCTCTCGCCGTACGCAACTGTTGAAACATCCCTTTACGTCGAAAATAGTGCACGAGCGTCGCTGCCTCAACGCCGAGACGGCCGCGCAGTACCGCGAGATATCGCCGAACGGGAGTATGGTCGAGAAACTGTCGCACCAGCGCATCTCGATCCCGACCGGTCTTCGCAAACAGCAGAGCCCCGGAGGCGAAACGATCGATCCGATGCACGACCAACGCTCGTTGTCTCTTCAGCTTGAGGTTTGCGACAAGGAGAGACAAAGCGGACGGAGAATCGGAGCCCTTAATCGGCACAGCCGGAAGCCCGGCGGGTTTGTCGAGAACGACCACGGCATCGTCTTCGTAAAGCACGGAAAGCTCCCGGGAGAAACGAGGCCGGCGACGGTCTTCGTGAGCCGAGACCTGATCCGGCTTTCTCGTACGGCTGCGAGCTTTTCGCGGACGTTTCTTCACTGGCTAGGTGCCTGGCGATCAAGCCATTATCAGACCATTCCGCTGAGATCGCAAACGCGAAGATCGCGGTCCGCGCGCAATCGGCTGAGCCGTGCTCTGTCAGGCGGGTTGCTGGTAGAGGCCGATCACGTTTCCTGCTGGATCGCGAAACCTCGCAGTGATCTCGGGCGAGTCCGCACCGATAGGCTGTACCATCTCGCCACCGTTGGCGACGATGGCGTCAATGGTGGCAGCCACGCTGTCGACCATGACGTAAAGCAGAAGGCCGGGCTTTGCGCCGGGCGGGCGCCCGAGTACCCAGGTGCCGCTCACTTGGCCGGTCGTGTCGTCAAAGGAGGTGCTGCCATCGCCGCGTGTCCTGATGTTCCAGCCGAAGACCCGTTTGTAAAAGTCCGAAGAGCGCGCAACGTCGGTGGCGGGCATCTCGATGTAGCAGATCTTGCCGTTCGCAAGCGTGGGAGGCATCAGTAGTCCTTCAAGGCGTTGTCCATACTAACCGGGCAACTGTACATGGAGCAACCCAGGTTTCCTAGTTCATCAGCGCGCCGCGAAGGCGCCGGTTCCGGACGGCACTCCCGTAAGTGGCACCAAGTCCCAGGATTTCCAGCGGGTTACGGGATCACCTAAAATCAGACAATCTCCAGAGGTTCGCCATTGTCAAGAAATCGGAGCTGCAGCAGTATGGGGTGGAGGCTAACGAAATTGATGGACTCGCAAAAGGAGGGCACATGAATCGTCGTAGCATGCTGACAACCGCGGGACTCACGGTGGGGGCCAGCGCTCTGGCGGGTCTCCCAGCGTCGCTGCTTTTCGAGAAACCCTATAGGGAAGGGATGAAGACATTGAAGCAAGCGGTAAAAGCTGTCACTCCGCTATTATTGGCTTTCCTCTTGACCATTACATTGGGTACTGTTGCAAACGGCCAGACAAAGGCGTCAGAGAACCCTTCTGCGCGCGCAACTCCGATCCAGGGGAAAGAACACTACGTGATGCGGGACGGCTTGCGCATCTATCTGTGGGAAAAATACAAGGAAGACGATGAGGAATCCTTCTCCCGCACAGGCAAAGTTGCGCTCCTTGTCCATGGAGGCCAACGGTCTGGTCGCTCCCTTTACGATCTGCAGATCCGCGACTAATCCCTGATGGACTTTCTGGCGCAGAACGGTTACGACGTCTGGGCCGTCGACATTCACGGCTACGGTCATTCCGAGAAAACGGCAAATGACTGGATAGACTCCCATTCTGCCGCAGCCGACATTGCCGCGGCTGTCGAATACATCACGAAGTTGAGACGAGTGACGAAGATCAACCTGCTCGGCGGCTCCGCAGGCACACAGCGAATCGGAGTTTTTACGATGGACCATCCAGACAAGGTAGCGAAGCTGACTCTTTATGCGGGGTTTTGGAAGGGGAGATTTCGCCGCGAAGGAAGAGGATCTCTTACCCTTCTACTCGCAGCTCAACACCCACGACAAGCGATACGTTCTTGTTCCCGATGGAGGCCACATGCTGATACTAGAAAATGCCACCGGCGTTTCCAATACGAAGTGTTGTGCTTCTTTAATCGGCCTTAGTTTGACCGGGCCACCCACCCATCCCCTGCGCCAGGTTCTACAACTGCCGTTTGGTTCAAGCGATGTTGCGCTTGGGTTTTGCAAGCCGGAGACTAATACCGGACTCCACCCGATTGCGCCCTGACTGCTTGGCGCGGTACAAGGCTTTGTCGGCGACCTGCATGACCTGCTCGGGGGCGCGGGCTTTGGCGTCCGGTTGGGCCACTCCAATGCTGACGGTCACCGACAGCGAGGAGTTCGCGGTTTTGGTGGGGTTGACGCGGGTGGACCGGGGATTCCTTCGCGAGGCCGGAGTTTCGCGAGTCTCGGTGCGGCGATCGGCGCTTCTTCGGTCGCGAGCGGAAAAGTCCTGACTCCGACTGTCTTGGCTCCGACCATCCTGTCGTCGGGACTGCTGACCGGCCGGGCTGCGACGCTCCTCCCCACCGCGCATCTGGAAGTGAGACGCTTCGATTACAGACCGCAGCAGATCCAGATGTGGCAGTACATCTTTCACTGACTTCCCGGGAAAAAGGATGGAGAACTCCTCTCCTCCCACGCGATAGGCTCGACCGCCGCCGGTCACGCCCGCGAGTCTGGCAGCCACCAGACGTAGAACCTGATCCCCGGTTTCGTGGCCGTAGTTGTCGTTGAACTTCTTGAAGTGGTCGATATCCACGACCGCCACGGCATAGGGATCTTCGAGGCGGAGCAGCGCGTCGTTGAAAGCACGGCGGGCGGGCAGGGTGGTGAGTTCGTCATGGTAGGCGAGAAGGTAAGAGTTCTCAATGATGGAACTGACCAAGATCAAACCAGCTGTTGCCAGATACGCGGTTGCGATGGTGCCGACGCCCCCGTTCTGAAACCAAAGAAACGCTGCCACCAGTGTCCACAGCATGCCGCTTTCTGCGGGTTTGCCGTGGAGCAGAAAACGTAGCAACAGAACTGCGACCGCAGCGGCGAAGGCAAGTAGCGCTAGGTTTGGGATTGGCGTCCAGGAAACGATGCCGAGGAAGCCAGGGCGGAGAAACGCGGGAGCGGTGGTCTCCCCGGGGCGGCAGATAATGGCGACAAAAACCGACTCGAAGAAGAGAAGCCCCAGCCGGGGGACCAGGGCCGGAACAACCAATCCCCACTCCCGAAACGACGAGAAGGCGATGAAATTCAGGGGTAGGAGAAAAGCAACGGCTTCAAGCGCAATACGCCCGGGTCCGGCCGCCGTGGTCCGGCCGTCGGAAAAGAATTCGAGGGCGCGATGGGCGAGCAGCAGAGTCAGGAAAGCAAACAGGAGGCGGCTGGAGTGGAAGCGCCAGGCCAGCAGAAGTCCAGCGGCGAAAGCAGCATAGTAATAAAAGTTGATGGCCGCGGCGGGAATGGGCCCGAATGCGCCACGGAAAACCACGCTGGCGGCGAGTAGGAGTATGCCTCCGGGCAGTATCAGAGACTTGAGGGTTCTTGGGCTCCAGAGATCCACCTTCCGGCAACGTCCTTTCAGCGAACCGTGATTTCACCGAACCATGATTTCACTGAACCATGATTCTGACAGTATCCGCATTATCTGCGAGGGCGGAGGGGCAAGTGAGTGACCGTGCAGGTTCCGCCGAGGGATCGGGTTGGTTCCGTTTCGGCCCTAGCTCCCATTTCCGGAAGGAGAGACCTTTGATCTCACTGTACCTCTTGTTCCGGACCGATTTCTGGCTAAGAATCGGGAAGGTTCAAATTAGAGCAGGCTTATGCGAATTTTAGTGGCGGAAGACGATACGGCGCTGGCAAGTTTCGTAAAAAAGGGGTTGGAATCGGAGGTCATCAGCTTGCGCGAGGTCGGTTTTTTTTTGAGCGCTTCAGCGGACATCAAATCCAGCTCCCAACCGGCCTTTAGCCGGATCGTATCGCTGCTCGCGCAGCGCAACTATCGCATTCGCATCGAGGGCCATACCGATAATGTTCCGATTCACAATTCTCGCTTTGACTCCAATTGGGAACTGTCCACGGCTCGGGCCACACAACTGGTTCGCCTGCTGATGCTGAAATACCAATTTGCACCGGACAGACTATCGGCGGCCGGTTACGCTGCCTACCACCCCGTCGCCCCCAACCACACAGCGGAAGGGCGAGCCCAGAACCGCCGCGTGGACGTGGTGATTCTGGGAAAACTAACCTCTCCGGGTTGAGCACCGATCGGATAGTGCCTCACAATTCCCGTCCAACTGCCACCCAGAAAACACGGGGACCCGAATCGCGCGTTTATCAGCTGGGAAGATTTTCGTCGGGCAGGGCCTCCTTGATTTTTTGCATTAGAACCGCCACTGAAAAAGGCTTGGGCAAGTAGAGCCATCCCGGCTGCCGCAGCCCTCTTCTTGTGATCGAATTCTCCGGATACCCAGAGACGAATATGGACTTGACCCCATCACACAACGCCGCCAGCTCCAGAGCTAGATCGCAGCCGTTCCGGTCAGGCAATACGACGTCGGTGAGCAACAGTTGCACCGCTCCGGCATGTTCACGAAATGCCTGGAGAGCCTCGGTTGCATTCCCGGCTGTTAGCACCCGGTAGCCGGCACGAGACAGGACTTCGTAAGCCACTTCACGAACGAAGGCCTCATCCTCCACTAGGAGAATGGTTCGGGTCACTTGATTTGACGTTGAGTCGCTGGCGACAGAAGCGGCGGTTCCTCCACTGCCGGGATCAGATCGATGCAAGTCTCCACCTCCGAGAACTAAGTGGCGATTGTGCATTTCGAAGTCCATCTTCGCCTCCGCGAGTGCATCAAAAGACTGCTTGATGACAGGGGAGTTGTGCGCTGACGCGCGCCCTCGAGAACTCAGCAGGGTCAGAAAGCACAGGGTGGAGGTCGTTTCGGGATGAAGCTTGGCAATTTCGGGAAAGACTTCCTTAGAGACTACCGCGGTCGCGTCAGTAAGGTCTGATAAGGGTCGAGTACGACCTTCCGTGCGCCTGGGGGCGCGAATAGATGAAAAGCGGTTTCAGGCCCGTCCGCGAATACCTGTCCCAACAACACGGTTTTTCCCGCCAGCACGGCGTAGACCGGTACGGGAGTCACAAGATCCTTGGGCGCATCATCTTGCACGATTGTGCCGGTCACAACCGACCCGCCGGGTTTCTGAGTGTATTTCACCGCCTGCAATTCAAAACGCGGGAGAGCCGTACCATTCACCCATCCCTGATAGAACCAGTCCAGCGATTGCTTGCCCTCGAACCAGAGGGAAGGTGGCAATTCCTCTTCGAACACCTGGAGCATCTCGCGCGTATTGATCGATTTTTCCTGAAAGCGTTGTCTGATTTTGCTGAGGGCGCGCAAGAAAGGCGCGTCCGCTTGAGCTTGTGAAATGCTCCTGGAACGCCCGCCGCTCTGGCGTACCGCGTCGCGCATCGTGTACCGCAACATGTGGAACAACCAGGTGCCACGGCCGTAGCTGATAGCCTCATACCCGGCGGGAAAATGCGAGCAATTGAGCCGCGTGCCGAACGTTACCGGACCCGCATCTGCCAAGGGCGAGCCTTCCTTGTTTTTTCCCAGCAGATTCTGGCGGTATGTTTCCATGACCGCGCGAAACTTGGACGGAGAATCAGACTCGAGCATCATCAAGGCGCTATAGTTCGCCAGGGCCTCGACGATCCATTGATCACGATAACCTTTCCACGAAATTAGGTCGCCCCACCATTGATGGGCGGTTTCGTGGGCAATTACGCTATCGCTGAGGATCCTCGTCACTTGGCTCATGTGCAGCTGGGATTTTTCCTCAGGAGTGAGGAAGGAAAAGCTGGACAGGAAGATCAGCGAAGGCCAACCCTGGCTGACATTTCCGGGCAGTTGGGTGAGAGCCAGGCCCGCGTAAGGGTATGGACCGAAACGGCTGGCGAAGAATTCCACCGCCTGCGCCGACGAATCCGCCACCGCCTGCGCATTCCGTGCCGGAGAAGGCGGAGGCGCGGTGACCGTCAACTGTTGTGACGGGCGCCGAATTTGGAAAGGGGTAAGAGGTTGCGGAATCGGAGCTTCAGTCGTACCTTTCGGAAAGGAACGCTCCACACCGGCTGTGGCATAGGCTTCGACTTGCACCGCGCCGGTGCGCGCCACTACGCGGGAGTATTTGCCGAGATTGAATCCAGCCACTGGCATAGGACGATCAGACACCCAATGGCTTGCTTGTTCGCCCGGCGACAGGTCTGGAGGTGCGGCTTCCAACCTCTTTCCTGTAGCGACGAGCGTCCAACCCACAGGGTAGCGGAATCGCAAATCGAATCCGGCCATTTCCAGCCCGCGGTTCGGATACCAGGTCCCGCGAGCGCCGACGTACAGCAGACCCGGTCCGGCTTCGGAGAGTACCTCGCCTCCATAAACGAAGTGCAGCTCGATTTTTTCGCCGGTGCGCAGAGGCCGGGGAAAAATGACGGCGACCAGGTCATTGCCTTGCCGCGCCAGTTGAGTGCCCTCGAGCGCCTGGTTGTGAATGAACTCTACTGCCTGTCCATCCGCCTCAACTTCTTTGACCTGGAGGAAGCGGGACAATTCGAAGAGCACCGCTCGCTGGCCGCCCTGGCGCACTTCAAGCTGCAAAGATGCGTCCGCATCGAGCTTCGTGGGCGG
>Ga0099828_10001886_pt1 | contig 14287 bp, 15 predicted proteins | sample CZO8metaG_2_FD_79338 | JGI IMG/M metagenome (GOLD analysis project Ga0099828, IMG submission 79338) | Vadose zone soil microbial communities from the Eel River Critical Zone Observatory, Northern California, USA - CZOApr15con2H1.8 metaG | ecosystem: Environmental > Terrestrial > Soil > Vadose...
CCGGGTTGGTGAGGGGGCCGAGGAGGTTGAAGGCGGTGCGCACGCCCAGCTCCTTGCGCGGACCCACCGCGTGCCGCGTGGCGGCGTGGAAGGCGGGGGCGAAGAGGAAGGCCCAGCCCGCCTCGTCGAGCGAGCGTTGCACGACCGCCGGCGACGCGTCGATGCGGAGCCCGAGCGCCTCGAGCACGTCGGCGCTGCCGCAGCTCCCGCTGGCCGACCGGTTCCCGTGCTTGGCCACGGGCACCCCGCACGCGGCCACGACCAGGGAAGCCACGGTGGAGATGTTGAAGGTGCCCGCGCCGTCGCCGCCGGTGCCGCAGGTGTCGACGGCTCCCCGCGCCGAGAGCGGCACCGCCCGCGCCCGCATCGTCCGGGCGAAGCCCACCACCTCGTCCTCGGTCTCTCCGCGCACGGCGAGCGCGGCGAGCAGCCCTCCGATCTGCGCGGGCGTCGCCTCGCCTTCCATGATCGTGGCCATGGCGGCGCCTGCTTCCTCCTCGGTGAGGCGCTCGCCTCTCATGACCTTGGCCAGATAGGGCTTCATACGCATTGCAGGAAGTTCTGCAGGAGCTGCTTGCCGGCGATGGTGAGGATGCTCTCGGGATGGAACTGCACGCCTTCGAGCGGCAGCTCGCGGTGGCGCAGGCCCATGACGACACCGTCCTCCGTCCACGCCGAGATTTCGAGGCACTCCGGCAGGCCCGCGCGCGCCACCACCAGCGAGTGGTACCGCGTGGCGGTGAACGTGGCGGGCAGGCCGGCGAAGATCGTCCGCCCGTCGTGATGGACCTCGGACACCTTGCCGTGCATCAGGCGGGGCGCGCGCACGACCTTGCCCCCGAAGGCCTGGCCGAGGGCCTGGTGGCCGAGGCAGACGCCGAGGACGGCGGTCCGGCCGGCGGCCGCCTTGATCAGGTCGAGGGTGATCCCGGCCTGGTCAGGCGTGCCGGGACCCGGCGAGATCACGATCGCGAAGGGGCGCCGCGCCAGCGCCTCGTCGACGGTGATCTGGTCGTTGCGCACCACCGCCGTCTCCACCCCCAGCTCCCCCAGGCACTGATAGAGGTTGTAGGTGAACGAGTCGTAATTGTCGATCAATAAAACGGCGCGCTTCGCGCTCGTATCCATCACAGCTTCCCCGCGAGGCGCAGCGCTTCGCGCATCGCCGCCGCCTTCGCCTCCATCTCCCGCCGCTCCGACTCGGGGTCGGAGTCGGCCACGATCCCCGCCCCCGCCTGCACGATCGCCATTCCTCCCTCCAGCACCACCGTGCGGATCGTGATGCAGAAGTCAAGGTTGCCGCGCAGGTCGAGGTAGCCCACCGCGCCGCCGTAGAGCCCGCGGCGATCGGGCTCCAGCTCGTCGATGATCTCCATGGCCCGGATCTTGGGCGCGCCCGACAGCGTCCCCGCGGGGAACGTCGCCGCCAGCGCGTCGAGGGCGTCCTTGCCCTCGGCCAGCTCCCCCGTCACCGAGCTGACGAGGTGCATGACGTGGCTGTAGTGCTCCACGGCCATGAACTCGGGCACGGTGACGGTGCGGAAGCGGGACACGCGGCCGAGGTCGTTGCGGCCGAGGTCCACGAGCATCACGTGCTCGGCCCGCTCCTTCTCGTCGGCGAGCAGCTCCTGGCCGAGCCGCTCGTCCTCCTCCGCGGTGGCGCCGCGCGGGCGCGTGCCCGCGATGGGCCGCGTCTCGATCCGCCGGCCCTCCACGCGCACCAGCATCTCGGGCGACGCCCCCGCCACCGCGCGCTCGCCGTCCTTGAGGAAGTACATGTAGGGCGACGGGTTCACCATCCGCAGGGCGCGGTAGACCGTGAAAGGATCGCAGGGACACTCGACGCGGCGGCGCCGGGAGAGGACGACCTGGAAGATGTCGCCGGCCGCGATGTAGTCCTGGGCCTGGCGGACCGACTGTCGGAAGCCCGCGCCGTCGGGAAAGAAATCGCCGCCGGCATCGAGATCCGGCCCGGGCCGAGGCGCGCGGCCCGGCGTCGGGCGCGGCCCGCGCAGGTCGGCCTCGAAGGCGTCGAGCACGTTCCGCGCGCGCTCGAAGGCGGTGCGGCTCCCGGGCTCGGCGTCCGCGACGAGCACGATGCGCTGCCGCGCATGGTCGAACGCGACCAGCGAGCGGTAGAAGGAGAACGAGGCCAGGGGGAGGCCGTCGGGCGGATGGCGGTCGGGGATCCGCTCGAACAACCGCACCGCGTCGTAGCTCAGGTAGCCCACGGCCCCGCCGGTCAGACGCGGAAGACCGGGCACCTCGGCCGCGGGGGTCCCCACGCGCGCGCGCAGGCCGCCGAGGAGGTCGTCGCCGGGGCCTCGCGCCTCCACGGTCTCTGCCGGGTCGCGGCCGATGAAGGAATAGCGCGCGATGCGATCGCCGCCCACCACGCTCTCGAGCAGGAACGCTCGCGACGAGCGGGGGGAGAGCGCGAGGAAGGCGGAGACGGGCGTGCTGAGGTCGCCGGGAACCTCGCGGTACACGGGCACGAGGCCCCCGCCTCCGGACAGCCGCTCGTACTCTTCGAAGGAGAGGGACTTCATCGGGGCGCCTTCCGTCGCGCGCGCAGGACCTCCAGCGCACGGGCGAACGGCACGCGGCGCTGGGCCATGGCGACCGTCAGGTGATAGAGCAGGTCGGCGGCTTCCTCGGCCAGACGCTCGTCGCTCTCGGACTTGGCGGCGAGCACGACCTCCGTCGCCTCCTCCCCGATCTTCTTGAGGACCTGGTCGGGGCCCTTGGCGAGGAGGCGCGCGGTGTAGGAGCGGTCCGGGGAGGCGGAGGCGCGGGAGGCGATCACGCGCCCCAGCTCCGCCATGATCCCCGCCGCCGTGGGAGTGTCGTCGCCGAAGCATGTCCGCGTCCCCGTGTGGCACGCCGGCCCGGCGGGATCGACGACCATGAGCAGCGCGTCGCGGTCGCAGTCGGCCATCACCTCGCGCACGCGCATCTCGCTCCCCGAGGTCTCCCCCTTGCGCCACAGCGCGCCGCGGCTCCGGCTCCAGAAGTGGGCGAGCCCCGTCTGCGCGGTGCGGTCGAGGGCCTCGCGGTTGGCGTAGGCCACCATCAGCACGTCGCCGCTGGCAGCGTCCTGCACCACCACCGGGATGAGGCCGGCCGCGTCGTAGGCGAGCGCGTCGGGGAGGGCGACGCTCACGGCCGCACCTCCACGCCCGACGCGCGCAGGCGGGCCTTGGCGTCGGGAATCCGGATCTCGCCGAAGTGGAAGACGGAGGCGGCGAGGGCCGCGCTCGCCCGCCCCTCGGTGAGGGCGGCCGCCATGTGCTCCACCGTCCCGCATCCTCCCGAGGCCACCACCGGCACCGGCACCGCGTCCGCCACCGCGCGCGTGAGGCCGATGTCGAACCCGTCCTTCGTCCCGTCGCGGTCCATGCTCGTCAGCAGGATCTCTCCGGCGCCGCGCTCGGCGCCCTCGCGCGCCCACGCGACCGCGTCGCGCCCCGTCGGCGTGCGCCCGCCGTGGACGTACACCTCCCACGATGCGCCCCGGGCGCGCGCGTCGTACGCGCTCGCCGAAGTGAATTCGGCTTCGCGCGGTGATCGGGGGGGGCTCGCGGCCCCCCCCGGCCCCCCCCCGCGCCGTCGCGCGTCGATAGCCAGCACCACGGCTTGAGAGCCGAAGCGGAGGGCCAGGCGCTCCATGAGCGCCGGGTCGTCGACGGCGGCCGTGTTGACGGCCACCTTGTCCGCGCCCGCGCGCAGCAGCCCGTCGGCGTCTTCGACCGAGCGCACCCCGCCCCCCACCGTGAAGGGGAGGAAGACGGCGTCGGCGACCCGCCGCACCATGTCGATGACGATGGGCCGCGCGTCGGCCGAGGCGGTGATGTCGAGGAAGACCAGCTCGTCGGCGCCCTCGGCGTCGTAGCGGGCGGCGCACTCCACCGGATCGCCCGCATCGCGCAGCGACACGAAGCGCACGCCCTTCACCACGCGGCCGCGGTCGACGTCGAGGCACGGGACCAGGCGCTTGGCGAGCATCAGGCCACCGCCTCCACCGCCTGCGCGAGCGTGAGCCGCTTCTCGTAGAGCGCCTTGCCGAGCACCACCTCGTCCACTCCCAAGGCTTCCAGCGGCTTCAGCCGGCGCAGGTCCTCGAGCGACGAGAAGCCGCCGGCGGCGGTGACGCGCAGCCCGCTCGCCTTCGCGAGCTCCTCGATGCCGCCGAGGTTGGGGCCCACGAGCGTGCCGTCCCGCACGACGTCCGTGTACTGGATGCGCGGCACGCCCCAGGACTTCACCCGGCGCGCCAGCTCGACCGCGTCGAGCGTCGAGATCTCCTTCCACCCCGCCACCGCCACCTTGCCCTCGCGCGCGTCGAGGGCCACGGCCACCGCCTGCGGCCACCGCCGGACCGCCGCCAGCACCACGCCGGGGTTGGCCACCGCCGCGGTGCCGAAGATCACCCGGTCCACCCCGCGGTCGCGGTACCGCATCGCGTTCTCGAGCACGCGAAGCCCGCCCCCCACCTCCACCGGGATCTTCACCGCCGCGATGATCTTCTCCATCGCGTCGAACTGCGGCCGGTTCGAGATCGCGGCGTCGAGGTCCACGAGATGGAGGCGCACCGCGCCCTCCGCCTCCCACCGCCGCGCCGCCTCGGCCGGGTCCGAGCCGTAGACCTGCTCCTCCTGGAGCTGGCCCTGCTTGAGGCGGACCACCTTGCCTCCGCGCACGTCGATGGCGGGCACGACGATCATGCGATAGCGTCCTTCGCTCGCTCGGGAGTGAATCCCTCGCGGCTCGCGCACAGGCGCACGAAGTTCTCGACGAGGCGCAGCCCGACCGCCTGGCTCTTCTCCGGATGGAACTGCATCCCGAGCACGGGGCCGCGGCCGACCACGGCCGCGAAGTCGAGGCCGTAGTCCGTCTCGGCCAGCACCACGTCGCTCGCCGCGTCGCAGTAGTACGAATGGACGAAGTACACGTAGTCGCCGGAGGCGATGTTCTCGAGCAGCGGGTGCGTCCGCCGCGGGCGCAGCACGTTCCAGCCCATGTGGGGAACGGGCAGGCCGGCGGGAAGGCGGCGCACGCGTCCGGGAAGAAGGCCGAGGCCGAGGTGCCGGCCGTGCTCCTCGCTCTCTTCGAAGAGGACCTGCATCCCGATGCAGATCCCGAGGACCGGCACGCCGCGCGCGGCGGCCCCCTCGATGGGAGCGACGAGGTTGCGCCGGCGGATCTCCTCCATCGTGGCGCCGAACGCGCCGTCGCCGGGGAGGACCAGCGCGGACGCCGCGCGCAGCACGTCGGGGTCACCCGTGAGGATGGTGTCCGCCCCCGCGTGCCGGAAGCCCTTGGTCACGCTCCCCAGGTTGCCGATGCCGTAATCGACGATTGCAATCATTCCTGGACCGGCTCTTCAACGCGGAGAACGGGGAGGAACGAAGAGGACGCGGAGAACCTGATGAAGGTCTCCGCGACCTCGGGCTCGTTCTTGCTACCGCCGCGGCCTCTGCGTTTCAAAGGCTTCCCTTCGTACTTGGAATTCCCTTCACTCTTGGATCGAGCGCCACGGCCATGGATAGCGCGCGCGAGGCGGACTTGAACAGCGTCTCCGCGATGTGGTGGGCGTTGCGGCCCCGGATCGCCTCCAGGTGGATGTTCAACCGGCCGTGATCGGCGAGCGCCCAGAAGAAGTCCTCGAACAACTCCGTCGGCATCTCCCCGATCTGCCGCGCCTTGAACGTCACGTCGTAGTGGAGATAGGGCCGGCCCGACAGGTCGATCACGCACCGGGACAGCGCCTCGTCGAGCGGCACGTAGGCGTGGCCGAAGCGCACGATCCCCTTCTTGTCGCCCAGCGCCTCGCGCAGCGCCTGGCCGAGGGCGATGCCCACGTCCTCGACGCTGTGGTGGGCGTCGACGTGGAGGTCGCCCTTGCAGCGCAGCTCCACGTCGAAGCGGCCGTGCGTGGAGAAGGCCGTGAGCATGTGGTCGAAGAAACCGATGCCGGTGGCGATCCGGCTCTTGCCCTCTCCGTCGAGATCCAAGCGCAGCCGGATGTCCGTCTCCCGCGTCTTGCGCTCGACCGAGCCCCGCCGGCGCGCCATCACGCCCTCCCGAAGCGCCGCTCTTCCAGCGCATGGCGGAGGGCGGAGAGGAACACTTCGTTCTCCGGCTCCGACCCCACGCTGACGCGGAGGCAGCGCTGCAGCCGCGGGTAGGAGGTCACGTCCCGAACGAGGCAGCCCCGGCGGTACACCGATTCGAAGACCGTCCGCGGGTCGGCCTCGGCCAGCTCGAGCAGGACGAAGTTGGCCTTCGACGGGTAGGGGCGCACGCCCGGGACCCGATAGAGCCGGTGGAGCAGGTCCTCCCGCGAGGCGACGATCTTCTCCACGTTGGCGCGCAGGACGTCCCACTCGTCGAGCGCGGCCAGCGCCGCCGCCTGCGAGAAGAAATTGAGGTTGTAGGGGAGGCGCGCCTTGTTCACCTCGCGGACGATCTCGGGCGAGGCGAGCAGGTAGCCGATCCGCAGGCCGGCGAGCCCCATCGCCTTGGAGAACGTGCGCAGCACGACGAGGTTCGGATGGCGGGCGAGGAGCGGCACGACCGTTTGCCCCGCGAACTCGTGGTACGCCTCGTCCACCACCACCAGCCCGTCGCCGTCCTCGCAGAGCCGCGAGATCTCGTCGGCCGGAAGCAAGCCGCCGGTCGGGTTGTTGGGTGAGCAGACGATCGTGAGCGGCGCCGCCAGCTCGTGCCGGACGCGCCGCAGCTCGTCCGCCTGGTACTCGAGCTCGGGACCGAGGGCCACGCGGATGGCCTCGCCGCCGAGCACCTTCGTGAGCAGCGCGTAGAGCGTGAACGTCGGCTCCGGGATGACGACCCGCGTGCCCGGACCGACCGTCACCAGCAGCAGCGCTTCGATCAGCTCGTTGGAGCCGTTGCCGGCCAGGACGCCGTCGGGCCGCCAGCCCGCGAACCCGGCCAGGCGCTCGACGAGCTCCTTGGGATCGAAATCGGGATAGCGCGACCACGACCGCGCGAACGCCTGGTCCAGCACGCGGCGCTTGACCGCCTCCGGCAGGTCGTAGGGGTTCTCGTTCTGGTTCAGCTTCACCGCGGCCTCGCGCGCCGCGAGCGTGTAGGCGGCAATCGAGCGGACGGACGGCTTCACGTGACGCAACGGACCGCCCGCGTCGTTGCTCATCTTCATCCGTCCAGTCGCACCAACAAGCTCTGCGCATGTCCCCGGAAGCCTTCGGCGGTCGCGACGCGGACCATGCCCGGGGCCGCCCGCCGCAGCCCGGCCGGCGTCATCCGCACGACGCTCTGCCGCCGCTGGAAGTCGCGCACCGACAAGGGCGACGACCGTCGCGCGGCGCCTCCGGTCGGGAGCACGTGGTTGGGACCGATGCCGTAGTCCCCCACCGCCACCGGTGTCCACGCTCCCACGAACACCGCCCCCGCGACGATCCTCGGCGCCAGCTCCGCCGCTCCGCGCGTCATCAGCTCCGCGTGCTCGGGCGCCAGCTCGTTGACGGCGGCGACGCCCTCGTCGAGGCCGCGCACGAGAACGACCGCGCCGTTGCGTCCCAGCGCGCGCCTCGCCGCGGCCGCGTTCGAGACCGAGCCGAGACCGGCGGCCATCGCGCGCCGCACCTCCGCGGCCAGCGCCGCCGAAGGCGTGACGAGGACGGCCGTCTCGTCGCCGCTCCCGTGCTCGGCCTGCGCGAGAAGATCGGCCGCCACCCACGCGGCGTCGGCGCTCTCGTCGGCGAGGACGACGACCTCGCTCGGTCCCGCCTCCTGGTCGATCTCCACCATTCCCCGCACCTGGCGCTTGGCGGCGGCGACGAACGCGTTGCCGGGGCCGACGATCTTCGACACCGCGGGGACGGTCGCGGTGCCGAACGCGAAGGCCGCCACCGCTTGCGCGCCCCCGACCCGGAACACCGCGCCCTCGAGCCCCACGAGCACGAGCGCGGCCGCCACCGCCGGGCTCGATTCGAGCGTCCGCGGCGGCGTCGCCACCTGGATGCGCCGCACGCCCGCGACCCGCGCCGGGATGGCGCTCATGAGGACCGAGGAGGGATAGGCCCCCGCGCCGCCGGGCACGTAGAGCCCGACCGAATCCAGGGCGCGCACCTGCTCCTCGAGACGCGAGCCGTCGCGAAGGCGAAGACGGAAGCCACGGTCGCGCTGGCGGCGGTGATAGGTCTCGATCCGCGTGGCCATGGCCTTCAGGGACGAGACGAGCGCCGGGTCGGCCCGCCGGGCCAGGGCGCGGATCCGCCCCCCGGGGACCCACAGGTCGCTGGCCCGAAGGCGCACGCCATCGAAGCGCGTGGAGAGCCGGACGAGCGCAGCGTCGCCGTCCCGGCGGACGGCGCGCAGGATCGAGGCCACCGCGCGCTCCACGGCGGGGCGCGGAGCGGACGTGCGGGGCAGGCCCTCACGGTAGCGGCGCCACGCCGCGGTGCCGTAGCGCACCGTCCTCACGCTGTCCTCGCCTTCTCGAGCGCGCGCACGAGGCCGGAGATCTCCTCGCGTCGCGCGTGGTAGCTCGCGCGGTTGACGATGAGGCGCGCCGAAGACACGGCCACGTCTTCGACTACCTCCAGGCCGTTCTCTTCGAGCGTCCGCCCCGTCTCCACGACGTCGACGATGCAGTCGGCCAGCCCCAGGCCCGGGGCCAGCTCCACGGAGCCGGCCAGCCTCACCACCTCTACCGAGCGGCCGCGCTCCAGGAAGTGCGCGGAGGCGACGCGCGGATACTTCGTCGCCACTCGGACGGTGGAGGCGCCGGTGGCGGCGGAGGCCCCCCGCGGCCGCGCGACCACCAGCCGGCAGCGGCCGAAGCCGAGGTCCACGGGCTCGTAGACGTCGGGCTCCATCTCCAGCAGGACGTCGCGGCCGGCGATGCCGCAGTCGGCCACGCCGTGCTCGACGTAGGTCGGGACGTCCATGTCCTTCACGAGGAGGAAGCGCAGGCCGTCGACGGACACGACGAGTCGCCGGCCCTCGCTCGCGGGGAACGGCATCCCCGCCTTGCGGAAGAGGTCCTCCGCGCCCGCGAGCAGCTTGCCCTTGGAGAGGGCGATCGTCAGGCTCACGAGCGCTCCTCGAAGCGGACGCGCACTCCCGCCGCTCGCTTCTCTCGTGCGCGCTGCAGTCCGGGACCGAGCCCGTTCCCGCCCACCACCTCCGGCGGGGGGGCCTCGGAAGCGGGCCGTGCCCCCTGACGGTCGAGGAGGAGCGCGAGCCGGTCGAGGCCGAGCATGAAGCCCACCGCGGGCATGGGCCGGCCGTAGCGAGCGAGCAGGGTGTCGTACCGTCCGCCCCCTCCCACCTCGAAGCCGAGGCCCGGCGCGTAGGCACGGAAGACGAGACCGGTGTAGTAGTCGAGGCCGCGCACCTCGCCGAGGTCGATGGCGAGCCGGCCGCCGAGCCCCGCCGCGCGCAGCGCCTCGGCCACCTGGCGCAGCTCGGCGACCGCGGCGCGCGCCGGCGGGCAGAAGGCCAGGGCCCGTTCGGCGTCGGCCAGCACCGGCGCGTCGCCCGCCAGGGTCGTGAGACGCACGAGCGCGTCGGCGACCGGCGCGGCCACGACTCCGGAGGGCAGCGCGTCGCGCACGCCCGCGGGATCCTTGGCCTCGACCCGTTCGCGCAGCCGCTCCAGCGTCGCGGAGTCCAGCGGCGCGCCCGCGAGAAGACCGCCGAAGACGCCCACGTGGCCGAGGGCGAGGACGAAGCCGCTCACGCCGAGGACGTCCAGGCACTCGGCCGCGATCGCGAGCACCTCGGCGTCGGCGGGCCGCGGATCGCCGCCCAGATGCTCGAGGCCCATCTGGTACAGCTCGCTCTGGCGGCCGGCGCGCGGCGGCTCGTAGCGCAGCACCTCGCCCGAGTAGTAGAGGCGCATCGGCGCGGGCCGGCCCGCGAGGCGGCCGGCCGCGATCTTGGCGAGCAGGCTCGTGAAGTCCGGCCGCAGCGCGAGCAGGCTCCCGTCGCGGCCCACGAAGGAGTAGGTCCTGGGCAGCAGGGCCTGGCTCGCGAACACGTCCGCGTAGTCGAAGAGGGGCGGGATGATCTCTTCGTAGTCCCAGCCCTCGAAGACCGCGACGACGCGCTCCTCGATGCCTCGGCGGCGGCGGGCCTCGTCCCCGAGGAAGCACTGCACGCCGGGCGGGATCTGCACGAGCCGATGCGACGCGCCGTTCACAGCCTCAGCTCCCCACGTAGCGGGCGTAGATCGACCGCGCCTGCGCGGCGTCCTTGACGCCCTTGACGATCGCCCGCCCGTCGCGGAAAACGACCATCTCCGTCCCCGGCGCCCGGAAGCGGACGAGGTGTTCGTTGGCGGCCACGTCACCCGACGCGGAAAGGCGCCCGGCCAGCGCGGGCAGGTCCACGCGCGTCCCCTGCGGCGCGCGCACCTGCACGGCGTCGCGCCCACACAACACCGCGGAGCCGGTGCCCGTCCCCGCCGCCAGATAGTCGTACCGCCCCTGCGTGCAGGCCGGGCACCATGGCGCGCGCCCCGCGAGGTCCATCACCTCGAAGCGGCCCTTCCAGAGGTCGACGGTCACGACACCGGGCCGCAGGTCTTCCGTGCGGCCGGCCAGGAGCTTGAGCGCCTCCGCCGCCTGCAGCCCGGCCACGACGTGGACGACGGGGGCCACGACTCCCACCGTGTCGCAGGTGGGCCCGCCGGGTCCCGGCATCTCCTCCAGCACGCAGCGCAGGCACGGCGTGACGTGCGGCCTTACGAGGAGGGCGAGGCCGTACGAGCCGACGCAGGCGCCATAGACCCAGGGGATCCCCCCGCGCACGCAGACGTCGTTGAGCAGGAAGCGCGTCTCGAAGTTGTCCGTGCCGTCGAGGACGAGGTCGGCGCCCTCGAGCAGCTCGGCCGCGTTGTCGGCGGCGAGGTCGGCCACCACGCCGCGCACCGCCACCTCCGAGTTGATCGCCCTCAGCCGCGCCTCCGCCGCCGCCGCTTTGGGCAGGCCGCGCGCCGCGTCGTCTTCGTCGAAGAGCGACTGCCGCTGGAGGTTCGACTCCTCGACGTAGTCGCGGTCGATCACGGTGAGCGCGCCGGCACCGGCGCGCACCATGATCTCCGCGAGGGTGGAGCCGAGGGCGCCGCACCCGACCACGGCGACCCGCGACTGGCGCAGGCGCGCCTGGCCCTCGGGGCCGATGGGAGCGAACAGCTCCTGGCGCGAATAGCGGCCGGCGCTCATGCCTCCTGCTCCTGGGCCAGGAACAGCGCCGCCGACTTCATCACGTCGACGGGAGCCTCGAGGCCGGTCCACGTCTCGAACTGCGCGACCGCCTGGGCGAGGAGCATCTCGAGGCCGTCGATGATCGTGCACCCCGCCTGTTGCGCGTCGCGCAGGAAGCGCGTGTCGAGCGGCTCGTAGACCATGTCCAGCACCACCGTGTTCGGCCGGTGCAGCTTCGCCGGCAGCGGGCTCTGGTCGAGGAAGGCGACGGACCCCACCGGGGTCGCGTTGATGAGCACGTCCCAGGAGAGGCGGGCCAGGTTGGCGATGCCGGTGTGCGCGCAGCCGAGCGCGGCCGCCACCGCCGCGGCCCGCTCGGGCCGGCGCGCGGCCAGCGTGATGCGGGCCCCCTTGCGCTGGAGAGCGACGGCGGCGGCGCGGGCCGCGCCCCCCGCGCCGATGATCACGACCGAGCGGCCCTTCACGTCGAGCTTCTTCTTGAGCGGCGCCAGGACGCCGATGCCGTCCGTGGTCGAGCCGCTGAGCGAGCCGTCGTGCACGACGACGGTGTTGACGCTTCCGGCGAGCGCCGCCTGCTCCTCCACCTCCTGCAGGTGGGGCACGATCTCGACCTTGAACGGCCGGGTGACGCTGAAGCCGGAGAGGGCGAGCGCGGGCATCGCGGCCAGGAAGCCGTCCAGCGATTCGGCCTGGAGGGGGACGTAGACGGCGTCGAGGCCCCGCGCCTCGAAGGCGCGGTTGTGCAGCACGGGCGAGAGGCTCCACACCACGTCGGTGCCGAGCACGCCGTAGAGCTTCGTCAACGGGTTGATGTCGCGGGCGCGATAGAGGTCCGCCATCTCCGCGGCCGGGATCTGGCCGGGCGCGGTCTCCGCTCCGCGCCCCGCCGAGGCAAAGGTGAACGGCGCGCCCCATCGTCCGGCGGCGATGCGGGTGAGGATGCCGAGGGGGCCGAGGGCAATGGGGACCAGGGGCGGACCGCTGCCGGCGGCGGTGCGGGCGGCGAAGTCGAGCAGCCGTCCCACGTCCCGGATCGATCGCGGCGTGACCGCGATCTTGACGATGTCGGCCCCGCCCTCGCGCATCGCCGCGTAGAAGCCGTCGAGGTCCTCCGGCGTGCCCTTCAGGTCGTGGTAGGAGACGACGAGGCCGCGGCCGGCCTTCTCCACCATGACGTCCGTCAAGGCGCTGCGATACTCGACGTCGACGTAGTCGAAGCCGCGCTTGACCGCCTCCAGCAGCGTCATGCGCCGGCGCGGATCGTCGTCGTCCAGGCGGCCGCCCTCCGACGCCGCCCGGCACGTCAGCATGATCGGCTTGCTCCTCGCGCGCAGGATGGTGAGCAGGTCCAGGTCGAGCACGAGGTCGGCCCGCACCTCGAACAGGTCGGCGATGCCGGACAGCTCCTGCATGCGCTCGACCACGCCCGCCGTGGTCTCCTCGGTGAGGCTGACGCAGATCTGTGTCATGCGCTCGAGTTACGCCCCAAATGAAAAAGCCTCTTCAGGGTTCCCTGAAGAGGCTTTCTGCCGGTCCGATCTCTCCAGGACACCCGCTCCGCCTCGCGGCCGGGCCTCCCGGCCCGCCGCTAGGTGTGGTGGTAGCGGTGAAAGATCGGACGCCAGCGACGCACGGCGACCGCCCGTCGGTCCGTCCTCGCGAGCTGCGTGCGTGGATCCATGTCGACTTCCAGCGCCAAAAGCGGATTCTAGAAGAGCCGCCGCCGGGGTGTCAAGCCGTGCTAGTCTGGCCGCGGAGGGCCTCCCGGACATGGAGCACAAGTGCCAGGAGTGCGGGTCGGAGCGCATCTCGCCCGCGGTGCCGGTGGCCCCTCCGGGCGCGCCGGGCCTGCTCTCCCAGCTGCGGGCGCGCGTGTGCGCCGACTGCGGCTTCACCGAGCTGCATGCCGAGAACGCCCTCGACCTCTACCTCGCGCAGACGAGGTCGGCACCCCGCGGTCCCGCCCCCGCCCCGGCGGCGGAGGACGGCGGGCCCCCCGCCGCCAACATGCAATGCCCGGCCTGCGGGAGCGTCATCCCCGCCGCCTCCACCCGCTGCGACGTGTGCGGCTGGACCGCCCCCGGCAAATAGACCACTTGCCCCGGAGTCGTCCGCGGCGTAAGTTCGAGCCATGAACGCCATCAAGACCACCGTTCTCCTCGCCGCCCTGACCGGGCTCATGCTGCTCGTCGGCGAAGCCATGGGCGGCCGCTCGGGCATGACGATCGCGCTCCTCGTTGCGGCGGTGATGAACTTCGCCGCCTGGTTCTGGAGCGACAAGATCGTCCTCGCCTCCTACCGGGCCCAGCCCGTCGGCCCGCAGGAAGCGCCGGAGCTGTACGCGATCGTGGAAGGGCTGGCCAACCGGGCCGGCATCCCGATGCCGCGCCTTTACGTGATCCCCGACCCGGCCCTCAACGCGTTCGCCACGGGGCGCAGCCCCTCTCACGCGGCGGTGGCCGCGACGGAAGGGATCCTGCGCGCGCTCAACCGTGATGAGCTGGAGGGCGTGCTCGCCCACGAGCTGTCGCACGTGATCAACCGCGACACGCTTACCTCCAGCGTCGCCGCCACCCTCGCGGGGGCGATCTCCTGGCTCGCGCACATGGCGTACTTCATGCCCGTCGGACGGGACCGCGACGACCACGGCTCCAACCCCCTGGTGGCGCTGCTCACGATCCTCCTCGCGCCCTTTGCGGCGATGCTCATCCAGCTCGCGGTGAGCCGGTCGCGGGAGTACGAGGCCGACGCGTCGGGCGCGCGGCTCGTGGGCCACCCGGACGGCCTCGCCAACGCGTTGCGCAAGCTGCAGGCCGCGGCCGAGCGCATCCCCATGCGCAGCGCCGATCCCGCCACCGCGCACCTCTTCATCGTCAACCCGCTGTCGGGCCGCTCGCTCGCCGGGCTCTTCAGCACCCACCCGCCGCTGGAGAAGCGCATAGAGCGCCTGATGTCCTGGCCTCATTAAGCAAGGGGTGCTGCGTCGCACCCCCTTGAACCCCCGCTCGCTGCGCGCGAATGAATCGCGCTTCGCTCGCAGCTCTTGCTCTTCACTTCCTTCAGCTAGG
>Ga0099828_10001889_pt1 | contig 14271 bp, 12 predicted proteins | sample CZO8metaG_2_FD_79338 | JGI IMG/M metagenome (GOLD analysis project Ga0099828, IMG submission 79338) | Vadose zone soil microbial communities from the Eel River Critical Zone Observatory, Northern California, USA - CZOApr15con2H1.8 metaG | ecosystem: Environmental > Terrestrial > Soil > Vadose...
CGTTCCATCCAGCTTCCGATTCACCGGCAGATACGCCCGCTCATACGGAAACTTCTCTCCCAGCTTTTCGTCGTAGTCAACACCCAAGCCCACTGCCTCTCCCGGATGTAAGCATCCCTTTTCGAAATAGTAAGAGTGCGGAAACACCTCGTCAGTCTGGCTGGTATGCCGCATGTACTCCTGAATTCCGAAGTTGTTGACCGAGATGTCGAAGTGAAGCGCCGCCGCCATGGCCACTGGCGACAGGTCCGTCGCACCATGACAGCCGGTACGCACGTGATAAATCTCCGCCAGGGCAGCGATCTTCTTGAGATGTGTGAGCCCCCCACCATGAACCACCGTCATGCGGATGTAATCAATCAGTTGTTCGCTGATCAGGATGTGCGCATCCCAAACTGAATTGAACACCTCACCCACCGCGAGGGGCGTCGTCGTGTGCTGGCGAATGATTCGAAAGCCTTCCTGCAGCTCCGCCGCCACCGGATCCTCCAGCCAAAAAAGATGATACGGCTCCAGGCTCTTCCCCAGCCGCCCCGCCTCAATCGGAGTTAGCCGGTGATGAACGTCGTGCAGCAGATGAATGTCATCTCCAAACTTCAAGCGTAACGCCTCAAACAGTTTGGGAACATGCAGAAGATACTTCTCCGTCGACCACGAGTTCTCCGGCGGCAATCCCTTCTCTGCCGGTTCATAGAACAACTTGTCGCTCGCGACTCCGTAGGTCGAAGGCAAGCCCGGTATTCCGGTTTGCGCCCGCACCGCCAGATATCCCATCTCTTTGTACTTCGCGACTTCCTCGGCCGTTTCCTCGAGATCACGCCCATTCGCGTGCCCGTAAACCAGCACGCCAGTTCTGCTCTTCCCGCCGAGCAGGTTGTACACCGGCGTCTTCAAAGCCTTGCCTTTGATATCCCAGAGAGCCATATCGACCGCACCGATCGCAGTCATGGTCACAGGCCCGCGCCGCCAGTAAGCACCTCGATACAGGTATTGCCAGATGTCCTCAGTCTGAAACGGATCGCGTCCCACAAGGCATGGGACAATATGCTCTTTCAAATACGCGGCAACCGCCAACTCGCGCCCGTTCAGCGTCGCATCCCCCAGCCCGTACACACCCTCATCGGTTTGGATCTTCAACGTGACGAAGTTTCTTCCGGGGCAACTCACGAACACCTTGGCATCGGTGATCTTCACACGCATCTCCTCAAGTCGTTCCCAAGTGTATCGAAGGTCTCAGATTCGGCGCAGCAGATCTTGCTCCGTCGCCTCATTGTTGCAAACGAGGATCAACACCAGAATCATGCCTACGAAAGGAATCAGCCCAGCCATGATCACGATCGGATCAAAGGAATGCATGCCGCTAGCCTGGCGGGCGTCAGAAAAATACCCAATCGCGGTCGCCATGTAGATAAAACGGACAGAATGCTAAGCGCTGATCCTCGCCTGTGCCTCGTTTTCGCGCATGCTCTCGAGAGGAGCACTCAACAGAGAAGCCGAATTCTTGTCGAGATAGACCGTCACATTTGGATGCGTGCGCAGAATCGACGCCGGCGCCATCGAACTGATCTTGCCCTCAAAGCACGCCTTCACCGCCTGCGCCTTCCGAGCGTCGGGCACCACCGCCAGGATCTCTTTGGCCTTCAGAATCTGTCGCGCCGACATTGAGATCGCCTCCTTCGGCACCTGTGAGATATTCGCAAACCAGGCCTCGCCCACCTGCTGCTGGCGGCAAGCCTCGTCGAGATTCACGATGATATAGGGATCCTCGATCTCAAAGTCGCAAGGTGGATCGTTGAAAGCAATGTGCCCATTTTCCCCAATGCCAAGAAACGCAATGTCGACCGGAGCGGACGCCAGTTCCTTGCCCACGCGCCGCACCACTTCAACAGGATCGGCCGCATCCCCATCGAGCAGGTGGTACTTCGTAATGCCCGTCTTCCCGACCAGCTGCTCCAGCAACATCTTGCGGAAGCTTCCCGGATGGGTCACCGGAAGCCCGATGTACTCGTCGAGGTGAAACGCTTCCACCTTCGTCCAGTCGATGCCAGGTGCCGTGGTGAGCGCATCCAGAAACTCGAACTGAGACATCGCCGTGGCCGCAATGATTCGCGCGCGTCCTCGCTCCGCAATGGCCCGCCGGATGGCAACTGCCGCTTGTTCGGACGCTGCCAGGCCGAGAGACTTCTTGTCACTGAATACCCTGAGCAACATAGGAAAATCCTGAGTGTACGAACAGACGTGACGGAAGACGGCAAATTATACAAAAACCGCAACCCCAGCGACCTCGGCCGAAACGTAAGTTTCATCACGTGAAAGCATCGGGCAGCGTCATAGCAGAACGAGTGCGGTCTGGTGTATGACTCTTACGCCAGTTGTCGATGAAAGTATCAAGGGACCGCTATGCATCTGATTTCTTCCGCGATCACACACGCGTTCATTCAACGACCCTCAAGCCGATCGGCAGCCGCACTCTGGTGTGTCACTTTCTATTGCGCCTTGGCCGCGACCGCGCAGACCGTCCGTGTCGACATAACTCCCAGCCACGTAGTGAACAAGTTCAGTCCTCTGTATGCTCTCGGATCGACCGTCGATCGCGTCCCCAGCAACGCCACCGACACATTCTTCCGTCCTGATCAGATCAAGCAGATTCAAGAAGCAGGTTGGGGAGTCATCAGCTATCGCCAGAACACCGATTTATTCGTCCAAGCCTGGCACTGGAATCCTAAAGGAACGTGGAGCGACCCCGCCGGAAAGGGATACTTCACCGGCGACTCAACCCCCACCAAAGAAATGATTCGCCACTCCTACGGCTATCAACTTCGACACCGCGGCTTCACGCGCAACGGCGGCACTGAGTTCGACGGCTACTCACGCCTCGACGACGGCGATCTTCAGTCCTATTGGAAGAGCAATCCGTACCTGGCGAAGGAATTCACCGGCGAAGACGATGCGCTCCACCCGCAATGGGTCGTAATCGCGCTCGACAAGAAGGAAGATATCAACGCCATCCGCATCCACTGGGGAGACCCCTTTGCCCAGTCGTTCGAAGTGCAGTACTGGGATGGCGAAGGCGACGCCATGGACGAACAGGATAAGGGCGCATGGAAGACTTTCCCCTTAGGGGCCGTGACCGGCGCGAAAGGCGGCCTCGCAACCCAGAACCTCGGTTCATCGCCAGTCAGCACAAAATTCGTGCGCGTACTGATGACCCGCTCCTCTAACACCTGCGACACCCATGGTTCCGCTGATCGCCGCAATTGTGTCGGCTACGCCATTCGCGAACTGTATCTCGGCACCACCACCACCGGACAAGACGGATTCACCGACATTCTCCACCACTCCCCCGATCAGAAGCAGACATTGACACTTTGTTCCTCCGTCGCCCCCTGGCACGAGCCCTCCGACCTCTACGTCGCCCCCGATCGCATGGAATCAGGCGATCAGCCCGGCTGGGACCTCTTCTACACCAGTGGAATCACACGCGGCCTGCCCGCCATCGTTCCCGTCGCGATGTTGTACAGCACGCCCGAAGACGCCGCGGCGCAAATGACCTACCTCAAGAAACGTGGCTATCCCGTCTCCTACATCGAGATGGGCGAAGAGCCCGACGGCCAATACATGCAGCCCGAAGACTATGGGGCCCTGTACCTGCAGTTCGCCACCGCTCTCCACAGCGTCGACCCGAATTACAAACTCGGCGGCCCAGTCTTCGAAGGCGTCACCGAAGACATTAAAGTCTGGCGCGACGCGCAAGGCCGCACGTCGTGGCTCGGGCGCTTCCTCGATTACCTGAAAGCCCGCAATCGCCTTCAGGATCTCGCCTTCATGTCATTCGAACACTACCCCTACGACGGATGCGAGACGCCCTGGGAAAATCTCTACCAGGAGCCCGAACTCATCGAACACATCATCAAGGTCTGGCGCGAGGACGGCCTTCCCCCCGGCATCCCCCTGCTTGACACCGAGACCAACGACCACGGAGGCGAGGCCGCTGTCGACATCTTTGGCGCACTATGGCTCGCCGATTCATTCGCCGGCTTCCTCACTGCTGGCGGCACATCCACGCACTACTATCACGATCTCCCATACTCACCACCCCATCCCGCGTGCGCCAACAGTTGGGGCACTTATCACATGTTCATGGTCAACGATCATTACGAGATCCAGCAGCGGACCGCGCAATTCTTCGCGGCACAACTCCTCACCCAGGAGTGGGCCCAGCCAAAAGATGGCGAGCACAAGCTCTACACTGCCTCAGGCGACATAAAAGATGCCGCCGGGCACGTCCTGGTAACGGCTTACCCTCTGCAACGTCCGGACGGCCAGTGGTCTCTCATGCTCATCAACAAAGACCACGACAACCCTCATGAAGTCCGCATCGCATTTCACGATGCCGACGCCAATACCGATCACTCCTTCGCCGGACCGGTCACAATGATCACGTTCGGCAAGGCGCAATACCAGTGGCACGCAGATCGAAAAAGAGGTCATGCCGACCCCGACAAACCGCCAGCAACATCGACCATCAACGGCGATAACAGCACGACATACGCGTTGCCAGCTGCGTCCCTGACCATACTTCGCGGCAAGCTCCAGGCAGCCTCCGGAGGCGACCCGGGCAAATAGGGCCCAGGCCGCGAAAATGCGTTTGCCGAAACTGAGGCTGTTGGTTTAGCCTCTCTACGATATCGTTTTTGCTGCTGGAGTTTCCCCATGTCAACAACAGCTCTCGCGATGTCGCTTCCGACACTCCGCTCCTCTAGGTGCTTGGAGACACTCTCAACTCGAACGGCACCAACCACGGATGCGGCTGCTTGACCAAACCTTTTGAAAGTGCAGTCTTCCGCTGGGAGGCGGACTTTTGATGCGCAACAATTCCTTGAATCGTCGCCAATTCATGCATCTTGGCGCCGGAGCTCTCGCCGTTGGCGCCACCGCTAAGTACACCCTGCTGCAGCCGCATCTGCTGTCGGCCGCCGCGCGCCCCGTTGCACCCAGCGACACCATTCGCTTCGCCTCCATCGGTACCGGAGTCCGCGGCTGCGAATTGCTCCAGGGAACGCTGGCTGTCCCCGGCGTCGAGTGCGTCGCCGTATGCGACCTCTACGACTCACGGCACGATGCCGGTCGCGAAGCCATCAACAAGAACGTCCCCGGCACCCGCAACTATCGTGAGATCCTCGACCGCAAAGATGTCGACGCCGTCATCATCGCCGTCACCGATCACAACCATCGCAGGATTTTCGAGGACGCCTGCGCCGCCGGCAAGGACGTCTACTGCGAGAAGCCGATGTCCCACACCGTTGAGGACGGCTTCGCCATGATGGAGGCCGCGCAAAAGAACAAACGCATGGTCAACATCGGCAGCCAGCGCGTCAGCTCCATCCTCTACGCCAAAGCCAAAGCGATCTATGATTCCGGAAAACTGGGCGAGGTCACCGCCATCCAGGCCTACTGGGACCGCAACAGTCCCAGCGGAGCGTGGGTCTATCCCATTCCTTCCGATGCCAGCGAAAAGACCATCGACTGGAACGCCTTCCTCGATGGTGCACCAAAGCGCCCCTTCGACCCCGTCCGCTTTTTCCGGTGGCGCTGCTTCACGGATTACGGAGAGGGCCTCGCGGGCGATCTTTTCGTTCACCTGATTTCCGGCATCCACTTCATCACCGGAACTAACACGGTCGCGGAGCGTGCACAATCAAGCGGTGGCCTCTTCCACTTCAAAGACGGCCGCGAATTCCCCGATCTGATCGAGACCATCTACGATTACCCCAACTTCCGCGTATCCCTTCGCTGCAACCTGAACAATGAAGGAGGAGAGTTCATTGGCTTCTTCGGCACCAAGGGTACGATGATCATCAAAGACTCGACCCTCACCTACAAGCCCCAGGACACGCGCCCGAGTCCCGAAGGCTACTCGGTCATGGGTTGGCCCAAGAAGTTGCGCGATGAATACCTGAAGAAATGGGCTGAGGAGCATCCCTGGCCCGCTCCTCTTGCATCCAAAGTGGACGAGGACGGGGAAGGGTACACCGTTCCTCCCGGATACAGCGACGTTTCCGACCACCAGGCGAACTTCTTCAATGCAGTTCGCACTCGCAAACCGACTGTCGAAAACGAAGTCTTCGGCAACAATGCCGCCATCGGCTGTCACTTGTCCAACTTCGCCTATTTCAACAAGTCGATGGCCGTATGGGACGCCAAAGCGAAGAAGATTGTGAAGGGCTAGCGGGCGAAGCGGCAGTCTGAGGTAAGAACCTGATTCGGTTTGAGAGCGCGTGGATGGGTGAACACTCACTCCACGTGCTCCCTACCCTACAGAAACATCAGTGGTGTCGCCGGCTGCCTTGCAGTGCAAATCGCAACTCGATCCTGGGTTCTCGGTAGCCGCGTCAGAGTCAGTTTGGATTTTCGAACTTAACTTCGATTAACTCATGCGTCTCGTGAGCAGCGGGCTCCCACTTCCAATCGCGAATTGCATCCTGAGCGGACTGCGCCAGCAAAGGATGCCCACCCCTGATCGCCACACTTTTCACCGTACCATTAGGAGCCACCACCGCCTCAATCTTGACGGCGCCGACGATGTTCATCTTACGCGCGATTTGGGGGTACTTTGGCGGCACCTTGCTGAGGACTTTACGATGGCCGTCACTTGAGTCCTGAGGGTGAACCGAAGCCGGAGCGACCGCAAACACAGCGCACAGTAGCAAGAAACTCGTGGTCTTGCGCCACCATAGGGAAGTCATTGTTTTTTTAGGATACGTACCGGGTTGGGAATCCAGAAGATTACGCAAGTAACGGAAAACTGCGGGGAACCGAAGGTTGTCCCCAACGGGCCGAGGGGAGGGTTCCGAGCCCGTCGCAGCATTCGATGCACCCTGCTAGTGCTACAGTCCCCGATCGTTCCGCGGATGCACCAGCCACTTCAGCATCATGTTCACCAGGCTCAAAAGAATCGCTCCGACGAATGCTGCGAGGAATCCATACACCCTGAACCCCGGCACCAGGGCTGACGCAAGCTCCAACATCAGGGCGTTGATCACGAACCAGAACAATCCGAGTGTGACCAGGGTTAGAGGGAACGTCAGAATCTTGAGCAGCAATCCGATGGTTGCGTTAATGAAGCCAATCACCAGCGCAGCAATCAGGGCCGCAATCGGACCGCTGATATAGAATCCCGGCACAACGTGGGCCACGATCCACACCGCCAGCCCGCTCAAAACCCAATTCAGAAGCAGCCGCATATCCGCTCCTTCTCGTTTGCAATTCGAGTTCGCACATCGCAACTCCGCGGTCCAAGACTACACTAAGCCCTCAGAGGCACGGTCTCCGGTCTCAACTGGCAAATTCACTCGCCCCCATTCACGCTTTACGTCTCCTGCTGTACACTACCAAATTCCGTTCCCAGGAGGATTCTCTTATGCCCGACCCGGCTCTCAGCGGCACCGAATTCAAAAAGCAATTGCGCGCCGGAACGCCCAAGATGGGCCTGTTCCTCAACGCCCACAGCCCCACCATCGCCGAACAACTCGCCCACAGCGGCTACGACTGGCTGCTCGTCGACACCCAACACGGCCCCATGGGCTACGAAAAACTCTCTGCCATGCTCAGCGGCATCGCGAACGGCGGCGCCAAGTCCCTGGTACGCGTCGGTGGATACGACGACCGCCCCGGTATCCAGCAAGCTCTCGACATGGGCGCCGACGGAGTCCTCATCCCCTACATCAATACCGCCGAAGAAGCCCGCCAGGCCGTCAGTTGCGCGAAGTATCCCACGGTCGGCACCCGCTCCGTCTACTTCCCCCAGCGCAGCATGGACAAGAATGGACTCCTCGGCTACGCCGGCAGTTGGAACAATGAAGGCATCGTTGCCCTCCAGGTTGGGACCGCTTCCTGCATCGAAAACATCGCTGAAATTGCTGCCATCCCCGGCGTCGACATCCTCTTTCTCGGCCAGAACGACCTCTGCATGTCGATGGGCCTCTACAACAAGTACGAGTTCCCTCACATGTACACCTCGCCCGAACTCGACGCCGCCACAAAAAAACTGGTCGAGCACGCCCGCAAGAACAACGTAATCCTCGGACTCTTCCTCTTCGGCACCGCCCGCGTCGGCGAATTCCTCGAAAAAGGATTCACCTTTATCAGCATCGGCAACGACCTCCACCACGTCCTGACCCAAGCCGGAGCCTACGTCAACGACATGGAAAACATCGCAAAAGAAAAAGGAAAAACCTGGAAGCGCCGCCCCACCGCCCTGTTCTAAACGAAATCTATGGGTCCGAGTTGAAAGTGGGGTGCCCCATTTCTCGCCTCTTTTGCGAGAAGTGGGGATTTTAACGTAGTGTGGGGCGGACACTCCTGTCCGCCAATGTTGGCGCTAAAATTGAAGTAGCACGTTTGTCTCGTTAATCCCGGAAATGACTCCCGCCCTCACCGAAATCGAAACCCGCGTCCTAGGCTCACTCATCGAAAAAGACATCACAACTCCCGACTACTACCCGCTCTCCCTGAACGCACTAGTCAACGCCTGCAATCAAAAGAATAACCGCGACCCAGTAATGACCCTCGACGAAGAATCCGTGCGCGCAGCCCTGACAACATTGCAGGAAGAGCGTCTCGCTGGTCCCACCAGCAGCGCCGACAGCCGCGTCACCAAATACGAACATCGCCTCCAGGAAGTCTTCAACTTCGACCGCCGCGAAATAGCAGTAGTCTGCGTCCTCCTCCTGCGCGGCCCGCAAACCCCCGGCGAACTCCGCGGCCGCACCGACCGCATGTATCACTTCGAAACCCTCGACGACGTAGTCTCCACCCTTGATCGCCTGGCCCAGCGAGACCCGCCGCTGACCGCAATCCTCCCCCGCCAGCCCGGCACAAAAGAATCCCGCTACACCCACCTCTTCAGCGGCGAGCCCCCGGCAGTCGCTGTAACCCAGTTGGAACGTGTGGCCGCGGGCGACTCGCCCGCGATCCCAACGCACTCCGCCAACCATCGCCTAGCCCAGTTAGAAGAAGAAGTCTCAACCCTGCGCCGCGAACTTTCCGAAGTCCAGCAGCAACTAGCGACTTTCCGCAAACAATTCGAGTGACATTCCACCCACCCACACGTCCATCCCATTGTGCAAACTGCGAACAGTCGACGGCCTCCTCCGCGATCTCTGCGGCAGTTCTCAGGGATCTCTGCGATAAAGGTCTGTTCGGTGTAATCTGATATCAAGCGCGCTACCGCCCAGGAGGACGCATGTATCGCCGCGAATTTCTAATCCGCTCAGCTACGGGAATCGGAGCCGCCTGGCTCTCCTCGAAAACGATCCTGGACGCAATCGCCACCCAACCGCTGCCCGCGAAATTTACCGCCGCTGACACCGTCACGCTAGGCAGCACCGGAATCAAAACCAGCCGCCTCGCCATGGGCACCGGCACCGTAGGCTCGGGCCATCACTCGCATCAAACCGCCCTCGGCGTCAAAGGACTCTCCGACCTCCTGCTCAACGGCCACGACCACGGCCTGCGTTTTTTCGACGCCGCCGACTCCTACGGAAGCCATCCTCACGTCGCCGAAGCGCTCAAGCACGTGCAGCGCGACAAAGTCACGGTGCTAACAAAATCCTGGGCGCGCGACGCCGCCGGAATGCGTGCAGATCTCGAGCGCTTCCGCCGCGAACTCGGCACCGACTATCTCGACGTCTGCCTGATGCACTGCGTCACCGAAGCCGACTGGACCGACCGCTTCAAAGGCGCAATGGACGTCCTTTCCGAGGCCAAACAGAAAGGCACCATCCGCGCCCACGGCTGCTCCTGCCACAGCATCGACGCCCTGCGCGCCGCCGCGAAATCTCCCTGGGTCGAGATCGATCTCGCCCGCATCAACCCGGTTGGCGCTTACATGGACGCCGATCCTGCAACGGTGGTGAGCGTCCTGAAGGAAATGAAAGCTGCAGGGAAAGCCGTAATCGGAATGAAAATCCTAGGACAGGGCGACCTTCGCAACCGCCAAGACGAAGCGATAAAGTACGCCCTCTCGCTAGGGATCCTCGATGCCTTCACTATAGGCGCCGAAAACAAATCCGAGCAGGAAGACATAATTCGCAGAATCGCGTCAGCATAACACCCGGTCGCAAATGTGGCGCGGGCGCCTCGCCCGCGCACTCTGTCCACACCTCACACGCAAACACGCAAGCCGCACAGCTACGAATTAAGCCGCGAAGCGGCGAAAGAATGCAGCCCACGGGTAAGCCGTGGGTAGCTGCATATGAAAAAACAAGCCCCGAAGGGGCGAAAGGGACAAACCGATAGAACCTGCTGCAATTCCGATCCAGCGTGTCGCCTCGTCAACACCGTGTTTCCGAAACCACACCAAATAATCAACGGACGCGCCCTAACCCTCGCCAAATCAACACTCCCGCTCATGGCCCCCGCCCTGCACTCTACTGAATCGCTGCCCAGCAGCAGGAGGTGACACCATGACCCGCAACAACGCAATCAGCAAATTTGCAGGAACCCCAAGCTTCGCCTGGGGAAAGAACGTCAGCGCGATTCTGTTCGCCGCGCTGCTAATCGTCTGCTCCATCACCGTTGGCTGCTCCAATGACAAACCGAAGCCCGCCAACTCAACCAGCCAAATCGCCGTAACGCAGAACCCCATCTCCCCCGTAGCGTCCAGCCAGCCCGCGCCCATGCCCGAGGCCACAAAGCCCGGCGCAAAGAAAGTCGTGAAGAAGCGCCCAGCAACCGTGACCTACACCGACAAAACTTACGGCGTCTCCTTCGACTATCCACGCCGCTACGCCATTGAAACCGGAGACGCCGCCAACGACCTCGTCGCCTCCAGCCCGCTCCCGCTGAACTTCGTACAGTCCGGGGGAATCGCTCTGGCGGCTGTCGAACTCCCTGAGACGTCCTACGCCAACACCGACTTCTCCTCCGCCTTCTTCAACGTGAGCGTGCACAGAGCTCTCAGCGCCGATCAATGCGGAGAGTTCTCCGTGCCCCAGCCGAAACCCGCGCCCGTGAGCGACTCATCCGCTCAGCCTGCGTCACCTTCGACGACGACCGAGTCGCAGGGCTCCAAGCTTATGTTCGGCGACATGGAGCTGCGCGGAACCGAAGCCGTCTCCGGCGAAGGAACTCGTCAAAGCGACGCCAAGTATTTCCACGTCTTCCAGAACGGCGCCTGCTACGAGTTCGCCCTGAACGTCACCACGATGGCCCGTGAAGAAGCCGGCATGAAGCACGTCGACCGCGACAAGGTCTTCGCCCGCCTGGAACAAATCCTGGCAACGGTGAAGATCAACCCGATCACCCCGGCTTCGGAAGAGGGAACCACACCGGCCGCTTCCGAGAAACCGGCGACTCCTGCGACGGAAGCCCCTGCGTCCACAGTAACCGCAAACACTCCGGCCGCTTCCGCACCTCAGGAGCCAGCAGTCACACCCTCGGCTCCACAAACCTCCCCACAGTAATACCAGCCGGGTGCCCCATCCTTGTCTCGCCGTTCTTTGGCGGGACAGGATGGGGCTTTTGACTTGCCTTTGTCATGCTGAGCCGAGCACCGAGGAGAGCAAAGCGATCCTCGGTGCGGAGTCGAAGCATCCCTACCTTCTCCTCGAACGCATCCCGGGCACGCTCGCCCAAAATCCACCACCAAAAATTCTCGCAAAAAGAAAAGCCGCAGCAGACCCGCGGCTCTAAGGATTCACACTGTCGATTTCAAGACGCTGACTTACTGCTTCGCCCTGTTCGCAGCTTTATCGCGAGCAATCGACCGGCTGATGCGATTCTGCTGCCGGTTCAGTCCTCTCTGCTCCGCCTTGGTCAGATGGCCGTTATGCTTCGCCATGTCCGCCTGCTCACGTTTCTGCACCGCGGTTGAACCGGACGGGATTCGATTACGCCAAGGAACTCGTCGCCGGTACTTCCGTAACGCCTCCCGCACGATTTGCCTTGGCCCCGCCCCACCCTCCCGCAAATACTTGCCATCATGCGAAACCTCTGTGCTTTAGCCCTGTTGCTCTGCACCTTCGTCGCGTCCTCCCTCGCCCAGGGACGCATCTTCGACTGGACGCGCGCCAACGACGAAACCGTCCAGATGGATCCCGCCGACTACTACACCGGCCGCGTCTACCATGCAGCGCCCACCGGCGGAAACATCCACGTCGACATCGACGCCAGGCTCCCGGTCACGATCGCCATGACCTGGGCCGACGAATGGAACAATGCCATGCAGCATCCCGAGGCCTTCGCCAATCTGAATTTCCTTTGCATGCAGCAGCACGTCGTCACCACAACGTATGAATGCCATCTCCCGTCCGACCGTCCCATGGTTCTGACCATCCACGACGAGCGCACTCCCGATCGCGCCGTCCTCTCCGGCATCGGAGCCATTATCGGACACGGCGCCAAGCGCTTCATCTCGCCCAACGATCTCCACATCCAGTACTACGCCTGGAACTGCGTCGAGAACTGCATCCAGCCCGAACTCCAGTGGTTCCGCCTGGTCAAAGAAAAGTACGAAGTAACCCAGACGCCCAAGGTCTACAGCCTGCTCACCCCCGACCACGACGGTCAGGAACTCAGCGTAAAGATCAAAGCTCCAGTGCCCATGACGATCGCCGTAATCCCCTCGCAACTGGCCGACCAGGTCTACGACAAAACCCAAACGCTGGCCGCCGCCCTCAGCCAAACCAACTGCAAGCAACGCGGCGTCCAGTCCCTAACTTTCGACTGCAAATTCAACCTGGCCGACGGACCGCAATCGATCATGATTCTCCCCGACACCTCGTTCAACGGCCGCAAGAAAGCCGAGATCGAGCTGCAAACCGTGAAATGCCTGGCGAATTGCAATATCCAGAACCATTGATTGGAGCAAGAACGACCGGAGCATAAGAACGACCGGAGCATAAGAACGATCGGAGCACAAGAACAACACGCCCATGGACCACAATCGCCGCACCTATCCCTGACTGAAGACCAGAGTTCCAATCGAACTCTACGTCGAGGACTGCGAGAACCCCATTCGCGGCGCCACTGCCGATATCAGTCTCACCGGCTGCTACATCGAAACTATTTTCCCCATGCCCGTAGGCACCCATCTCGAGCTGAAGCTAAGACTCGACGACACCCTGCTGGTTCTGGCGACCGTAGTCACCTCGGATCCCCAGGTAGGAAACGGCATCCAGTTCAACAAAATGCTCCCCGAAGACCTCGACGAACTCCGAGCCTTCCTCGAAGCAGCCGAGAAAGAGACGACCGAACCTCGACAGTGACCGTACACTCGGAACCAGACACCCTTTCTCCTCGTTCCCCGCATCCAACCCAGTACCATTCTGGCAACACGCCAGGCCACCACACTGGAAAATAAGAACTTAAAAGCCAATTCTGACCTCTACAGGTGTACAATTCCCCGACGTCTGGAACCCCAAAAATCGTACGCTGGCGCACCCAAGGCATCAGACGCCGATTCCCGGCATTGCGCATTTCGAGCTTCGCTCAGTAAGAACGTACGACTTCAAAAGGGGACCCATGAGAATCCTGCTCTACAACCCTGACAACGGCGTCACCCGCAATTTCATGCCTCACCTCTGGATGTTCCTCCTCCAGGCCCTGACTCCTCCCGGCCACGAAGTCCTGCTGATCGACGGCAATGCCCAGCCTATGGACGAATCCCAGATCGCCCAATACGTCCGCGACAAGAAAATCGACCTGGTCGGAATCGGCGCCATGACCCGCATGATCGCTAAAGCCTACCGCATCGCTGACGCCATCCGCGCCACCGGAGTCCGAGTAGTCATGGGAGGCCCGCACGTGACCGAGCTAGCCGACGAAGCCCTCGGCCGCGACGGTGGCCCCCGCCACGCTGACGCCGTAGCCCTCGGCGAAGCCGACGACACCTGGCCCCAGATCGTCAACGACGCCGCCCGCGGCGAACTAAAAGAAATTTACGCACCCGTCGACAGCGCCGGCAAAGAGAGCAAGCCTCCGTTGAAACCCTATCCCGTAATCCCCTGGGACAAGATCGATCTCCATCAATTCAATCTCCTGCCCAAGATCGTTTACCCGATGCTCAGCAGAGTCGGCGAAGGCTGGGGCACCTTCCGCATCATCCCCGTCGAGTCCGGACGCGGCTGCCCCTACGGCTGCGAGTTCTGCACCGTCACCGGATTCTTCGGCGACTCCATCCGCTTCCGCACCAACGAAAGCGTAGTCAACGAGCTCCTTCTGCTGAAAGCCCGCGCCCGCAAAGAAAAAGGACAGATGGCCGTCTTCTTC
>Ga0099828_10001897_pt1 | contig 14251 bp, 14 predicted proteins | sample CZO8metaG_2_FD_79338 | JGI IMG/M metagenome (GOLD analysis project Ga0099828, IMG submission 79338) | Vadose zone soil microbial communities from the Eel River Critical Zone Observatory, Northern California, USA - CZOApr15con2H1.8 metaG | ecosystem: Environmental > Terrestrial > Soil > Vadose...
CAGAGACCAGCGAAAGGTTCACGATCCCGCGGTAAACCAGGTTGCCAAGACAGTCAGCTGCAACCTTGCCTGACGGGGAAGCCGGGAACACAGGCGTATGACCGGTGAAAGTGTAACCAGTCAGGCCAGATGAGCCTGCCCCTCCCGTGTCCCTAGCATCACGCAGCAGGCCAAGCACATTCTGCCTGCCATCAGTAGCAGTCTGGTCACTGATAAAGTACCTCTTCGAAGCAGTATGCTGTGCCAGCACCCCGCCAGTCGGCAGCACGCCCTGCCCGCCAGCCAGCGTGACCCCGCGCTGAGTAAACGCAGCATAACTGGCAAGCAGCTCATCGTCTGATGGAGCATGGAACTCATCACCGAACGACCGGCCGAACTGATGCGTCGGCTTTGTATAGCCCGGCACCGGATCAAACTGGTAACTGTCCTGCGGCATCTCTGGCCACTCTCCCTCAGAATTTACGGGCGGCTGCTAGCCTCTGTGCCCTCGAACACTTACTTGCGCCGTGACCCGTTCGGCGTGACATGCGGGTCGAAATACTCCTTGTAAGCATCAGTCAGCCGGAGAACTTCCTCCTGCTGCTGAACCTGCTCACGCTCATCACGCGGGGCGGTAAGACCAGTCTGCTGATTCACCGGCACAATCGGCTCAGCCGGCACGAACTCGCTAAAATCCTCTTCGCTGGTAAGCTTGAGCTTGATAGCGAAACTGCGCTGCTTCGGGATGATATAACCATCACCGATCAACCTGTCCACCGTCTCAGCCGCACGCTCGGAACGCAGACTCTCATATCCCGCCGCCAGGACAGTGTTCTGCCGGCTCAGCTCTACGACAGAACCGACAACATCGTCCAGAGAGACCGAATCACCACTACCTGCCGCAAGCTGCGCCCCCGCAGGAGTAGCCTGAAGCGCAGCAGTGAGAGCCGCCGTCAGGTCACTGACATCCATTCCCTGTGATACCGGCTCCGGCTGCGGTGCCGATGCCTGCACTTGCAGCGCCTCAACATCAATGCCGTGCTTCGCCTTCAGCTCGGCAAGCAGCTCATCCTTAGTCAAATCCACGGTGGTCTCCTCCTGATGGGTAAGCACCGCTATCTCCGTATCATTATCGGAGTCAGCAGTAAGCGAGGCAACTTCCTTATACGATTCCAGCCCTGTCACATACGGCCTATTCGTTACGGCACAGTGCAGGAGAGCGGGCCCGACCTTCGTCCCGTCAGAAGACCTGGTGTAATTAGTAGACAGAAAAGCCGAGGCACCAAGAAGAGTCTTGCCCATCTTCCCGGCCGCATCCGGATCACGCACATCGATAACTGCGTAAACTCTGCCCCCGCGCTTCCGGAGTCCCACAACCTCCCCGACATTACGGGACGGATCCTCACTGTGCTCATTCTTATCCGTAGCTAGCGGCACCTGAACGATATCAGCCACGTCACCAGCATCAAAATTCCTGATCATGGTATCGATGAACTTATCATCGACATCGATCTTCTCGCCAGTCTTCGGATGAAGCAGTACTCCCTTATTGAGAATATGCTTTTCAAAGAGCCTGCCCTGAGTTGACCTGGCCAGCTCTACAGGCACCATGTCCATCTCAGCCCAGGTAGCACTGCCAACTGGGGAAGGAACGATGTACCGAGCATTCATACAAGTTTTATCGGAACTGTCCAGGCTGATGCAGGAACCTACTCATCTGTCAAGTACAGCCCTGGTATGCCCTCCAGAACCTTAACTGCCCCGGAAACATCTCCGCTGACAACCAGGCCCTGATCCTCCAGGGCATCCAGGTCCATCGGCCCGAACTCAAAATGATCCTTGCTATAACGGGCATACTCCATCAAATGCAGAAGAGCCACAGAGTATGCAAAACGCATAACACCTCTATACCTCAGGGTCTGAGTCTCCTGCATGATTCACCTCGATGTCCAGCCTAGCGCATGCCTGAGCGATGGCATCTTCCCAAGAATCACAACCGATCGACCGGAAACCCTCCGCACCAGCTGCCTGAAGAGTAGTTCCCGTTCCGCAAAACGGATCCAGAATTACACCGCCAGGAGGAGTCACCAATTTTACCAGCCAACGCATGAGAGCCAATGGCTTCGTGGTCGGATGTTTCTGGTAGCCTTCTGCCGCCGGCCGTTCCTTCCTCGGAGCCTTAGCGCAGTACAAGTATGGGAAATCATACTCAAGAGACCATTCGAATTGCGGAAAGAACCGGGACGCGCCACCGGAATCGTCATGACCAGCCTCGTTCGTGGTTCCAGCGTAGTCACCATAAGAGGAGGTTCCCTGCTTAGGCGTCTGGCGACCAGCACTACGACGACTTTTGCTCACCCCGCTCTGCCGGTCCATTTCAGCCACGGGACAGTCTGGCGAGGCTGAACAGTCCCATGCCTGCACCGTTTCCATTCCGTTCTCTCCGTGCGCCTGCCAAGCAACCCGCTCCCGCTCCCCGTATACGGCATCAGTCACCGCACTGGGCACATCCGCCCTGGTACTGCCGCTGAGGTTGCGGACCTGCTTCTCGCCGACCGGAACACAAGTGGCGCTGTGTGAAAATAGCGCATTTGGCGGCCAGCGGCCGGCTTCGTGCGGAATCTTGTCAATAACAGGCGCGTCACCATCAGTAAAAAATTTCACCGAAGCCAGTCCGGTAGCACGATGCGCCTGCCATGGCACGCCGCTAACCCGGCAAGCATCCACGTTAATCCCCCCGGTACCATGCTTCAGGACGTTGGCGGCGACAGTCTTCTCTGACAGTGGCTTCCTGGCAAGGATAATTGGCTCATGAGCTGGCTTAAGGGCTCCATGCCATCCGTCCCACTGCTTAGCCTCATCGGTAGCTTTTCCTAGATCAAGGTCCTTAGGAAATCCGGAACCGTATAGCCAGTGCAGCGAGTCTCTTATCTCAAACCCGGCATCTTCAATAGCACAAGCCATACGGTGATATGTCCTTGTCCCGCCAAACGAAACAAGATGCCCACCTGGCTTGAGAACACGCAAGCATTCCTTCCAGGTAGCCGGATCGAACGCCACGCCAGTACCATCCCACTTCTGTCCCATGAATCCGCCCGTACCGCCTGAAGTCAAGTCATACGGCGGGTCGGTGACCACAGAATCAACGCTATCATCCGCCAGATTGCGCAGCACTTCCCGGCAGTCGGCATGAAAAAGCACAATACCACCACTAACATATACTGAAGATATCACTTCAGGACTACTCTCCGGACCTCATAACGAATGATGGTCTCATCTTCCTGCTCGATAACCCTGAGATCCACGGGATTATACGTCCCGCACTCTTCCCTGATAAGATTCATTGCCTCAAGACGGTCAGTCTCATACCGGTCATACTCATCGCCTTCAGCCTCAGGATCTGGCGGCCTGATCACCCACTCAACACAGCGCAAAGCAACCTCCCGCCTCAGAAACTTCTCGCTCATTTTCTCCTCGCCTGCCGGTTCCTGGCAATAACCTTGCCCAGCTCAAAAAGCGCCGCACGATGAAAAGCCCTGTGAGCATGATACCTGCCTGCAGGCATGTTACGCACATCCTGCGCTGAGATGAAAAGAGTCTGGTCTGCCGGGCTAACAAGCACAGGAACAGAAAACCCATCCTCCGCCCTCACCAGAATCAGATGACATCTGCATCTAATATGACGAGGAGGTGACCGCAAGTTACGGTAAACACGAGGCGGACACCTGCCACTGGCACTGCTCCCTGACGGGAACTCCTGCCAGACAGGAATAGCAGGCATGGCATCCAGCTCCCGGCACCAAGCACACACCTTCTCATCTTGCCTGCCATCAGGCCCCTTACGGCACACCCACTTCTTCAGCCAGTGCCCGTCACCAGCCTCAGCACGGGCAAGCACCTCTTCCCCGCGATATCTAATCTCTGCCACAGCCACGGTCATCTCATTGCGCGACCCCAGTTGCCAGGCTGCAGAAGCCGTCACCCGCTCCACTTCCTCCGCCCTGCGAATCGCCGCCTCTGCCGACGGGTCACTGCCAGGAGCATCAACCCCAGGGACAAACCAGGCAGGACCGACCGAGTTGAACGCCTCAATGGCCGCCTGCCGCAAGGACACTGCCGCCGTAGCATAAGCCTTATCTATATCTTCCGCCAGACCAGCCCTGTATGCTGATGAATCAGGAGGCCATACCTCATCCAAGCTATCCTCCGCCAGTGACTGCGCCCCGGTCAGCCCGTCCTCAAGAAGACGTGCCGTATCAGACTGGGCAAGCATATCGTAAATATCCCCAGATGGATTATCCCTGACTGCCGCGGACAAGTGCTCGATCCAAGGAGCAACCTTAAGGGCAATATCTTCTTGCAGGCTGCTCAAATCAGAAGCTCCGCTGCCTTGCGAGCCACCGCAGCCCAGTGATCCTGAATCTTCTCGGGCAGGAACTCCCAGGCAGGCATCCGCTGATTCAAGAAATTCATCCAGTCAGCGTCTGCCGCATACTCCTCGTACAATTGCTGTGCCATCGTGCCGTGATCAATCATCAAGCTCAGCGCCAGCCCGCTCCTTCAGCACGTCAACCAGCACATCCCCGACCAGTCCAACCAGGGCAGCATCTCCCGCACTCATCTTCGCGGACGATGACTTGGACTGACCAGAAGAAGATGAACTCTGCGAGCCGGCACTCTTTCCGGCATTGCCGCCCGCACTCTGCCCTGCCCCTGAAGACGCAGCAGGAGGCGGCCCGCCAGGATTCTGGATCTGGAACTTCATCTGCGCATGACTGACCTGCTTCTGCAAGGCATCCTCTTCAGCTGCCTCACTCTCGATCGGAGCATAGTCAATCTCCAGACCGAGAATCTTAGACATCTTCTTCTCCAGTTGCATAATGAACTCGGAGCTGATCGTGCCCGGAGGAGCCGTCGCTATCTTGTCAAACGTGTCCTGCACCGCAGACTGCTGCTCCTCAGTCAGCGTCCCGAACCGGAACTGAGGATACCTGCCAGTACCGAAATTCCAGTCAATGAAGCGAGGAATGATATGATTATTGATCTTCGCGGCTATATCATCCATGATAGCTGTCTCCATCATCATGAACGTCTCATCATTCTGCGTGCCGAAGTCAACCAGCGTAGACTCGCTCTTGCCCTTGCCCGTATCCTCGTCAAACCAGGAAGCCAGCACCGACTTGGACATCTGGTTATTGTGATGATTGATCAGGCCAAGATAATCGAACGAGGCACCCTGGGATTCATTCAGCGAGGTAACAGTCCAGTCCTGGGATGGCACGACAATATACTGCGTCATGCCGAGATCTTTCAGAGCATTAACAAAATTGATCTTATCCTGTTTCGCTGGATTAGGCGGCATAGTACCGATTCTGGTGCCTACTGCCGCTCTTTGCGCAGCCAAATGAGTAATAAAATAAATTTTTGATTTCTTATCCCAGTGAAAAAAAGCAGACTCAAATAGCGATATCCCGTAAAACGCTCTTTCTTCCTCACTATTACTGAAATAAAACGCCCGGTCCTTGGGAATCTTAACGTCAATAGTACGTCCCTGAAAGTACGTACGCTGGCGGAAACCATTGAATTCCCCTTGTCCGTCAAGGAGAAAAGTCAGGGTCTCAGAAGGCCGCCAATCTATTTTCCGGAGAGTGATCTTGTTCTTCATGGGTCCGGTCTTCGGTACCCAGTAGACCATCTCAAAACCACTGAAACCATCAAAGGTAGCCAGCAGCATACGCCTGATAAAATGAGAGAAGGTATGCGTCATCCCGCCAGCAGAAGCAGGGAGAAAAAACAGATTATGAGTAAACTCTGTCTCCTCACTGGCATCATCGTCTTGTCCCTGCTCGGATGAGGCCGTCCCGCCAATAGGCTCATACTGCTCAGGCGGTGCAATAACAGCACTCCTGAGAGCCGCAATGATCGGCATGGTAATAAGCCGGTACAGAGCCCTAGCCTGGCCGTCCTGCCGCCGCATTGACTGAAGCTGACGAATTGTTACAGGGTCATCGCGAAAGATTTCATAACTGTCCCGGTAAGGGACGGCGAAAGGCATATAAAAAGGTACGCCAGTTACGAAGCTAAACTCATCCGGCCGCGGTCGTGGCATAGGACCTTCGTCAGAAGAATCCAGTACGTAGCCCTCACTGCCAAAACCCTGAGTACTAATCCCCAGCCCGCCAGGAGGAGAATTACTTACGTAGCCACCACCGGGTGAAGGAAGATTAAATGCAGGAGCAGATGTCACATTATTTGACAAAGCTACTACATCTACTATCTCAGCCTTAGAAACATGGGAAGTCATCCGAACATCACCTCCCTCCGTCAAGCTGGAGAGCTTTCGCTCTCAGTCATCGCACTCTCTATCGGATACATCAATCTCTGTGCAACATCAGTCTACACGACAGTTGCTACTCAAGACTGCCAGGCCCGTAAAACCTCATCACCTCAGCATCACTAGCATCAGTGTCACCAAACAGGCTGTCTTCCCAGTGATTAAGATCAACATGATTAACCATCACCTCATCAGGCCGGAACCCTGATGAAGACGCAGCCATGGGAGGCACAAACCCGATAGGCAGCTCTATGCTCTCCCCAGGCGTGCCAGCATAGAAGTTCTGACCGCCCAGCACGGCAATGCCGCCATCTTCCTGACCGCCCATCTGAACGGCCCCCTGCACGGCACAGGCAAGAGAATCGGCCTGATCTTTGCTGGCCCCAACAGCATGATCCAATCGACCGCTAGTCAGCTTATTGAGCCCGTACAGCTCACGCAAGACAAGAGGATCACGATCCACGTCATACTTAAGCGGCAGCTCGATACGCCCCTCATTAAACAGGTCACGCAAGCCGCGATACGGCTCAATCGACAAGTCAGTAGACACACGCTTAGTCTCAATGCCAGCAGACTCAAGAATCTGCATTGAATCAACAGCCTGAAATTGATCAAAGCTGAACCAGCGAACATTAAACCCGCGCCGCCTCAATTCCAGGCACAGCTCCCGAGCCCACCTGATCTGAATCTCCCGCGGCGGATCAGCTCCCAAGTCAGCAGCATAGCCAATCACGAAGTCAACCACGACAAACGGGCGACGCTCATGCATGGGCACATCCCCGCCTGCAGCATCCTTGCCGACAACCTCCTGCTCATCCCAGCTACGGACATGTGCCATGCAGATACCTGCACGGTCCTTATTAACAGCCAGGTCAGCATGCATAGAATAGACAGCCCCGCGCTTCGGCACCAACCGGGCGGAAAAATCATAAGCCGTTGTCCAGGAATGAACTGCAGCAGTATTTCCATCCGGATGAATAACCCTGTGACGCTGAGGCTCATACTTAACCCGCAATGGTTCCTGCTCCACTACTGCAACGCAGCTCTCGATCGCTACCTCGTTAGAAAAATAAGGATTGATAGCGGCAGCCGGGTCACATTCATACCTAGCCCTGGCCAGCACCGGGTCATCCTCGTACTCGGCATCAAAGTCACTACGGCTGCGCAGCGGGTTAACCGCCCAGGTAGGCAATGGACCAGATACGTAATGCCGACTGACAGCACCCCGGCGCTGCTGCTCCTTGCGCCCGTCAGCGGCAAGCTGCTGAATCATTGACCCTTTATACCGGGGATAAGAAATCCTGACATTCTTTCCAGTCTGCGGGAACCTGGTAAGGGTCGAAGTTCTCATCATCTTCAAAATAGCTTCAGCACTTTTTGTAGACTCACGAGCCGCACTGGAACGATGTGCCTCCAGTTCCTCTTCCCGCTTAAAAGCATCTATCTCGTCAGCCACAGCGAGAATAAGGTTCAGCCCTTCCTGAGTCTCAGCGTCAGAGTGCCCGCTGATTGCCTCAATACCATTCATGTACCTGATAGATCCGACCAGAGGATCAGCATACGAATCCAGCCAGCAGCCCTTCCTGGTTACAGCCTTCCGCATAGGGCCAAAAAACGCACGGTTAGCCTGCGGTGCCGAGGACGCAACATTCAACAGGTGAATCTCATCCTGCGGAGCGAATCCATAATAATCCTGAGGCGACGGCAAGCACAACAGAAGGTATGCCACCCGCATGGACATAACACGGCACGTATGGTCTTTACCCCCGCCTAATTTGCCCCATTGCAAAGTCAGAAAATTGACCATGCGATGGGGCACCCCCCAGTACTCCCGGATAGCCGGGTCGCTGCTAGCTGCAAGCTCTTCATAAGTTGCAGAGAAAAAAATACGCTCAGCGTATCGTACTGCCGCGAACTGCTCATCAGACAGCGGAGGATTCTTCAGGTACCGCAGGTCACCAATGAACACGTCAAGCGGAACAGGTTCTTCCAGCCACTGCACCGCCGAAGACTGACTCTTGACTTCCGGCTCAGACCAGTCCCAGGAGCCGAAAAGGTCAGCTATCTCAGGCATCAGTAATCAGGCCGTGATGACTGACCCTTAGCAGCCCACGACTTCTGCCCTGACGCATTGTTACCATGACCCTGCCCGCCATGCATATTGTCTCCCTGATGGGAATGTGCATGCCCGTGCGTCATAGTCACCGAATGAGCGTGCTCATGAGAACCAGTGAACGGAGCATGATGCATAGGGATATCACCAGGCGGAGCAGCTGCCAGGAAAATCGTTCCCTGACCACAGGCAAGATCCTCCATCGCACTGAGACTCACACTCACGCCAAGAGCCTTCGCTCGCTTGAGGATATGACTCTTGATCGAGCTAGCCGAATGACCCGCATGTGCACCCTGCTTGTACCGGGCAATTGCCGCACTCAGGTGCCCCTTATCCGGAATCGGGTACGCCCCTCCCGCCAGGGCCACACCGGTCGTCGCATACCGGTCACGCTGCGCCTGGGTAAGAACAGCCAGCTGCATGTACTCAACATCCCCAGTCGATGCACTGATCGTCTCGCCAGCATACACTGGAACGGCAGCAGCTATCCTGGTCTCGGCAGAACCATCATCCATACCGTCCGGGTAAAGCAGCCCTGACAGCTCCGCCGACAGCTCACGAGCTGCAAACGTCATCCTGGCAGCCTCGCACGGGTCAGGCGACTCACATGCTGTCGTCAGGGTCAGAGAAATAGCCTGCATCAGTGACCTAATATTGTCAGGCTCAGAATCCTTAGTCTCCCCAGACAACCGCAAAACCTTAGCAAGAGCTGACATTCTCATCCCTCATTTCAACTGCGACGCGTTCGGGTAGCCTGCAAGGCCCCCGCCTTCAGTAACCATACCCATCTGACCAAAGTAAGACCTGCGAACCCTGCCAATGAACACAGCTATCTTAGACACAGCCTCTCGCATCTCCCCGATGCGTGCCCGCTCCTTCGCCTGCACCTGCTGCTGACTTGCCTGCTCAGCCGGAGACGCATTAACACTGAACACATAGGCAACATGCGGTCCTGCCTGCTGCGCCCTGTAGCGCCAAGCCTGCTGAATAGCCGTCTGAGCAGAACGCAAGCTAGCCAGAGCACTAATCGGATTAGTTGCCATCTTCTCAGCAGCTGACTCAAGATGCATCTGTGCCGCCACCAGATGATGATCCTGGTCATCTGTCATTTTACTTATCTTACTGGCAAACTGACGTATCTCCTTAGGAACAGGCAAGTCCACCTTAGGCAAAGGCGACGAAGCAGCCTGCTGTGGCCTGCCAGCACCTGGCGCACTAATCGTAGCCCACGCAGCAGGAGCAGCCGCCCTGACCTCCTTGCCAGCCGCCAGATCATGCAATTCAGCCAGCAACTTAGCCTCAGCAGGGTAATTGTCCATAATATGATCATGCAACTTGCAGGCATGCACCAGTGCACTCTTCAGGTGCCTGTCAGTGTGCTCAGCATTGAACTCCCACTGATTACGCGGATCAGCCTTACCAAGAAACTGAGCATGACGGGAAGCATGCACACACTCATTCAGCACTGTCTCCAGCAGATGAGCCGTAGTAGCTGCCTTCAGAGCCGGAGTCAGCGCCTTGGCCAGCCCGAGAGTCTTCACCGTAGCATCCAGCTCACGGCCTTCTGCCGGGTAATTACGCCGCAAGTTATCAGCTAGCATGTGCCCACTGCCAATCGTCCTGGTCAGATGATTGCGAATATGAATAGACTCATACACCCGCAGCACAGGATCCTTGCTCTTCCGTGCCGCATCCATGCGCTCGATAGCATGCGCCAGGCTCTCCTGCATGTCCTTGACCCTGTGTGCCACCATCATTGCTGCCGTCTTCTTAGGCGGAGGCGGCAACGGCAGGATACTCCCGGCCTTCGCCCCTCCCTCCATACGGCCAGGCTGCGGAGCAGCTGCCTTCACGTGACCAGAAGCGTGTTTCGCCGACTGCGCATGAGCCTTAGCCTTGTCAGCCTCCCACTGCGCCACGTTCTTCGCCGCGGCAGCCCGCACATCAGGATGAGTTCGCTTGCCCTTACCGCTCTTGGTCTTCCAGCCACCAGGATTAACGCCGGCTGCCCATTTCTTGACCACTCCCACAGCAACTCTGTAAGCGCCCTGCTTTCCATACCGAGCAACAAGATGCGAATATAGATGCTGAAAATACGGTGGAAGATGCAATCCTTTAACATGAAACAATCCTGGGCCACCAGGAGGCACAGTCGGCTTATCCACAGTAGAAGCCTCAGGAGTACGCGGAGTGAACTTAACCAGAGTCCCACCATCATCATGCGACGGCCCGCAAGGACAATCATCATCAGGATTCTCCCCATCACAGATGGTCGCATACCAAGAACACTCATGCATCAGATGATCATGAACCTCATCATCATCCTTGTCCACCTCACCGAGCGCAGCAGGCTCTAGCTGACTGGCATCAGCCAAGTACAGCAGCCTGTCCAACGATGACTCAGCCACGCAAATAATATCGGGGAGAGGAAATCATACATTGAACTCCTGCAGCTCCGCAACAAGGATGGGCATCAGCTCACGCACCGTAGCATCAGGACCAGCCTTCCTGATAGCAGTATTAAGCGCCGCCTTAAAAGAGGACATAAACCTCTGCTCAGGAGTCTGGCTATTCTTGTGAAGCTGAGTGGAAAACTCTGTCACAAAATTAAGAAACAGCTTCTGCATACTGCGCAGCTGATCCCAGTCAGCTTTCTTAGAGCCTGCCTCCTGCGTCCGTACCATGACATACATGGTAGCCACACGCTCAATCAGCAGCAGCATCATCGTGTTCATGGGCAGAGCCTGAGACTCCCTGCGCATATCAGTAACCAGAGCATCCCACATCCTGTATTCCTCAGGAGAGAAATTCTGCGGCCTCTGACTGAAAATCAGGTCCTTGCCGGCAGCAGACTTACGTCTTACCGGAACAGTAGCAGAAGGAACAACTCTAGCCATTAGCCTCACCAGAGAACCCAGCATCACCATCAGAAACAAACCTGACCTTAGCCTGAGGCTCAGCAGAAATATCCACTATCGTCGTCTCCGACTGACAGCACTTGCACGGGAAAGACTCAGAACAATCAGCCCTGCACGTCAGGCACCATGCCGAGTCAGTACAACCAGGGTAACGCTCATGAGTCAGGCTATCTGGCCGGTACACCACAGGAACCCCTATCTGGACTGTCGCTCAGCAGTCATCCTACTACGAATAATCCTGACCGCACGACTCCGCTCAACCCGGTTAACCTGACTGTCATACGCAGAGTCGTTACCCCGCATCATGAGAGCGCGCCCCTCAGCGAACGTCTGATCGTTATGCCCGCCCGTAATATCAGCCCGGTCATGGAAAACCTGAACAGGAACACGAGCCTCCACACCCAGGCGACGGCCGATCTCCGATACCCACACATCATTATTAGGAGACAGGCTGACATACCCCATAACATCTGCCCACCACTTAGGCCAGACAGGAAACAAATTCCCTCCAGCATCATGATTAACAAGAGGCCAGAGCACCTCCTGCGGAAGACTATCAGCAGCATGCGAGCAGATAATCTTATCCCAGCCTGGCGTCTGCATCCTAGCATCATCATTCCACAGCATCAGCCATTCTCCCTGAGCCTTACTAGCCAGGAAATTAATGTACTCATGCAGCCGGGCATACCCAAACCGCTGAGGAGCCACCCAGGTATGCACTCCCGGCGAAAAATCATGCAAAGCATAAGCGCCTGACTCATCAGGATCAACAGCCAGCAAGATCTCCACCTCAGCCTGATTACTGGCATTATCCAGCAGACTATCAATACTGTCAGCAAGAGCCTCTGGCCGGCCGCGCGTAGGGAGCAGAACAGATATCATCTAATGCCGACCAATCCTGATCACCGTCACGTCTTCCTGATCCTGAATGTACCCGAACGGATCAACGACAACCGACCCAGGCCAGAACCTGTGAGTCCCGAACTCCGGATGCTTAGTAGCAATCACGTACACCCAGGGCTGCATATTAGCGCCCTGAAGATGCTGCACCGACTGTGGAACATACGGATCATACTGCTCGGGCTGCAAATCCTTAAGGTACTCAGCCAGCAGCAGCGCCGACGAACCATCTGTCAGATCAGATCCAGGCTTATACGCCATGCCAAAGATAACCACTTGCAAGCCCGTCAGCGAAGCATAATGACGCACTATATCAGCCAGCCACTCAGTCTGCCACTCCCGCGCACTGACAGTACTCCAGAACAGCGGAGCAGACATATCCAACTGATCCTCCAGCCAGGACAAGGCAACTAGGTCACGCGGATGGCACGCGCCTCCGTCTCCCATGCCTCCGCGCATGTACTTAAGAGAAATCACCCGGTCAGTAGCCAGTGACAGGGCATCCACCACAGCATCACAGTTCGAGCCAAGCTTATGACACATTTCCATAACATGATTAGCCCATACAATTTTCATCGAAACGTAAGAATTATACAGCATTTTAATAGACTCGGCCGTCACAATATCACAGCAAAATCTCTTGTCAGCCCCGTGAACCGGAACAAACACATCAGACAGAATACTCACAGGAGCAGAGCTGATATCACACCCACAAATAACAAACTCAGGATTAATAAAATCAGCAATAGTAGTTCCCATAGCAATAAACTGCGGACTGTAAATCAGGCTCACAAAACTATTCAGCACAGGCCGGATCAGCCTGTCAGTAGTACCAGGCAGCACAGTGGACACCACAACCAGGGTAACATGCTTATACTGATGATCGGCAGCACGAGCCACATCCCTGCATGCCTGCACCAGGAACGAGTACTCGAAGTCAGCACACTCATCAGAAATCATCGGCTTCTCCCCGCCGAACTCCGGCGAATGCGGAGTCTGCACGGCAACAAAGATGATGTCTGACTGCTGCACAACACCAGTTATACCACCACATCGCTGTATCCGATGCTGCCCGTCAGCCAGCAGTTTCTCGATACCCTCTTCACGCATCGGCGCAATCGTGCCAGCCAGGATATCCCAGGGCCTCTCACTGACATCATAGCCAAAAACATCATGATGCTGTGCCAGCACCAGGGCACAAGGAAGACCAAGACGCCCGAGACCAAGCCACCCGATTCTCACTTGACTTGCTCCCATTCCCCATTCTGCGCTGTATCCAGTGACATGCCATCACCCAGACGAGTACTCAGGTCTTCCATAATTGGCACCCAGTACTTCTCAAATACTACATCAGCATCAAACTGCCTGCCAAATGCACGAGCAGCATCTGACCGCTCGACAGCCCCGCCATCATACGCCTCCGTATATGCCTCCGCCAGCTCTCCGATATCCGGCGTGATCCACGTCGCCCTGTGCCCTCGATTCCAGACAGGCTGCCCGCCAACCAGCCAGCCAGGCCCGGCATTTTCTGTCATGGCAGAACAGTCTGTCGTCACCGAAGGCACGCCGCACGCCGCAGCCTCAATCAGCGGAATCTCAAACCCGCCACCACGGGCAGCCCCACTGTAAAGATCCAGCCTGGCATACCACTTAGCCATATCCTCTTCCGTGTAATCACCAGACAGGAGACTGTACGGATCTGCCCAGCGGCACACCTTGCCGATCCCGAGAAAATCAGCCATGCCAATCAGGTCAGTACCGCTCATCACCGGATGCGGCATGGTATGCAAAAACAGAAGAGAATCCGGATGCTTGCTGTGAAAAAGAGCAAAAGCACTCATCTGCTCCCAGGCCGCCTTACGCTCAGCGTCCTTATTATGAAAATTCATCCCAATACAGAAAGCATCCTCCGGAATATCCTCCTGAGCACGCAGCAGCGCCCTGGCCTGATCTCGCATAAATCCTGGAGATTCATACTTCATTTCCGGAGGCACGAAAAGATGCTTA
>Ga0099828_10001898_pt1 | contig 14249 bp, 10 predicted proteins | sample CZO8metaG_2_FD_79338 | JGI IMG/M metagenome (GOLD analysis project Ga0099828, IMG submission 79338) | Vadose zone soil microbial communities from the Eel River Critical Zone Observatory, Northern California, USA - CZOApr15con2H1.8 metaG | ecosystem: Environmental > Terrestrial > Soil > Vadose...
CCCGTCATCCAGAAGGCCGACCCGGACGCCGACCCCGTGATCTCGGTCGTGGTCGCCAGCGAGCGCAGCCTGCGCGAGACGACCGAGATCGCGGACAAGGAGATCAAGCGCCTGCTGGAGACGGTGGACGGCGTCGGCGACGTGAGCCTTACGGGCGGCCGCGAGCGCCAGATCCGCGTCTACGCCGACGCCGACAAGCTCAACGCCTACGGTCTGACCATCAAGCAGTTCGAGTCCGCGATCCAGAACGAGAACGTGGAGACGCCCGGCGGGCGCATCGTCCGCGGCGAGTCCGAGCTGGGCGTGCGCACGCTGGGCCGGCTGTCGGCGGTGGAGCAGTTCGGCAACATCATCGTCGCCAACGTGGGCGGGAGCCCGATACGCGTGAGCGACCTCGGCCGGGTCGAGGACAGCTTCGCCGAGCCCAGCTCGTGGAACACGCTCGGCGGCCGTCAGGCGGTGACGCTCGACGTGCGCCGGCAGTCGGGCACCAACACCGTCCAGATCATCGCGGCGGTGAAGGACAAGCTGGCCCAGATCCGGAAGACGCTGCCCCCGGGCGTGGAGCTGAGGATCATCCGCGACCAGTCGGTCTTCATCAACGCGTCCGTGAAGTCGCTCGAGGAGCACCTGCTTTTCGGCAGCCTGCTCGCGAGCCTGGTGGTGATGCTGTTCATCCGCAACCTGCGCTCCGTGCTGATCGCCGCGGTGGCCATCCCCACCTCGATCGTGGCCACCTTCACCCTGCTCAAGGTCATGGACTTCACGCTGAACAACATGACGCTCCTGGCCTTGACCCTCGCCGTCGGCATCGTCATCGACGATGCCATCGTTGTGCTGGAGAACATCGTCCGTTACATCGAGGAGAAGGGCTACCGGCCGTTCCAGGCCGCCATCGACGCCACGCGGGAGATCACCCTCGCCGTCCTCGCCACGACGCTGTCGCTCGTCATCATCTTCCTCCCCATCGCCTTCATGAACGGGTATGCGCGGCGCTACGTGAACCAGTTCGGATGGACGATGGCCTTCTCGATCCTCGTCTCCATGCTCGTGAGCTTCACGCTCACGCCGATGCTCAGCTCGCGGATGCTCAAGCCCGGGGGAGAAGGCGCGGGCGGCCACGGCTCGAAGGAATCGAAGCTGTGGTCGTGGATCGACGGCCACTACGGGCGGCTGCTGCAGTGGTGCCTCGGCAATCGGGGCACCGTGATGGCGGTTGCCGCCATCACGTTCTTCCTCACGTTCCCGCTGAACGCGATGGTGGGACGCGACTGGATACCGCCCGACGACCAGAGCGAGCTGACGGTGCTCCTCAACCTCCCCGAAGGCACGTCGATCGACGGCACGTCGAAGCTGGCGTCGGACCTGGCCGCCCGCATCGCCCGCCTGCCCGAGGTCGAGTTCACGAACCCGTTCATCCACGAGGGGGGCCTCTCCAGCCACAGCCACATCTACGTCCGCCTCAAGGATCTGGGCGAGCGCAAGAAATCGAACCTGGAGGTAGCCGCCGACGCGCGGACGCTGGCGGCGAGCTATCCGAACCTGCGCACGCGGGTGATGATCCCCTCGGCCCTCGGCGGGGGTGAGATGTTCTTCCCCATCCGGGCCGTGATCCTGGGGCCGGACTTCAACCGCACGGCCACGATCGCCAAGGAGCTGGCGGCGCGCCTCCGGGGCGTGAAGGGCCTGCTGGACGTCGATCCGATGGTGAGCCTCAACAGCCCCGAGCTGCAGGTGCGCATCGACCGGCAGCGTGCCTCCGATCTCGGCGTCCGCGCCGCCGACGTCGCCACCGCCGTCCGGCTGATGATCGCGGGCGAGGACGAGATCTCGACCTACAAGGAGGGCGACGAGCAGTACCCGGTGACGATGCAGCTCCTGCCCGAGCAGCAGAAGAACCCGGAGATGCTGGCGCGGATCATGATCCCTTCGTCGAAGGTGGGTCAGGTGCGGCTCGACAACGTGGCCAGCATCGAGCGGGGCCTGGGGCCGGCGCGGATCGAGCGGTTCAACCGCCAGTTCCAGGTGTCCGTCAGCGCCAACAACGCCCCTGACTTCCCGCTCGACCAGGCGGCGGCAGCGGTGACGAGCCAGATCCGGCAGATCGGGCTTCCCGCCGGCTACAGCTACAAGATGCTGGGCTCGGTGAAGATCCTCGACGAGACCACCCGCAACCTCGTGATCGCGTTCCTGCTCGCGTCCATCTTCATGTATATGGTGCTCGCGGCCCAGTTCGACAGCTTCCTGCACCCGTTCACGATCATGCTCAGCCTGCCGCTTTCGATTCCCTTCGCCCTCTTCTCGCTGTGGATCACCGGCCGCACGCTGAACCTCTGGAGCGCCCTCGGGGTGCTGCTCCTCCTCGGCATCGTGAAGAAGAACGGCATCCTCCAGGTGGACTACACGAACAAGCTGCTCGCGGAGGGCGTCCCCCGCGAGCAGGCCATCCTCCAGGCCAACCACGTCCGCCTGCGCCCGATCCTCATGACCACCCTGTCGATCGTGGCCGGCCTCATCCCCACTGCCGCCGGGATCGGCGCCGGATCGGCGCAGCGCTCGGCGGTGGCGGTGACGATCATCGGGGGCCAGAGCCTCTGCCTCCTGCTTACGCTCGTGGTGACGCCGGTCGCCTATTCGCTCCTCGCCGAGGCGGGGGACCGCGGCTGGCGCGCCAGCCTGTCGCCGGTGGCCGAGCGGGTCCGGCTCGGGTTGGCGCGGCTGCGGACCTGAGGCCGCTCGCGCGCTTTGTATCTCACGTACAGCCTCCTGCTGGCCGCGGCCTTCGTGGTGGCGCTCCCGTTCTACCTTTGGAAGGGGCGCGGCACCGGGAAGTATCTCCCGAGCTTCCGCGAGCGCATGGGCGGGCCGCCCGCCTCCCTTGCCGGCGGTGACGCGCCGTCGGTGTGGATCCACGCGGTCTCGGTGGGGGAGGTGCTGACCGCGCGCATCCTCGTTGCGCCGCTCAAGCAGCGCTTTCCCTCCCGCCGCATCTTCCTCTCGACCACCACCGCCACCGGGCGCGCGGTCGCGGAGCGCAGCGTGAAGGGCGCCGACGGCCTGTTCTTCGCCCCGTTCGACTGGCCCTCTCCGGTGCGGAAGGCCCTCGATCGCGTGCAGCCGGCGCTGCTGGTGCTGGTCGAGACGGAGATCTGGCCCAACCTCATCCATGAAGCCCATCGCCGCGGCGTGCGGGTCGTGATCGTGAACGGGCGGATCTCGCCGCGGTCGTTCGCGCGCTACCGCGCGGTGCGGGGGCTGCTCAGCCGGGTGCTGGCGGAAGTGGACCTCTTCCTCATGCAGTCCGAGCCCCACGCCGACCGGGCGCGGCAGATCGGTGCGCCCCCGGGCCGGGTCCGGGCCCTCGGCAACCTCAAATACGACGCCCTCGGCGATACGCGGCCGCCCGCGGAGTTCGGCCGGCTGCTCGGCGAAGGCACGACCGGCCGGCCGCTGTGGGTGGCGGGCAGCACCGTCGCCGGCGAGGAGCCGATGGTGCTGGCCGCATTTCGCGACGTGCGCGCGCGCGTGCCGGGGGCGCGTCTCCTGATCGCGCCGCGCCATCCCGAGCGCTTCGGCGAGGTGGCGGCGCTGGTCGAGGCGGCGGGCTTTCGCGCCGAGCGGCGCAGCGCGCTCGGCGCCGCGCCATGGGAGGGCGAGGTCCTCCTGCTCGACACGCTCGGCGAGCTGGCCCGCGTGTACGCGCTGGCCACGGTCGTGTTCGTGGGGGGAAGCCTGGTCAGCGCCGGCGGCCACAACATCCTGGAAGCGGCGGTGGCGGGCAAGCCGGTGCTGGTCGGGCCGCACATGGAGAACTTCCAGGAGATCGCCGACGAGTTCCAGGCCGAGGGTGCCCTGCGCGTGGTCCTCTCCGCCGAGGAGCTGGGGCGCGAGGTGGCGGGGCTGCTCGCGGACCCCGAGCGGCGCGCCGCTCTGGGCGGCGCCGCCCGCGCCATCGTGGACCGGAACCGGGGCGCGCTCGCACGAACCGTGGATGCGCTGGCGGAGCTGCTCGGCCGGTCCTCGGACCTGGATTCGCCGCGCTCGGGCGAACTACCACCTTGATCTTGACGCTCGCCTTGGGGAGGGGCTACTGTCTCCCTCAACGTAGGCAGGGCGGGCGCAGGACTGATGGCCCAGGTTTCGACCGGCACGCTGCTCGGACCGTACCAGGTGCTCGCTTTGCTCGGGACAGGCGGCATGGGAGAGGTGTACCGCGCCGTCGATACCAGGCTGGATCGAAACGTCGCCATCAAGGTCCTGCCCGCGGAAACCAGCGGCGAAGCGCGGCGGCGGTTCGAACGCGAGGCGCGTGCGGCATCACGCCTGAACCATCCTCACATTTGCGCGCTGTACGACGTGCGGTTCGACTCGACCGTCGACTACATCGTCATGGAGCTGGTCGAAGGCGAGACACTCGCGGATCGGATGGCGCACGGTCCGATCGCGCTCGACGCCGCAATCCGCACCGCGATCGAGATCGCGCGCGCGCTCGAAGCTGCGCACGCGCAGGGCATCGTCCACCGCGACATCAAACCCGCGAATGTCATGCTGACCACGACCGGCGGGGCAAAGATCCTCGATTTCGGGCTCGCGAAGTTCGATGAGGAGTTGAAGACGCCAGATGCGCGGCAGGATGGCGATGCCGCTTCTTTTCGCACGGCCGACGGCATCGTGATGGGCACCGTGCGCTACATGTCGCCGGAGCAGGCCGCCGGCCACGAAACGGGGATGCCGACCGACATTTTCTCCTTCGGCATCCTCCTCTACGAGCTCGTGACGGGCCATCATCCCTTTGCGGCGCCCACGCACATCAGGATGCTCCACGCGATCGTGTCGGAAGACGCGACCAACCCCTCAGCGCTTCAGCCGTCCATTCCGGACAGCCTCGCCCGGTTGCTGCCCCGGATGTTGAGCAAGAACCCGGCGTTGCGGCCGTCAGCTGCCGACGTCCGCCGTGCGCTCGAAGATCTCGAGCGGCAGCCGGCGATCGTCCCTGAGCCTCCGCGAACACGGAAGGCCCGACGCATCGTCGGACGCGAACCCGAGAAAGCCGCGCTTCGCGCCGCTTTCAACGACGTCAAGTCGGCCCGTGGCTCGATGCTCGTCGTGTCGGGCGATGCGGGGATCGGCAAGACGACGCTTGTGGAGGAGTTCGTTCGCGATGTGACGGCGGAAGGTGTGACTGTCGGCGCGGGCCGCTGCTCGGAACGGCTCGCCGGCACCGACGCGTATCTGCCGTGGCTCGAGGCGCTCGACGCCCTGCTGCGGGGCGGCGCGGGCATGCCGGCGCGCATGATGCGGCAGCTGGCCCCGGCCTGGCATGCAAAGGTCGCGAGCGGAGTCGGCGAATCCGATGGCGCCACCGCCGGCACACCACCGGAGATCCTGAAGCGCGAGATGCTGGCATTCCTCAAGGAGTTCGCGACGGCGACCCCGACGATCTTCACCTTCGAAGACGTCCACTGGGCCGACCCGTCGACGGTGGATCTCTTCGCATTTCTCAGCACCCGATTCGATGTGTTGCCGATGCTGTTCGTGCTGACCTGCCGCCGGTCCGATCTGCTGTTGGCGCACCATCCGTTCGTCCAGCTCGAACGCGATCTGCAGGGGCGAGGCATCTGCCGTGACATCGCCCTCGCACCGCTCGGCGAAGACGACGTGCGAGCGTATGTCGACCTGCAGTTCCCGAACAACGAGTTCGCGGCCGACTTCGCGCACCTCGTTCATGCGAAGACCGACGGTCACCCGCTGTTCATGAGCGACATTCTTCGTTACCTGCGCGACCGCGGCACCATCGTCCAACAGGGTGATCGCTGGTCGTTGGCCAACGCGGTACTGGACATCCAACGCGACCTGCCGGAGTCGGTGCGCGCGTTGATTCAACGAAAGGTCGATCAGTTGTCGCGGGACGAGCGTGAGCTCCTGCTCGCCGCCAGCGTCCAGGGCCATGAATTCGATGCCGCCGTTCTCGCGGATGCGCTGCAGATCGAGATCGGCACCGTGGAGGAACGGCTGGACGCCCTCGAGCGAGTCCATGCCTTCGTGCGATCGCTTGGCGAGCGTGAGCTTCCCGATGGCCGTTTATCGCGACATTGCCGGTTCGTTCACGCGCTCTACCAGAACGCGCTGTACGCGGAGCTCGGCCCCGGAAAGCGCGCGGCGCTCGCCGGGCGCATTGCCGAGGCGCTGCTGCGCGGCTGGAAAGGCAAAGAATCCGCGATCGCCACCGAGCTGGCCCTTCTGTTCGAGACAAGCCGCGACTTCGCGCGGGCGGCAGATTTCTTCCTGATCGCGGCGCGCAACGCGCGCGGGCTGTTCGCGAACCAGGAGGCTGTGGACACCGCTACCCGGGGACTCCACATGCTCGAGTTCCTGCCGGCCGGTGCGGATCGCGATCGTCGTGAGCTGGAGCTTCGCCTCGCGCTTGGCCATCCACTGATGATGCTCCGCGGCTACTCCTCGCGTGACCCGACCGATAACTTCCTGCGGGTACAAGAGCTCTGCGCCGCCGTGGGCGGCACCGAGGCGCTGTTTGAGGTCCGCTTCGTCCTCTTTTTGGTGTCTGCCATCGCGGGCCATTTCAAGAATGCGGATCAGCTCGGTGGAGAGCTGCTGGACCTGGCGCGCGCAGCCGGCGACCCCACGAAGATCATGAACTCATATTTCGCGATGGTCGTGGTAAACGCGCACATGGGACGCCTCCGTATCGCGCTCGCGCTCGCCGAAGAGGCGTTGGCGCGCCCGCAGGAGCCGACGGCGCCGCCATACCTCCCGATGTACGAGCCCGTGACAGCCATAGAGGCGGAAGCGGTGCGGATCGTTTGGGCAACCGGTTATCCGGATCGAGCGCTGCGGCGCGCCGAAGCGAACGTCGAGCGCGCGCGCACCCTGGACCATCCGGAAACACTCGCGTTCTCATTGATCTTTCATGCGTTTGTGCATCAGTTTCGTCGCGAGCCTCAGCCCGCCCTCGCCCGCGCCGAGCAGGTGATGGCGCTTTGCAACCAACACGGGCTGACACAAACACGCGCGTGGGCTGCGCCGGTCCACGGTTGGGCGCTGGCGATGACCGGTGACGTGGACGAAGGCGTCGAAGAGCTGAGCAGATGCATCGCGGCTCACGCCGCGATGCAATCGCGCCTGGTCGTGCCGTACTTCCACTCGCTGTTGGCCGAGGCGCTGCGCATCAGAGGCGACGGCGACGCCGCTCTTACGGTCGTCGACCAGGGTCTGGCGATGGCGTCGAGACCTTGCAGGCGTTTCATGAGATCGAGCTGCATCGCCTGCGCGGTGAGTTGCTCATCGCCCGCGGTGCCGCGCACCACGACGAAGCGGCGCATCATCTGCGCCGGGCGATCGATCTGGCGCGCGGGCAGGACGCGCGATCGTACGAGCTGCGGGCCTCGATTGCGCTCGCCCGTCTCATCCGTGAAGACGGCCGTCCATCGGAGGCGCGAGCGCTGCTCGCGCCGATCTACGCTTCCTTTACAGAGGGGCACGACACGCCTGATCTTCAGGCCGCTAGCGAGCTGCTGACGTCGCTGGCGACCTGAAGAGCGGCGACCGAGGCTACGAGTACGCGAGCGAGGCGTATCGCTCCCGACCCCAGGCTGGATTGACGAGGTAACCACCAGTGGTTACCATGAGGCCATGAAATCGGTCGGCATCAAGGAGCTGAAGGCGCGCCTCTCGGAATACATCCGGCAGGTGAAGGCGGGTGACACGGTTCTGGTCACGGAGCGGGACGAAGTCGTGGCCGAGTTGCGTCCCGTACGGCGTCGGTCCGCACCCGCAGAGACGCTCGAGGAAATGCTGGACACGCTCGCGGAAGCCGGCGAGCTCACGAGGGCCAGCTTGCCCAAGGGAAGATGGACCTGGAAGGTCCGCGGGCTGGGCCTGCCCGCCGGCAGCGCCCAGCGGATCCTCGACGAGGTCCGCGGCGACCGTTCGGAGGGGTGAGCTTGTCCGCTCTGTACGTGGACACTTCGGCGCTGCTGCGGGCGACGCTCGAGACTGGCACGACACGCGAGGTCGAGGCCCGTCTGGAGTCGGCGCAGACCCTGCTCACGTCGCGCCTCACGCTCGTGGAAGCCGCGCGGGCGCTCCTTCGGGTGCGCCAGCTCGGCCGGGTATCGGAATCCCGCATCGCCGACGTCGAGCGCGAGCTGGAGCAGCTGTGGGCCAGGTGCGAGCTGTGGGAGCTCACACCCGCGGTCTGCGAGCTGGCCCGGCAAGTGGCCCCGGGAAAGACGCTGCGCGCCCTGGATGCGCTGCACCTCGCCACGTTCCTACTGGCGCGCCGCCGAATAGAAGGGCTGGTTCTTCTGACCGTCGACGATCGCCTGCGCGACGCCGTGGGCGAGGCGTGACGGGCGTCCTCCTCGCGCCATTCGGCGCTCTCTATGGCGCGGCGGCCGCCGCTCGCGCGGGGGCGTACCGCCGCGGCTGGCTCCCGCAGGCGAGGCTGGCCGGACCGGTCATCAGCGTCGGAAACCTCAGCGTCGGCGGCAGCGGCAAGACCCCCGTCGTCGCGCTCGTGGCGGGCATGCTGCGTGAGGCTGGGCACCCGGTGGCGGTGCTCAGCCGTGGTTACGGCGGCTCGTTTCGCGGAGATTGCCTCGTCGTGAGCGACGGCCAGAGGGTCTGCGCCGACGCCTCGGCGGCGGGGGACGAGCCGGTGATGCTCGCCCGCTCGCTCCCCGGCATCGTCGTCGCGGTGGGACGGCGCCGCGACCGGGTAGGCCACGCCGTCGAGGCGCGCTTCGGCGCGCGGGTGCACGTCCTCGACGACGGCTTCCAGCACCTGCCGCTGCACCGCGATCTCGACCTCGTGTGCGCGAGCGCGGGCGACCTCGTGGACCGCCCGCTGCCGGCGGGACGCTTGCGCGAGTCGCCCTCGGCGCTCGCTCGAGCGGACCTCATCCTGTTCGACGGTGACCGCGCGGCGCTGACGGGCTTGAGCGAGGCCCACCCGAACCGCGTCCTGCGGCTGGGCCGGAGAGTGCTCGGCTTCTACGGCCTCGACGGCATCGAGCGGCCGGCGCCGGCGCGTCCGTTCCTCCTGTCCGGCATCGCGCGGCCCGAGCGCTTCCACGGCGACGTGAGGCCGCGCGTGGGACACGTGGCCGGCGCCGCTGTCTTCGCCGATCATCACGCGTACACGACGGCCGACTTGGCCGGCGTCGAATCCCAGGCCCGCGCGGCGGGGGCGGACGCGATCGTCACCACCGCCAAGGACGCGGTGCGGCTGTCCCCGTCGTCGCTGCCTCTGCTCGTGCTGCGCATCGCGGCCGAGGTCGACGACGAGCCGCTCCTGCGTGCGCGCCTCTTGCGCGTCGCCGAACGGCGGGCAGGCGCCGCGTGACGAAGGCGGAGCGCTACGAGCTGGAAGCCAGGGCGGCGGGCGTCATCCAGGGCCTCGCCTCGATCATGCCGTTGGGCCTGGTGCGTGCGTTCGGCCGCGGGCTCGGACGGCTGCTCAGCGACTGCGACCCGCGCCACGTCGCCATCGCCACCGCCAACCTGCGCCAGGCGTTCCCGCACTGGGACGACGTCCGCCGTTTGCGCACGGCGCGGCAGGTCTACGCCCACTTCGGCCAGGTGCTGCTCGAGATCCTCTGGCTCCGCGGCCGCTCCCGCGACGAGGTCCTTCGCCTCGTCGAGGTGGTGGGGCGCGAGCACGTCGAGGCCGCGTTCGCCGGCGGCCGCGGCGTCATGTGCGTCACCGCCCACATCGGCAACTGGGAGTTGCACGGCCTCACGCACGGGTGGATGTTCGGGCCCATCGGCGTCGTCGCCCGGCCCATCGACAACCCCGACCTCCACCGGCGGCTCTGCGAGGTGCGGACGATGGGCGGCAACGCCGTCATCGACAAGCGCCACGCGCTGGCCCAGATCATGCGCGGGCTGAGGGAGAACCGTGGGATCGCGATCCTGATCGACCAGAACGTCCAGGTCCAGGACGGGATCTTCGCCGACTTCTTCGGCCGTGCCGCCGCGACCACGACGGTCGCCGCCGCGCTCGCGGTGCGCACCGGATGCGCGCTTCTCCCGAGCCACACGGTGCTCGGCCGCGACGGCCGCTATCGGCTCGTGTACGACCCGGTCGTGCGCTGGTCGCCTTCGGGCGACCGGCAGGCCGACATCGCCCGCCTGACGCAGCAGCTCACGTCGACCATCGAGGGGTGGATCCGCGATGCCCCCGAGCAGTGGCTCTGGCTCCACAAGCGCTGGAAGACGCGCCCCCCGGAGCCCGTTGCTTGATGCCTGTGCAGCGAGTCGTCGTGCGCGTTCCCAACTGGCTGGGGGACGCCGTGTTGTCGCTGCCCGCGGTGCGCGACGTCCGGCGCAACTTCCCGGGCGCCCGCCTCGAGGTCCTGGCCCGGCCCTGGGTGGCGCCGCTCTACGGCTCGGTGGGCGAGGTGGACGCCATCCGCGAGAGCCGGGGCGTGCGCGACGACGCGGATGCTTTGCGGGGAGCCTTCGATGCGGCGGTGCTGCTGCCCAACTCCTTCGCCTCCGCGCTCTCCGTGTGGCGCGCGGGCATCCCCGAGCGCTGGGGATACGCCACGGACCTGCGTCGTCCGCTCCTGACCCGCGGTCCGCGCGTGCCCGCGAGCGTACGGGGACGCAGCCAGGTGTACTACTATCGGGCCATGCTCGCGGGCGTCGGTCTGGACGTCTCCTCCGAGGCCGACCCTTCGCTCCGCTGCCCCGACGATTGGGCCGCGCAAGGCGCGGCGCGGCTCGGAGACGAGCGCGCGCCGTGGATCGGCCTGAACCCCGGCGCCTTCTTCGGCTCGGCCAAGCGGTGGGTCCCCGAGCGCTATGCGGCGGCGGGGGAACTGCTCGCCCGCGGCATGGCCGCGCGGGTCGCGATCCTCGGGGGCGCGGAAGAGCGCCCCCTGGGCGAGGCCATCGCGGCCGCGATGCGCGCCCCGGCGCGCGTGCTCTGCGGAGAGACCACGCTGCCGGAGCTGGTCGGGGTGCTCTCCCGGCTGCGCCTGCTCGTGACGAACGATTCCGGCCCGATGCATGTGGCCGCCGCCCTCGGCGTGCCCGTGGTCGCGGTCTTCGGGCCCACCGACTGGCGGGAGACGGCGCCCGTCGGCCGGCGCCACCGGCTCGTGCGCGAGCCGGTGCACTGCTCGCCCTGCATGCTCCGGGAATGCCCCATCGATCACCGCTGCATGACGCGCATTCCCGTGGACCGCGTGGTCGACGAGGCGCGGGCGCTCCTCCTTGATTTGAACGGCGCCCTGCGGGCGCCGAAGAGCCGCGTCCTCGGTCGGGATCTTCAATGATTTCCGCCCTGCCGGGAATGAATCCCGTCAGGGCGGCGAGGAGCCCCTCCCTGCGGGCGCTCCAAGCCGTCCATGCCTCTTCGTAAGCGCGCCGTGTTCATGGACCGCGACGGCACGCTCGCCCACGAGGTGGGCTACGTGAACCACCTCTCGCGCTTCCGGTTGTTCCCCTGGGCCGTGGACGCCGTGCGGCTGCTGAACCGCGGCGGCCTGCTGGCGGTGGTCGTGACCAACCAGGCCGGGGTCGCGCGCGGGTACTTCCCCGAGCCGCTCATCGCCGAGGTCCACGCGCTCATGAACGCGGCCATGGAAGCCGGCGGGGCGCGGCTCGACGGGATCTACTACTGCCCGCACCACCCCTCGGCGGGGGAGCCGCCGTACCGGCAGGACTGCGCGTGCCGGAAGCCGCGGCCCGGGCTCCTGCATCGCGCGGCGCAGGACCTCGACATCGATCTCGCCCGCTCGTGGGTGGTCGGCGACCGCGATGCGGACCTGGACCTCGCGCGTAGCGTCGGCGCGCGCGCGGTCCTGGTGAAGACCGGCTACGGCCGGGGAGAGCTGCTCTGGCACGCGCCGTCGTGGCCGCGGCCGCCCGACATCGTGGCCGAGCACGTGCTGGAGGCGGTGGAGCGGATCCTCAGCGAGGTCGAGGCGGCGGGGCCGCCCGCGTGAAGGAGGCGCCTGCCCCTTCCGCCGACCGGCTGCGGCGCATCGTCGGCTCCTTCCGCGGCCGGCGGCTCCTCGTGCTCGCGGACCTCGTGGCCGACGAGTTCCTGTACGGGCGCGTGCAGCGAGTGAGCCGCGAGGCCCCGGTGCTGATCCTGCAGTATGACGGCACGGACATCCGTCTCGGGGGCGGCGCCAACGCCGTCCACAACATCCGGACCCTGGGCGGCACGCCCATCCCCGTGGGCGTGGTCGGCCGCGACGATCAGGGCCGGCGGCTGCGCGGCCTGCTTCGGGACACCGGCATCTCCGTGCGCCGCGTCGCGATCGATCCCGCCTACGTCACGCCCGTCAAGACGCGCATCCTCGCCGGCGGCGTCCACTCCACCAAGCAGCAGATGGTGCGCATCGACAAGGCCACGCGCCTGCCCGAGCGCAGTGCGGCCCGGCGCGCCGTCCTCGCGTCGCTGCGCTCGCTGCGCGAGCGGGTGGACGCGGTGCTCGTGAGCGACTACGGGTTCGGCCTGCTGACGCCCGAGCTGGTGCAGGCCGCGGTCGGCCTCGCGCGGCGGCGGCGCGTCCCGGCCACGGTGGACTCGCGCTTCGCCCTGTTGGGCTTCCACGGCATGACGGCGGTGACGCCCAACGAGGCGGAGGTCGAGGCCGCCCTCGGCATCACGATCGGCAACAACGGGCGCCGGCTGGAGTCGGCCGGGCGGACGCTGCTGCGCCGGCTCGGGGTGAAGGCCTGCCTCATCACCCGCGGCAGCGACGGCATGGCGCTCTTCGAGCCGGGCCGCCCGACCCTCCACGTCCCCATCTACGGGACGGACCAGGTCGCCGACGTGACGGGGGCCGGCGACACCGTGATCGCGACGTTCACGCTCGCCCTCGCCGCGGGGGCGACGCCGGTCGAGGCGAGCCTGCTCGCCAACTACGCGGGCGGCATCGTGGTGATGAAGCGGGGCACCGCCACCGTGTCCCCCGCCGAGCTGGAAGCCGCAGTGGCCTCCGACCACGCCCGGGCCTGAGTTGCGCACCGCGAGGGAGAAGATCGTGACGCTGGCCGAGGCGCAGGCGCGCGTGGCCGAGGCGCGCCGCGCGGGGCGAACCGTCGCCCTGGCCAACGGCGCCTTCGACGTGCTGCACGTGGGACACGTCCGCTACCTGCAGGGCGCGCGTGAGCAGGCGGACGTGCTCGTGGTCGGGGTGAACGCGGACGCCTCGGTGCGGAAGCTGAAGGGCCCGGGCCGCCCCGTTCTGGGAGAGCAGGACCGTGCGCTGCTCGTGGCCGCCCTGCGCGCGGTGGACCACGTCGTCGTTTTCGCCGAGGACGACGTGGCGCGCCTGCTCCTCGCCCTGCGGCCCGACGTCCATTGCAAGGGCACCGACTACACGCCGGAGACCGTTCCCGAAAGAGAGGTGGTGCGCTCGTACGGCGGACGCGTCGCCATCGTGGGCGATCCCAAGGACCACGACACGCGGAGCCTGCTCCGCCGTATCCGGGAGGAACAGTAACGATGCGGCAGGCCCTGGGAACAGCCTTCCCCTCCCCCTACGTGGGGATTGGAGGGGCTCAGTGAAGGTGGGGGGTCAATGAATAAATGAAGGCCCTCGTCGTGCGGCTGTCCGCCATCGGCGATGTCGTGCACACGCTGCCGGCGCTGGCCGCCCTCCACCGCCACGGGTGGGAGACCGGATGGATCGTCGAGCCGCCGGCGCGGCCGCTGCTCGAAGGCAATCCAAGCCTGTCGCGGCTGTGGCCCGCGCCTCCTGCGCGCTTGTCCGCGTGGGGCGTGGCCCACCGCGTCCTCGCCGACGTGCGGGCCAAGGAGTACGACGTCGCCCTGGACTTCCAGGGCCTGTGGAAGTCGGCGACCTGGGCGCGGCTGACGGGTGCGGCGCGCGTCGTCGGGATGTCCCGGAAGTGGCGGCGCGAGCCCGGCTCGTCGGTGCTGCTCGGAGAGAGCGCGGAGCCGCCCCCCGGCGTCACCCACGTGATCGACGAGAACCTGGCGCTGCTCCGGCCCGTGGGCATCGACGAGATCGGCGCTCGCGAGTTCCCGCTTCCCGCGGCGGCCGCGGAGCGTCAGGCGATCGCCCGCGCGCTGTCCGCGATCGGCATGGAGCGATTCGCCATCCTGAACCCCGCCGGCGGATGGCCGGGCAAGCTGTGGCGCGCGGAGAGCTTCGGGGCCGTCGCGCGCGGGCTGCGGGACCGAGGGCTGCCCAGCCTCGTCACGTGGGGACCGGGCGAGGAGGACCTCGCCGAGCGCGTCG
>Ga0099828_10001902_pt1 | contig 14242 bp, 10 predicted proteins | sample CZO8metaG_2_FD_79338 | JGI IMG/M metagenome (GOLD analysis project Ga0099828, IMG submission 79338) | Vadose zone soil microbial communities from the Eel River Critical Zone Observatory, Northern California, USA - CZOApr15con2H1.8 metaG | ecosystem: Environmental > Terrestrial > Soil > Vadose...
ATGATACCCTTCACGCAATAAACATTGCTGGCATGCTGTACGGATTTTTTTGATGGACCCCACGCGCGAGTGCTGCCTTGCGATTAATAATGTATTCCTGTTTTCGGGCCTCCACGCATTAGCGATGTGCCTGTAAAAAGAAAGACAAGCCGCTGAAAGGAAGACTATGAGAAACATGGCTGCTGTGTTGTTGTTTGCTGGTCTGTGCGCCGCCGAGAGTCCAGGTTTTTTTGGCATGCACGTTAATAACAAGAGAGACTTCAGTGTTTGGCCTGAATTCCAATTCGACAGTCTGCGGCTACATGACGCGGGCGTGTCGTGGCGGGAAATTGAGACATCACCGGGGACATATGACTGGTCGATCTTTGATCAACAATTACGACGCGCGAAGGCTCACAATGTGGATGTGTTGTACGATTTCGTGCGAGTCCCGGAGTTCTACACCAATAAGCCAAACAGCCAGTGCAGTCAGGAATTCAATCGTGGTAATTGCGACTCGGAGCGATGCGCCAAGTATGGAGGAAGAAACAGGAATGGTTGTTTTCCGCCCAACGATCTCAATAGAGATGGCAGCGGCAGTAATAGCCATTTCAAGAACTTCGTAAATGCCGTCGTTAACCACGTGAGTTCGCTCGATCCCTCTCGCTTTGCGGAAGTTCCCACGTGGGAAATTTGGAACGAGGTCGACAGAGAGACCTTCTGGCAAGGGACCAACGAGCAACTTTTGCGCATGTCAAAGGATGCCCGGGCCATCATCAAGGCTAAGTTGCCCTCCGCAATTGTGACGACGCCGAACACTACCGTACCTCGACCCCTCAGGGCCTACCTGGAGCTTGCGGGAGCTTCTGAAGCTGCGGATGCGGTCTCATTGCACTCCTACAGCCCGCGTTGTGATCCGGAAGATGACTTGCCGAACAAACTCAAATTCATGAATCGCGTGCGCGACACGTTCATGAGCGGCAAGCCGATTTATATCACTGAGGCCAGTTGGGGTAAGCAGGAGAACTGCCCCGACCTAGACCAGCAGGCCGCATTCACCGCCCGCTACTTGCTATTGATGCGTTCTGGTATCGACGGCGAAGCGGGGGTGGACCGTTTGTGGTGGTATGGGTACGATGTCGAGACCGGGAGGCTGTCAGATCCCGACACAGGTTCTCTGAGACCGGCGGGGAAAGCCTATCGCGAGGTTCATAACTGGATGACGGCCGCGACCCTCGAGCCTCGTTCCTGTAAACGGGATAGCGGCAGTCGCTGGACGTGTTCCTTTAAGGGGCCAAATGGGTATCAGGCTTTAGCGGTCTGGGATGAAGATGCTTCTCGTGAATGCGCGGCAGGGAAATGTGCGGCGACTATGTGGGCTGCCCCATCGAAATTCAAACGCTATCGTGATCTGGAGGGGCACGTTGCGACAGTCGACGGCCCACTGCCGATCTCAGCGAAACCAATTCTGGTGGAAACCTCCGCGCCGCTTTCGGAGCGTTGAGAAATGGAGAAGCCGTCTCAGCCCCTCACTGAGAAATCGCTCAAAGCCCAGGAGACACGAATTGTGACTTGAAAGAACGTGAATGATTCCGCCGAGCACGTTGTTGATTTCGGCTTGATTAGGGGTTGTCCCTGAGCCACCGTTGGGCATGCTGATAGACCAATTTGAGCTGATTGCGAATAGGGTCTTTGTTCTCTAGTCGCCATGAGAATTTACTCGACCGATTGTGGTGCCAATTGTAGGTGGCCGGTTATAAGCCACATGTCTTGTCGGAGATAGAGGAAATAGAGTCTTTCGTCCTGAAGTCTTCCAACCTCTTGTAGCATTTTGCGACATCACGTATGCTCGTCATCAATTTGCTGGTGAGGAAACGCTCGGTAGTGCACTCCCCCTTTTAGCAATAAGTTGCTCCAAAAGGTAACTCCACGGAATGTGCATCATTCTGCATAGTTTTTCCGTGGGGAGAGCACCGTAGGCTGTGCGGGAGTGGCTCAAGCGTACCTTAAAAGCCACGGCTTCAAATAGTTAGACGCTCTTCACGCAAACCCAGTGATGCTCTAGCTTTTGGCGGCGCAAATGCACAGCGATAAAGTGTTCCCAGAAAGCCGCCCGGAAACATACGGGCACGGGTCACGAATGTGACTCAGAGGGCGAAGCCATAATTACCGCTATTCCAGTTTCGCACGATTCCTTGCCTGGGGGCTCTTTGACGGAGCCTGCCGAAGTACGTTGGTATGCGATTCGCAGCCGGTCACGCGCAGAAAAGGAAATCACCCGGCAGTTGGATAAACAGGGCATCGAGACGTTTCTTCCTCTCGCCACCGAGATGCGCGTTTGGAGCGATCGCCGCAAACAGGTGCAGCTGCCGCTGTTTCCCGGTTACACATTTGCGCGGATCGATTACTCATCGAGCTCTCGCATGCAGGTTTTACGGGCTCGCGGAGTGGTCGGCTTTGTGGGAGTGAACGGTGCGGGCATCCCCATACCCGACGAACAGATTCGAGACATTCGCACAGTTCTTGGCAACAATGTTCCTTGCACGGATCATTCGTACCTCAAGGTGGGCCAGCGGGTGCGTGTCCGCGGTGGATCGCTTAACGGCTTGGAGGGAATCCTGGTTGGACAAAAGGGTGCCCGCAACCTGATTATCTCGGTCGAACCGATTCAGCGCTCCTTGTCCATCTGCATCGAAGGTTACCAAGTGGAAGCGGTTTAGCCAGCGAAATCGGCGGCCAAAGATCGAGGCGATAACAGTTTCAGCCACACGTTGCATTTCATCCGACCAGGAGAATTCTGATGAATCGAGTTTTTATTTGCGTCACAGTTGTGCTACTGGGTTGCGTGTTCGCCTTTGCTCAAGCCAACCAGGCGCCGGCTGCCGGCGGAGCAACTCAGCAGACAGCACCTCTTGGACCGCCCCAAGCGGCGCACGACTTTGGATTTGCGCAGCGACATCCTCGATACACGATTCGGTCGGGCGACGTGTTCGAAGTGATGTTTGAGTTCACGCCGGATTTCAACCAAACGGTAACGGTTCAGCCCGACGGTTATGTTTCGCTGCGGAATATCGGCGATGTATATGTGGCTGGCCAAACCATCCCGGACCTCACCAATAGTCTCCGGAACTCTTACAGCAAGATCTTGAATGCTCCCATGGTGTCAGTGGTACTCAAGGACTTTGAGAAGCCGTATTTCATCGCCGACGGCCAAGTGGGACATCCCGGCAAATACGATTTGAGAGGCGATACTACCGTCGTGCAAGCGGTTGCTATGGCAGGGGGATTCCTCCCCAGTGCGAAGCATTCAACGGTTGTGCTGTTCCGGCGGGTGTCGGATGATTTGGTGCAATCCAAGCTGATCGACGTGAAGAAGATGCAGCGGGATCACAACTTGTCCGAAGACATCCACCTCCAGCCTGGGGACATGGTGTTCGTTCCTAAGAATCGGCTTTCTAAGATCCAGCCGTTTATACCCACCTCGAGCTTCAACATGGTCCCCTACCGGTTCTAATCTGAGGCAGTAGATTCAAAAAGGAGAGATTAGCAATGGAAGGACAAGAGTTAGTTCTTAAGAGCGGAAGTCGGCTTGTATCCTTTACGCCGCGCGACTTCGTTGCTATGGCATTCCGCCGCCGCCGGGTCTTGGTTACGTGTTTCTTCGGAATTCTGCTGGGTTCCATATTGTCGGCTATTGTCTGGCCCAGTTATCGAGCTGAAACCGAGATTCTGGTACGCCGCCAGCGTGTGGATCCAGTAGTCACGCCGCAGCAGAGCAGCCAGATGACGGTGAGCAGCCTGATGACCGAGGAGGAGATCAATTCCGAAGTTGAGCTCATCAAAAGCGAGGATGTCCTCCGGCAGGTTGTGTTGCAGTGCGGGCTTGATAAACGGCATTCGCTTCTGGGTTCCCTACTTTCCTCTCGCGACCCCGAGCAGAGGATTGCAAAAGCTGTCCGCAACCTGCGTTCTGGTCTGGGTGTGGATTCCCTGCCCAAAACCAACATAATCAGGATCAGCTACGGCTCGAGCGACCCGAAGATGGCAGCACAGATTCTGCGCGTCCTCGACAATGTTTACCTGGCCAAGCACGAGGAGGTGCATGGATCCTCTGGACAGTTTAGTTTCTTTGATCGCCAAACTGAGCGAGCTAAAGCGGAACTAGCCGAGGCCGAGGAACGTCTCAAAGCCTTGCCACAGAGAACCGGTACCGCCAATCCCACCCTGGCGCGCGATATCACCTTGCAGAAAGTAAATGACTTCAATTCCAGCCTGGGACAAACACGGGCGGCAATTGCGGAGAGTCGGAAAAAGATCGAAGCCATGGAGCAACTGGCCAAAACGACCCCAGCGCGGCTTACCACTCAGATGCGCGAACAAGATGACGCTCCGGTGTTGCAGCAGATGAAGGCCACGCTTCTCGGCTTACAACTAAAGCGGAGCGACATGGCTTCCAAATTCCAGCCCGATTACCCTCCGCTCCAGGAACTGGACAGGGAGATCGCTCAGACCAGTGCCGCCATCTCCGGTGAAAGACCGCTGAATGACGTTACCACTGATCAGAATCCAGCCTATACGTGGGTCAACTCCGAACTGGTCAAATCCAAAGCGGAGTTGCGAGGGTTCGAAGCTAAAGCGACGGAAACCGAGAGTCTGGTTAGACAAACACTGGCAAGTGCCCGGGAATTGGATGCGGAAGGGATTGAACAGCAGGACCTTGTCCGCACGACGAAAGCTGCCGAGGAGAGTTACCTGACCTATCTTCGTAAGCGCGAGGAAGCCAGGATTACGGACGCTTTCGATCAGCATGGCTTCCTCAATGTCACGGTGGCAGAAAAGCCCACGGTGCCGAGCCTGCCAGCTGAATCTCCTTGGATGTATGGGCTGGTCGGCTTATTTCTCGCGTTCACGGTGAGCGCTGGTGCAGTTTTCACACTGGAATACTTCGATCCTTCCTTCCGCAATTCGGCCGAGGTCGAGGCCGTCCTCAACGTGCCCGTGCTGGCGGCCGTGCCGCATCAGAACTATAACGGCTTCCACCCGGATGGTCGCAACGGGCATGACAGGGTATTGGACTCCGCGGATAACGACTTGTCTTCTGTATCGTAACTATGAGCAAAATCGGAGGTCTTATATGAATGATCTGTTAGCCCACGTAATCGGAACTGCACGCGAGAGCGATTCACCATCACAGCAGGCAACAACGCCGAGCTCAGCCACCGGTATTTCGGATGCCAATCGATACGGTGCGGACGACGAAGATTTGACCTTGCGCAGTTTGATCGCTAAAGCAGAAGTGCAGGCGATCCGCCAAGCGCTTGAGCATACCGGATGGAACCGGAAAAAAGCTGCCCGGTTGCTCAGGATCAGCTATCGTGGACTCTTGTATAAGATCCGCAATCGCAACATCACGCGGGCCCACTAGTCCGAGCACCCCCTTCACCTGAACGCGGGTTGTAGTTCTTTCCGAAGCATTCCTTTCAACTTAGCAAGACAAGTTGCGACGGCACCCGGAGTCAAAGTGCCGCTATCCCTAAGCGCTGCATAGCCACTAGATAACGAGGAAATTCACGAATGTTTCTCGAGTTCTACGGTCTCAAGGAACAACCATTCGGGGTCACTCCCGATCCGCGCTTCCTATATCTCAGCCCGACCCATCGTGAAGCTCTGGCGTCTCTCTATTACGGCATCGAAACTGGTCGCGGCTTTCTTGCGCTGATTGCCAAGCCGGGCATGGGTAAGACCACTCTCCTGTTTCAGCTATTGGAGAGGTTCCGCACAACAGCCACCACCGCATTCCTTTTTCAAACCCAATGCACATCCCGTGAGTTCATGCGTCTTCTTCTGAACGAAACCGGCTGCGAAACCGAGTCAAGTGACGACCTGGTTTCTATGCACGAACAGTTCAAGGCTCGCCTTTTGCAAGTGGCGCGCGAAGGGCGTCGTTTTATCGTGATCATCGACGAAGCACAGAATCTCGATCCTTCGGTGTTGGAATCGGTGCGGCTGCTGTCCGATTTTGAGACGCCTCGCGCGAAGCTGCTTCAGATCGTGCTTGCAGGACAACCAGAACTGGCTGACAAGTTGGCTCGTCCGGCCTTGAGCCAGCTTCGTCAGCGCATCTCCCTGCTGACCGCCCTGGCGCCATTGCCGTTCGAAGAAGTGGAGCGATATATACACCATCGGCTTCACACCGCCGGCTGCCGGGTCGACTCCCTGTTTACCCTTCAAGCTCGCCAGATGATCGCGCAGATAAGCGAGGGCAATCCGCGCAATATAAGCAATTTGTGCTTCAACGCACTTTCCCTCGGATATGCCCTGAATCAAAAAACCGTTGACGCTGATATCGTGCGCGAGGTCGTGGCTGATTTTGACATATCGAAGCTGACATCTGATTTTCCGAGATACGATTCTCTTCTTGCTGGACCCGAGGTGTTATCCGATGACCATCATGGTGACCGCGCCAACCTGCAGGGCGCCAAGGAGCGGGCACTGGCTGCGTCTGGTCTACGGAACCCGGTTTCGAACAGTCCGGAAGTGGTTTCTTTAACGGACGCAGTGAGTTACATGCGGGAGATCGCCGAGCTTCTTAGCAACCGGCGGCCGATTAATTAGGCTGAACATGCGGTAGATATGCGCACCACGTTGGATGGGCCCTAGGAGGCAATTCATGAGCAGGAACTTCGAACTGTTACGGCAAGCTGGCGGTCTTCACGACTTGATGAATTCGGTGGAGGAGCCCGAGAATTTACCGGCTGACAATAATGCCGCCGCGTCCACGCCAGCTTTGGAACTTGGAGGGATGACGCGGGATGAGGTCACAAAACTGGTCCATCGACTATTCCTGAATCCAGGCCCCCAGTCTCCCCGGCGGGTTGTCTTCACCGGTGCCGAAGCTGGCGACGGGTGTAGTTGGATGTGCGCCCACGTCGGCGAAGTCCTGGCGTCTCACGTGCGTGGGTCGGTATGCATGGTGGACTGCAATCTCCGCTCTCCCAGCCTGCATCGACAGTTCAAGACTGAAAACCACTATGGGCTCTCGGATGCCTTGCTTGGCTCTGATTCCATCCGTCAGTATGCAACTCGCCTGTTACGCCCAAATCTCTGGCTTGTGAGCTGCGGAGCGCCCATCGAGAATGGTCACACTCTGCTCACATCGGAGCGCATGCGGGTGCGCATGGCGGAATTGCGCGAGGAGTTCGATTACCTGCTCATTGATGTGGCACCCGTGGCCGCCGGTAATGAGGGACTCGTTCTGGCACGCTTATCCGACGGGGTCGTACTGGTTCTGAAAGCGAACTCTTCCCGTCGAGAAACAGCTTGGAATGTTTTGCAGGAGCTGAAGACGGCCAATGTTCGCGCGCTTGGTGCAGTGCTAAACCAACGAACATTTCCCATTCCCGAAGCAATATACAACTGGCTTTAACCCCCGCCCTGCCGGCACGAAATTAAACGAAATTTAGCTTTACCAACCAAGTTCTGTGAGAGGGTCCCAATGGGTACGATCCGACGCCAAATCCTAACGGGCGCTATCAAGATTTTCGATTTGGTGCTGATGGTTGTTTCTTTTGGAGTGGCCACCCTGCCGCTTCTGGCGGAGGGTGGGCCGGTGTCGTTTGCACACTTTCTGTCGATCCGAATCAAGCTTGAAAACTTCGTCGTATTTTTTGCCCTGCTCGGGCTTTGGCATTTCATGTTCTCGATTCTCGGGCTGTACGACTCCAAGCGGCTTTCGAACCGCAGGGCGGAGATCATCGACGTTGTTAAAGCGACCTCATTCGGAACTCTAGTCCTCGTCCTCGCCACCTTCGTGCTTCACCTCCGGATGGTGACTCCCCAGTTCGTGGCAATCTTCTGGGCGTTCGGCACCAGCGCTGCGGCAATCAGCAGACTTATCCTCCGGACCTGGCTGCGGCAACTCCGGTTGCAGGGGCGCAACTCGCGCAACATGTTGATCGTCGGATCTAATTGGCGGGCGATTGAGTTTGCGAAGGCCATTCAGTCCAAACCTGAACTGGGCTACAGAATCATCGGTTTCGCGGATGACGAATGGACCGGCGCCGAAGAGATCCGCAAAAGAGGTTGGGCCTTTGTGTGTGACATGGGAGGCCTTCGCCCATTTCTGCGCCGCAACGTAGTGGATGAAGTCGTGCTCGCGGTTCCGCTTCGCTCCTTTCACATTCTTGCATCCGATATTGCCGGCATGTGCGAGCAGCAGGGCATCATGCTCCGCGTTCTATCAGATTTGTTCAACCTGAAGAACACGCGTTCCATAGCGGAGGAGTTTGAAGGCGCAGCCTTGATTACCCATTACACGGGCATCGTGGAAGGTTGGCCAGTGCTCATCAAGCGCGCGCTCGATTTTTCACTCTCATTTTTGTTCCTCATTCTAATGTCGCCGGTGTTATTTTTGACCGCCATCGTCATTAAGCTTACGTCTCCGGGTCCAGTTCTGTTCGTGCAGAAGCGTGTGGGCCTGAACAAGCGCACGTTCAACATTTACAAGTTCCGGACCATGGTGGTAAATGCCGAGGAGAAGCTGCGGGAAATCGAACATTTGAACGAGGTCTCCGGGCCGGTATTCAAGATCAAGAATGACCCGCGGCTCACTCTGGTCGGTAAATTCCTGCGCAAGACCAGCATTGACGAACTGCCGCAACTCTTCAACGTCCTCAAGGGAGATATGAGCCTTGTGGGCCCGCGCCCGTTACAGTTGCGGGATTATGAATTGTTCACTGAGGGTGGCAACGATTGGCAGCGGTGCCGCTTCAGTGTTCGTCCTGGAATCACCTGCCTGTGGCAAGTGAACGGCCGGAGTTCGCTCCCCTTTGAGCAATGGATGGATCTCGACCTGCAATACATTAATAAATGGTCGTTGTGGCTCGACCTACAGATACTGGTCAAGACCATTCCCGCAGTCCTCCGTGGTTTGGGAGCCGCTTGATCACCTGCCTGCTATTTTTCTGACCCGTCGAAGTTCCCTGCTCGAAACTGATTCAAAAAGAATATGGACGCGATGAACAACATGTTCGCCAGCAGCTCTCTCCCGCCAAATCGGGAGGATCTTCCCATGGCTGAACCCGAAGCCATTGGGTCTGAGCAGCTGGCAACCGAGATGGTTGAGCGAGACGCCGCTTACTGGTCGCCTCAGCTCTCGGACGCGCCCGTCCTGAATTTGCCGACTGACAGGCTGAGGCCACCGGTGCCAGGCTCTGATTTCGCGTGGCGGTCGTTGCAGATTGCGAAGCGCCTGAGCGATTCACTCCGTTGGCTCAGCCGGGAAGAGCAAGTGCCGCTCTCGGCATTACTCTTGAGCTCTTTCTATGTTCTGCTGCTGCGCTACACTTCGCAGGAAGACATCGTGATCGGTTGTTCGGGTGCGGACTTCAGCATGCCGGCCGGCGAGGCTTCATGGGACCGCGGCGCGAGCGAACTCGGGTTGCGTCTGGACCTTTCTGGAGATCCGCCGTTCCGGAGTCTACTGGGCCGCGTCACCGCCGCGCTCGCACATGGACCGTTTTCGTTTCGGCGGCTCGGGCAGGAATTGAGACCCGAACCGGGCCCTCACAACCCCATTTTTCAGGTGTCATTCTACTACCGGGTTTCGAGTCCAGAAGCAGGCAGCGCACATACCCTGCCTCAAGCAAAGATCGTTGAGGCGCCTGTCGACCTGCACCTGGCCGTCGAGGAGAGAGAAGAAGATGTTCTCCTCCAACTCTTCTACAACGCAGAGCTGTTCGAGACCCAAACCGTCGACCGCATACTGGGGTGCCTGCAAACGCTGCTGCAAGGCATCGTGGAAAATCCCAGCCAGCAGCTCTCAAGTTTGCCGATTCTCAGCGAAGCCGAAAAAAAACAGATCGTTATCGAATGGAATCAAACCGGCTGGGATTACCCACGGCACAAGTGTCTTCATCAGATGGTGGAATCACAGGCGGAAACGGTGCCTGAAAGAGTCGCCGTTGTCTGCGAAAACCATCAACTTACTTATCGCGAGTTGAACGACTCGGCCAACCGCTTGGCGCATTATCTCCGGCATCGTGGCGTCGGGCCCAACGTCCGCGTCGCGCTGTGCCTGGATCGGTCGCTGGATTTTGCGGTGGCGACCCTGGCTATCTTGAAATCGGGTGGCGCGTGCGTTCCTCTCGATCCCAACTATCCCCAGGAGCGACTCGCCTATATGTTGCAAGACGTTCAGGCGCGAGTCGTTGTGTCGGCAACCGGCATGTTGCCGAAGGCTGGCCTGGATGGAATCGAGACGCTATTCTTGCCTGCCAAATCGGAGGTCTTTTCTAGCCAGCCTCGCACCAATCCCGACAGCGGCGTGACACCCGAAGATGTTGCCTATGTGATCTACACTTCTGGTTCTACCGGAAAGCCACGCGGGATCCTGCTCACGCATACCGGACTGGTGAATTACAACACTGCCGCAGCGAAGATGTATGCCTTGGGACCGGATGACCGCATCCTGCAGTTCTGCTCCATCAGCTTTGACGTCGCCATCGAAGAAATGTTTGTCACCTGGATCAGCGGAGCAACTCTGGTTCTTAGGTCAACCAAGATGTCGCTCGCAGTACCTGATTTTCTTGACTGGATCTCAAGAGCACGAGTGACGGTGGTGGATTTGCCGACGGCTTACTGGCACGAGTGGGTGCACCAGCTTCCAGAATTGAAAGCGCCAATTCCGCAAAGTCTGCGACTGGTCATTGTGGGCGGGGAAAAGGCTTCCGCCAACGGGTACGCAACCTGGGTACAGTTCATAGGCCGCCGTGCCCGCTGGATCAACTCCTACGGTCCCACCGAGACCAGCATCAGTGCGACCGCATTTGAACCAAGCCTCGATCCAAGCGTCTCAATGCGGGAGGGCATTCCAATCGGCCGCCCGATGTCTAATACGCGCGCTTACATTCTCGATCGGCATCTGAAGCCAGTTCCGGTCGGGGTTAGCGCTGAACTGCACATCGGCGGAGTGGGTGTGGCTCGAGGCTATCTCGATCGGCCCGAGCTTACGGCGGAGAAATTCATCGCTGATCCCTACTCCTCGGACCCTACAGCACGCTTGTACAAGACCGGCGATCTCGCCCGCTTCCTCCCCTCCGGCGAAATAGAGTTCCTCGGGCGAAAAGATGACCAGGTCAAGATTCGCGGCTTTCGAGTCGAACTGGGAGAGATAGAAGAAGTGCTCGCCACCTGTGAAGGAGTGCGCGATGTCGCAGTGGTGAGCGCGGAGGACCAGTTTGTCGGCAAGCGGCTTGTAGCATATTTCGTCCCAGCGCCAGGCCGCACCCTCGACGGGAGGGAACTGCGTAGATTTCTCGCGGACCGGCTGCCCGGCTACATGGTTCCATCCGCATTCGTTCCGTTGACTGCGATGCCAATGACGCCCAACGGTAAGGTGGATCGTCGCGGACTGCCCAAACTTCAGGCATCTTCGCTGCCGACGGGTGAGGAGTTCGCTGCGCCTGTCGATGAACTTCAGACCGAGCTGGTCAAAATTTGGGAGGATGTACTAGGCCGAAGACCAGTTGGCATTCGGGACAACTTCTTCGAGATCGGCGGACATTCTCTGCTGGCGGCGAGGCTTATGCATCGCATCGGCCGGGTCTTGAAACGGAGACTACCGCTTACCTTACTCCTTCAGGCACCAACGATTGAGCAACTGGCTGTAATGTTGGGACGCGACCAATGGTCGGGCCATTGGTCTTCCTTGGTGCCCATGCAGCCCGAAGGTTCCCGGCCTCCATTTTTCTGTGTTCACGGAGTTGGCGGCAATGTTCTCGGTTTTCGCGAATTGGCCCGCCTGATGGGCCCCGATCATCCTTTCTACGGACTGCAGACACACGGCCTGGACGGCAAGCAGCGCTGCTTCACTCGAATCGAGGAGATGGCCGCGCATTATATTGACGAACTGAGGACGGTTCAGCCTGAAGGGCCGTACTTCATAGGTGGCTATTCTTTCGGAGGCATGGTGGCCTACGAAATGGCCCAACAACTTCGCGAGAGGGACGAGCAAGTCGGGCTGCTAGCACTCTTCGATACTTACCCCGGCAATCTTACTCCAGTGGCCTCTTCTGTATTACGGCTGCTGGTTAAGCCCTACCACCAAAATCTTTTCCGTGATCTGCCGAAAATAGCGAAGACAAGCCTGCAACGCCGCATCAAAGGCCTCCTGTTGTCGCGCACCCTTAAGAATGTTCTGCGGGCCAATCATGTCGCTGCCGATCATTATGTTCTGAGGTCTTATCACGGCAAGGCGACACTCTTTCGCGCCAGTGAAGCATCACTGAGAAGCTTCGAGGATCCGCATTCCGCCTGGGAAAAGCTGGCCGTCGGAGGCCTGGAAATCCACGAGATCACTGGTGACCACGGCGGCATTCTAGTGGGAGCGCAAGTGATTCAGCTTGCCGCCAAGCTCAAAGAGTGCATCGACGAAGTGTATTTCGAGAATCAGCAACGGCAATCACGCCTGGTCTCGTGAGCGAATTCGAAATTGGACTGAGAGAGATCCAAATCTTGCTTCACACCAATAACCGAGAGCCGGTGACGCCGGTCCCAGAGTTTGCCGCGAGTTTTTCGGAAGGCGCGGCTGTCGGCCTGATCGACGAAGCTCAGCCCAGAAAGCTGGCGGCCCTCGATCGTTTCAAGCCGCGTCAGTTCCTGCCCTGGGTAAGCCGAGGTGGGCTCACGATAGTTGACCAGGGACTTATCTCCGGTTCTAACTTCATCGTGAGTATTCTGCTTGCTCGCTGGTTCACTGCGGAACTTTACGGTGCCTATGCAATCGCGTTCGGCATTTATGTGTTGCTTACACTGGTTTATGGCGCGATGGTGCTTGAACCAATGTCAGTTTTTGGTGGGAAGACGTATCGGCACAGTCTGCGTGAGTACTGTGGTTCGTTGCTATGGATTCATTTAACCATTGGGTTGGGTATTTGCCTCGCGGTGGGTATATCAGCAGCTATCGCCCGGGTGCTGGGGATGAACGGGCTACCAGGAGCGCTGCTCGGAGTGGCTGTCGCGTCACCGTGGGTCTTGCTGTTGTCGCTTGTTCGGCGCGTGTATTACCTGAAAATGTTGCCCTCCCGGGCAGCCACAAGTTCCCTAATATATTGCGTCTTGATGTTGAGCGGGCTTTTCGTGTTTTACCGCCAACACCTACTCTCGCCCTTAACTGCATTTATTCTCATGGGGGCTGGTGCGCTTTTCGCCGACGTAATCCTGCTGGCGCAGTTGCGGAAAGAATTGACCTCGGGTGAGCCCGTTCCCGGCCTAAGAGACACGTGGGTACGGCACTGGCGTTATGGGCGCTGGGCTCTGGCAAGTTGTTTTGCCTCCTGGGTTCCAACCTATATTTTTTATCCCCTGGTCAGCAGCTTTTCAGGAATGGCACACTCAGGGGAGTTGAGGGCGCTGATGAACTTCTTCTCGCCTCTGGATCAGATTTTGGCTGCTCTCTCGCTACTGTTTCTACCGTACGCGGCCGGAGTACAGGCGGAGAAGGGGCATCAGGGCGCCAGAGCCTTAGCCGGTAAGCTCATGTTCCTGTCAGTCACTGGCGCGGTAATCTATTGGGCGCTGCTGATCGGATTCCGCCGCCCGATTTTTCAGCTTCTCTATTCCGGTAAATACACTGAGGTCGCCTATTTGCTTCCGGCATTGGCACTGGGATCGATTTTTTGGAGCGCAGCTTACGGCCCAGCGATTGCGCTGCGCGCGATGGAAGCCCCATCCTCCGTGTTCATGGCTTACAGCACGGCGGCCTTAATCTCTTTGCTGGTAGGAATTCCCGTTACCCGCGCCTATGGCCTCAAGGGGGCTATCTGGGCAGGTAATGTAGCCGAAGGGGCCTCTTTTCTGGTCATCATGCTGTTGCTCCGTCGCAGATTTGTTCAATACTCGCTGGCTAGTTGATTCTTGTTCGGTGCTTCGCTTCTAACTTCGCGGTTTATAAAGATCATGAGCCAAACACAACTAACGGTGCTTCTCAGCCTTTGCTTGGCGGTGGCCCCTCTATCAGCGGCAGCACAGGTACCATCGAAGTCGCCGCGGATAGCCCACGATATTCGCCATGATATCTCGCATCCCCTGTCCGAACTGGTGTCTACATCCCTTCAGAAATCTGTGGCAATGAACACCACGCCTGACGCCACACCAACCGCCTACAGGTCATCCGCGTTGCTGAGCCCGATTGGCGTCAGCACCCTGGTAGGACTGAGGTTCAATGGAGTCGGTTATAACGGGTATGGCACGGCGCCGCCCGACG
>Ga0099828_10001903_pt1 | contig 14231 bp, 12 predicted proteins | sample CZO8metaG_2_FD_79338 | JGI IMG/M metagenome (GOLD analysis project Ga0099828, IMG submission 79338) | Vadose zone soil microbial communities from the Eel River Critical Zone Observatory, Northern California, USA - CZOApr15con2H1.8 metaG | ecosystem: Environmental > Terrestrial > Soil > Vadose...
AACTCGAAGCGGATGTTCTTCCCGCCCGCGCCACGCTCCTTCCAGTCCTTGAGTTGAAACCGGCGGATGTCGGCGACGAAGTTGGTCTCCCAGACCCGGCCCGTATAGAGCGTGCCCGCGCCGTCGAAGTATTCCTTGCGACCGTCGTACCGGTCGGTGAAGACGTACGGGCAGCCGAACATGAACTCGGTGTTGTGGAGCAGATTCATCATGATCGGCATCGTCGTCACGGCCACGAGCCGGGCCGCGAGGGAGCCGGATCCGTTGTGCAGCCGGTGGAGGGTATTCAGCGGAACGGAGAAGAGGCTCCCCTCCTGCCATTCGAAGCTCGTCGGCTTCTCGCCCTCGTTCCATACCTCGCAGGTCCCGCGTCCGGCGAGCACGAAGAAGTACTCCTCGAAGAGGTGCTTCTCCGGCGCGCTCGACCGGCCGGGGTCGAGCTCGATGAGATACGCGTTGTCGGTGTCCTCGGCGCCCACAAGACGGATGTATGCGCCCTTCGCCTCGAGGCGCGCCCACTTGCCGAGCTGGGCCGTGCGCAGGTCATCGACCGCGACGCCCGTGTGGATCGGGATCCCCTCCGACTCGATGAAGAGCTCGTACGCTCCTCGTCCCCAGAACGAAGGACGCTGCTGCTCTTTCGAGGTCGCGGGCGTGTTCTCGCTCATCGTTCGCTCCTTAAAGTGCCACACGTGCGATCGTGGGAGGCCTGCGGCCGGAGGACGCAATCGTACGCGAGACGACGGAATTTGTGTCTCCTTTTGGCGTGATGGGATACTGCGCGCGCACCCCCGAGGAGGCCCGTTGTTCCAAGATGTCGCGCGCACCGTTCGCGTGGCCGCACGCCCCGAAGCCGCGTGGGCGGCGCTGCTGGACTTCCCGCGCGTCGCGTCGTGGCTGTCGGTCGTGCAGGATCTGCGCGAGGTCGAGCCCCTGAAGCGCTACACCACCGTGCTCGAGGACCGGCTCGGCCCGTTCGCGATGCGGGCCGATCTCCGGATCGACGTCACCGCGGACGCGCCCCAGCATCGGCTGCGCGTGAGCGGCGCCGGCGAGGACCGGCAGGTGGCATCGCGCATCTCGGCCACGCTGGACCTCGTCGTGATGCCGCAGGGCGAGGGGAGCGACATCGTCGTGAACGGGCGCTACGAGATCACCGGCCGCGTCGCCACGCTCGGCGCCGGCGCGATCCGCAAGAAGGGCGAGAAGGTGCTCGAGGACTTTTTCGCGAACGTCGCGCGGGAGCTCGGCGCCGGCTAGAGGGTCGCGCTCCGGCGACGGTGCTCGCGCCGGATGAACGCCGGCGCGTACGGCAGGTAGGCGCGCTGGCGCGCCGGGGTCAGCGCGAAGAAGCTGTTCACCATCGTTCCGGTGCAGCTCCGCGCGCCGCACAGGCACCTCGTGCGCTCGCCGTCGAAGGCGTTGAGGCGGTAATCGATCGTTATCTCTTCGCCGCGGCGGATCGGCCGCCACGCGAAGACCCGGATGCCGCTGCGCATCGCGTTCGGATCGCAGGAGTGGTTGAGGAACGCGCCGGGCCCGACCAGCACCGCGCTCCGCCCGAAGTCCAGCTCGCAGAGGTGTCGGCGCTCTTCGGCGCTGAGGGAGGCGATCTTCGCGTTTGGCACGACCCGGCCGTGCTTGCGCCGGAAGATGAACTCGCCCTTCCGGAACGAGCGGCGGGCGAAGACGCCCTGGCCCTTGCGTCCGGCGACCCGCACTTCGATGTCTCTGATCACGCCAGCGAGATTAGTCGGCGGGCGCGAGAGACTCCCACAGGACCTCCGACAGATGACGCACCTTCGTGGTCTTGCGGCGAACATCGAGCCCGCCCTTGATATGCGTGAGGCAGCCGGGGTTGTCGGTGATCACCACGTCGACGCCGGTGTTCGCGATGTTCGCGAGCTTCTTCTCCAGCACGAAGTTCGCGACCTCCGGATATTCGAACGAGAACGTCCCGCCGAAGCCGCAGCACACCGCGGAGTCGGCCATCTCCACGAGCTCGACGCCCGCGATCTCGCGCAGCAGCGCGCGGGGCTGGTCGTGGATCCCCAGGACGTTCGCCGACTGACAGGCGTCGTGGTACGTCGCGCGCAGGCCGAGCCGTCGTCCTTTCACCTCGCGGCCAGCCGACATCTCGTATGCGACCGTGGTGAACGGCTTGATGCGCTGGCCGAGGCGCGCTGCACGCTCGCGCCACGCCGGCTCGTCGGCGAAGAGGCGGACGTAGTCGTCGGTCATCGTGATGGCGCAGGAAGACGATGGCGCGACGATGCGGTCGGCCTGCACCTTCTCGAGCGCTGCGATCGCCTCCTTGGCCATCGCGCGGGCGTGGTCACGGTCGCCGCTGTTGAGATGGGGGAGGCCGCAGCAGCGCCGACCCTCCACCAGATGGACATCCGCGCCGAGCGCCTGAAGGACGCGTGCCGCGGCGTACCCCGCGTTCGGCAGGAAGTGATCGACGATGCACGATGGAAACAGGCCGATCCGTACGGTGGGCTCGGCCGGATTCGTCTGCGTGATCTCGCGCGCGCGGTAGTGGAGCGGACGCTCGGCGACGGCCGGCAGGCTCTTCTCCTTCCCGAGGAGGGTGAGCGGCAGCCGGATCATCGAGCCGCGCCGCAGCGGCTTCTGCGCCGTCGCGAGCAGGCTTGTGGTGCGGTCGATGCGCTCCGGGTCGGCCCATTGCGACAGTGCCACCTTCTTGGTCCAGGACATCCCGACGCGCTCGACCGCCTTTGCGCGCACGTCGTTGATGAGCGCCGCGAGCGGGATCTCGACCGGGCAGACCGTGTCGCAGGCGTTGCAGCCCATGCACATCGCCTGCTCGTTCGCGACGCTGTCGAGGCCGTGATGGAACGGCGACACGACGAGTCCGATCGGCCCGGTGTAGATGTGGCCGAACACGTGCCCGCCGACGACCTGGTACGACGGGCACACGTTGCTGCACGCCCCGCAGCGGATGCACGAGAGCGCCTCGCGGAACGCGGGGTCCTCGCGCATCGCGGTGCGGCCGTTGTCGATGAGGACGAAGTGAAGCTCCTTCGGACCGTGCACGCCGATCTGGGTCTTGAGCTCGATGTCCGCCGAGCGCGACGGACCGGTGATGAACTGGGTGTAGGTGCTGATCTTCTGGCCGGTCGCGCTGCGGGCCAGGAGCTTGAGCACGGCCACGGCGTCGTCGAGGCTCGGCACGATCTTCTCGATGCCGACGACGGCGATGTGCACCGCGGGGAGCGTCGTGGCGAGGTCGGCGTTCCCTTCGTTGGTCACGAGGACGAGCGTTCCGGTCTCCGCGATGAGGATGTTGCCGCCGGTGATGCCGACGTCGGCCTTGAGAAAGGACTCGCGCAGCCGTTCGCGCGCGAAGGCCACGAGCGCGCCGGGGTCGGCGTCGATCGGATGCCCCGCGATCTTGCTGAACAGCGCCGCCACGTCCTCGCGCGTCTTGTGGATCGCCGGCGCGATCAGGTGCGAGGGCTTCTCGTGCGCGAGCTGGATGATCCACTCGCCGAGGTCGGTCTCGACCGCGGTGATGCCCTGCGACTCGAGGTGCTCGTTGAGCTCGAGCTCCTCCGTGGCCATGGACTTCGACTTCACCACCAGCTTCGCCTTCTTGGTGCGGCAGATCGCCGCGACGACGCGCCGCGCCTCCTCTGCGTCCGCGGCGCGGTAGACCTTCGCGCCGACAGCCTCGGCCTCGCGTATGAAGCGCTCGATCAGTGCCGGCAGGTCGTCGATCGCCCGGCGCTTGCGCGCGGTGAGGTCGTCGCGCAGGACGGGCCAGTCCACCTCTCTCATCCGGGCATTGCGCCGCTCCCCGAGCGAGGGCATCGCGCGCTCGAGCGCGAGACGCAGACTGGGAGACGAGAGCGCGCGATCGAGCTTGCGCCGGAACGCGGTCTTCGAGGTCGTCAACCCGCCGCCGCCTCATAGGCCTGGTCGAGCACGTCCATCAGGTGCATCACCGTGACGCGCGCGCCCGCGGCGCGCACGCCGGCCGCCAGCTGCATCTGGCACCCGGGATTGGCGGTGATGAGCATGTTCGCTCCGCTCGCCAGCACGTGACCGATCTTCCGGTCGAGGAGCGCGCGCGAGAGCTCGGGCTGGCTGACGTTGTAGGTGCCCGCGCTCCCGCAGCACATGTCGGCCTCCGTGAGCGGGACGAGCTCGAGGCCGGGGATCGCCCGCAGCAGCTCGCGCGGCTGCTCGGAGATGCGCTGCCCGTGGATGAGGTGGCAGGGGTCGTCATACGCGGCGCGCGCGCGCAGCGTGCCGGGCCGGGCGACCAATCCAAAAGACACGAGCGCCTCGCTAGCGTCTTTGACACGCGCAGCGAATGCTTCTGCGCGCTTGCTCCAGGCGGGGTCGTCCTTCAGCAGCCAGCCGTAGCCCTTGAGGTGCGCGCCGCAGCCGGCCGCGTTCACGATGAACGCGTCGACGTCGAGTGCCTCGAGCGCCGCGATGTTGCGACGCGCTAGGTCGCGCGAGTCTCCGCGGGCGCCCGCGTGCGCCTGCAGCGCACCGCAGCACGTCTGCTCCTCGGGGACGACGACCTCGATCCCATTGCGCGCGAGGACGCGGGCGGTCGCGGCGTTCGTGTCCGCGAACGCGGCGCGCATCACGCAGCCGCTGAAGAGCGCGACGCGTCCGCGCCGCGCGCCGATCGCGGGGAACGTCGCCGGCAGCGCGCCGGACGACGCTGTTGACGGGACGAGCGCGAGGAGGTCCGCCAGCCGGCGCGCGCCGACGAGACGGAGGATCGTCGCGCCGCCGAGCCGCTTCGCGAGCACGGACACGCGCGCGAAGAGCGCGAGGAACGATGGTCGCGGCAGCAGCACCCGGAAGGCGAACGCTCGCACGAGGCGCGCGGCCGGTCCGCGGTGTCGCGCGACCTCGAGCTGCGCGCGCGCGGCCTCGACCACCTTGCCGTACTCGACGCCGGACGGGCACGCGGTCTCGCAGGCGCGGCAGTCGAGGCACTGGTCGATGTGCAGCGCGAATCCGGCGCTCGCGACCTCGACCCGTCCATCCCAGACCGTCTGCATCAGCTTGATACGCCCGCGGGGCGAGTCCATCTCCACGCCGAGCACGGCGTACGTCGGACACGTGGGCAGGCAGAAGCCGCAGTGCACGCAGCGCGAGAGCAGGTCCTTCTCCGGCGCGTCGGTCCCGAGCGCGTAGCCGCTCATCTCACCGGGCCCCGTCCGGGCTCGAGGATGCCGTTCGGATCGAAGGCCTCCTTCAATCGGCGCATGAGGAACAGCCCGGGCAGATCGCCGTCGCCCCACGCAGCCACGCGCTGACGCAGGCGCTCCGGCCGGCGTTCCACCCGCGCGCTGCCGCCGCACACGCGTGCGGCCGCCAGCAGCGCATCGGCCGCGGCCACCATGTCGTCGTCGTCCCCGCGCACGTGGACGCGCGCGACGCCGCTCGCCGCGTCCGCGACGAGCCGAGCGAAGCCCTCGAGCTGCATGGCGATCTCGGCGAACGCGGTCTGCGCGGCGGGTGGAAGCGATGCGCGGATCAGGATGCCGTCGGCCGTGCCCGGAAGCTCGCGCAGCGGCGCCAGGCCGCGCTCGATATCCGGGTCCCGCTCCGCCGAGCCGCGCGCCTCGGCCGCGCTCGCGACGATCGTCATCGTGCGCTCGACCGCGCTGGCCGCGCCCTCAGCGACGACGAGGAGCTGCCACGTGTCGGATCCCTCGACCACGAGCTCGGCCGCCCGCGCCGGCGTCCGCGCGATCGCGTCGGCCGCCGCGAACGCGTCCGCGGCGCGCGCGAACCGCGCGCGGATGCCCGCGGTCGCGGCGGGCATCGGCAGCACCTTGAAGGTGCACTCCGTGATCACGCCGAGCGTCCCGAGCGATCCGACGAGCAGCTTGTTCATGTCGTAGCCGGCGACGTTCTTCACCACGCGACCGCCGGCGCGCGCGACGCTGCCGTCGGCCAGCGCGGTGGTCGTGCCGATGAGCAGATCGCGCACGCCGCCGTAGCGGGCGCGGCGGAAGCCGCTGCTGTTCGCCGCGACGACCCCGCCGATCGTGGCCCGATCCCCGTGCGGCGGGTCCAGCGGCAGCGTCTGACCATGCTGCGCGAGCGCGCGCTGCATGTCGGCCAACGGCGTGCCCGCGGCGACGGTGACCGTGAGGTCTGCCGGGACGTGGGCGACGACGCCGCTGAGGGCGGCCGTCTCGAGCACGAGGTCCGTTGCCGCGAGATCCCCGAGATAGTCCTTCGTCGCCGCGCCACGGACGCGGACGGTGCGCCGCTCCGTCGATGCGCGGGCGAGCGTCTCGGCGGCCGCGGTCGCGCTCGTCGCGGTGACGCGCTCGGCGACGGCGCTCACCGCGCGGTGGTCTGGTGCAGCTGGAACTCGCGGCAGCGGCTGGGCGTGGGGAAGATCTTCCCGGGGTTCGCGAGGCCGGCGGGATCGAACGACCTCTTCACTCGTCGCATCGCAGCGAGATCCGCGGGAGAGAACTGCAGCGGCATGTAGCAGTTCTTCTCCATGCCGACGCCGTGCTCGCCGGTGAGCGACCCGCCCGCCTCGACGCACGCCGTAAGGATCTCGAGCCCGGCTTCGTGCACGCGTGGAAGCTCGCTCATGTCGGAGAAGAGCACCAGCGGATGCAGGTTGCCGTCGCCAGCGTGGAAGACATTCGCGATGCGCAACCCGTGACGCTCCGAGACCTCGCGGATCGTGCGCAAGACCTCGGGGAGCCGAGTGCGCGGGATCACGCCGTCCTGCACGTAATAGGCCGGCGCGAGCCGGCCCATCGCCGCGAACGCGCCCTTGCGTCCCGCCCAAAGCTTGTCGCGCTCCAGCGCGCTCCGCGCGCGGCGCAACGTCGTCGCGCCGTGCTCGCGGCAGACCGCCTCGATGCGCTCCGCGGCGTCGTCGAGACCGTCGCGCAGGCCGTCCACCTCGAGCAGCAGGATGCCGCCGGCGTCGAGCGGATAGCCGGCGCCGACCGCGGCCTCAACCGCCTGCGTCGCCAGTTGATCCATGAGCTCGATGGCCGCGGGGACGAGGCCGCCGCCGATGATCGCCGAGACCGACGCCGATGCCTGGTCCATCGTCGGGAACGCGGCGAGGATCGTCCGCTTGTCCTCGGGCAGCGGCGTGAGCTTCACCGTGATCTCGGTCACGAGGCCGAGCGTCCCCTCCGAGCCGACGAACGCGCCGATGAGGTCGTAGCCCTCGCTGTCCTCGGCCTTCCCGCCGAGGCGAACGATCGTGCCGTCCGAAAGCACGACCTCGAGACCGGTCACGTGATTCGTCGTGACGCCGTACGCCAGCGTGTGCGGCCCGCCCGAGTTCTCCGCGACGTTGCCGCCGAGGGTGCAGGCCTTCTGGCTCGACGGGTCCGGGACGAAGTGCAGACCATGTGGGGCGGCGGCGGTCGAGAGATGCAGGTTGATCAGCCCGGGCTGCACCACCGCACGGCGGTTCGCGACGTCGATCTCGAGGATGCGCGCCATGCGGGCGAACGAGACGACGACGCCACCCTCGACCGGGATCGCGCCGCCCGAGAGGCCTGTACCCGCGCCGCGGGGCACGATCGGCACCGCGTGCTCGTGGCAGAAGCGCGCGAGCGCGGCCACGTCGGCGGTGTCGTTGGGGAGCACGACCGCGTCCGGCGTCGCGGTGTCCACGGCGCCGTCGTACTCGTAGAGGATCAGATCTTCGCGTGTGCCGAGCACCTTGCCGGTACCAAGAACCTGCGTGAGGCCGTCGATCAGCGCGCGGCCGCGCAGGCCCGCGCGGACCGCGGTCGTCACGCCGACGCGTCTCCGCGTTCGCGCAGCGCCGACGCGAGCTCCGCGGCCGAGCGGCGGAGCAGCGGAACGAGCTCGAGGCAGCGCTGCCGCGAGAGGCGCGATGCCGGCGCGGACACGGAGATCGCGGCCGCGCCGTCGCTCATGCCACCGACGGGCACGGCCACGCAGCGCACGCCGTCGTCGTACTCCTCGTCGTCGATGGTGAAGCCGCGCTCGCGCGCCTCATCCAGCGCGCGCCGCAGCGCGGCGGCGTCGACGAGCGTGTGCGGCGTGTAGGGACGGAGCTCGATGCGATCGAGGAGCACGTCCCGCTTCACCACGGGCAGCGCGGCCAGCAGGCACTTGCCCGCGCCGGTGGCGTGCAGCGGCACGCGGTTGCCGACCGCGGTGAACAGGCGGACGACCTGCGGCGACGGGATCGTCTCGATATAGACGGCGGTGAGGTCGTCGAGGACGACCAGGTTCGCGGTCTCCCGCGTCGCCTCGGTGATCGCGCGCAGGATAGGCCGCGCGCGGAGGCGCATCTCGGCGAAGTGCGAGCGGCCCTCGGCCAGCGTGGCGAGCTTCGCGCCGGCGTAGTAGCGGCTGGTCTCGGGGTTCTGGCGGACATAGCCGCGGCGCAGGAGTGTCGACAGGAGGCGGTGGACGGTGGAGACGTGCAGTCCCGTCCGCGCCGCGAGCGCGGTGATGCTCACCTCGCCCTCAGCCGTCGCGAGTGCCTCGAGCAGATCGAGCGCGCGATCGACCGACTGGACGGAGCGCCGGGCCCGCTTGGGCGAAACCGCCGGTTCTTTCACGCCGCGCAAACACCCCTTTGCGAAGCGAAAGCATAACCGCTTCCGCGTACCGATACTCGACATATGGACCGTGCCGACCGCCGCGCCTCGCTCGAGGCCCAGGTGGCCTCCTTCCCGAGCTCGCCCGGCGTCTATCTGTTCAAGGACGCCAAGGGCCGCGTGCTCTATGTCGGCAAGGCCGACGTGCTGCGCGACCGCGTGCGCTCCTACTTCGGCCCGAGCCTCGAGGTGCGGCACGTGCGCATGGTCGAGCGCGCCGACCGCCTCGAGTACGTGGTCACCGGCTCTATCTCGGAGGCCTACCTGCTCGAGAACAACCTCATCAAGCAGCACCACCCGCGCTACAACATCCGGCTCAAGGACGACAAGTCCTATCCCTATGTGAAGATCACGCTGGGCGAGGACTTCCCGCGCATCCTGCGCACGCGGATCCTCGGCGACCGCTCCGCGCGCTACTTCGGGCCGTTCGCGAACGCGAAGTCCGTCGATCAGTCGCTCGATCTCCTCCAGAAGCTCTTCCCGTATCGCACCTGCAAGCTGCGCATCGACGCGGACGCCGATGGCCGCGGCAAGACCGTACCGCCGAGCGCGCTCCCCGGCGGCCGGCCGTGCCTGCTGTACGACCTGAAGCGGTGCACCGCGCCGTGCGTCGGCCACACCACGCGCGACGAGTACCGCGCCACGATCGATCGCAGTGTCCTGTTCCTCGAGGGCCGCTACGAGACGCTGGCCCGCGACGCGAAGAAGGAGATGGAGGCCGCGTCCGCGGCGCTCGAGTTCGAGCGCGCCGCGCTCATGCGTGACCGCGTCGTCGCCATCGAGCGCACCCTGGACCGGCAGGAGGTCCACGCCTACAAGGGCGACGACTTCGACGTGCTCGCGGCCGCGATCGCCGAGGGCGACGCCGTGGTGCAGCTATTCCGCGTACGCGACGGCACGGTCGTCGGCCGCGATCACTTCGCCCTCGAAGGGTCCGAGGGCGCCGCGCCGGCGGAAGTGGTGGCGAGCTTTCTGCGGCTGCACTACAGCGCCGCCGGCGTGCTGCCACCGGAGATCGTCGTGCCCGTAGCGGTACCCGAAAGCGAGACACTCGAGGTATTTCTCGCGGAGCGGCGTGGCGGGCCGGTGGAGATCCACGTGCCGCAGCGCGGTCGCAAGCGCCATCTCGCGGAGCTCGCGGCGCGCAACGCCGCCGACGCGCTGGAGCAGGAGCGCGTGCGCTGGCTCGCCGATCGCGGAAAGACCGACGTCGCGCTGAAGGAGCTGCAGGACGCGCTTGGCCTCGAGGGTCCGCCGAAGCGCATCGAGTGCTACGACGTGAGCCACGTGCAGGGCACGAGCGTCGTCTCGTCGATGGTCGTCTTCGAGGACGGGCGCCGAGCGAAATCGCAGTACCGCCGCTTCCGTGCCAAGGTGCAGGACCGCAACGACGACTTCGCGAACATGCGCGAGACGCTGCGGCGCCGTTTCGCGCGCAGCTCGCAGGCCGACGAGGTCACGGGCACCGCTTGGACGCTGCCGGACCTCGTGATCCTCGACGGCGGGAAGGGCCAGCTCTCGGCCGGGCTGGACGCGCTCGCTGACGCCGGGCGCTTGCAGATCCCCATCGTGGCGCTGGCGAAGGAGCGCGAGGAGCTCTTCCGTCCCGAGCAGAACGCGCCGATCGTGCTGCCGCGCACCTCGCAGGGTCTCTATCTGGTGCAGCGCATCCGCGACGAGGCCCATCGGTTCGCGGTGACCTATCACCAGAACGTGCGGTCAAAGCGCGCGATCCACTCCGCCCTCGACGAGGTCGCCGGCGTCGGCCCGGCCAAGAAGCGCGCGCTGCTGCGGAAATTCGGCTCTGTTCGCGGGATGCGCGAGGCGCCGCTCGACGATCTGGCAGCCGTGGCCGGCGTCGGACCGGCGCTCGCGAAGCGCATCAAGGACGCGTTGGATAGCTAGGCCCGAGCACGGGCCGAGTTGAGGCGAGCTCGGTCGGCCGCCGACCTCACTGTTTCGATATCTCGGCTACAGAACGGTGAGTTTGCCTTGACTTTCCTTTAGGTCGGCGCGCATCTTCGATGCATGGCCAATGCGGTCGTCGCGCGGTGCCCCGTCTGCGCCGAGCAGCTGAAGGTCGTGCGCCTCGAATGCGAGGCCTGCGGCACGAGCCTGCAGGGCTCGTTCTCGCTCGGACGCTTTCACGCTCTGGCGCCCGAGCAGATCGAGTTCCTCGAGGTCTTCATCCGCGCTCGTGGCAACTTCAAGGACATCGAGCGCGAGCTCGGCATCTCGTACCCCACGGTGCGCTCGCGCCTCGACGCGATGATCCGCGCCCTCGGCTTCCCCTCGCAGGCGGAGCCGGACCGGGATGTCGAACGCCGCAAGGAGATCCTGCGCGAGCTGGCGGAGGGCCGCATCGCGCCGGATGACGCGGCGAGCCTGCTGGAGACGGAGACCACCCGGTGACCGAAGAGAAACGACCCGACGCGAACGACCCCGAGAAGACCGAGCCCATCGACCCCGCCTCGCAGCCGCGCGACTGGTCGAAGTGGGAGGGCAGCGATGCCGAGCGTGCGGCGCGAGACACGCAGCGCGCCGCCCACGAGCACGCTCGCGAGGCCGAGCGGATGATCCGCGATGCGGCGCGCATGGGACACGAGCACGAGCGCATGGCACGCGAGGCCGAGCGGATGGCGCACGAGACCGAGCGCAACGCGCGCGAACAGGTGCGTGACCAGATGCGCGAGTCACGCAGGGCCGAGCGCGACGCGCGGCGTGAGGAGTGGCGCAGCCGGCGCATCGAGGCGCGCGGCCGGGGTCTTCGCATCGAGGGCCTCGATATCGACGGCATGGGCTTTGGCGAGTTCGCGAAGGGCTTCATGAAGGACTTCGTGAGCGATGCGACCGGCGACTCGTACTCCGAGACGATCACCGGCGAATTCCCGTTCGACCGCATGCCGCGGCTCCGTGTGCGGAACATCTCAGGCGAGACGCGCGTGCGCGTCGGCGAGCCCGGCAAGATCATGGTCGTCGCGAAGAAGCACGTGAACGCGAGCAGCGAGGACCGCGCGAAGCGTCAGCTTCAGAACCTCGAGATCCGGATGGAAAAGAACGTCGACGAGCTCCGCGTCGAGCCGCACCTCTACGAGCAGGAGCGCGGCTGGGTCGATCTGTTCCGCGGCAAGCGCTTCCGCGTCGACTTCGACATCACCGTCCCCCAGGAGTGCACGGTGGACGCGCAGACCGTGAGCGGCGATCTCTCGGTGAGCGCCGTGCACGGCCCGCTCGAGATCCAGGCCGTCTCCGGCGACATAACGATCGAGGACGTGCAGGGCCCGCTTCGGCTGAAGAGCGTCAGCGGTGATGTGGAGGTCCGGCGCTACGTCGGTCACATCGAGGGCAACACCGTCTCAGGCGACGTGGGCTTCGACATCGTCCGCGTCCGCTCGCTCCAGCTCCACACGGTCTCCGGCGACATCGAGCTCAAGGGCGTGCTCGAGGCCGCGCGCGAACATCGCATCCGCACCATCAGCGGCGACGTCGATCTGAGCCTCGCCGATCCCGATCTGCTCGTCGACTTCCGCACCGCCTCGGGCGATCTCGAGTGCGACATTCCGGCGCGCGTGGACCGGCAGAGACGCAAGGAGTACACGGTCGGGCTCGGCGACGCGCGCGGTCACGTCGTCGTCAAAACGGTGAGCGGCGACCTCACGATCCGCGGCACGGTCATCGAGGTCCCGGGCGAACCAACCACCGAGCAGCCCTCCGCGGCGCGCTTCGATGTGGGCACCGGCTACGAGCCCGAGGCTGACGCTGAGGCGGAGGGCGAGCCGCACGCCGCCGAGCCCGTCGTCGATACCGCGGCGCGCGAGGAGATCCGGAGCGTGCTCGAGAAGCTCGCGAAGGGCGAGCTCGGCGTCGACGACGCTGCCGCCGCGCTCGACGCGAAGCGCAAGGTCCGCTGATGCCGACCGAAGAGGGCAAGCAGGTCCTGAAGCTTTTGGCCGAGGGCAAGATCGACACCGAGCAGGCCTACCGTCTGCTGCGCGCCCTCGGTGACATCGACGACGGAGCGAAGCCGCCGCCGCCACCACCGCCGCCGCGACCGGGCCAGCCCGGCATGCCTGGCCATCCCGGCGCGAGGGGGCGCATCCTGCGCATACGCGTGACCGAGGGCGGCGAGCAGAAGGTCAACGTGGCGATCCCACTAGCCATCGCGCGCATCGGCAAGATGAAGCTCGGCCAGAGCGGCCTTGTGCGCGGGCACCTGTCGAAGTTCGGCATCGACCTCGATGAGCTCCTGCGTTCGATCGACTTCCCGGGCCGGGTCGTCGACATCGCCGACGACGAGGACCGGGTAGAGATCTTCGTTGAATGAGACGAGCGAGGAGCGGCTCTGCCGCGACGAGGGAGTCCACCAGCCCTGAGCGGGTCTCACGGCGAAGCCGTGAGATAGGGCGCGAATGACCGCTCCGGCGGTCGAAGCGCGGGGTCTCGTCAAGGAATTCCAAAAGGGCCGGCGCACGCTGTTGCAGCGCGCGCGCCGCGAGCCCGACCGCCGAACGACCTTCCGCGCCGTCGACGGCATCGACCTCGCCGTGGAGCAGGGCGAGATCTTCGGCCTCCTCGGTCCGAACGGAGCGGGGAAGACGACGACGATGCGCATGATCTCGACGCTCCTGGAGCCGACCCAGGGATCGATCCGCGTCCTCGGGATCGACGTTGCGAAGGAGCCGCGGCAGGTCCGCATGCGCCTTGGCGCGATGCTCTCGGGCGAGCGGAGCCTTTACTGGAAGCTGACGGCGCGCGAGAACCTGGAGTACTTCGCCGCGCTCTATCACGTGCCGCCGAAGGAGACGAAGGGGCGCGTCGAACGCAGCCTCGTCGCCGTGAAGCTGGCCGACCGCGCCGACGACTACGTCGAGCGCTACTCCACCGGCATGCGTCAACGTCTCGCGCTGGCGCGCGCACTGCTGCCCGATCCGCCGCTGATCATCCTCGACGAGCCGACCGTCGGCCTCGACCCGCAGGCCTCGCGTGACCTGCGCGACCGCGTGCGCGACCTGCGATCGCAGGGCCGGACGATCCTCCTGACCACGCACTACATGGAGGAGGCCGATCAGCTCTGCGACCGCGTGGCGATCATCGACCACGGGAAGATCGTGGCGCTCGACTCGCCCGGCGCGCTGAAGCGGACCATCCGCGCGGAAGAGATCGTCCGCCTGGACATCGGCGTCGCGGGCGACGGCGCCGGGATCGTCGAACGTCTCTCTCGCGCCGGCACGGTCGCGCGGAGCGAGCGCCACAACGGCACGCTGTCGCTGACCGTCCACTGCGCGTCGGCGCGCGACCTCGTGCCCGCGGCCTTCGACGCGGCACACGCCGCGGGTGCCACGGTGCAGCACGTCGAGGTGGTGCCGGTCACCCTCGAAGATGTCTTCCTCTCGCTGACGGGGCGCGGACTGCGCGAGTGAGCCTGCTCGCCGGCGACCTGCGCGCGTTCCTCGCGTCCGGAAAGAAGGAGCTCCGCATCATGCGGCGCTACCCCATGAACTTCGTCGGCGGCGTGTTCTGGGCCGCGCTGCTGCCGGCCGTCTACGTGCTGATGGGCCGGGCCTACTCGGGCGGCAGCGACCCGCGCGCCATCTCGGCGTTCGCCGACCG
>Ga0099828_10001904_pt1 | contig 14231 bp, 15 predicted proteins | sample CZO8metaG_2_FD_79338 | JGI IMG/M metagenome (GOLD analysis project Ga0099828, IMG submission 79338) | Vadose zone soil microbial communities from the Eel River Critical Zone Observatory, Northern California, USA - CZOApr15con2H1.8 metaG | ecosystem: Environmental > Terrestrial > Soil > Vadose...
CCCGAGACGACGGTACTCAGCCCGGTGCGCCACAGCGCCGGCAGCGCCGAGAAAACAAGCCCGAGCAGGATGTCCACGACGATCAGGATCAAGAACACCAGTACCAGCGTGCCGAACACATGCCACCCCCGGCCCCGGACAAGCTGCTGGCTGCGCCCGAACGACGCCAGCGCCCCTGACCGCTCGATGACGATGACGGGCACGATCACGGCCCAGATGGTGATCAGGTACAGGCCCGGGACGATGAGCAGGATGAGCCCGACCGTGATCGCGATGCCGGCCAGGATCGACGCCCCGGCGACGGGCCCGAGGTAGGGAGTGGCCGCGGAGACGGTCTCGCCGAAGGACAGGTCAGCGCGGCCGTCTCGCACATCCTGCACCGCCTTGACCAGGGCCGCCTGGACCAGGAACGCCGCGAACAATTCCACGATGGAGCCAAGCAGCGCCCCGAAAAAGCCCCCAGCCAGCGCGAAAACCGCAGCCACGACCGCGGCGACCAGGTAGATGACAAAGGCGATCACCATAAGATGCGCGGCGTGCGCCCGGTACAGCTTCCACGCCTCGCCGAGGACGCCCGAAAGCGGATTCATGGCCGCGATCGTACCGGTAACAGAACCCGCAAACCGGCCACGACATGAATCGCCGCCTGCCGCGCACACCACACCCTAGCCACTGAGCCCGCGAACTGGGCCAGGGTCCGGGAACCACGTTTGGGCTGCGGTCTGTTAGCTGGGGAGTGTCAGACTTCAGGTCCGCCGTCGGGGCGGTGGCTGCCGAAGTAGAATCCCAGGACGGTCCCGGCGATGCCTACCAGCGGCGTGACCAGAGAGGCTGTCACCTGCGGCAGGTCCTTGGCGCTTATCCCGCCCGAGACGTAGGCAATGGCGAGGATCAGCGTCTCCGCGATGACCGCTCCGACAATGCCCGCCGCGACACCGGTCCGGACCCGCTCCTGCACCCGCCTCGGGTTGAACCCCGGCGTCACAACCAGGGGCTGGTCCAGCGGCAGCTTCTCAGCCGGCTCGCCGACTGTGAGGTCAAGCGAGCCGGGCGCCGCGTCGCCGGCCGGCGAGGTCACCTCACCAGCTCGATCTGCCGCAGGTCCCCGTTGTGGCCGCGGATCAGCACCTTCTCCCCGTTGCGTGCTGCGCTGGTGACGAGCTTGCCGACGGCGATGGACCGGCGTATCGCGTCGGTCATGGTGATGCCGTCCCGCTCTGCCTGCTGCTTCAGCTCGTCGACGTCGTCTTCGGTCAGGTTGACCGTCACCTTCACGCGCCTGGCCATGGCGTCCTCCCGGAGATCAGCACCTTCAGGTAACCCATACATGATACAGGCCTGAGCTGTACATCGTCTGGTCACGGTCGATTGGCGTCGGCGCGGATGGTCCATCGATCCGCAGAAGAGGGTGGTTACCGACGCCCGCCCGTCAGGGTGGCCTGATGATCCATACGTCGATGGTGCGGCTGCTAACGCCGGGCCGGCTATTCGCGAAGCCACGGACGTGCGCCGTTCGGTATGTCGCGGCCCTGTCCAGGGTGGAGCTCTGGAGCGGGTTAGCTGCTGACCCACGCGAGGATGTGGTTGTTGACCTCGTCGGGCTTCTCCAGGTGCAGGAAATGGCCCGCATCATCGATCACGATCATGCGCGAGGAAGGGGCGAGGAGGCGTTCTGCGCCTCGGGCCAGCTCCACCCTGATGCAGCCATCGGCAGCTCCGTGCAGGTAAAGGGTGGGCTGCGGCGCCTGACGGCCGGCCGCCTGCTGTTCGCCCGCGTAGCGCGTGGCAGTCCCGGCGGATGCTATGGGTGCGTCCGGGACTCCCGCTGCCCGGTAGTACCCGATTGCGGCAGCCAGGTTGGCGGGCTCCCGCAAGCAGTCCTTGACCCGGGTCAGGTGCTTGCCGGGCTGGTAGCCGGGCGACCAGTCGTGCCAGAGCTTGTCCAGGAACGACATCCCGTCGCGGGCCACCACCGCATCGGCGAACCCGAGCGGGTCCCGGAACATGAAGACATAGAAGAACCGCTTGAGCTGCTCATAATCGCTGAACAGCACCGGGTCCAGGGCTGCGGGAGGCACCGCGAGGGTCACCAGCCGCCGCCACCGATCGGGGGCATAGGCGGCCGCGCCGTAGGCAGCCTCGGCTCCCCAGTCATGCCCGATCAGCACGGCGTCCCCGTCACCGCCCAGGACCTGGTGAAGAGCTAGCGCATCGGCGGCTAGCGCGCCGACCTGATAGGCGCCATCCGCTGGGACCGCGCTGGGCGCGTACCCGCGCATGAACGGGGCCACCGCATGGAATCCGGCCCCGGCCAGGACAGGCAGCAGCTGCTCCCAGGTATGGGCAGTGTCAGGAAATCCGTGCAGGCAGAGCGCCAGCGGGCCCGATCCAGCCTCGAGCAGCCCGAACTCAAGATCGTTAGCTCGCACCGTGCCAGCCCGCACCGGAAACGAGGCAGCCACGCCGTAACGCTACCCTCGCCATCGCAACGGCCAGCCTGCGGCTGGCACTTCGGGCGGCACGGCATACCTGGACGACCGTCACCTCGCTGCGGTCCTCGTTGACGTACTTATTGAAGGCGATCAGGCGGGGCTCATTCGCCTCGATGAAGCCAGACAGCCCAGGGACGGCTCCCGCGGCGTTCAAGTGCCCGTTCGCGAGCGTCGCCGTCCCGCATGCCGCGCTCGGGAAGGCCTGAATGGCTGATCACCTTGGCTGAGCACACCGAGATCACCCTCGCCCATGGGCGACGCGGCTACTCTTGCCCATCGCGGCGCGCCGTTGCCGAGCCGATCGCCGTTCAGGCACGTGGCCGGGTGAGTTCGCCGGTAGGGTGCGGGTCAGTACGTCAGCTCAAACACGGGGAGGGTGGGACAACGATGTATGCGACGCAGGTGTCAGTGCGTATCGAGCCTGGCCGTGAGGACGAGGCCCGGCAAGGCCTGGTGGAGCAGGTGCTCCCCAGGGTCAAGGGCGCGCCGGGCTTTGTCGCGGGTTACTGGTTCGCACCGGACGGGGACAGGGGGTCCTCGGTTGTCTTGTGGGCGACCAGGAAGCATGCGGAGGCGATGGCGGCCCAGCTGCAGCCGGGCGCTCATCCGGTGCCGCTCGTGACCGTCGAGCGGGTCGAGGTCTGCGAGGTCATCGAGAGCATCTGACCCGCCCGGTATCAGGGAATCCGCGCGACGCTGGGCCGGGCAATGCACGACGCGGCGTCCTCGGACGTGCTGGACCTCACCACGGCCATCGCCGATGAGCTGCACGCCCTCTGGTCCGTCACGCCGATGGTCACCGTGCTGAGCCAGTCCTCGCCGCGCTTCACGTTCGGGAGGTAACCCGGCAGGCGGTGCGGCTCTGTTCAGCTGCCGGCAACTGACGGAAACACTCACATCGGTGCCCGCAGCTGCCGGGGACCAGCCGCGGCCCTGAACAGGTTCGGAGCCTCGGCGCAGCGTGCTTCGCCGCAGATGGCCGGTCGGCTAGGCCGGGGCCAGCTGCGTCTCGGTGAGGCCGCCGGCGTAGAAGCGGCGGGCTGCATCGATCAGCTCATCCAGCGGCGGCCACCACGGCCCGTGCTCCAGCGACCTGAGCGTGTCCAGCACGCGGGCGGCCTGGCCAGGGCTGCCGGCGATGCCGGCGACGGCGACCCGGCGCGGGCGCGCGGCCCGCAGCGGGCCCAGGTAAAGATCCGGGCCGGTACCGCTCGGCTGGGCTGGAGCCATGACCAGGTAGTAGTCGGGCAGCTCGAACCGCTTGTCCCGCCAGGCCGCCAGCGCGTCCGCAGCGCGCTCCTCGAATCCGGCGGCTCCGCGCGACCCGCCCGATATATCCCACATCGCCCGCCATTCCGCTGCGACATCGGCCAGCGGGTCATCGGGCACGATTACGTAGGTCGATCGCCGCCGCGCCGCTTCCCGCATGGCTAGGGCTCCCGCCTCCCAGCCGGGCCGCGCCGCCGCAGATTCCTCCGCAGTCGGCTGGCCGGCCCCGGCAGCGGGAGCGCGGGCGACTGAGACGTTAGGAGAGCGGCCGAGCCCGGCCAGCAGTCCGTCGCCTACCTCGCCGACCAGGACAACCACCGTAGAAGACTCGCGCCGCATCGACTTGATCCTAACCATCAAACGACGGTCAGCAGTCCCAGCCGTCCGGCCGTCGACCGGCAGCTGCACGTGATCGTACGCGATCACGTCTGCCGGCGGGCCGTGGCGCCGGAGTACACCCACAAGTATGCGATCACCTGGGCGGCCCTTTCCGGGACTCTGCCGAGCGGCCGCGGGAGCGGCCCGCCGGGCTGCAGGCCAATCAGTTGACCCAGCCGGCGCGGCTGGGCGGGCTGAGCTGGCCACGCACCCGGCGGCAGGCGCTCGCCCGGATCAGGCCGCGGCGGAAACCTGGGCGGTCCTGTCGATCTGGCCGCCGCCCGATCGACGCTTGTGTAGAGGACGCGCTGGGCAGCCAGCCGGCGCGCCAGTTCCCGGGGAACTGGGTGCTGAACGGATCAGCGCGCCAGCCGTGCGAGGAGGAGGCAACGGACAATGAGCCCAATCACCGCTGAAGTCACGCCCGCCGCCGGCGAGGCCGGGCTGCGCGAGACGTTGGCAGCTGCCGGCCGCGCGTGCTGCTGCCCGGCCAGGCCGGTGGTGGTCGCCGTCATCCCGGCCGCCGCGGGCCGGCGTCACCCGGCCGACCTGCTGCTGTGCGGACATCATTACCGGGCCTGCCGAGATGGGCTGGAAGCCGCCGGCGCTGCCGTGCGGGATTCGCGGCCGCATCCGGAAGCCCGGCATGAGCGACCGATGAGCTTCTCGCTTCGCGGCAGTCTTTCCTGACGAACCCGAAACAAAGAAAGGGGCACTCGATGAGCACGCTTATCTCAGCGGCTGGGTCCTCGGCGCCTGAGATCGCCAGGCCAGGCCCCAGGCTGACTGTTCACCCCGGCTATGCGGTCTACGCCGAGGGATTGGTCCGCCACTTCGGTGGGCGCCGCGCCGTGGACGAGGTGGATCTCCGGATCCCCGCCGGCGAGATCTACGGCTTCCTTGGGCCCAACGGCGCGGGCAAGTCGACGACGGTGCGCATGCTGTGCACGCTACTGGCGCCCACCGGGGGCCGGGCACTGGTGGCCGGTTATGACGTCGCTACCCAGCCAGGCCAGGTACGACTTCGCATCGGTGTCGCGCTCCAGGACGCGGCGCTTGACCCCAGGCAGACCGGGATCGAGCTGCTGCGCCTGCAGGGCCGGCTATACGGCCTGTCAAACCGCGCGCTGGCCCGGCGGATGGCCGAGCTTGGTGACCTCATCGAGCTGGGCGACGCCCTCGGCCGGCCGATCGGAACCTACTCGGGCGGGATGAAGCGTCGGCTGGATCTGGCGGCGGCCCTGGTGCACAACCCGGAGATCGTGTTCCTGGACGAGCCGACCACCGGCCTCGATCCGGCGAGCCGGGCCCGCGTGTGGACCGAGATCCGCCGGCTCAACCAGCAGCTGGGCATGACCATCTTCTTGACGACGCAGTACCTGGAGGAGGCCGACGAGCTGGCTCACCGAGTCGGCATCATCGATCACGGCAGCATCGTCGCCGAGGGCACGCCGGCTGACCTGAAGCGGTCAGTCGGCGCCGATGTCATCGTCGCCCGCGTCGACGGCGACGCGGCCGCCGCGCGTCCCGCGGTCGAGGCGGCGCCTGGGGTGCGAAGCGTCGAGGCGCACGGCAGCGAACTCGTCATCGCCACCGGCGACGGCGCGGCGGCCATCAGCGGTGTGGCTGTGGCGCTGGCCGGCGGCGCGGTGGCGGTGCGCGACCTGACCCTGCGCACCCCAACGCTCGACGACGTGTTCCTGGAACTAACCGGCACCCACATCGAACGCAAGAACGCTCAGGAGGACCCGTCATGACCGCCGCCACCGACACCATCGCGATCCCCGCCTCTGGCGAGGTGATCCGGGCCCGCCCGGCCGGGTTCGGCCACGACCTGACCTCCATCGCCGGGCGGGCGCTGCGCGCCGTCCCGCGGGACCCGGCGGCAGTGGTCCCGCCGGTTTTCATCGCGCTGTTCTTCTTCACCGTGAACATCGCCACGCTCAGCAAGCTGACCGGGCGCCATCCGGGCTTCAGCTACACGGCCTTCGAGATGGCCACGGCGATCCTGCTCGGCGTGACCGGCGTGTCACGCGCACCCGCGCTCGTCCTCGACGTGCAGACCGGCTACCTGGACCGCCTGCTCCTGACCCCGGTGCGGCGAACCGCCATCCTGATCGGCCACATGGCCGCCGACGTCGCGGTGGCTGCCGCATTGACCGCGCCGATCCTGATCCTCGGGGCCATCCTCGGCGTGCGGTTCGGCGCCGGGCCGCTCGGGGTCGCGGCCTTCGTGCTGCTCGCATCCCTGTGGAGCCTGGCCTTCGCCGGATTCGGCTACGCCATCGCGCTCAAGACCGGCAACCCCGCCGCGGTGAACTCCACCTTCCTGCTGTTCTTCCCGTTCTTGTTCCTGACCTCCTCCTACGTCCCCCGTGGCCAGCTGTCCGGCTGGCTGAGCACCGTCGCGGGGTTCAACCCCGTCACCTACCTGCTCGGCGGCCTGCGATCCCTGGTGCTCGGCAACGGCTGGCAATGGAGCCAGCTCGCCCAGGCTCTCGCCGCCATCGCCCTCGTCGGCATGATCAGCATGATCATGTGCTTCGCCGCCCTGCGAGGAAGGGTCAAGCGCAGCTCCCAAGCGTAGGCCTGACACACAAGCCGAGTACGCGACGAGCGGAACGTGCGCGACCGGCGCCGACGCCGGTCGCGCGGCGGCGACGATCATGCCGTCCGGGCCCAGAGCGCCTCGCCGCAGGTGAAAGTACGTCAACGTCATGGGCGCCAGCACCGCCCGGCAGTGCCTCGACGCGGGTGTGCTGGATGAGATCCTCGTGTGCAACAGCGGACCAGCTTGCAGTTCGATTGTTACTCGCAGTCCCGCCAGCCTTGTGGCAGCCGATCTGACCGCCGCGGCGTAGCCCGCCCCGCGGGATACGAGCAGGACCGCGGCCGCTGGTGGGAATGTCGTCCTACCAGCGGCTATGATGGTGGCATGACTGTGCGGAAATTGTCGATCTCCGTGCCTGCGGAGGTTGAGGCGACGATCAAGGCGGCTGCCGCGGGGGAGGGGAAGCCGGTGTCGACCTGGCTCGCCGAAGCTGCCACGGAGAAGGCCCGCGCCGCTGCCCTGCAAGCGGCGGGCCGCGCCGCTGCCCGGGAACTGATCGCCGAGTACGAGAAGGAGCACGGGCCGCTGCCCGCGGTGTCCCGGCAGCGCGCCCGCCAGTTCCTGGCGGAGACCGGAATGCTGGATGATGAGACCCAGCTGGCCGCCGGATAATGCGCGCAATCGTCTACGACACCGGCGCGCTGCTGGCCGCCGAGCGCGGCAATCCCGATTTCCTCGCGCTGCATGATGAGGTGACCAGGGCGCGAATCCGCCCGGTCGTGCCGGTTGTAGTGCTGGCGCAGGCCTGGCGCGGCGGTCCTCAGCACCAGATATCGCGGGTCCTGAAAGGCTGCGACATCCTGCCCGATGACCAGCGGGCCGGCCGTGCCGCCGGCGTCGCCTGCGCGGCGTCAGGCACGGCCGACGTCGTCGATGCCATCGTCATCGTGACCGCGGTCCAGAACCAGGCCCCGGTCGTCACTAGCGATCCCGGCGACCTGGCCCGAATCACCGAAGCGATCGGCGTCAAGATAAGGCTCTTCCCGGTCTGACCAAGTGCTGGCTTCGGAAAGGCCCAAATCCCCGGCACAGGGGGTGCCGAGGCGGCCAGAGCGCTGCAGTAGCAGGCCATTAGCCCCGACTCCGCCGCCTCCAGGACGCCATGATCTGGCACCCGTGTCTTCGAACGTTAGCGGCGCTAAGGAGTTCTGCGGGAGGCAACCTTCGGCCTGTGCCAGCGTTTCTGATATGTGGAGGGCGACATCGCGCACCGGCGCGACATCTCTCGTGCCCCTCCGGCTGATCCTGGCCGGGCTGCTATGACGCGCCCGCAGGATGGCATGGGCGATGTGGAACGCGGGGCAGATGCCAGTCAGATGCCCCGCGCATCGCCCCCCAGATGACCTGGTAGCCGCATCATCCCGCGGGCACTCACGAGCTGTGCCTGATGGTTCCCTCGGTCCGCTCGTTCACAGAGGTGACGCTATCGGCAGGCGGGCATGGTGCCGCAAGTGAATTCGGGCCTATGCTCAGCGGACCCGCCCCGGCAGGAGGACCGGTGATGGCCGAACCTGTGCGATCGGTGCTACACGACGTCCAAGAGGCGGTCGGCGCCACCTTCCGGGACGAGGACGGCTGGCTGTGGACGGAAAGCATCGGCAGCGATCTGGCCGGGTACGAGGCCGTCCGGGACGGCCTGGCCATCTGGGACATCTACCCCCTGGTGAAGTGGGAGATCTCCGGCTCGGACGCTCGCGCTGCCATCCAGCGGGTCTTCACCGCCGACCTGAGCCGCCAGCGGCCCGCCACCGTCAAGTACGGCGCGTTCGTCGACGAGAACGGGCTGTTGGTGGACGAAGGTACGGTGTTCAAGCACTCTGAGCCGAACTTCTGGATCTGCACCAACGCCGAGGAGACCGGCGAGCATCTGCGCGCGCACGCCGTCGGGCTGGACGTCACGGTGACCAACCGAACGCCGGAGATGCCGCTGATCTCCGCACAGGGCCCGCGCTCGCGGGCGATCGTACAGAGCCTCACCCCGGCCGATCTTTCCGCCCTGCGCTACTACACGTTCATCCCGCAGCGGGTGTCCGTTGCCGGGGTGCCGACCTGGTTGATGCGCACGGGTTTCTCGGGCGAACTGGGGTTCGAGCTGATCCCTGACCCGGCCGGCGCCGTGGCCTTGTGGAACGCGCTCCAGGACGCGGGCGGCGTCCCGTTCGGGTTGACGGTCCTCGAGCCGGTGCGGGTCGAGGCCGGCTTGATCGTCTACGACAGTGACTACTCGCCCGGCGTGGACTCGCCCTACGACGTCAGCCTGGACCGCTATGTCCATCTCGACGCGGACGTGGATTTCCTCGGCAAGGATGCCTTGCGGCAGATCGCCGCCGCACCGCCGCGGCGGCTGAAGACGTTGCGGATCTCCGGTGATCACCTACCCGAGCCCGACGCCGACGTGCTGGTGGACGGCGTGGTCGTGGGCAACGTGACCAGCCCGGCCGTCAGCCCCCGGATGGGATTGCTCGCGCTGGCCAAGCTCGACACGGGCCACGCCGCCGATGGCGCCGCGGTGGAGGTCGCCCTCGCCCAGGGAACCGCCCGCGCCACCGTCGACGTCCTCTCCGTGAAGGACCCGCAGAAACTGCTGCCCCGAGCCTGACACCGGCCAGCGGCAGCCGGCACTTCTGCCGCCCCGTGGACTGACGACCATGATGATGCGGAAACGCAGTACTACGAGCAGGCTTCCGATTGTTGCGACACCGATCCGCTGGACCTTGCTCTCGACAGGGGGCGCAGCGCGGCGGTGCCGAGACGAGGATTCTGGTTGGTTTTCAAACGTCAGCCGCTGTTCCCGGTCGTTGCGGGGCCGGGATTCGATTGTCGCGGTCTTGTTGCGATGGTTGATGCCGATGACGTAGCCTTCGAGTTTCGCGTGCGTTTTGGGGGCGACGTTCGGGGCTGTGGGATGGCCTGGCGCCTGCGGTTTTGCGAAAGCGGCGGCCGGGTGTCAAAGACGTCTGGAGTTTCCATCCTGGCATTTCGCCGTGGCACGAGGCAGGGTGATGACGATTCGGGCACCCTCGCCTTTGCTGTCGGCGGCGGTGATGTGCCCGTTGTGGGCGGCGGCGATTTCGTGGGCGATTGCCAGGCCCAGGCCAGTGGTTCCGCTGCCGCGTTCCCGGCTGCTGTCGAGACGGACGAAGCGGTCGAAGATGCGGTCGCGTTCTGCGGCGGGGATGCCTGGGCCGTCGTCGAGGATTTCGACCTGCACGGTCGTCGCCGCGCTGGCGGCACGGACGACCACGCGGGTGCGGGCGAAGCGGAGCGCGTTCTCGATGACGTTGCGGAATAGCCGCTCCAGGTGGTCCGGATTGCCCACGGTGAGGACGCCCGGGGCCAGGTCCAGGTCGAGGTCCAGGCGGTGGGGGAGGATGCTGGCACGGATGTCGCGCAGGAGCTGTCCCAGATCCACCGGCTGGCGCTGGGCGGCGAGGAGTCGTTCGTCGGCTTTGGCGAGTAGCAGCAATTGCTGGATGAGGTCTTCGAGCCGCGCTGCCTGCTGGACAGCGCGGTCGGCGATGACCGGCCACGGAGCCTGGTCTGGGTGCGCCAGGCCGACCTCCAGGGTGGTGCGGATCGCGGCGAGTGGGCTACGTAGTTCGTGGGAAGCGTCGGCGACGAAGCGGTGCTGGCGGCGTGCGGCGTCGTCCAGCCGGGTGAGCATGTCGTTCATCGTCTTGGCCAGGTGCTCGATCTCGTCGGATGTTCCGGGTTCGGGGACTCGCCGGGACAGGCCGGCCGAGGTGATGCCGGTGACAGCGCGGCGGATTCTGTCGACGGGGCGTAGTGCCCAGCCGACGACGAGCCAGGTCGCGCCGGCGGCGAGGATGAGGATGATGGGCAGGGCGATGACGAGGTGCCGCGCGAACCCGGAATTGACTTGGTTGAGCAGGCCGGTTGAGGTGGCGGTGACGATGATGACCGGGCGATGGTGGACGGTGGTGCGCAGCGCGATGACCCGGACCTCGCTGGGTATGATGCCGTCTGCGGCTTTCTGCCGGACGGGTGTGTCCGAGCCGGGCGGGAGCATATAGACAGCCGACAAGCCCGCCAGCGTACGAGTGGCGGCAAGTACACTGCCGTCCGCGGCGATGACCTGCGCTTCGGTGTTCGGGTCAAGGCTGGACGGGGCCAGTGTCTTGGGCCAGGTGCCGTTGCCTGCCGATTGCGCGATCTGGATGGCGTAGGTGCGCAGTTGGCTGTCGATGGTCCGGCGCACCGACTGTATCTGGAGCAGGTACATCGCCACGACGCCGAGCACGATGGCGGCGGTGATGCTGAGGCTGGCCACCAGCGTGACACGGGTCCGCAGGGTGCGCGGTCGTGGGCGCGGCCAGCGACGTGGCAGGGCGCGTGCGCCGGAGTTCACGGGTCCTCGTCCGGGATGAGGTATCCCTGGCCGCGGAGAGTGCGGATGACTGGCGGTCCAGCGGCGGGGTCGATCTTGCGGCGTAGCCGGTGCACGAGTACCTCGACCACTGCTGGGCCACCGTCGTAGGCGGTGTCCCAGCAGTGGTCGAGCAGCTCGGTCTTGGAGACGACGTGTCCCGCGCAGCGCATGAGGTGCTCCAGGACCGCCACCTCGCGGCTGGTCAGGTCCAGCACCGCTCCCGCGCGCGTAACGGTGCGGCTGGCCGGGTCGAGGGTGAGGCCGGCGGCGGTGAGCACCGCCGGCCGCTGGCCGAGGCTGCGCCGGGTCAGTGCCCGCAGGTGCGCGAGCAGGACCGGGTAGGCGAAGGGTTTGGCTAGATAGTCATCTGCTCCGCTGTCCAGTCCTTCGGCGTGGTCGAGGTCCTCATCCATCGCGGTGAGCATCAGGATCGGTGTCCACAGGCCCTGCTCGCGCAGGCGCTTGCACACTTGGTAGCCGTCCAGGCCGGGCAGCATCACGTCCAGGATGATGACGTCATGTGCGGTTTCCCGCGCTTTCCACAACCCGTCCGTGCCGTTGCCGGCCACGTCCACGATGTAGCCTTCCGCCTCCAGGCCCCACGTGAGGGACTCTGCCATGGCCTGTTCGTCTTCGACTACGAGCACCCGCATAGGTCAAGCATCCCTGACGCCGGCTCCGACCAGATGCGGCACCGGTGGCTCATCACCCCGCGGCCGCGGCAGGCGCAGCAGCCGCGCGGCCCGGTCGGGCATCCACCAGTTGGCCCTGCCGAACAGCGACACCAGCGCCGGCAGGAGCAGCATCCGGACCACGACCGCGTCCAGCAGGACACCGGCGGCCATGCCCGCGGCGAGTTCGCGGACGGTGAGGTTGTTGCCGCTGGACAGTGAGGCGAGGGCGAAGAACAGGATCAGCGCCGCGCTGGTCACCAGGCGCCCCGTATGGGATACGCCCTCCACGAGGCCGTCGTGCGTGGATCCGGTGCGGTCATAGCCTTCCCGTACCCGGGACAGGATGAATACCTCGTAGTCCATGGAGATGCCGAACAGGAACCCGAATATCAGTATCGGCACGAAGGTGCCGATCGAGCCGGTCGCCGCCGTCCCCCACAGGGCCTGGGTGCCGATGCCGTGCTGGAACACCAGGACGACGATGCCGTAGGTCGCGGCGACCGACAGCGCGTTGAGCAGCACCGCCTTCGCGGGGAGCAGGATTGACTTCAGGCCGCGCGCCAGCAGCAGGAAGGTGATGAGCGCGACCACGCCGAACAGAAGCGGGAACGCCCCGTAGGTGCTGTTGACCTCATCGATCTGCTGCGCCTGCTGGCCGCCGACCATCGCGTCGCGCGGCACGGTGTGCTTGATGTCGGCCAGGGACGTGCCGCCATGCGAGGTCGCGATCTCGTGCTGTGGTATCGCCAGCACCATGGCGCTGCCGCCCTTATGCCAGGTCGCACCAGCCGGGGTTACCGCGCCGCGCACGCTGGACACGCTGTTCAGCGAGGTGACCACGGACGGGGCCTGCCCGGCGGCGGGGATCCAGACCGGGACGGTGGTGAGCGTCCCGCTGGGGAAGCCGTCGGCTTGCAGCGCGCGCAGGCCGGCCGCGTAGGGGCCGGTGCTCGCCAGCGCGGCACCGGTGGGCTGGGAGATGTTGATGGTCGCCGCGACCCCGGCCAGCCCGCCCAGGATGCCCAGGCCCAGCACTGCTGCGGCCACCCGGTTGCGGATCACGCACTGCGCCCACCACGTCCAGAACCGGCTCACGGTGCCTGCCGAGCGCCGCCTCGGCCAGTCCAGCCGCGCACCCATCTTCGACAGCACAGCCGGCAGCAGCGTCAGCGCGACCAAGGTGGCCGTCGAGGGAATGAACAGGCCGGAGATCCCGATCCCGCGTACCACCGACACAGGGACGACGATCAGCGCGAACAACCCGAGTGACGCAGTGATCCCGCTGACCAGTACGGCATGCCCGGCGCGCTGCATCGCCGCCTGGACCGCCACCGCGTTCGGCTTGCCCGCCGTTCGTTCCTCCCGCCACCGGTTGACGATCAGCAGCGAGTAGTCGATCGACAGTCCCAGCCCGAGCAGCGCCACGATGAACTGCACCGCGGGGTTGATCGGCATGGACGACGGCACCAGGTAGGTCAGCCCGTAGATGAACAGCTGCATGGTCAGCACCGACACCAGCGCCATGATCAGCGGCAGGAGCGCCAGGAACGACCCGAACACCCACGCCAGCACCAGCAACGCGCCCAGCGCGCCGAGCAGCAGCTCGCTGAGCACACTGGCGTTGGCGGCGGAGGTACCGCCCACTGTCAGCGCGTTCAGCCCCGTGCTGTGCACGGCGGCACCCGGCACTGCGGCCTTCGCCGCCGCGCTGAGCTGAGTGAGCACGCTGGCCGGCACGTCGGTGCCGGTTTGCGGTGGGTAGACCAGCACTATCGTGCTCTTGCCAGCAGAGCCCACGAGCGTGCGGCTCCCCGTGGACGCGTAGGACACCTCCCGCAGCGTCGGCGACGCCTTCGCGACCTGGGCATCGAAGGCGCGCAGCTCAGCGCGCACGCCCACGGAGCCAACGGTCTGACCGTGCGGCAAGTTGATCACCAGGATGCCCGGATTTGACGTGACACCCCCGTACTGCCTGGCGATCTGCTGATTTGCGGCGTAAGCGGCGCTGTCCACATGCACGCCGCTCTTGAGGTGCCCAGACACCGAGGGCGCCACCACCACGCCGACGACGGTGATCGCCAGCCACAGCAGGCCGACCACCATCCGGTGCCGGACTACCCATCTACTCAGACCTTCCACGTCAACCTCCCGCATCGCTTCGCTGATGACGCAGGCGACGTTAGGCGGGACAACCTTTCGCCACGCTTACACGGGCCCCCGGGTGGCCCTGTACCACCGCACGCACCACGGCCGGCTTTGTCAGGGCTGCTCCCGCCTTCCCCGGCGACCCCCGGCGTGAGGTAGGCCCGCAGGCGCGGTGCCGACGTTTCCGCCGGTCGTTTCCCGCGGGCCCCCTCCCGCACCGGGCGTGCGCCTCTCGGCGCACCCGGCGCTCCGCGTGTCTTTCCCGCTGGTCA
>Ga0099828_10001906_pt1 | contig 14221 bp, 12 predicted proteins | sample CZO8metaG_2_FD_79338 | JGI IMG/M metagenome (GOLD analysis project Ga0099828, IMG submission 79338) | Vadose zone soil microbial communities from the Eel River Critical Zone Observatory, Northern California, USA - CZOApr15con2H1.8 metaG | ecosystem: Environmental > Terrestrial > Soil > Vadose...
CCGCGGCCCTCGTTGGAGGGCAGCACCCCGTCGGCGATCACGAACGTCATCCCGCGCAGGTGGTCGGCCACCACCCGCTCGGAGACCGTCCGCCGCTTCTTGCTCTCGGCGTGGATGAACTCGAGCAGGGGCTTGTAGAGGTCGATCTCGAAGATATTGGTGACGCCCTGCATCACAGTTGCCATCCGCTCCAGGCCCATCCCGGTGTCGACCCCCGGCCGCGGCAGCGGCACGCGGGTGCCGTCGGTGTGGAGGTCGTACTGCATGAAGACCAGGTTCCAGAACTCCAGGAAGCGCTCACAGTGGTCCGGGTAGCAGTCGGGCCGCCCGCAGCCGACCTCGGGGCCGCGGTCGAACCAGATCTCGGAATCGGGTCCGTTGGGCCCGGTCGTCCCCGCGTACCACCAGTTGTCGTGGTTGCGATAGATCCAGTCCGGGCGGACGTCGGTCTCCTTCCGCCAGAGCTCGGGCGACTCCTCGTCGTCGGGATGGACGGTAACCCGCAGCTTCGCCTTCGGCAGCTTCAGGCCTTCGGTGACCAGCTCCCAGGCCAGGGGGATGGCGGTCTCCTTGAAGTAGTCGCCGGTGGGCGCGAAGTTGCCCAGCATCTCGAAGAAGGTGTTGTGGCGGTCGGTCTTGCCCACCTCCTCCAGGTCCGGCGTTCGGAAGCATTTCTGGCAGCTGGCAAGCCGGGGCGCGGGCGGCCGGCTCACGCCCTGGAAGTAGGGCTTGAGCGGGTGCATGCCGGCCGAGATGAAGAGCGTGGTCGGATCGCGCTGGGGAACCAGCGGCGCGCTGGGAAGGATCCTGTGCTCCCGGCTGGCGAAGTGCTCTAGAAAGCGTCTGCGGATTTCGGACCCGGTCATTCGGGGCCTTGCCAGTTTAGGGGGCGAGGCGTTCGACCCGCCAGCCGTCGCCTCGAGCTCGCCGGTAGCGCAGGCGATCGTGCAGCCGGTTGGGCTGGTTCTGCCAGAACTCGATCCAGGCCGGCCGCAGCCGGAAGCCGCCCCAGGTGGCCGGCGGCGGCACCCGCCCCGGCGGGTACCGGCCCTGCAGCTCCTCGAAGCGCCGCACCAGGTAGGCGCGAGAGGGGATGACCCGGCTCTGGTCGGAGGCCAGCGCGGCGACCTGGGCCTCGTGGGGCCGGCTGCTGAAGTAGGCCAGCGAATCCACCCGGGACAGCCGGCGCACGCGGCCGCTGACCCGGACCTGCCGGCGCAGCTCGGGCCAGTAGAAGGCCAGGGCCGCCCGCGGGTTCTCGGCCAGCTGGCGGCCCTTCAGGCTGTCGGTGCTGCTGTAGAAGACGAGGTCGCCGTCGCGCAGCCCCTTGTAGAGGACCATGCGGACGGCCGGCTCCCCACCGGCGCCGGCGGTGGCCAGCGCCATGGCGTCCGGCTGCGGGTGGCCGGCCTCGCCGGCCATCCGGAACCAGCGCTGGAACTCGACCAGCGGGTCGGGGTCGAGGTCGGCGACGTCCAACGCCTAGGGGGTGTCCGGCGGGAGGTACTGCCTCAGCTGCTCGAGGGCCGCCCGCTGCATCCGGGACACGTGCATCTGGCTGATGCCCAGCCGCTTGGCGATCTCCGACTGGGACATCTCGTCGTAGAAGCGCATGGCCATGATCGCGCGCTCGCGGGGGTTCAGGTGCTGCATCGCACGCCGCAGCAGGTCGCGTATCTCCACCCGCTCCAGGTTGGGATCGTCGGAGCCGATCGACTCCGCCAGCTGGCGGCCGCCCTCCTCCCCAGCCTCGCCGCCAACCGGCTGGTCGATCGAGACCGGCGCGTGGGCGGGGCTCATCTCCAGCGCCTCCAGCACCTCGTCCTCGGTGACCTTGAGGCGCTCGGCCAGCTCGGCTACGGTCGGCTGCCGCCCGAGCTCGTTCTTCATCTGCTCGTTGGTGCGGATGGCCGCCTGGTAGAGCTCCTGCAGGCGGCGCGGGAAGCGGATCGCCCAGCCTTTGTCGCGGAAGTAGCGCTTGATCTCGCCGGCCACGGTGGGGGTGGCGAAGGTGGTGAACTCGTGGCCGAGGTCGGGGTTGAAGCGCTCGATGGCCTTGATCAGGCCCAGGAAGCCGACCTGGACGATGTCCTCCAGTGGCTCGCCGCGGTTCTGGAACTTGCGGGCCAGGAAGTAGACCAGGCTCTCGTAGCCCTTGACCAGCAGCTCGCGGATGCGCTCGCGCTCGGCCGGGTCGGCCGTCTCGCGGTAGCGCCGATGCAGGCGCCGGAGCTCCTCCCGCGGGAGCGGCGCCGTGGACGCGGACACGCTACCCGATCAGGTACTTGACCATTCGGAACCGGACCAGGCCGCTGCCCGCGTCGACCTGAGACCGGAAGTCGTCCACGAACATGCGGATCATCTCCTGGGAGAGCCGCTGCATCTCCTCGTCGTGGACCCGGAGGTGCGGCCTCGGCAGCGCCTGCGGCGAGCGCGGGCCGACCGCCTCCACCACGACCTCGACGCCGCGGTCGGTGGCGAAGTAGGTCAGCTTCAGGGTCGCCCCTCCGCCCCAGGCCTCCTGGCTGGCGTCGATGGCGGAGTCGCAGGCCTGGGTGACCGCGATCGAGAGCTCGTCGAGCTCGGTCAGGCCGAAGCCGAGCCGGCTGCCCAGCGTGTTCGCCACCCGCTTGGCGACCGGGATGAACTCGGTGTCGGCCGGGATCTTGAGCTCGGTCAGGTTCCGCTTGGCCAAGGCTTAGGCCTTCCGGCCCTCCCCGCCCCCTGCCGACTCGGCCGCGGCGGAGTCCGCCTCCCGCTGCGTCTCCAGCTGCTCGCGCATCCGCCTGGCCGCGGCCACGCCCTCCTGCATGGCCCGCCCCAGAGGGTGCTCGGGGTCGTTGGCCATCTGCTTCATGCGGTCCATCCCGGTGCCCGTGAGCTCGATCGTCTTCGAGCGCAGGCTCTCCACCTGCTCGCGCCCGGGACCGGTCGCCAGGTAGGCGCCGGCGACCAGGCCGATCAGGCCCCCCAGGACGAAGCCCCATCCGAAACCGCCGCCACCGCCGTTCTCACTTGCCACTTTGGGCACCTCCTCGACGCGGCGCGTAGGAGCGCCACAGACTCTCAAAACCCATCTTCACCCCATGGGCAGCGACGTTCACGCGGTCGCCCAGGGTCAGCATCCCCCGGCCCGCGGTGCGCAGGCCGACGTTGACGCCGGCCGTGATCTGGTTCACGTTCGCGATCGTCTCCCGGACCTCGCGCAGCGTGCTCCGCATCTCGTCATTCGATGTCTCGATGAGCTCCTGCATCGCGCCCAGGGTTCCCCGCAGCCGCCACAGCACGGCCGCCAGGACGAACGCCACCACCAGGGCGGCGACCCCGAACGCGAGGTACATGAACCCCTGCACGCTGAATACCCCCCATCTACCGTCGGCGAAACCTACTTGGGCTTAGGGAATCGTAAGGGGACGGGCGCGGTGGATCGACGAGGTATGCGGCGGGCAGGCGCGGCGAGCGCTAGGAACGGGTGGCCCTAGGAGGAGCGCATCGGCGATGCGTGACGACGACGGGCCGGGACCCGTGACACCGCGATCGCCCCGAATGCGCGACGCAGAGCCGGCGATCTATCGAGCCCGTCCCCTAGGCACGAACCTGGCCAAAGGCTGGAGCAGGAGGGCGAAGAGGATGGCGGGCAGCAGGTTGGCCTGCCCGAGGCGCAGGGAAGGCAGTCCGAGGACGTCCCAGAGCTGGCCCAGGCCGACCCCGATCGCGGTCAGCAGCAGCACCGGCAGGTAGGCGCGGCGGCGGTAGGGCAGCAGCGCATAGAAGAGCTGCGAAAGCGCCAGCACTAGCAGCAGCGCGACGATCAGCCCGGGCGGGATGGAGCTCATCCGCGGGAGCGCCTCACTTCGCGTCCCCTCCCTACCCCTCCCCAGAGGGGAGGGTCAAACGGGCTTGCGGCGCGGGCTGAGCCTGATGCCCAGCTCGTCGAGCTGGGCCGAATCCACCTCGCTGGGGGCGTCCAGCATCAGGTCCTGGTGGCTCTGCGTCTTGGGGAAGGCGATCACGTCCCGGATGCTCTCGGTCCCCGCCAACAGCATCACCAGGCGGTCGATGCCCTGGGCGATCCCACCATGCGGCGGGACCCCGTACTCGAAGGCGTCGAGCAGGAAGCCGAACCGCTCCCGAACCCGGTCCGGGCCGAGGCCGAGGATCGAGAAGACCCGCTCCTGCAGGGCCCGGTCGTGGATGCGGACGCTGCCGCCGCCCAGCTCGTACCCGTTGCAGACCATGTCGTAGGCATGGGCGCGCACGTCGTAGGGCCGCTCCTCGATGAACCCCAGGTCGGCCTCCATCGGCCGCGTGAAGGGATGGTGGCCGGAGGTCAGCCTGCCCTCGTCGTCCTCCTCGAACAGGTACATGGGATAGAGCCAGAGGAACCTCCACTCCCCCTCGCGGACCAGGCCCCGCCGTCGGGCCACCTCCTGGCGGATCAGGCCCATCACGGTCTCCGCCCGCCGGCGGCGGTCGGCGACCAGCAGGACCAGGTCGCCGGGACCGGCACCGGTGGCCGCCCGGACGCCGGCCAGCTCGCCCTCGCTGAGGAACTTGTCCAGCGGTCCCGGCACCCAGGCCAGGCCCTTCCCGCCGGCGCCCTGCGCGACCACCACCAGCTCGTCCAGCTCGCGCCGATGCATCTCGCGCCCGCCCGGCACCGCGAACCCGCGGACTACGCCGCCCTCGGCGTCCAGGGCCGCCCGGAAGACTCGGGCCTGGGTCCCGGCCAGAGCCTGGCCCACATCCGCGATCTCCAGCTCGTAGCGGAGGTCCGGCTTGTCGCTGCCGTAGCGCAGCAGCGACTCCTGCATGTCGAGGCGCGGAAACGGCGTCTCGATCTCGACCCCCAACGTCTCCTTCCAGATGCGCGCGTAGAGGCCCTCGATCAGCGCGAACACGTCGTCTTCGTCGCAGAAGGACATCTCGAGGTCGAGCTGCGTGAACTCCAGCGCCCGGTCGGCGCGCAGGTCCTCGTCCCGCAGGCAGCGGGCGATCTGGTAATAGCGGCCCAGCCCGCTCACCATCAGGAGCTGCTTCAGGATCTGCGGGGACTGGGGGAGGGCGAAGAACCTGCCGGCGTGCAGTCGCGAGGGAACGATGAAGTCGCGGGCGCCCTCAGGGGTGCTCTTGATCAGGAAGGGCGTCTCCACCTCCACGAACTCACCCTCGTCCATGTAGTCGTGGATGATCTTGTTGACGCGATGACGCAGCAGGAGGATCTGCTGCATGCGGGGGCGGCGCAGGTCCAGGTAGCGGTACTTGAGCCGCAGCTGCTCGTCCGCCTCATCTTCATCCTCGATCGGGAAGGGTGGGGTCTTGCTGGCGGACAGGACCTCGAGGTCGCCGGCGAAGACCTCCACCTCGCCGGTCGGCAGCTTCGGGTTGGCCGAGCCCGGGGGGCGCTTCTCGACGCGTCCTTTGACGCGGACAACGAATTCCGCCCGCAGCTCTGACGCAGCCGCGTGCGCGTCATGGGCGAGCTCGGGGTTGAAGACCACCTGCACCGGGCCCCAGCGGTCGCGGAGGTCGATGAAGATCAGCCCGCCGTGGTCGCGGCGGCGCGCCACCCAGCCGTAGAGCTCCACCTCCCGGCCGGCGTCGGCCGCGCGCAGGGACCCGCAGTGGGGCGCGCGGAAGCCGCTCACGACGAGATCAGCCGCTCCGGCAGGTCGGCCCAGGCCACCTCGGCCTGCTCGCCGCTAGTCATCTCGCGGAGCTGGACGACCTTGCGCGCACCCTCCTCGCGGTTGAAGATGGCCACCCAGCGAGCGCCCGCCTTGGCCGCCGCCCGCATCTTGGCGCGCAGGCTGCGCTCGGAGTAGTCGACCGCGGTCGCCACCGCCTCCCGGCAGCTGCGGGCGACCTGGGCCGCGGCCACCGAGAGGCCGGGCTCGGCCGGCAGCACCAGCAGGCCCGCGGCGGGGGCGGGGACCACCTCCTCCCCCTCCCTCTTCATCATGCTGAGGACGCGCTCGAGGCCGGCGGCGAAGCCCACCGCGGGCGTGTCTGGCCAGTTGAGCGCGCTGGCCAGGCCGTCGTAGCGGCCGCCGCCGACCAGGGAGTTCTGGGCACCTCCCAGCGCCTCGTGCTGGAACTCGAAAACCGTGCGCGTGTAGTAGTCCAGCCCCCGCACCAGGAAGGGGTTGAGCTGGTACTCGATGCCGGCCGCATCCAGCAGCCCGCGCACCTCCGAGAACGCCTCCTGGCACGGCTCGCAGAGGTGGTCGGTGACCCGCGGGGCCCGGGCCTTGAAGGGCTGGCACCGCTCCTCCTTGCAGTCCAGCAGGCGCAGCGGGTTGGTCTCCAGCCGGCGCTGGCAGTCAGGGTGGAGCTTCTCCTTGTGCGGCCGGTAGTAGTCCTGCAGCAGCCTCAGGTAGGCCGGGCGGCAGCGGGAGTCGCCGATGCTGTTGAGCTCCAGGCGGACGTCGCGCAGGCCGAGCGCGTTCAGCCAGCCGGCGGCCAGCTCGATGATCTCGGCGTCCAGCGCCGGCGAGGGGTCGCCGATCGCCTCCACGTCCAGCTGGTGAAACTGGCGGTAGCGCCCGGCCTGGGGCCGGTCGTAGCGGAACATCGGCCCCAGCAGGTAGAGGCGCGCCGGCTGCGGTCCCGCCTGCAGGCCGCCCTCGAAGTAGGCTCGCACCACCCCGGCGGTGGCCTCCGGCCGCAGGGCCAGCCAGCGCCCGCCCCGATCCTGGAATCGGTAGATCTCCTTCGCCACCACGTCGGTGTCCTCGCCCATGCGCTCCACCAGCTCGGCCGGCTCGATGATGGGGACCTCGATCTCCTGGTAGCCGAACGAGCGCGCCACCCGCGCGGCGGCCTGCTCCACCTGGGCCCAGGCCGCGCGCTCGCCGGGCAGGACGTCCCGGACGCCACGGGCGGCACGGATCGGCTGGGAAGGGGGCATGAAAGGCGATTGTAAAGAGCCCGCGCTAACATCTCGGCGCGATGACCCTCACCCTCATCCAGCTGGTCGCGGTGATCCTGGCCGCGCTGGCGCTGCTGGTGGGGATCTGGATGCTGGTGGTGGCCAAGAAGCCGTGGGGCCGGAGGGATGTGGACTCCACGCCGCCGCCCCGCGTGCGGCTGCTGGGCCTGAGCTACATCCTGGTCTTCGGCTCGGCCATGATCCAGGTCGTGACCCAACCCTCGGGGGAGGGCGCCCTGGCCCTGGGCGGGCTGATGGTGATGGGCGGCGTGATCGTGCTGGCGGTGGTGTTCCTGGGGGGCCGGACGGCCCGCGCTTAGAGAAAGGGGTTGGTGGCCCGCTCCCGGCCGATGGTGGTCGGCGGCCCATGCCCCGAAAAGACCCGCATGTCGTCCGGCAGGCTCATCAGCTTGGCCCGGATCCCATCGAGCAGGGCCCGCCCGTCCGAGTTGTGGAAGTCCGAGCGCCCGATCGAGCCCGCGAAGAGCGCGTCGCCCGTGAAGAGGGCGTCGCCGATCTTCAGCGTGACCCCGCCCGGACTGTGCCCGGGGGTGTGCAGGACCTCGAACTCCAGCGAGCCGGCCCGGTAGGGCTCTCCCTCGCGCAGGGCAACCACCTCGGGGACACGCGGCTGCTCGACTGGAAACTGGCGCCGCAGGGGCCTGCCCTCGGCCACCACCTCCCGCTCCGCCTCGTGCACGGCGACGGGCACGCCTGGAAACGCTTCCAGCAGGCGGGGCAGGCCCGCGATGTGGTCGACGTCCGTGTGGGTGAGCAGGATCGCCCGCACCCTCGCCCCGCGGCGGCCGGCCAGATCGACCATCTGCTCGGGCTCCAGGTTGGCGTCGATGACGGCCGCGTCCTGGGTCTCCTCGTCCTGGACCAGGTACGAGTTGGTGCCGAACTGGCGGTCGGCGGTGGCCTCGACGTGCAGCCTCAACGACGGGTCAGGAGGCTTCCCGCGCGACGGTGTGCACGTCGCGAACCGACTCCAGCTTCTCCATCAGGCGGGAGAGCTGGGCCAGCGAGTCGATCTCCACGGTGGCCGAGACCACGGCCGTCTTGTCGTCGTAGACGTGGACCTGGACCGCGGACATGTTGATGCGGTTCTCGGCGACCACGGTCGCGATGTCCCGCAGCAGGCCGGTGCGGTCCCAGGCCTCGATCTTGATCGCGACCGGATACAGGTGGGTGGCCTCGCTGTCCCAGTCCACCGGCACCACCCGGGCCTGGTCGGGGGCGTTGACCGCGTTCACGCAGTCGGCCCGGTGCACCGTCACACCCCGGCCGCGGGTCGTGTAGCCGGTGATGGCGTCCCCCGGGACCGGCTGGCAGCAGGGCGCGATCTTGGTCATGATCCCCCGCTCCCCGCGGACCAGGATCCGGGGCGACGGCTTGCCCTGCGGGATCAACGGGATCTGCCGCAGCTCGTCGCCGTCCTCGCCCCGGCTGAGCGCCATCCGCATCACGACCGTGTGCGGCGAGAGGTCGCCGTAGCCGAGGGCGGCCAGGAAGTCGTCCGTGCTCGCGTACTTGTAGGTGCGAGAGATCTCCTCCAGCTTCCCTTCCGGCAGCTGGGGCAGCGTCAGCCGGTGCATGCGGTGCAGCTCCTTCTCCAGGAAGTCGCGGCCTTTGGCCACGTTCTCCTCGCGCCGCTGGCTCTTGAACCACTTGCGAATCCGCTCCTTGGCCGAGGCGCTCTTGACGAAGCCGAGCCAGTCCCGGCTGGGGCCGTGCGGGCCCTTGGTGGTCAGGATCTCCACGATCTCCCCGTTCTGCAGCCCGTAGTCCAGCGGCGTCATCCGGCCGTTGACCTTGGCTCCGATGCAGCGATGGCCGACCTCGGTGTGGATGCGGTAGGCGAAGTCGACCGGGGTCGAGCCGGCGGGCAGGTTGAGCACGTCGCCGCGGGGCGTGAAGACGAAGACCTCGTCCTGGAAGAGGTCCACCTTGACCGCATCCACGAAGGACTCGGCGTCGACCACCTCCTTCTGCCACTCCATCAGGAGGCGCAGCCAGGACAGCTTCTGGTCGAAGTGCGGGTCCTGCTCGCCCTCCTTGTAGGTCCAGTGCGCGGCCACCCCGTACTCGGCCACCCGGTGCATGTCACGGGTGCGGATCTGGATCTCGATCGGCTCCCCGCCGTGCGAGATGACGGTCGTGTGGAGCGACTGGTAGCCGTTGGACTTGGGCATCGCGATGTAGTCCTTGAAGCGCCCGGGCAGCGGCTTCCAGAGCGAGTGGACGACGCCCAGCACCCCGTAGCAGTCCTTGACCGACTCCACCAGCACACGGATCGCGATCAGGTCGTAGATCTGCGAGAAGTCCTTCGACTCCCGCGACATCTTCTGCCAGATCGAGTAGATGTGCTTCGGCCGGCCCTCGATGTCGGCGTCGATGCCGATCTTCTCCAGCTCGCGGCCCAGGATCTCGCGCAGGTCGGAGACCAGGGTCTCCCGGTCCTTGCGCTCCCGGGCGAGCCGGCTGGCGACCTCGCGGTAGCTCTCCGGCTCCAGGTGCCGGAAGGCCAGGTCCTCCAGCTCCCACCTGATCTGGCCGATGCCCAGCCGGTGTGCCAGCGGGGCGTAGATGTCCAGCGTCTCGCGTGCGATCCGGCGGCGCTTGACCTCAGGCAGGGGGTCCAGCGTCCGCATGTTGTGCAGGCGGTCGGCCAGCTTGATGAGGACCACCCGCACGTCCTCGGCCATCGCCAGCAGCATCTTGCGGATGTTCTCGGCCTGGGCCTGCCGGTCGGAGCGAAAGGAGATGCGGCCCAGCTTGGTGACGCCCTCCACCAGCCGAGCCACGTCGGGCCCGAACTCCTCGTTGACCTCCTTCATCGTCAGCGCCGTGTCCTCCACGGTGTCGTGGAGCAGCGCCGCGATCAGCGTGGCGGCGTCCAGCTCCAGGTCGGCCAGGACGGCCGCCACCTGCAGCGGATGGTTGACGTAGTCCTCGCCCGAGAGCCGCCTCTGTCCGGTGTGGGCGGAGGCCGCCCGCTCGTACGCGGCCTGCACCTTTTCCCGGCCGGCGGGAGGCAGGTGATCCGCGATTCGGAGGAGTTCGGAAATGGTCACCGGAATGTGCGGGTAGTTTAGGCGGGCCCTTGATCTGATTTGATAGCCGACCCGCCAGGCCGTATTTAGACTATGCCGCGCGATGGGGGCGATCTCCCGCTGGGCGCCTCGGCAGCTGTTCCTGTTCACGGGGGCGGCGCTCGCGCTGGTCGGCGGGGCCAGCCTCAACGTCCAGGAGCGCTCGGGCCAGATGCTGCCCCTGGCCATGCTGGCGGGGGTCTTCGCCATCGCGGCCGGCGTCATCTACCGGCGCTGGCGTTTCGCGGCCGGCTTCGCTGTGGGGGCCGTCCTGGTCGAGCTGCTCATATACCGGACCCACTTCGGGATCCGGCCGTTCGGCGTCAACTTCGGCGGGCTCGTGATGCTGGGGCTGGGCGGGCTGCTGGGTACGAGCGCCTACATCAGCCTCACCGCCGAGATCCGGCGCCGCCTGGCAGAGGCCGAGGAGCTCAACGCGCGGGTCGAGGAGCAGCGCCGGGCCTTCCTCGCCGCCACCGAGGAGATGGCGGGTGGCGACGTCGGCGTCCAGGTCGAGCGGATCACCAAGCAGATGGAGGCGCAGCTGGGCTGCCTCTACCTCGGCACCGAGCCTGACCAGTTCGTGCCCCAGCCGCCGGGCGTGGGCATGGACCGGCTGCGGCCGCAGATCGTGACCATCCACAAGGACAGCACCGACCCGGTGCTGGCGGCGATCGAGAAGGACCAGGTCTTCGTGGCCTCCCAGAGCCGCCAGCTGAGCGTCCTCTTCCAGTACGTGCCGCCCGACCTGGCCCTGGAAAGCGGCCTGGTGGTGCCGATGCGGGTGGGCGAGCACATCGGCGGTTTCGTCTTCATGGGCAACAAGCCGGGCGGTTTCACGGCCGACGACACCCGGCTGGCGATGACGCTGACCATGCGCATGAGCGTGCAGCTGGCGACCGCCCACCAGCTGGCGCTCAGCAAGAAGGAGGCGGCCCGCTACGCGCTGCTGAACGACCTGGTCAAGGAAGCCTCCGGGAAGACCCAGGAGGACGTGTTCCGGCTGGTGCTCGAGAAGTGCCGCTACCTGATCACCTACGACGCCGGCCGGATCGCCGCCTTCCAGCCTGACGGCACCTACCTGATGTCGGGCGGCTCGCAGGTCCCGGAGTCGATCGGCGGGGGGCCGCTGGCCAGGGTCAAGGACGGCGAAACCGTGATCAGGCGCGGGGTCACCCAGTCGGAGGGGCTCTTCTCGGGCGCGGGCTCCAGCACCGAGGGGGCCACCTTCACAGAGGCGCTCACCCCGATCCGCGGCAAGGACGGCGTGCTGGGGGCGATATGCCTGGGGCGGACCGGGGCCAACGCCTTCGGCGGCCGCGACGTGCCCACGCTGGAGGAGCTGGGGGCGATGGCGGGGGTGGCGGTCGAGAACTCTCGAATTCTCTCCCAGGTGTCGGGCCAGGCCACCAAGCTGGACACCGCCCTGGACGCCCTGGGTGAGGTCTCCGAGGCCCTGACCGCGGTCACTGAAGGCGTCTCGGCGCTCGAGCGCAAGACCCTGGAGACGGCCGCCCGCCTGACCGGCTGCACCCACGCCCTGATGACCCGCGCGGCAGAGCCCGGGCGGCATCTCGCCAGCATGGGCATCGGCTTCCCGCCCGAGCTGGCCGGCCTGGAGTTGAAGAACGGGCAGGGGCTGATCGGGGCTGTGATGCTCGGCGGCCGCCTGGTGGCGGTGCCCGACGCCACCGAGAGCATGGACCTGGCCAGCCCGCCGGACCTGGTCGGCCTGGGCCTGCACGGCGCGATCTGCGTTCCCATGGTCCAGGGCAGCGAGGTCTGGGGCACGCTTTCGGTCTTCGACGGCAAGCGCCGGGAGTGGACCGAGGACGACCGGCGCGTGCTCTCAACCCTCGGCAACCAGGCCGTGGTTGCACTCAAGAACGCCGAGCTCTACGACGCCAGCCAGAAGATGATCTGGGAGCTGCAGAACCTCCACGAGGGTCTCCAGGCCGCCACCTCCACTCTCGACCTCGACCAGGTGCTGGAGCAGGTGCTGGCCGGCGCCGCCAAGGCGTCCGCGGCCCAGATCGGCTGCCTGGCGCTGGAGGAGGCGGGCAAGCTGAAGCTGGTCGGTTCCTACGGCACCGACCACGCTACGGCCGAGAAGCTCGCCCTCGGCCTCGGGGGCGACATCTGCACCGAGGTGATGTCCTCCAGCCAGCCCTTCATGGAGGAGATGGAGAAGGAGTCCGGCAAGGAGGACAACCCGCTCAACCCCCGGGCGGTGCTCTGCGTGCCGATCACGCTGCACGGCAAGCCGATCGGGGTCACCTTCCTGGCCAACTACGTCGCCGGCCAGATCTTCAACGAAGACCACAAGCGGCTGGTGACCGCGCTGGCGGCGCAGGCCGCGGTCGCGATCGACAACGCCCGCCTCTTCCGCGACCGCGAAGAGGTCATGCTGTCGGCCCTCAAGGCGCTGGCGGCAGCGGTCGACGCCCGCGATCCGTACACGGCCGGCCACTCCCAGCGGGTGACCGATTACGCGAAGGTGATCGCCCGCCAGATGAACTACGCGCCCGACGATCGCGGCGCCTGGCGGCGTCTGGAGCAGGGCACGCTCCTGCACGACATCGGCAAGATCGGGGTCCCCGACGCGGTCCTCCAGAAGCCGGGCAAGCTGACCGCGGAGGAGTTCGAGCAGATGAAGGCGCACCCCGTGGTCGGGTTCAACATCCTCTCCGGCCTGAAGATGCTGAGCGACGAGCTGGTCATCGTGCGCTCGCATCACGAGCGGTTCGACGGCAAGGGCTACCCCGACCACAAGACCGGAGAGCAGCTGCCGATCTACGCCTGGGTGGTCAGCGCGGCCGACGCGCTGGACGCGATGACCTCGGACCGGCCCTACCGCAAGGGGATGTCGCTGGAGGTGGCCCTGTCCGAGGTCCAGAAGGGCGCGGGCACCCACTTCCATCCCGACGTGGCGGAGGCCCTGCTGGACGCCGTCCAGTCCGGCGCCCTGAAGATCGAGCCGCAGGAGTCCCGCTACAAGGACGCGCCGGTCGTGGGGGCGTTCGAGAACCCGACCGGCTAGCGTCCGGTTCGGTTGCTCGCCGGGGGCGGTACTTCCGGTGTAAATCGAGTTCAAATCGGCCTTTTCTTCTGGTTCAATCGAACAGATGTTTGAGGCTGCCATGGTCCGCTTCGAGGAGGGTCTCGAAGAGCTGCGCCGCGAAGACCTGAACGGCATCCGGCCTGTGGAGATGGGCGAGCGCATCAAGGGGATGCGCGGCTTCGCTGACCGCTTTGGGGCCGAGATCCTTCGCCGGGTCGAGGCCTTCGACCGCGACCGCGGCTTCGCGCCCAGTGGCGCCACTTCCACGGTGAGCTGGATGCGCAGCGAGTGCAACCTGTCCGGCTTTGCCGCCGACCGCCAGGTAAAGCTCGCCCGGCAGCTGCCCGTTCTAGGGTCGACCTGCAGGGCGCTGGCCGCGGGCGAGATCGGCATCGAGCACGCCGAGGAGATCGCTCGCGCCACCCAGGAGCTGGGTGCTGCTGCTGAGGGCGAGCTGCTCTCGGTGGCGAAAGAGAAGGACCCGGCCGAGGTCCGGCTGGCGGCGCGGGACCTGCGCCATCGAGTTGACGCCGACGGCATGGCCCTGCAGGCGGCAGAGCAATACCGAAAGCGGCGGCTGAAGATCTTCGAGCTGCAGGACGGCATGGTCGGCTTCGACGGCGCGCTGCCGCCGGAGGGCGGGGCACTGCTCCGGCTGAGCCTGGACAGGGTCTTGGGGCCGCGGGCCGCCGGCGACCGCCGCACCGCTGAGCAGCGGAACGCCGACGCGCTCCTGGGTCTCTGCCGGCAGCCGGGCCGCGGCGCCGCGCAGCTGACCGTGATCGTGCGCGAGGAGACCCTGCGCGGCGAGCCGGGTGCGCCGGCCGCCAAGCTGGAGGACGGCACCCCGCTCAGCGGGGCCACCGCCCGCCGGCTGGCCTGCGACGGCTCGGTGACCCTGCTCCGTCTTGACCCCGACGGCAACCCGCTGGAGATGGGGCGGGCCAAGCGGCTGGCCACCGAGCGCCAGAAGAAGGCGCTGGCCGTGCGGGACGGCGGCTGCGGCTTTCCGGCCTGCGATCGCCCGGCCAACTGGTGCGAGTCCCATCATCTGGACGATTGGGTGGCTGGGGGCAAGACCAATGTGGACCGGATGGTCCTGCTCTGTCAGCGACACCACACCCTTGTCCATGA
>Ga0099828_10001907_pt1 | contig 14215 bp, 16 predicted proteins | sample CZO8metaG_2_FD_79338 | JGI IMG/M metagenome (GOLD analysis project Ga0099828, IMG submission 79338) | Vadose zone soil microbial communities from the Eel River Critical Zone Observatory, Northern California, USA - CZOApr15con2H1.8 metaG | ecosystem: Environmental > Terrestrial > Soil > Vadose...
AGGCAGCTCGTCGCTGGGCGGATAAGGTTACGCGATAAGCATCGCCAGCTTAAAGAAGCCTGGAGTCGAGCAGTTCGCTTAAAGTTGTCTTCCCGGATTTCGTTTCACTCCATCCAGGCTACACTACTAGGTTATTCTTGCAGCCATCGGCGCAATCGCTGCTTGGCCTCTGCGTGGGTGTAGACACGCCCCTCCTCGACATCAGCACGCCCCCGCTTGATCTTTTCCAGCACGTATAGGTGATACTGGATGTCTTCGAGAGTGCTGTTATCCGCGGCAGGTGACGCAGTAACTTTTCGACTTCCTGTTTGGGTGTGAGGGGGGGTAGCGTTCGCCATAACATATTCTCCGGGCTAATTAATTGAATTCTACGTTCCGCCTTCATCTTCTTCCAGCGCCACACGCGAAATTAGCAGAGCAAAAAGTGGGTTGTACCGCTGAGCGGCAAACCCAGATTACAACGATTTGCACCGCCGTTCCGATGCTCGCGCTCTTGAATAAGGACACGGCCGGGTCAGCGGGCGGAGCGCCGAGGACGGCTGTATAGGGCACGTAGTTCGTTCTTTGCCGCCTCGAGGCGGGCTCGCCGGGCCTTGGACAACGCCTTCCCCGCGCGGTTAATGTAGAAAGTCAGCATCGACATCGCCGACCGGAACGGATCGGCCTTGCGGCGGCGGCTCCGCTCCGCCGAGCGCTTCAAGGAACGGGCGATCGCGCGGGGATCGTTCTGCGCGAAGACCCCACTCTCCAGATCGAGCGCATTGCTGGTCTGCATGACGCGCTGCGACCAGCGTTTCCGCTTCTTGGTGGCTGCCATAGTACACGTCGTTATTGGGTGAGATATTCTAAGCAGAATTCAACCTGTAGCCTTCCGACAAAAGACGAAAGTTAAAGTCGCCAATCCGGAGCTATTCAGCGGGGCCCACGGGGAAAATGTTCCGGCCTACCTCGATAACATCCGATGGTATAGGGATACTCCCACGTAGCGTGATAGTGGTACAAGCTGGTGCGCTTGCCATCCCACACGATCTCATGGGTGTGTCCATGGCACTCGTCAAGATCCGCGTTGGTCAGCACCGCGCCGCTTTCACCACGGTGGCCAAAAATACCGAAGCCATCGAATGCGTAGCCCATCAAGGACGAATGTCCTGAGCCTTCATCCTTGGAGCAGGTTGTCAGGCTGTGATAGTGGTAGCTGCCGGTGCGCTGAGGATGACCTTGACAGCCATCTTGAATCTCGTGCGCCACGGCATCCTCACCACTCGCATCCAACGCGTTAAAAAATACGCCGCCGGTAAGCAGCGTGCCGATCGGCCCCAAGCGCAAGCACGAGGCGCCTTCCGCAACGGTGGGCATAGCCGGCAAATCGATGCGCATCTCCTGGGCACGAATCTCATTTGGATTGGGGTCGTAACGGTATGCTTTGCTTCGCGGGTCGATGGGAAATTCCCCGGTAAGGTGATTTGGCAGGTTATTACTCACGATACGGCGTTCGCTTCCTTCCCGCGTAACCGCGAACTGATGCGGCCAGGATACCCTGCCTTCAACCGTTGGCTTTGCCGCGAAGTCGAACGTGCCATCGCCGCGAATCCATTCCTCACCGTGGGAACGACGGCCGCCAAACATATCTGTTCTGCAGGCCCATGCGCTGCCGCGCTCGGGTTTGCTTGATATGTGCCCATCGCCAATGGGAAGCCGTGTGAGATCAACCGCTGCAACATCGCGCCCGGCAAGTAGGCCGCAGAAAAAAAATGCGGTCATGAGCACATTGATGAATGCGGGGTGCGCCAAACGTATTAGAGTCACTCCTCTACTCCTGACACCACCCAAGCCTTACCATTTCGCTTTTGCTATACACTTGCCTTGCTTCTCCAGCCAATAAACGACATTACCAACAACGACTATTGAGCCGGAGATAATGGCTGATGACGCGCTGACGGCGAGGACTAACACAAGGCAAGCTTTGGCATTATCGCCGCTGTTGTTTCCGCCTGTGCAACCCCCTTGCATCTGTTCGCTCTCTAATGTCAATTTCCTGACCTGGATGTCGCAGTCACCCTCATAGTACTCGACCTTCTTCGGGTAAAAGACACAACCACCAGCGAAGAGAATCGCGAATGTAATTACCGCAACCGTTCTAAGGACGAGAACCATTCAGTATGTTCCAGCTAACTATGTATAGAAGTCGTTGGTAACATCTTCTACCTCCAATTTGAGCATAGCATCCCCCCAAGAAAAATGACTGGTTAAAGCTGTCAATCCAGGGAGAGCAAGTCGGCGACCTTTAATCTGAAAAGCGAGGGCGAGTTTTTCGAGTTTGTCCAAGCTAGGGTTTGAGTTCATCGGCGAGCGGTACGCCAGCACCGCGAGTCCGAGGGGCGATTTGTTAGAGCGCCCATTACTGAAACTTCTTGTTTAGGGCGGAAGCTTTCGACTATTTTAGGAGGAAACCATCAAAATAGTCTCGTGGCATTTTGTCGACTTAATTCCACGGAAGCATGTTTCACCGTTTATGTATAGATTGTAAAACTGCTTTTTCTCCACCCTATTCTATTGAAGCAGTAAAGTGATACTCCTTTTCCCGTACTTTTTCCAATATATAGTTATCGGTTAGCGTCGGTAAATTCTCTACAATGACAAGATCCTTTGCGTCCAATCCTAACCGAGATGGACAAGTATCCCCACATTTGTAATGGTATGCCAGTCCAACCCACAGGTAACCCCATTTTTTTTCTCCTGAGTAACCGTAATGTTGATAGATACGTTCTCGACTGACACGATCGCTCTCCCGCGCTGCAAGAAAATCGATAATCAACTTTTCGGTGTTGTGAAAATTAGAAATACGCATCCATCGTTTCTGCCGATCAGCCCACTTAGAACCATCATCCTGAAATAACGCCATAGCAGAAATGCTCAGCCTATCCGGACAGAGAGGTGGCGAATTATCGACCTTCAGGCATGGCTGAGACGCAAAAGAAAAATCGTAATCGTGATGCAACGTTAGCTCAATTGTTAAAACTATCTCCCGTGGATCAGAGGTTTTAAAGTAGACCGGAATAATGGGAAGTCCAAGTATTCCGATGGAGTAAAACCGGGGGTCAGGATTAATTCCAGCTCGAAGTTCAACCCCGTTAGCGTTGTATTTAAGAAGGCTTGACTCTTTTCCGGCTAGTCGATAGGTATTGCGTACCTCAAACGTTGAGCAGCCGCCAAAAAGAAAGCCCATCATCATAATGACGAGAATCTGCGGCCAAACGTACTTACGCATGTGTCATGACCTTATCTTTTTCCTATACTAATGGACGTCTTCATTAACTACTCTACGTCAAATTCAAAGTATAGTCTCCCCATAAAAAGCGAAAGCTAAAGTCGCCAATCCGGGCCAGGGGAGAGCAGGTCGCTGACCCTTATTTCAAAAGCCTTGGCTAGTTTTTCGAGGTTGTCCAGGCCAACGTTCCGCTTCGCCGCGATGTACAGGATGTACAAGTGCCGTGCTGTACAGGGAAGTAGTAATGCCGCGGGAGGGCTGCTCAAGCGCATCCATGCGCACGCAGCATTCGTCCCTCCCTGGACAGCACGGGACGCCGGGAGCGGCCGAAGCGGTCCCTTTCGGCGTCCTGCCTCTCAGGACACTCGCATATCCCTGTGCATCGCAGGATGCGCGAGAGTGGCCTGATGTAAGTGCGGTGAAGGCCCGAAAGTGCGGCGAGCGTTTCCTGCGACCAGCCGTGCGTGGCGCGCAGCACGCGTAAGCGGCGAGCGAGAAGGCGACGGGTCGGGTGGGGTTCAGAGGCCATAAATTATGGCGGCGCCAGGCGAGCGCGAGAAACTCTGATGCAATTCATCCTTGTCATTCCGAACCGCCATTAGGCGGTGAGGAATCTTGATTTTCCAGTAACATACGGCGTTCTTTGCGCAAGATGAGAAAACGTGGGTCGGCAGTGAAGCCGAGTTTGACTTGGGCACCGTAGATATCCGTTACCATGACCTCAATCGGCCCTCGGGCAAACAATTCCCCAATCGGTGTCTGAGGATCAAGGTCTTCCATCATATCGATGATTACGACTTGGCCGGATTTGCGGGTCAAAATGAGCATTTAAGTCCTCCTTTCCCTACTTCACATAGAATTTGCCTAACAATCTAAAACAGGCTTTGAAATAGTCCAAAATCGACTATTAGGCTGTGAGGCAGCGAGGCTTACTCAGGCAGACTTCGCCGAGCGTTTGCGCAAAACCCAATCATTTATAAACAAATGCGAACGTGTGGCGAGTGACGGATGGACATTGTTGAACTACGGCGGTTCTGCGTTACCATGGGGACAACGCTAGACAAGTTTATAAAGTGCTTCGAGCGAAAATTGCGGTAGACATGAGTCTTCGTCCCGAACAAATCCTGATTTACCACATCACTGATGTGGAAAACCTGCCTGGTATTCTGGCCAAGGGTGGGTTGTGTTCGGACGCGGCAATGGCGATGGCGGCACACAACGTTATCGGTTACGATCACATCAAGGAACGTCGGCTGAAGAAAATTCGTGTTCCCTGCTGCGGCCAGCGCTTTGTCGGCGAGTTCGTGCCATTCTACTTCTGCGCCCGTTCGCCGATGCTTTTTACAACCAATAAGGGCCAAACTGGACGGTTACCAGGCTGCCAAAAATCCATTGTCCATCTCGTCAGCACTGTGGCCATGGGCATCCGGTTGGAGCGCGCATGGGCCATCAGCGACGGCAATGCAGGAGCCTTTCACACATTTTTTTACGCGGAGCTCGATGCTATCAATATACTGGACTGGCGGGCTATTAAGGCCAGAGATTGGCGAGGCAAGACGCATCAGAAATCTGCCGAGTTCTTGATAGCGGATTTTTTTCCATGGACCGGCGTCCAAGAGATTGGCTGCCATAATTTGGCGGTCACCACCCAGGTGCGGATGCTGCTGCAAGATCAAGCACATCGACCCATAGTTAACGTTAAATCCAACTGGTATTATTGAAACGCTATGATTGAGATTACCCAAGGAAATCTGCTCGAAGCACATGTCGAAGCCCTGGTAAACACGGTCAACACCGCCGGCGTCATGGGAAAAGGCATTGCTCTGCAGTTCAAGCAAGCCTACCCCGAAATGTTCCGGGCTTATGAGAAAGCGTGCCGAGCCGGAGAAGTGCGCCTGGGCAAGGTGCACATCTTTGACCTCGGCGGACTCGTGGGCGGCCCACGCTGGATTATCAATTTTCCGACCAAGGGCCATTGGCGCGCTGTGAGTCAAATGAGTGATATTGAGGCTGGGCTGCATGACCTCGTAGTGACCATCAGCCGTTTGGGTATTCGCTCTATTGCCATCCCGCCGTTAGGTTGCGGCAACGGTGGCCTCGATTGGGATGATGTTCGTCCACGGATCGAGACGGCGCTGGCGGCTCTGCCGGAGGTGAAGGTGTTACTTTATGCGCCAGGCGGTGCTCCCGAAGCCGGCGCCATGCTGAATCGAACGGAGCGCCCGAAGATGACCATGGGGCAAGCAGCGCTAATTGCCCTAATGGATCGTTACCTCAAAGGATTACTCGACCCCTTCGTGAGCTTGCTGGAAATTCACAAGCTGCTGTATTTCCTTCAGGAAGCCGGGCAGCCGTTGCGCCTCAAATACGAAGCCAAGGGTTTCGGTCCGTACGCAACGAATCTCCGGCAGGTTCTCATTCGTCTGGAAAAACACTACACGCAAGGTTATGGTGACGGAAGGGATAGCCCAACCGCATTAATTGAATTGTTGCCAGGTGCTGTCGAGGAAGCAGAGAAATTCCTATGCACAGACAGAGTCACTTTGGACCGTATGGATCGCGTGGCCTCACTAATTGAGGGTTTCGAGGATCCCTACGGCTTGGAACTACTCAGCTCAGTTCACTGGATAATGCGGCAGCAACCCGAAGCACGAGACAAGGCTGAAGTTGCGGTGGCAGCAGTTCAAAAATGGAATCCACGGAAGCACCGGGTACTGAAGGCGGAGCACCTCGTCAAGGCCTGGGAGAGACTCAAGCAACAAAAATGGGATGGGAATACCTAGGTCAGCAAATTGTGCTCTGAGCTTTGACCCCTACAGGCTTATGCCCATTTCCTTAACTGTTTGCGGGAAACCCGCGAGGCAGCGGGGCTTACTCAGGCAGACCTTGCCGAGCGTTTGCGCGAAACCCAGTCATTCATAAGTAAATGCGAGCGCGGCGAGCGACGCATGGATATCGTTGAACTACGGCGGTTCTGCGTCGCCATGGAGATAACGCTAGACAAGTTTGTAAAGTGCTTCGAGCGAAAATTGCGGTAAGGCTAAAATCGTTCTCTGACCCTGACGGCTCCCCATTTCTTCTCGATGTATCGAGGGTCAGGTCATCGCACCAAGCTGTTCTTCCTCCTCCAGAAAATTCAGCTGATGTCCCAAAGGCGGTGATATGTATCGCGTCCCCTGTTCGAGCATTCGCACTTGTCCTTCCGCCGATGTTTCGACCACCTGAACCGCGAAGGTTCGAGAAAATTGAAGCGAATGCTGTTGCCAAGATCAACTGAAAATGTGGAACGTCCTTCACGTGCATATTTCACTAGCTGGACAGCTAGAACAACCCCGGCACCCACAGAGACAAATCCTACAGATGCCCGGGGGGCACGTTCGGCATCTGCAAACTTTCTTAGCTCGTTCTCGGCAATAGAACCACACTCTGGAGAGTCAAGATATTGGAGAATAGAATCTAAATCTATACCAAATTGCTTCGCTTGATTCTTCTGTTCCTCGCTTGTTAGGCCCTTAAAACGTGCTGCAGCTTCTTCAATCGAGCTAACTTTAGGCAATGGATTGAAACACATCAAACATTCGTACATCGACTCCATATCATATGATGACACCTCAATACCCATTCCATTTGTGCTTCCGCCAATAAGATATTCTGGCCAGCACTTCTGCAGTGCATGGCGCGCAGGATTTTTGTCAACGCAGGATACGATGATCGGATATTTGAGATCGCATTCGAGGGCAGCTACATCAGCCCTCTGTGGTCGCCGATTATTCGAATCAAGATAATGTTCCCACTTGTTTTCGTGAATAAAGACGTCGATGCTCCTGCCGCACAGACACTCTGCCGTCAGCACGCTTTTCATAGCCCCAATGTCTTCTTGCGTGGCGAGCGGACACCGATTTAGGTTAGTGCCCTCATCGTCGATTTTGTCGTGATCAATAACCGTAACGTACATGTCTTCGCATGGCGCAGCCGCAAGAGTACACGCTAATGCTTGGCCTACAGCGCCAGCCCCGGCTAGGTAAAAGGGTGGGATGTAAACTGGTATGTCAGTAGTTTTTGGCAGATCCTCCCACGCATCCGCAACTTGGAAATTCCAAAGGGACAAAAAGACGTTTCGCGCAAAACTACCTGCACCCGCTTTGAGTTTCCGGAAAAATTTAAATACTTCCGCCGCCGCAATGCACGCGGCAAAGTATGGACCAAATGGCATCGCACTAACCGGAGTCATAGCGGGAGTCGTACTTGGATCGCCGACATATAAATTCCAACCGTCCGCGTAGACTCCGAGTGAATAAGGGGCGGAGGAGCTTGAGTTGTCGTAACCAATGAACACCTCAAAGTCAACTTGTGTATCAGCAGAATCTACGATAACAACCTCTATTGTATCCGCCGCAATGAGTGTCACGGTTGTTGCAATTGCATCTGCAAGATTAGTTTTCGCAGCTGCAATAGGAAATAACACCGCCTGAGACCGGACCGCGACATTAGGTGGTATCTGTATTTCAATTTTGTGAACAATCGCAAATTGGCGCGCGAGCAAATTCGCAAGCATCCATATCAGATGTTGCCCTGCGAGGGTATCCGCCATAACCGTGGATGTAACGAGCCTGACCGAATGATTGGCCTGATCGGAAACCGTGCCAAGCTTGGATTCCAGTTCTGCGAGCAAATGACGCCCCCCTAGACGGCGCGCAAGATCGCGATCAATCATCGAGGTCTCAGGTCTAGGATTTGAATTGTGCCGTAGTCAGAAACCACCGCTACGCGCTTTGACGCATACTCGATGCCCAATCGGTACCAGTATCCTTGTTGGAATTCATGTATGCCTACTTCATCTGGCCATCTGCATCTCGGCGCCCCATAGTTTGGCAAAACGAGCGATAAGGCTTGTCGACTGTTTGCCATTCGATCATCATAAAAGGAATGCTCAACGAGACGGCCAGGATGAGTATGGATTTGGACAAGATTCCGCAGGCCAAAACGCCTCGTCGCGGCCGAGACGGCTGCCATCGCTTCGCTGCGGACATGGTAGTTACCCCATGTATTCCGCTGAGCGGGAATTACAACCGCTTGAACCCGCCCGTGTCCTTTCTCGGATATAGTTCCATACCAAAAGCAACAGGATTCAACCTTGCGCTTCGCGAAGCTCGTATGTGCCTTAAAGGTTGCGGTCAACACACCAGGGGAAATCTCGAGCACCGCTTTGCTCGGGGTATAGGGACACCGCGGATACGGGCGAATACCGAACTCTTCTTCGCTACGAGACTCACCGCTCACGATCGCGCCTCCTGTGGCCCCTTGTAGAAGGATTGTGTTAGCCCATGACGGATTGCCGCAAGCGTTGCACTAAAGTTCTGGTGCTTTTCGTCCCAAATGTGCTCCGGCTTCACACTATGCCCGACCTGATAGAATTCCAGTGTCACTGAGCTGCATATCAACTGAATTCCCTGGTTGCTGTAGTTGTCGTGCACAGCGATCTCCGGACTACCCTCGATCTTCGGCAACCATTTCTTATCTACCGATACTACGTACTTCAATGTCTGAGGGTTAATAAACTGGGCACTCGGTGGCCATATCGGATAACAGTTGAAATACAAACGAAGCAGGAAAAAATCCGTCGTTTGACCATCGCGCTGTGCAAACAGCGGGATCAGTAATGTTAGTAAATCTGGCTGACACCAACCCGCCTCCTCCAAGGTTCTCCTCTGGAGAACCTTGGGCAGGTCTTCACGAAGTGCTTCAGCACCCCGAGTCTGATCCGGAACCGGCGTCTCGCCTTCCTTTGCCATAGCGCTATGCGCCACCGGTTTCGCTGCGGATTTGGAACTTGCGCGCCTTACAGATTTTGCGTTCCCTTAGTCCCTGTAACGTAAGTTCGAGATGCAACATCAGGGAATCGCCGCTCTGGCACTCTAGCAGATCGTTGGGCCGGCGAATTTCATGCAGCTCGTTATATGCGTTGTCCCAAATTAGTGAAAGCTTTTCGTCCCACTTGGCGTGAAATTTTACTTCTGCGTTGGTATTCAGGTACACGAACTCGACGCTTGGATGTTCGTGATTATCGTTTGCTACGTCATCATCGTGTTCTACTTTTTGATTCATGTTATCGTCCTCTTGCAAAAGATCAGCGTTGCCGCAACCAGTTGGTGGCGCCTACAAGCAATGCGAGGCTGGAGCTTGACGTTAGGAGAGGGAAAGCCGATACTGAATTGTCGATCGAGTGCGGCTTAGTTCGTACTCCCACAGAGCAAGCTTTCAGCTTGCCCCGTTTTTATTTCGTGATGTTCATTGGACCCCCCCTTCGCTTTTGTTCACTAACATGTCAGCTACCCCCGCTGGGGCAGGCAGATCTAATGTGAAGATAATGGGTAATCCAGGGAATGTCAATAAAAGCCACGACAATAATTAACACTTTTTATGCTCGTCCTTTCACGTTGGCCAAGAATCCAAAAGATTCTATCGGCATTAAAGTTCTGAAGGCCGCCGTCGCTCTTACCTAAATCACATGTAAGTGTTTGAATATTTTTGAATTCTGGTGTTTTTCTAGATAAATTCTGCTGGTAAAGTCGACTATCAAGCCAATTAAAATTATGTCAGTTATATTGACATTTACGTCGTGAAAGCTAAACTGTACCCGGCCACGCGAGGAGAGCTGCGATTGCAGAAATTACTACAAGTCCTTCAAGCGAGATGCAGTTTATGCTTGCATGAATGGCCAAGATAAAAATGCCGATGATTATTGATAGGGATAAGCTTTACGCAGAAATTGGTAGGCGGGTGAAAGCGGCTCGGGAGGCGCAGCGACCTAAGCTAACGCAAGGCGAACTAGCTAAAAAACTTGGTGTCGAGCGAACTTCGATCACTAATATTGAGAAAGGCATACAGCGCGCCACATTGCATTTCCTTTATTCCCTTGTACAACAATTAGAGCTTCCACTTCAAAGACTTTTTCCTACACTCGATGATGAACGAATCATCAAGTCAGGGGAAATAACTGGCGTCGCTGAAACGAAAGTTGGCGAGGGGATGAAAACCGTACCGAATGAAGTGAAGTTGTTCTATGAAAAGCTTTAATTTCAAAAAAACTCTAGTTTATTACCATGATAATGCGTAACCCAAAAAAGGAGGCACAGAAACTACTACGTAAAAGTAAGGCTGGGTCTATACCAATAGATCTTGAAAAAATAGCCTCATCTCTTAAGATCCCAGTCTTGTACGATGAGTTTGATGATCACATCTCCGGCCTCCTAGTCGTTAAGAACGGTAAGACAGCAGTTGGTGTGAATAAGAAACACCACCCAAATAGACAACGCTTTACGATTGCTCATGAGCTTGGGCATTATGTTCTTCATCACAAGTACGGTGATGACCCAAAAAACGATATTCATATTGACAAGAAGTGGGCTTATTTTCGTTCGGATACAGCCGGCCATAGACTCGACGAACAAGAGCGGCAGGCAAATCAGTTCGCTGCAGAACTATTAATGCCTCAAAAACTTGTTGAGGAAATCATAGAAAAGTATCGGTTAGATCTTTCTGATGATTTCGACATTTTTAAACTAGCAAATTTACTACAAGTGAGCGAGCAAGCATTGGCAATACGACTAGTAGGGCTTCGAATGATCAAACCGTATTAAGAACTGTTAGCGAATCTTGTTTACCCTCCATACCTCCTCTTTCTTTTGCACTATGTTTTCTGTACAACTTTTTCTTTCCTTCGGTTTAAGGCTTGACTATCTAGCAACTGAACTGCCGGAATTCGGTATTCGGGATAAAAAACTACATTAGAGGCAATTGTTCACCACCCACCGCAGGAGGTCGGTTGGAGCCACTGCTAGGCGAAATTACCTTGCCAGTCTCTGACGCCATCACAAAGTTACCCAATGCGCTCCGATACCAGAGAGTCGCGAAACTGTGCTTATTCAATCCCCGTGAGAGAATGCGTATAGATCAGCGCTTCTTGCATTCGTTGCTGTAACTTTTGCGATGTTTTCCAGAATTGCGGGGGTCGGATTTCTTGTCCTTGAAAGCTTGTCAGCAGCTCGATTCCAGAAGCTCGTCCGCTTTCCTTCAGAAAAGCAACAGCATCGTCATCCACCACAATCTTCAAGTTGGGCCCAACTATGAATCGTCTCGCATCGAACAGCGTGTGATGGCTCGGACACAGTGACAAGCCGTTCCAGACATCGTCGCTACTACGCGAATCATTTACGGGAATGATGTGAGCGGCCTCAACGATTTCTAACTGAACTGCGCAGACAGCGCACGAGTAATCAAACTGCTCTTTAACACGTGGCGCGAACTTGGAATCCCTACTAAGTCGCGTAGCATTGAGCCTTTGCCTTTCCCTCTGGACATACACGTCCAAGTCTCGAGGTCGCGAAGGTAACTCCTCAGCTTGATAGCCGGGTGCCTTTGATAGCATGAAAGCTTCGCGCCAAGCGCCTGTAAGTTCGCGTTTATCGGCCTGCCGGCTCGCGCGAAGATAGAGCAAAAGATTCCCAGCGGCGAACGCGACTCGAACTTCGGTCGAGCCTCTTATCGGGCGTGGTTGTGCAACTGCCCATCCATTGTTTCGTGCTTCGACTAGTAAGGGTTCACGTACCTGCACGTTCGCGCTATACCCGAATGTGGAATAGAGGCGAGCTTCCCACCCTACAAACACGCCGAAATCAGGCGAGAATCCAAGCAACGCCGTATACGCGTCTCGCAATTCCAAGGCCCCTCGCTCGCCGCGAGTTTGTCCTTCGATGATTAGTTGTATCTTAAATTCGCCTGGTGGTCGCGCTCCAGGTGCAGACCGGTCAGGTGTAACGGTAAACAGATACGCACGAACATTGCCGAATCCCGGAACGGAGAATTCTGCCGGATGAATCGCATTTGCGGGCGTATGGAATTCTGTACCCTCGGACAAAGCGACCCGAAGTCGCCTATAAAGTGAATCGTTTGATAAAGCAGGCACGCTACACCAGTGATAGCTGCGGACTAAAGCGATACTGAGAGGCTGCTAAATAGTCCTCTCGCAACTCGATCGCTAGCCAATACCGTCTAAGCTCTTCCGCAGCCTTCCCGGTTACGTTGCTGCCTGCAAATGGATCCAGAACAAGATCGCCCACATCGGTCAAGAATCGGATAAAGAAGTCCGGTAAAGCTTGAGGAAAGCGTGCGGGGTGAGACTTAACGCCTTGCTCTTTACATGTCCGCAGGTACTGACCATTAGAATCTGTGTTTGGAATCTGAAGAAGATTGTGCGGTATCGAGCCACCTAGATCCTTATTAAACTTTTGCGAAATATCGTGGCCAGATGGGCGCAATCTCGCTTTATATCCATTTTTCAATAAGGTTTTCATCGATTCAGAATAAGGTCGCAGCACGCGTCGATTATCTGCGTTTGGCCATGCGGTCTTCGAGAGCCACCACACTGTGTTTACGGCGTCCGTCACACGAATTCGCCGTACGGTCACCCATTCGGCTGGACTAGGAAGCTTAGCGGGATTATGCCAAAAGAACTCTTGTGCGAACTGAAAACGCTCGCATAGACGAATCAAAAGCTCGTACTGATACAGTGAGCGAGTTGGTTGCCCAACATCCCAGGTGCCGCCTATATCAATTACAAAGCTTCCAGTCGGTTTGAGGAGACGATATACCTCAAGTGCAAATGGTTCGAACCACGCTGTATACTCGTGCGCCTCCTTGTTCCCGTACTCTTTCTTTCGCTTTAGTGCAAAGGGCGGTGAGGTCATTACTAAGTCGATGCTTTCCGAGGGCAGCGAACGCATCACCTCAAGAGAATCGCCCACTATCGCTCTTCCCCATTGCGTTTCGTATAGTGGATCAGCTGCGACTGGCGACTCGAAAATGGAATGACCAGTCTTTTCAGCGACGCGAAGGGGTCGAATGGTTCCAATCTTGGATTTGAGTTTCACAGGTTTAGCCACAATTACCTCGTAGGTTCTTGTTATCTCGATATCGTACGGGAAAATAAGTCCGGCTCCAACCCTTCGATATAATGGCTCGCCGTGAGGCACTAAAGCGCCTGAAACACGGTTTCCAATGCGCCCCTCTAAAACTGGTTATTGGCACCATCGCTAAAACCCGGTTTCGAAATTGAGATTCCCATCGAGCCAAGCCTCTTCACGCCATCCTCGTAGGCGAAGCTCGACCAGGACGATCTTCTTTGGATATTTCTTCGGCTCAAGTTCCGCTGTAGTGTCCGCGTAAAAAGTGAGGATCAGAGAGCAATTTTATGTAATATAACCCGTTCGCCAGTTAAAAGTTAGGTCGATATTTCCCGCTATGTCTAGGTGACCGTGCGGAGGATGAGATACACACCTGCAATGACTTCTTAGACATTAGCACAGTCCGCAAAAAACCGCCCACAACTCATCGGACGGGCTAATATCGCGACTTGTTCACCCAATCAACCGCTCAGCCAAATATTGCTACTTCAGTCGCGCAAGCTGCATCGGCGAGAAATAAGCGTTGCACAGCCGCCTAGTTTGCCGCCGCGGGTGTCACCCGCCACACGGCGTTGCCAACGTCGTCGGCGACTAGCAGCGCGCCCGCGCGGTCGACCGCCACGCCCACGGGAGGATCAAGCGCGTCGCCGTCCACGCATACTGATATTTTTTGCAGGTAATCTTTAATTTTCCTATTAATGCCGAGATAATCTAAGATCATCTCCTCTATTACTAAAGGGTCAAGCTGTGGCATTTTTTGGATTTTTTCCCCAATAATTTTGATATCTCTCATAGGCAAAAGTGGAAGTGTCCTTATCTCGGTAGCATTTACCTGGGTATTACCATTTATTGTTCGGAAATAGCGGTCTATCAAAGCTGAGTTAAGTAGGGCCGCTAGACCATAGGCTTCAGTTTTTGACAATTCGCTTTTTAGTTTGTATACGTAATTTAAATGATTTTCTAATCCCACCCAATTTGCCAAAAA
>Ga0099828_10001909_pt1 | contig 14207 bp, 10 predicted proteins | sample CZO8metaG_2_FD_79338 | JGI IMG/M metagenome (GOLD analysis project Ga0099828, IMG submission 79338) | Vadose zone soil microbial communities from the Eel River Critical Zone Observatory, Northern California, USA - CZOApr15con2H1.8 metaG | ecosystem: Environmental > Terrestrial > Soil > Vadose...
ACGATCACGAGGTCGGATCCTGATTTTTCGATCGTCCCCCATTTCTTCCGGCTGATCCATCCAGTTGCTATCGAGCCATACTTTTCAGCCAATTTCGCATTCTGAAGAGCCTCCTTTAGGCTTAGGCGTCCGCCTCGATTCTTGACCTCTAGAAGGATTATTCGCTCTGGGAGTCCGACTCTGGCGAAGGTTCGTCCTTCGTCCGTTAGGCTCAGCTCCGTTTTCTTCTCTACCTTCTCTGTGACAAGCTGATTCTGCGAGAGATTGAGAACAGCACGCGCGACGGCCGAATCAGCGAGACCCGATTTCTTCGCGAGGTCCTCAGGAGTCGACTTTCCACCAGAATCGACCAGGGTCCTGAGAACTTTGGCCTCGCTCGGGCTAATCTCTACCAAGAAGACTGGATCTCCAAGCTTCAGTTTTCGCTTGAGATCGGTTCGCGGCTATATTTGGTTTGGAATCGGGAAAGAATTATTACCGTTACGTTCAGGAACAGCTCGTATTCTGGAGTTGTTTGGCTAATGGTTGTGGATCAAGGAAAGTTAGACGCGTTCATCGGTAAGGCGATCTCTGAGTGGGGCGCAGCGGCGGGGGTTCTGCTTGTCTTCCTTGGTGACAAGCTTGGCTTATTCAAGGCTATGTCCGGAGCGGGTCCCGGCGAAGCAAGACTGAAAGAACTGATTACCTCGGCGGGGTTTTCAACGTTCCACAGGGCGGCTCAGACACCTTTCAACCTGATCTTGGAAGCAAGACCATAGTCAGCGTCTTCGCTCAAAGTGACTTCGAGATCCGTTTCACCGTTTCGAGTTTGAAGCTTGAATTCTCGCCGTTCGGAAAGTATGGATAGACTACTGGAAGAGTTACTCCCCCTTGCCTGAAAGACTTCACGTATTGAACTAGTTCTTCCTTGCTGGGATTTGCTAGACTTACTCTGAGTAGTTCTTCGGGCACCTTGAAGGGGCCGCTCTTCCAGTCTTCGTTCGACTTGAATGATGAAATCGCCTTTGCGGTCCTGTCTTGCTGGAACATTCCGTGGTACTGAGGGGTAGAGTCGTAGTTCAGAAATTCCTGCACCATCAGCCTCCGGGCGGCTTCATCACTCTGCGAGGAATAGAAGGTCTTCAGATAGCATGCAAAGTCAATCCCTGCGCCTCTCTCGACCCTCACCGCCTCCACTATCCTCGCGGCATGTTGGGGTGAACAGAAGTTCAAGAGGAGACCGTCTACCTTGCTCGCGGCGCGTTCGGCGATCCCGAGTCTGAGGGCTGCAGCATAGACTTCGGGAGGTTTGACTCCTTGAGGCAACTCCTGAAATCCTTTCTTGAGTTCATCTATCCGTTGCAGCATTGCGCTTATTGACTTGCCGGGCTGGGGACCCGGAGGCCCGGCCCCCACTCCTAGGATCAGGCGGTTAGAGGAGAGAGCTTGGAGCGTCTGGACCCTGCGGTTCAGTAGGGTTGGATCATGTTCGAGCAATCGTATGACTCCGCTTCCCGCGCGGACCTGTTTCGTTAGAGCGAGAATTGACGATGCAATTTCCAGCGATTCATATCCGATCCGATGGTCGGGGACAAAGATCCGAGAGACCCTATCACTCAACTCCAATACAACAGCCGTTTCTTTGATCTCATGAGGGGAAAATACTCCGGGTCGGAGCGCGAACCCTATCTTTTCTGAAGCCAAGTTGGTTGACCAGGAAACGCTACGAGACAATAAACTGTTCGGGAAAGGGAAACAATGGATGAGGCGAGTATTGTCGGAACAAGCTTGAACGGATCTTACACCGATGATCGCGAATGCTGCGTCTAGGCAAAAATGCTGTGTTGGGCAAGCTACACTACAATCAAGCTAGGTCTATACAGCACAAGGTTCCTTTGCGAACCGCTTGCTCTAGCTATACCAAGTTAGCTGGTATATAGAATTCTATACCTGGATTGCTCCATCGACCGTTTTTTCTGTAACCGCGATTTGCTCGCGTTGAGCCTTCAAGGTCTAAGTTCGGGCATTCACAGATTCGTCTTGTCGAGGGCTGTCTCACGCGGCTACCCATCAAGAAGGCAGTCCTCGAGATTCAGGCGAAGGTCTGCGCCAAATGCGGACAGCTCGTACTTACCTACCCGCAATCCATGAGCTGTATAGTCTGTGGCGGGCCGCTGAGACTGGTCAAGAGCTCGCACTGACGCAAGTAGCAGCAAGCGGGCGGCGTCGCCCAGGGAGAGTTGTCTCGCGGTCTTGGATTGAAGAATGGGAATGTGCGAGTCTTCAGCGCTTTAGGGCTGCTTGGATTGAGACGGTGAGTTGTCCATCAGTTTCAATCGCGTCTAGTAGGTGTGTGTAGGCTGGGATCGGGTTGTGGCTTCTGTGGAGGTACGAGAAATGGATTCCGCTCACTTCGTTGCGGAGGGTTGCATAAGCATGGGCTGCGATCTGGATTCCTCCTCCGAGCGGGTTGCGAGACAGGGTCTGTTTCACCTTTTCGGGGACTGGGATGCCGAACTTTCGACTGACGAATAGCAGATTCTTCAGTCCTGAGGGAATGGAAACTTGTACGAAGATTGGTGCTTTCAGACCTTGGGATCGAAGCCTATCCACGTGGTCGAGCACGACACCATCGTCAAACGCAGTATTAGTGACAACATAGTCTGCGCCAGCATCTACCTTGCGCAGTGTTCGAACAGTCTCTCGTTCTTGATCCTCGGCATATTGGTTCGTTATAGCCCCGATGCACGGCCGATTACCGTCGAAGGCTGACAGGACCCCTCGGATCAGTTCCTCTGTTTTTCTGAAATCATAATCTTCGATCCGGTGTCCGGGATAGGGATCCCCAAAGACGACTAGGAAATTATCCAACCCCTTCTTGAAGAGTGAAGGAACCAGGGCTAGGTCTGATCGACGAAAATCTCTGCAGGTCAGCGAGGGAACAGCCTCAGCACCTGTCTTCCTGACGATTACTGCTGAAGCGAGGCTCCTCGTCTGAGGCGTAACTCTGAATCCGGCGGGATAGCTGGGATCGCCTTCGCCGTTTCGCAGAGCGGGTATAGTGATCGCGTCAACCCGACCCTGCAATATGGGCAGGTGAGCCGGGATGACTCGGTCAGGGATTAGCTCAACGGTCACAATGGGGTGATGGTTGGCTGCATCTGATAGTCTCAGTTGGAAGCCTCCCGAGCGAGTTCTGCACCCTTGACCGTGCTGATGAGTTTCGCGAAAGTCACATCCCAGGTCCTGGTCCTCAGTCCACAGTCTGGGTTAGCCCAGATCTTAGCCGGATCCCCTACGATCTTCGCGGCGTAGAGTAGTCGGTCGCGTACGAGCTCGGGCGATTCTAGGATGTTCCGTCCAGCTTCCTTTCCTGAACCGGGTGGGACGTGTCCGGAAAAGTCGTGAACGTGGACGACTCCGACGCCAAACTCGCCGTCGTAACCGTTCTGGATGAAGTACTCTAGGTCCCGGTATCCTTCCCGGTGCTTAGCGTCAACCCCTAGACTTGTACCGTCTCTGTTGGCGAATTCTAGTGCGAGGTGGGTGCACTTGTCGAGTTTCGGAGCGTATTGTGCGAGTACTTTGTATCCTATCTCGGAGGGATAGCATGTGTGGTCGCTGAACTCGCAGTTGAACCCTCGAACTGTCTCATTCCAGCCCTCGACAAACAGATCCATGTCTGCGGGCTCGGGGTGCGTAGTGATGGCGGGCTCATCGATCTGTATCCACTCAGCTCCAGCATCGACGAGGTCGCGGATCTCCGGCCGGATCACTTGCTCGACGAAGTCTAGTAGGAACTCTCTCTTCGCCTCCTGTTTCTGCTTCTTGAGACTCAACCCCGTTCGTCCGCCTGAGTAGTGGCCGCTGAAGGACCAGTCGACGAGCGTGTAGGGTCCGGTGATCGGGACCTTCAACTTTCCTTTCGCATTCTTCTTGACGTCGAGGAATTCTTGGAGATAGATCGGATGCTTACGTTGAATCTTGGACTCTGCGACAGCTTTGTTGAAGTACTTGTAATCGAACGACTGGACATGACCAAGGACCCTCATTCCTTCGACGCCCCGGATCACGTGCTCGTACATCTCGACCCGTTGCTGTTCTCCTCCAACCCCGACATTGTCGAGACCGGTCTGCTCGAAAAGTCTCAATCCATAGATTGTGGAAAGCTCTAGGAGCTCTCTAACGCGATCATTCTGCTCCTGCGCGGCCAGAAGTTGCTTGGCGCGGTCTTGAAAGTCCGGAATACCTAATCGCTGCGCCCATTCCTCAGCCTCCACTAGGTCCTTGCTCGAGAGCGGCTGGGTCAGTCCCTTCGTTCGCCATCGGGGCTTCGCTAAGCTTCCGATCTCTTGAACAGGATACAACTTCGACACCTACCGCTCCTCCCCAAACAGCCTAGTAGCCTCGGCAAGCGCTCGCGCTTTGACGTCCGCGACTTTTCGCGGCACGAACTTGAGGTCGGAGTTTGGAACAAGGACAACGTCTCCGCCGACGATGTGTTTCGATACGCGCGTCGCGGTTTCAGCTATCCACTTCGGATTCTCCGAATTGGACTCGCGTCCATCTATGATGCCTAGGGCTAGCTTCTTCGTCGTCTCGATCTTAAGCTTGGAATAGTCTGTTTCGAACAGGTCAAACCCTACTGTGTCGACGGGAAGTTTCAGAAGATCCGGAAGGATGATCGTTGCGTCGCCGAAGTATGTGTGGACCGAGAACTTCGCCTGGATGCCGTCGACTGTCTTCCGTAGGGCGGTCAATGCATTGTCGAGTTCAGCTTTGCCAAGTGCTTGTTCTCTGTAGGGTCGATAGACGAGGCATGGTTCTGAGAGCTGGAATCGTGAAACACCTGCCTCTTTCAATCGCTTGATTATTTCATGTTCAGCCGCAGCCACCTCCGAGAGAAGATCGGATTGACTTGTGTAGTGTAGGTTCTCTGATAATTCGGAGAAAGTGTAGGGCCCGGGGAGGGTTACTTTCCAGCCCTTGGTCCTTGGTAGAAGGTCAGTGCGTATGAAATTCTTAGGCTCGAATGCGTGGACGCCAATTTTCCCTGCGATGGTTGGCTTCTTATAAAACGTGTTAGTGTCGAACCATCGATCATAACGAGTCCCTGTTGTAACGCCGTCTAGGGATTCGACGATAGGTCTCACTTGGTCCTGCCAGGCGAAGGCTCCATCGGAGAAGGTTTCGAAGCCCGAGTCTTCTTGCAACTTGACCAACTCTAGCGTGTCCCGTTCGACTTGTTTCCTTACAGTGTCGAGATCAGTCTTTGCCCTGTCATATGATCGTGTGAGTTCTATGAGCTGTTCCGAGCGGGGGTAGATTCCGCTGAGCTGGGCTTTGGGGGACATGACGTGTTCTAGTAGGTTTCCAATTATTCCAATTATATAAGTTCTGTTGTACTAATATTCCGATAGGAATTACATCTTCGTTCTGGATTCTATTCCGAAGGGAATATCAGGTAGTCGCTCGCTAGTAACTGCCAATCATGCTGCCTCCCCTCGACGAGATCCCGAAGAAACGCAAAGCGCTAGGCCTAACGCAGTCTAAACTCGCTCAGCTAGCAGGAGTCAGCCAATCCATTATCGCAAAGATCGAGTCTGGAACAGTAGACCCCTCATACTCGATAGCAAAACGACTGGTCGAAGCGCTGGAGAAAGAGACCATTCAGACCTCGCGACCCAGAGTTAGCGAGATCATGAGCAAACCCGTCATCTCTGTCTCGAAAACTCAACTAGTCCGAGACGCGGTTGATCTGATGAGAAAGCGAGGCTTCTCGCAACTCCCTGTGCTCGATGGAAACAGGTGCGTCGGAAGCATCTCCGAAAAGACGATCTTGGACCGTGCTGCCCGTGGGGAACCGCTCGAATCCTTGCTCAACAACAGGGTCCGGGACATTATGGACTCTCCTCTCCCAATGGTCAACGACGATACGCCGTTGGAAATGGTTCTGGGTCTCTTGCAAGGAAACTACGGGGTCCTCGTCACAAAGGGAGAGAGCACCATCGGGATACTCACAAAGTCTGACATATTGAAAGTCAAGCAATAGCACCTTACTGCCTCGTCTCTGGTCGCGCAGCCCCCGACGGCCTAGTGATGTGGAATTGTTTCCGATGAAGGTTCATGGTAGTAACAGTATCCATATCCAAGATTGCGCTCTGCTTCCTCTCGGCTCAAGGTTACCAGTCAGGACGCATGTAAGTGAATCGGTCGCAAATAGGAAACAGGTTGATCATATGCTAACGATATTCGGAAAGAAGAAGAAGGATGATTCCAGTGTTGAGATAGACACTGGGACAGACTCTAAAGCTCCTTCACAAACCCAATCAATGCCTTCTCAGTCCGTGCAGACACCGGCTCCGACTCCCGTCTCCACTCAGAATCAACCCGTTATCCGACCAGTACAAGGTCCTGTAATCAGCCAGCCAACTCCACCACCCCCTGCGCCCCCTATCAGACAGGGGTCCCCGGGACCGACGCCGAGACAACTGCCACTGGACGCGTCATTCCCTTCGGAGGAGACTTCTCTGTCGAGAATCCTACAATCACTTCTGCAAGACATCCCGACAGTTGCGGGGCCTTCCTTCAGTCCAATGCGGGAGAGCACTCCCGAGTATGTCCCACCAAGAGCTACTCCCCCGAGTAGAGCAATGGTGATTGGCGAGAAAGACGAGGAGGGCGAATGGGAGGAACAAGGCAAACCCTCGACCAGCAAGCAGCCACCAAGCATTCCAAGCGCACCCATCATCAAGCCGGCTAACACGCCGACACCACCACCTCCCACGGGGAAGGTTACGAATACTCCAGTCACGCCGATTCCTCAAGCCACGCCTCCACCGATTACGCAGAAACGAGACCAGCCCGTCGAGAAGCCAACGGACAAGCCTACGAAAGTAGACAAACCCTCGGAGAAGCCGAAAGAGGCTACCCCTAAGAAGCCGACAAAGCCACCTCAGAGCTTTGACCACATCTTCGAGTTGACTCAGGGGAACTTGGAGAGTCCCGGCTTTGTTATCATCAACGGGCCCACGGGAGCTGGGAAGACAACTCTCTGCTCAGGTCTTACGGCCAACTATCTGAAGAGAGGTGATCCATGTCTCTACGTGACCTATGACCAGGCACCCACCACTCTCCGGGAACAGATGAAGAAACTTGGGTCGGATCCGTCACAGTACGAATCTCAATACCGGTTCATCATCGTCGACGGTTATGCGTCCCAGGCTGATTCGTTCAGCATGGAGGCGAACTACCTGGACCAGCCTTTCAACTTTGAAAACATACAGGATACACTAGTCCGGAACAGTCAAGTATTCACGGGAGAAAAGATCAGAGTCATCTTCGACTCAATCGACAAACTGGCAACGAAGGTCCCTCAGAAAGACTTTGTCAAGAGCTTCACCGAACTTGCGGGCAAACTCAAAGACTCAGGCGCAACGCTCATCGTCACCGTTGATATGTCAGCGCTTCCGAAAGACTTGGCTGGCTCCTTAGTAGACATGGCAGACTGCGTCGCTGACTTGTCCAAGGAAGATTCGGATCCAAATGAGCGAGAGTTGAAGATTCAGAGACTCAACCAAAAATCGGCCAAGATAGATGCTGAGACCTTCGAAATCGATGCGGGCAAAGGATTAGTCTTCGTCTAGGATCGTATCTTCTAGAATAGCACACGAGTCCACTTCCTGCTCCCTAGGGGAGGCCGGATTTCTTGTAGTCCGGTTAGAGGAACTTGTTGCTGATGCCCATGGCCTCGTTCGTCTTGGCGATAGATTTGCTTCCCTCGCTCTCCAATCCGGTAAGTGCCCTTACGGCGTCTATGTTCTCTGGGACGACCACGCTCTCGTTGTGTACTTGATACACCATGTTCGCCTCGCCGTCTGTCACGTCAAGGATGTCTTCCCAGTAGGCTACTTCCCACATGTCAGCCCTCATCCGCCCCAAGTCCCGCATCATCTCGGCCACCGCATTCATGCTATCGACTCCATCTGAGGTCCGGACTGGTGCGAGCCTGGGTGCGCTTTTCAACACATTGAGCACATCCTTCTTCTCTGGCTCTCCCTTCAGCTGGACCATTGCAAAGTGCAGATGACCTAGGTTGAATGGTCCCCTAGCTGCCATTGTCGTAATGTTCAGCTTCGGGATAATCGTCTGTGCATCGGGCCCTTGGTGTGAAGGAATGTGAGCCTCCGGGACGACGGTGTTGATGAGGCCGGCCTTGTGGCTCTCCCACGGATCAGTTCCCCTCCTGAATAATACGACCCGCGCTTTCTTGACTCCAATTGTATTCTGAAGGGTCCCGACCGTTCTGCAAATCCCCGTTGTGTTGCAGCTCACGACTCGGGTCGCGGCGCGGTTGAGATTGTCCTCATAATTGCACTGGGCGACAAACGAGGAGCCTGTCAGCTCATGTTTCTCTCCTCCCTGGAAAATCGATTTGATTCCCGCCTTGTCGTACAAGACCTTGTTCTTCGCCCCCAGCCCCGCCGGAGTACAGTCAACAATGACATCGATCTTTCTCAGCAGTTCCTCAAGCGTCCCGGCAACTTCCACTCCTGCCTTCTTCATGTCCGGCAGTTTCTCTGAGACTGACGCGTAGATCTGGTAACCCTTCATCTGGCCAAGCTTGACGCGGTAGTCTCCAACAACGTCAGAGACTCCGACAAGTTTCATGTCGTTCTGTTTTGTTACAGCATCAGCGACCCGTTTTCCGATAACTCCGAATCCATTAACTCCGACCCTGACGGCGGCCTTAGGCATTTTGATGATTCTCTCGAGAAGACCTTGACAAAGCTCTCTTTTAGCCCTAACGGGTAGAGTCGTGCATCTGGAGACGGGCTTTAATACTAGCCCGCCGATTAGAAGGGTAAGCTTTCAGCTTAACAAGTATAGTGAGGAATTAAGGAAGGTCAGTGAATTATGGAGGTTAAACTTTCATGGTTGAACCGTCGCAGTATGCTTCGACAACAAAATACATAGTAAAAGCAAAATTCGATGTTCAAGGCGTCGTAGAGAAGCCTGACGTAGTCGGTGCCGTTTTCGGCCAGACAGAAGGACTCTTCGGCCCCGATTTAGATCTTAGAGAACTGCAAAAATCGGGACGAATAGGCCGGATCGAAATTAATCTAGACTCCAAACACGACAAGACAGCCGGCTCAATAGTCATCCCATCAAGCCTCGACAAAGTCTCAACCGCCATCATCGCCGCCGCAATCGAGAGCGTTGACCGGATCGGACCCTGCGAAGCAAGGATCAGCCTTGAGAAGGTAGAGGATGTCCGAGAGGAAAAACGTAAAGCAATCCTAACCAAAGCCAAGGACATTCTACGAAAATGGGTCGTAGAATCCTCCCCTAGCACCGAAGAGGTCGTGAAGGAGGTCGCTGGATCCCTCCGCGGAGTCGATGTCATAGAATACGGACCCGAAAAACTGCCCGCGGGACCAGAAGCTGAGAGAGGAGACATCATAATCGTAGAAGGCAGAGCGGACGTCATACTCCTCATGAAAGTCGGCATCAAGAACGTAATCGCACTAAATGGCACCAAGGTCCCCGAGACAGTCATCAAGCTCACGAAGGACCGGGAAGTCACAGCATTCCTCGATGGAGACAGAGCAGGCGATCTGATCTTGAAGGAACTAACTCAGGTTGCGGAAATCGACTACGTAGCCCGTGCTCCATTCGGGAAAGAAGTGGAAGAACTCACACCCAAAGAGGTCATGAGAGCCTTACGCGAACGCGTGCCTCTAAACATGGCAAAGCCTATCGAGAGACCACAATTCGCGTCTCGACCCGAAAGAACGGAGCGTCCTTACCAAGAGAAATCCTACACCGAGCGAGCCTACGGTCCAAGAGAACAGGGCTACGGTCCGCCCGAGATTACCGTTCGTGCTGCGGCTCCAGTCGAGAAGCCAAACTTACCTCCGCCAGTCTTCGACGCCGCGAAAGACCTGCGAGGAACCTTGGAGGCTGTAGTGTTCGACGAGGCGGGTAAGGAATTGTCTAAGATGCCGGTAAGCGAGCTTGCGGAAAAGATACCCAGCCTTGAAAACTCTCACCTTGTTCTCTTCGACGGCGTGGTCACACAGAGACTTCTCGACATCGCCGCGGGAAAGGGCATAAAATACGTGATTGGAGATCGAGTATCGGACGGGGCGAAAAAACCTGCGAACGTTAACGTGCTGACGCTCAGCGACTTATCCTCGTTTGGTCCCAACTGAAAGGCTGGCTTGCGCAGCCCGGACATCAACAAGCTGACTCTCTGACACTCCAAGAATTTCTAGGATACGTGCTGCAGCAGGCACTATCTGATTCCGAACATAATAGTCGTAGTCCACATCGTCAACTGTAACCTTGTAGTGAGGCTCCGCCTTCTGAAACAGTTTTCCAGGCCTCTTGGTTATCACAAAGCCGACTTTGTCTCCAACCGTAACAGGCCAGCCGTCCTTCGCCATCTTCTTTGCCACCTCAACATGTGGAGCATTCACTTCGTATGCTTCGACAGGCTTTGTTAGAGTCTTCCAGACGATGAATGATGATAGCGGAAGTTTCTTCGATTTGAGATTCCTCGTCAAATCTTGCACAAAGGCAGCCGCTCGCGTCGCGTTGGCGTCTTCCAAAACCATTCTCAGAACCGTGTTCTGTACGTCCCGGGCTAGTTTGGACCAGTCCCCTCTGACCGCCTCGAGACCTATGACTTCGATCTGACCATCGGTTCTTAGGCCTGCATATTTTTTCTTGGCCTCCGTGAAGAGTATTTTCTTGTAGACCTCAGATAGGTTGATTTCGAGTCCTAGCTGTCGATCGATTTCGGCCTGGAACTTCTGGACAAGTTTCTCATCGTAGTTCACGAAGAGGCTGTCCGTATCACCATAGAAGACGGTGAGTCCGAGGTTCTTCGCGAGCGATATCGCGCGGTTGATCGTCTCTCTTCCCAAGGCAGCGGCTGATTCTGCAACCTCCTTCGAATACCAACGCGCACCAGCCCAGCCAGCGTAACCGTAGACCGCGTTAGTCATGACCTTGACGGCCTTCTCACGAGCCTTCAGCAGAGGATACCTCGAATCGCTCGTCGGTGTGCGCTTGAGCTCAGCTTTCGTCGTCTTGCGGGCTTCAATGAGTTTGGTGAGAACTATTCTGTAGAATCCCGAGGGATTCTTTCTGAACCGATGTTTGACCTCGGGGACCTCGAAGACATCCTCGTTCTCTTCACCGGTGACGAGTGTGTCGGGAGAAATGTTGTATTTGATCATCAAGCTTGGATACATGGACGAGAAATCGAGGCCAGCTACGCTATCGTGTAAGCCAACCTTCGGCTCGAGGACGATCGCTCCCTTGTATGGGATTATGGGCTGTTCGGTTCTACCGGGGATCAGCTGGCCAAGATTGTGGGTTTCCATCATTAGGTAGTTGTCGACGCGGAATCCGACAGCCGCGGCTATCACTTGGTCAGGGGGTAATCCCGAGAGAGCTGATATCTGAATGACATAGTCGATCGCTTCCTGTCCGATCCTAAGGACGGTTTCGGTTTGTTCTTCCAGATACTTGAGAAGGGTCTTTCTCTGGTCAGGTTTTGACCAGTAGTCGAAGTAAGCTGTCTCATCGACACTCTTTTGGTCAGATAATGGAATTCCAAGATATTTTGCTACGTTCTCGATGGTCTTGTTCTTCACCTCGTATAGGTCCTCGGCGAAATTGAGAAGGTCAACGTTCGCTCGTCCGATCAGTGAGTAGTGCCCATAGAGGCTCTGATGCGGCGGACCCTCATCTCTGCCGACTCTGAGCGGGGTCTTGGTCCTGTTAGCCCTCTTCACAAGATAGGGCCAGTGGATACTGTTTCCTTCGAAGCTCAGCACAAAGTCTGGATTGATCTTGATGACGTCTTCGCCGAACTTCTGAATCGTAGCTTGGTCCGAATCGGCGTGCGTTAGGAGAACTTCGTTTGCATTCTTGTTTGTTCTCCAACTAATGACCTGTATTGGGTCTCTTATCGGGCTAGGTGCACCTATCTTGCTAACCGATACGAGTGAGAATGAGAAGAGATCTAGGCTAGGCGGTTCTTCTTTCGGGATGTGGCGGGGATGGTCCGTTGCTGTTAGGGTTTCCTGGACGCTGAACTTCCCCGGGTCTACCGTCGAGGCGGTGGTATCCGCCTCGTACCATTGGCAAGGTTTGATTCCGTGATCGTACTGGTACTTGATCGCCAGTCGGAGTTTCTCTTCATAGATAGCTTCCGCACCGGTCTTTTTCAGCGTCTCTCGTGCAGCCCTCTCCAGCAACTCGGGATCCTTGCAGAATACCTTCAGGACGACTCGTTCGTCGGCTAGAAGTTTCTTCTTCTCAATCGTAGCATTTTCGATAGTGGGATGAGGTTTTTCTGCTTCCAGCTTTTTCCTCAGTTCTTCGGGGTCCTGCTCCTTTCTCGGTAGGAGGTAGAAGTAGGCTCGGTATTTGTCGTCGATGACTAGGACTCGTTTTCCTTCGTGGGTGATCCCCCAGAGCCAGATCGACGATCTTCCCTCGTATGTTTCATGGTTGAGGTCGAGTAGCCAGAAGGTTCGTCGCATAGTCCTGCTCAGCGTTTTCTGCCTAAGGGTTTAAATTCGCGGGCCGGCCGCGCAGGCTTCTCGGATAGTCAAGGTCATGGCGGAGAAGGCTAAGCAACCAGTAGACCACTGGGGAATCGCCCACATCTACTCAAGCTTCAACAACACCATGGTTCACATTACAGATCTGACTGGTGCTGAGACAATCTCGCGTAGCGCGGGGGGGCAACATGTGAAGGCTGATCGATTGCAAGGGACCCCATACGCAGCAATGCAAGCAGCCGCGGCTGCCTCAAAGGTTGCGAAAGACAAGGGGATCACTTCTCTGCACATCCGTGTTCGTGCACCTGGAGGTCATGGAGCTCGGACTCCTGGTCCTGGCGCGCAAGCGGCGATCCGAATGTTGGCTCGTCACGGGTTCCGGATTGGCAGGATCGAGGACGTTACGCCTGTCCCACATGACGGTACTCGTCGACCTGGTGGCCGACGCGGTCGGCGTGTCTAGCCTTTCCGGGAGTTGTCTTCCACGTCCTACGCTTCACAGATTCGGAAGACTGTCGATAAGCACCAGAAGTGGCGGGCTGAAGAATGCCTCAACCTGATCGCGTCTGAGAATCTGACCAGCCACACCGTCCGGCAATTGTTGTCTGGGGACATGGGTCATCGGTATCGAGCTGATGATCGTTTCTACAAGGGAACTCGATATATGGATGAACTAGAGGCGATGGGGGAAAAGCTAGCGTGTGAAGTCTTCGGCTCTGACTGGGCCACTCTTCGACCATTGTCAGGCCACGTGGCCGACATGATAATGGTCTCGACCCTAACCAAACCGGGCGGTTCAATTCTTACAATCAATCCCGCCGATGGAGGCTATCCAGGCTTGAGCGATCAGGCAGGCTACCCCACATTCGTCAATGTCCGAAACTTGTATTTTCCATTTGATTCCGAGCGGATGAATATTGACGTCAATAAGGCGCAGGGCCTGATCGAGGACGAGAAGCCGTCGCTTGTGGTGTTCGGCCAGTCGTTCTTTCTGTTTCCACACCCGGTCAAAGAACTGATGGGTGCTTGCAGCTCTGCAGGGTCCAGGGTCGCATTCGATGGCTCGCATGTACTAGGATTGATTGCGGGTGGCGAGTTTCAGAAGCCGCTGGAGGAAGGCGCTGAACTGTTGTTGGGGTCTACTCACAAGAGCTTGTTTGGTCCCCAAGGCGGCATTATCGTTGGGAAGAGTGGAGTTGAGTCTGAAGTGAAAGGGCGTCAGTTTCCGGGTCTGGTTGATAATGCGCACTGGAACAGGGTTGCGGCATTGGTGTGGGCGTTGGACGAAGCCCGTCGGGTCGGGGGAAAATACGCGACCCAGGTTATAGCGAATTCCAAGGCGTTAGCCAAGTCGTTGCACGAGGGCGGCGTTCCCGTGAAATGCTCTGATTATGGGTTTACCGGGTCGCACCAAGTGTTCCTTGACATGAAGGACACGAAGGAGATCGAGAATTTTGCGCAGCATTTGGAGGACGCGAATATCATCGTGGACCACGGGATCAGGATTGGAACATGCGAGGCGACGCGACGCGGCATGAAGGCGAAGGACATGGAGAAAGTGGCGGAGCTAATTGTCCGAGTCTACAAGGGTGAAGAACCGGCGAAGGCGCGAAGAGACGCTACCAGACTCCGAAGGCAGTTCAACCG
>Ga0099828_10001915_pt1 | contig 14190 bp, 13 predicted proteins | sample CZO8metaG_2_FD_79338 | JGI IMG/M metagenome (GOLD analysis project Ga0099828, IMG submission 79338) | Vadose zone soil microbial communities from the Eel River Critical Zone Observatory, Northern California, USA - CZOApr15con2H1.8 metaG | ecosystem: Environmental > Terrestrial > Soil > Vadose...
AGAGTAGACGGGTGAATCGTGTCACCGCGGAAGTCTCGCAGGAAATCCGCGTGTTTTTCAAGCACGTACACATCCACGCCTGCTCTGGCGAGAAGATACCCCAGCATCATTCCAGCGGGCCCTCCTCCAGCGATACAGCAGCGAGTGTGAACTGCTTCCTTCACTCGATAGAGTTTACCAAGGATTTCTGATTCAGAACTTCGAACCGGGCCGCGCGCCCACTGTTGAACCTAGAATGCTCCGCGTCGCGGTAGCACATCGGCCCATTCGCCTGCGGCGATTTCAAGCCTATTGGGGCTGACTACCAGGAAACCATTTGCCGCTGCCAGCGTCACGACGTCCCCGGAGCCTTGCCACGGCAGCACCGTAACACGCGCCTCAGTGCCCTCCCATTCGACCCTAGCCGGCACGAAGTGCGCAAGGGGCGGTTTTTCCCGGACCGTTGCGGTAAGCTTCGCGTGAAAAACCGGGAGAGGCCGGGGCGTGGCGCCGCTCTCCACGTCCATCGCGGGCAGGACGAATAGCTCAAATGTCACCATCGTCGAAACTGGATTTCCCGGCAAGCCAAAAATAGGTTTCCCCCGGCAAGTAGCGAATACCGCCGGGCGCCCAGGGCGCATGGCAACGCCCGTAAAGTGAAATTCCGCACCCAGGTCACTCAGGACCTGCTCCACCAAATCGTACTTCCCCATCGAAACGCCGCCGGACAAAACCAGGATGTCTTCCTCCAGCCCGCGCTCGATGCTCTTGCGGAGAATCCCGAGTTCATCCGGTGCGTTGCCCAGTTGGACGGGTTCTCCGCCTCCCAATTTGACCAGGGTTTCCAAGACTAGGCCGTTGGAATTGCGAATCTGACGCGGCCCCGGCTGTGCTTCGACGGCTACAACTTCATCACCGGTAGAAAGGATTGCGACGCGGGGGCGCGAAGATACCGCCAGGCGTGCTTGTCCGACCTGCGCGGCCAGCGCCAGTTCAACGTAGCCAAGACGAGTGGCGTGCGCCAGGAGCAGGCTGTTGGCTTTCGCCTCTTTTCCCTGCGGCACGATGTTCTGGCCGCGCTCGGCGACACGTTCCAGCGTAATGCGATTCCCCTCGCGCTTCGTGTGCTCGACCATCACCACAGCATCCGCGCCCGGAGGAACCGCGGCGCCGGTCATGATTTCCACGCATTGTCGTGCGCCTACGCCGCCATCGAAGCTGCCGCCCGCGCGGATTTCGCCGATGCACTCAAGCTGCGCGCCTGGCGCGGCCGCGTCGGCGGCGCGCACGGCAAAGCCGTCGCGGGTGGCGCGGTCGAAGGGAGGATAATCGCGATCAGCGAAGACGGGTTCCGCGAGGATGCGCCCAAAGGCGTGCGAAATTTCCACGGCTTCGCGGCCGGGTATGTGGCGGAGACCCCCTGTGACCTCAATCACCTTCTGGCGCGCATCGGTGTAGGAAAGCATAGTGTGCGAAGCTCAAATCCACGATGCCATCTTCGTGCCGGAACAGACGATGGTCGCGTCGCGCTCGGGGCCCGTCGAGATCATGCCCACTTCGACGCCCAGAAAATCCGAGATAAATTTCATGTAGTCGAGCGCCGCGCGAGGGAGCTTTGCGGCGTCCTGCACGCCGTAAGTGTGCGACTGCCACCCGGGCAGCGTGCGGTATTCGGGCGTGACTTCGGCCAAGTCTTCGGCGCTCGCAGGCATCTCACGCAACGGCTTGCCCTTCAACCGGTAGCCGGTGCACACCTGAATTTCCTTCTTCGTGTCGAAGACATCCAGCTTCGTGACCACGAGCGACGAAATCCCGTTGATGCGCACCGCGTATTGCAGCACCACCAAGTCCAGCCAGCCGCAGCGCCGCGGGCGGCCGGTGACCGCGCCGTATTCGTTTCCGCGGTCGCGCAATTCGTCCGCTTCAAGGTCGGGCATCTCTGTCGGAAACGGGCCGCTGCCCACGCGTGTCGTGTACGCCTTGGTGACGCCAATGACTCCGTTGATTCGCGTCGGAGCCACGCCGAGGCCGGTGCACGCGCCGCCCGCAGTGGCGTTGGATGACGTGACGTACGGGTACGTCCCGAAATCAATGTCGAGCATGGTGCCCTGCGCGCCCTCGAACAGCACCGGATGCCCCGCGTCCAGCGCGTCATTGATGAGCACGGACGCGTCCGCCACCAACGGCCGGATGCGCTCGCCGAGCGCCAGGTACTGCTCCGCCAACCCTCCGGTGTCCAGCGACGCGCCGTAAGTCGCGCGGCACACGGCGTCCTTCTCGCGAATCACGCGCTCGAGCTTCTCGCGGAAGCGCGCCGGATTCAATAGCTCGCCCACTCGAATCCCCTGCCGAGCCATCTTGTCTTCGTAGGCAGGCCCAATTCCGCGCGACGTGGTTCCAATTTTCGCTGCGCCGCGAGCCGCCTCGGCCGCTTTCTCCATCTGACGATGGTACGGGAAGATCAGGTGCGCGCGGCTGGACACATGGAGCCGGCCGGAGGTGTCGATTCCCGACTTGGTGAGGGTGTCCATCTCCGCCACCAGCGCCGCCGGGTCCACCACGACGCCGGATCCAATGACCGCGTGTTTGCCCGGACGCAGAATCCCGCATGGGATGAGTTGCAGCACGAACCGGTTGCCGTTGAAGATGACCGTGTGGCCGGCGTTGTGTCCGCCCGCGCACCGCGCAATGTAATCGAAGGACCCGGCCAGGTAGTCTACGACCTTGCCCTTGCCTTCATCGCCCCATTGCGCCCCTACTACGACAATCGACTTCATCAGCGGGGTTCTCCCCAAAAAATCTCTCTATCGGTGTCAGAACGAGACAGCCTCGCAACAACTTGTCAGGCCTTCCCCCCGGCGCGCTGGACAAGCCTGTTCGGCCGCACGCCTCCGCGCCGCTCCACAACTACGGATTCACAGGGAGGGATTACATCCACCGCGGAACAAATATGCTACATGCCGCCCGCAGGGAAGGCAAGGTGAACCAAAGCTCGGGTAGTCTCCTAATTTGGATTGTGATGTTGGTTCTCCTATGTAGCGCCAATGTATTTCGGAGGGGTATTCCCGGCCACATAGAAACCGGAGGGGTCCGGGCTGAACCCACGCTTAGGCAAATAAATAAAGCAAAACTTGCTTGTGTGCCGTTGCTTTCTGATCGTATCCAAATACTCCACATAGCCGTAGATATAGACGAAAATACGTCCCTGACTGGCAGCAAGGAACACCTCTGGGGTGATAGGGACATTGATCGGCTGTATCGGGAGGTTTGGAGGCAAAACGATGTCTTTTCCTTCGATGATTGTGGTTTGATCAAGAGGATATTCGGCTTCTTGAGGGAGAGGCCCCGGCAGGCCAGTATCGGTCGTTTGCATTTCATGCTTCCGCGCAACAATCTTATTTATTCGAGCGGGCGTTTTACCAGAGTTTTCAATGCTGGGCTTGATCCACAAGAAGGCAACCGTAGTGGGGTCCACAGGCAAATCCGGCAACTTCCCTATATTTACCAGCACCCAGGCCCGCTCGCTGTTTTGCATGGAGGTTGTCTGGCGAATGACAGCCCAGACAGTAAGGGCCAGAACAACAGCCTGAATGCCTCCAACGATAATCAACCAAAATGTATAAGTCTTGATCTTCTCGCTTATGTTTGCATCTTGGTTCTTCTGGGTTTCTGCGTCCTTGAGTTCTTGGGCATGTTGCTGTTGGATTTGAGTAATCTGCGCGAGTATCCCCTGTATCGCTACGGTTTCGGCGGATTGCTGATCTTGTTTGGCTTTCTGGGTTTCCTTAGCACTGGCTGCGCGGTTAGTCTCAATGACCCCTTGTTCTGGTTGCCCAAAGGTTTGAGGGTTAGGTATAACCCATATTCCGATGGCAAGTGCAGACAGAAACAAGCCTCTCATAGCGGACTCAGTGTATCAGAACAATACACATTCAAATTAGAACACTACCAAAGCTCGGGTAGTAGGTCATCTCTAACGAGGACAGGGAAGCGTACGATGCGCAAGTCGGAGGGCCAAAACGGAAATTCCATGTGATATGCTCTCGTCATCGCTCTTTGCTCTTTGTTGAAAAGGTTTCGAATTCGCGGGGGGCCACGGCCCTAAGACGGAGGAAACCATGATCCACTTGCCTAGCCGCCGAACCGTTCTCAAGTATGGGGCAGCCGCTGCCGCATCCGCGGCGCTCCAGAGTGTCTCGCAGGGTCAAGGCAAACCGGGTTCCCCGCAAAGGACCGTCGTGATCATGTTTGACGGTTTCGGGGTCGAGTACCTTGCCGAGAGCAAGATGCCCGTTCTCGGGCAATGGAAACGCGACGGGCTTTTCAAGCAAGTGACGGGCCTGATGCCTTCGGTGACCAACATCAACAATGCGTCGATTTGCTGCGGGGTTTGGCCTGAGGAGCACGGCATCGTTGGAAACTCCTACTTCGATGAGAAGCGCGGCGTAGAGGATTACATGGAGGCGCCCGAGCTTTTGCTCGCTCCCACCCTGTTTGAGCGCGCTGGCCGCCAAGTCGTGAAGTCGGCGCTGCTTTCGAGCAAGGCGAAGACGATCACCTTCCTCTTGCGCGGGGCGGAAATCGTGCTCACGGCGGAGAACCCCACGCCGGAATGGGTACAGAAGCTCGGCCCGGCGCCGTCGATCTACAGCAGTGAGATCAATTACTGGCTGCTGCGCGCCGCCATTGACATCCTGAAGAATCGCCCGGATATCGGCTGCCTTTACGTCCACACGACGGACTACCCGATGCACATGTGGCCTCCGGAGGCGCGGGAATCGAAAGAGCACCTCGCGCGCCTGGACGACCTCTTTGGGCAAGCTATGACCGCGGCTCCGGATGCTGCGTTTCTGGTCACCGCAGACCATGGCATGAACGCCAAAACCCGCTGCTATGATCTCGAAAAAGTATGCGCCCACCGGGGAGTGCCGCTTCGAAAGGCCTTTTCCGCAGGGCGCGACCGCTACGTGAAGCACAATCGAGGCTGCTCTGGAGCGGCCTACGTTTACCTCAAGCGTCCCCAGGACGCCGGCCGGGTTCGCGAGATTCTTGCCGGGGTGAAAGGATGCGAGAGGGTTCTTCCACGAGAAGTGGCCGCGAAGGAATACAAGCTGATGGCGTCACGGATTGGAGATCTGGTCGTGTGGGGTGACAAGGACACCGTGTTCGGAGAAATGGATATGGAACAGTCGAATTTCTCGGGTGATCTGCGTTCCCATGGATGCCTGCACGAGCTGAACATTCCTCTTTTCGTCTACAACGCGAAAAATTCACCGTCCAGCGATTACTTCCACCACAATCTCGACCTGGCGCGGTGGCTGTACCGCGCCTGAACAAAGAGTTATGAACACAGTCGAGAATCCGCGCCGCAGTGGCCTGGATTTCCCGCCGCGCAATCGGGACGGGCTCGCGGTCCGCCCCGGCCGGGCCATGGTTCGTCAGTTTGGGATGTGGAACCGCCAATTGACCCGATCTCCGGCCGCTGTCCGCGTGGAAGAAAAAAGCTTAACACGGAGTTCTCAGAGTTACACAATACCGCAACCAAACGTGGGCTTCAGGGGCTAAAGCCCAATTGAAGTGGCTTCGCTTCGGCCGGGCTGAAGCCCGGCCCTCCGAGGGGAGCCGAACTGTGGTACGTGCTCCGAGATACAACGGTTTGCTTAGCTGAGGTGACGCTGGAGGGCCTTCTCGATGTGGTCGCGCGGGACCGCGCCCACCACTTGCTCGGCGACTTGCCCGCCTTTGAAGATCAGCAGAGTCGGAATCCCGCGGATATTGTACCGGCCCGCGGAGGCGGTATTTTCGTCCACATTGAGTTTCACTACCTTGAGCTTGCCGGTATAGGTCTGCGCGATTTCCGCCACGGTGGGGGCCAGCATGTGGCACGGGCGGCACCACTCCGCCCAGAAATCCACCATCACCGGCTGCGTGTTGCTGGCGTCTATGACCTCAGCCTGAAACGTGCTGTCCGTGACGCTGTTCACGTTGTCTGCCATGAGGACCCTTTCGTGTGGGGGGTAACTGGCTGCCTGCTGCCCTTTGCCCCGGCTTATTTAGATGTGCCAACCGCTTTCCGGTTTCTGGATTTCCACGCCGTCTCGTAAAGCCTCGCGTATTCTACCGCTGAAGCCTGCCAAGAGAAATCCTTGGCCATGCCGTTGGCCTGGATGCGCCGCCAGGCTGCGGGCTCATTCAGGTACACACCCAGCGCCGTGCGGACAACGCCCAGCAAGGCGCTTCCTTTGTAGGGCTGAAACTTGAAGCCGGTGCCGCGGCCCGTTTCGGGGTCGAACTGCTCAATAGTATCGTCGAGGCCGCCCGTGGCGCGCACAACGGGCACGGTTCCATACTTCAAGCTGTAGATCTGGTTCAAGCCGCAAGGCTCATAGCGCGAGGGCATCAGGAAAATATCAGCGCCGGCTTCTATCTTGTGGGCGACAGCATTGTCGTACGCCACCTTGACGCCCACCCTGCCGGCGTATTGCGCCGACAAGTCGCGGAACATTTTTTCGTATTTCGGCTCGCCTGCCCCTAGGGCCACAAGGGCCACTTCCTCCTTGACCAGGCCCACCGCCACTTCCTCGATCAAGTCAAACCCTTTCTGCGCAGCAAATCGCGAGACAATCCCAATCAGCGGCTTGTTCATCAGCGTCAGAGGAAGGCCGAAGACCTCCAAGAGATTTTTCTTGCAAGCCAGTTTACCGGACAAGTCATTCGCTGAATATCTCGCCGCGATAAACTTGTCATTCTCGGGACTCCACGCCGAGTAGTCCACGCCGTTCAGGATTCCGATCAGCCGGTCCGCGCGGGTGCGCACGACACCGTCCAAGCCGTGACCGTACTCCGGGGTTTGAATTTCCTGCGCGTACTTTCGGCTCACCGTAGTCAGGTAATCGGAGAAGAGGAGTCCGCCTTTCAAAAAGTTCACCTTGCCAAAGAACTCCAGGCCGTCAATGCGAAACAACTCCTCCGGCAGGCCAATTTTCTGCAACACATCGCGAGGGAACAGGCCGTGATATCCCATGTTGTGAATCGTGAAAACCGTTGGCGCCCCCTGCACCACACTGTCTTTTGCGTACTGGGTGCGCAGCAGCACCGGCACCAGGGCCGATTGCCAGTCGTGGCAGTGGACGACGTCCGGCAGCCAGATGTGTTTCATGAATTCGATGGCTGCGCGGGCGAATTCTGCGAACCGCTCGGCGTTGTCCGGAAAATCCTTTCCATCTGTCCCGTAGAGCTGCGCGCGGTCAAAGTATTCTGGATCATCGACGAAGTAATAGCGCACCCGGTTTAGCGCGCCGCCGTCCATTATGGCTGGGAAGCGCAGGGTGCGGTCGAGAGGGATTGTCAGGCTCGGCGCGGCCACCGCCACAGCCTTGGTATTTCGGTGGCGCGGCAGTACAACGGCCACTTCGTGTCCCAGCGCCACCAGCGCCTTGGGCAGCGCTTCCACGACGTCCGCCAAACCGCCCGTCTTCGAAAACGGGAGCCCTTCCGATGCTACAAAAAGTATTTTCAAGCCGCTTCGTCCTGGTCCCACCGTACTGAAAGGTTCCGCCGTCGTCAAGAGAACCCCTCGCGGTTTGTGCGCGGGCGCGCCGCTGCTGGTACACTTTCGAGCCGTGTCACCCCAAAAACTGGGACAGCATTTTCTGACCGACGCCGCCTGGCGGGAGCGGATCGCGCGCGCGATTCGCGTGGACGGCGGCGTTTGGCTCGAGATCGGCGCGGGCCACGGAGAGATGACTGCGCTCCTGGCGACGCGCGCGCGCAAGGTCATCGCCGTGGAACTGGACCGGAGGCTGGCGGCTCGATTGCGCGATGTGGTCTCCGGCTTTGGCAACGTAGAGATCGTCGAGGGCGACATCCTGACGCTCGACTTGGGCAAGCTCGCGCAGGGCGAGAATTTTTCCGCCTATGGAAATTTGCCGTATTACATCACTTCGCCCATCCTGCGCCGCCTGTTCGACTACGCCGACCGCGTCGCCGCGATTCACACCGTCGTTCAGTTGGAAGTGGCGAGGCGGATTGTCGCGCAGCCCGGTTGCCGCGACTACGGATACCTTTCCGTCCTTGCTCAGTGGTACAGCAGACCAGAACTCGCCCTAAGAATTCTGCCGGGAGCCTTTCGCCCTCGACCCAAAGTGGCCTCCGCCCTGGTGAGCTTGCGCCTGCCAGGCGCGTGTGCTTCAGTTCACGTGGCCGATGAACACGAGTTTCTCCACTTCATCAAAGAGTGTTTTGCGCAAAAGAGGAAGATGCTGCGGAATAACCTGCGCGCTCGGCTCGGGGCGCGCACCGAACAAATTATTTGCGAAGCAGAATTGAAGCCCGAGGTCCGCGCCGAGCAACTCTCCATTTCTCAATTCGCGGAAGTGTTTCGTCTGCTGCGCGTGAAGGAATCCGTTTAGCCTTGGAGTCGCAGCCGCGGTCATGCCCTACCGGGGCCGTAGTTCGGTTGACCCCTCTTGGAGCACATGAACCAGCCGGTCGGGATAGTCGCTCATGATACCGTCCACACCCGCGGCAATCAGGCGGCGCATTTGGACCTGCTCGTTGATGGTCCAAGTAACGACTTGCAAGCCCAGGTCGTGCGCTTTTTTCACCAGGTCCGGCGTGACCAGGTCGCCGCGCGGCGCCAACTGCCGCGCCCCGATTCGCACGGCCCGGTCCACGATATCCCCCCCGGGTTGGTCGCACAGGAAGCCGGTCATTACCGTGCTGGCCAATCGGTTGACCGCTTCGAGCATGGTGGGATCGAATGAGAGGACGACCACACGCTCGACTTCTCCCGAATCGCGCAGGGCGGCGGCGACGGCGCTTTCAATGCCCCAGGCTCCTTGCGTCTTGATTTCCAGGTAAAGGCCGATATCTTGAGTTGCCGCGAGGTCCAAGATTTCCTCGATCGACGGGACGCGCTCCCCCGCAAATGACCGCGCCGGGCCGCCCCGGAACCAACCTCCGGCATCTAACCGGCGCACCTCCTCAAATGTGTGCGAAAAGACCGGGCCATGCCCATTGGTTGTGCGGTCGAGGGTGGCGTCGTGTAGCGCCACGAGGCGCGCGTCCCGCGTCATCTGCAGGTCGGTCTCAATAAACCCTGCGCCCAGCTCGACGGCGCGCCGGAACGCGGCCATCGTATTTTCCGGGGCGTGCCCGGAGGCCCCCCGGTGCCCGACGACCCATACGTCCCGGTCCTTCCTCGTCCTTGACGTCCGAACCTCCTGAATACGCTGTTTACCCTGCAATCCTAGCAGAATTAGGCACCCCGGGTTATCGGAGAGCTGACTCCGCACGAACAGGCTACTTCCCGCGGGCAACCTGCATCTAATTCCGGTGTGAGATTAGAGGACCGGATTCGGTCACGGAAAGGAGACTTCCATGAAAAATCGTTTGCATGCTCTACAAGTGATTGCTGCTACGGCTCTTTTGATTCTGGCGGGGTTGGCATTTGGGGCGCCGGATGCGCTGGCTGGGTCCGCCAGGGCGCGTGGGGTCTCCACGAGCCAATCGTGGCTGGGTGAACAGGTGCGGCATCAGCTCGTGATGCTGCCCTGGTACGGAGTGTTCGACAACCTGCAATACCGGGTCTCGGGCGACAACGAAGTGATTCTGGAGGGGCAGGTGGTCAACCCCGTGACCAAGGATGACGCCCAAAAGGCTGTGCGCCGTATTGAAGGCGTGACCCGCGTTGTCAACAACATCGAAGTTCTGCCGCTCTCCACGTTCGACAACCAGATTCGCCGGGCCGAGTATCGGACGATCTACTCGCAGCCGCAATTGAGCCGCTACTCCCTTGGCACTGTGCCGCAGATTCACATCATCGTGAAGAACGGCCACGTGACCTTGGAAGGTGTGGTGGACAATGAGACAGACCGGAACGTAGCCGCGCTGATGGCGAGTGAAGTCCCCGGCGTGTTCTCGGTAACCAACCACTTGCAAGTCGGCTAATTCGGGCGAAGCCTGGAGCTTCCCCCTTGCGCCGTGGGCCCGGCTGCCTCCGGGCCCCGGCGCTCTTTTGTGCTCCTCCACCGCTTGACGATTCCCAGCGCACGGCTTAGATTTCTCCCGCGTTTCTCTCTGTGTGCTCCGTGTCCTCTGTGGTGAAAGCCTTTTCTGGGCGGTGGTTCACCACAGAGGACACGGAGCACACAGAGAATGCGCCGGAAGCGCGAGGGGGTCGGATGGAAACTGTGTTTGTGACCGGTGGGACCGGGTTCATGGGACGCAACTTAATCGTGGAGCTGGGGCGCCGCGGTTACGTTGTGAGGGCCTTGGCGCGCCATGGCTCCGAACATAAGCTGCCGCACGGATGCAAAATGATCCATGGCAATCCGCTGGACAAGATTTCCTTCGCATCACAAATTGCGCCTGCGGAAACGTTCGTACAACTCATCGGCGTGACACACCCGAGTCCCGCGAAGAAGGACCAATTTCGGGCGGTGGACCTGGCTTCGGCGCGCGCGTCCATCGAGGCCGCCCGCGAAGCGGGGATCAAGCACTTCGTCTATGTCAGCGTGGCGCAACCCGCGTCCATGATGAAGGAGTACATCGCCGTGCGCGCCGAAGGCGAGAGGATGCTACGCGAAAGCGGAATGAACGCGACCATCCTGCGTCCCTGGTACGTGCTCGGCCCAGGCCGCCGCTGGCCGTTGCTTCTGAAGCCGGTGTACTGGCTGATGGCGCGGTTTCCCTCGACCCGCGACTCGGCGCGCCGGCTGGGGCTCGTCACTCTGGAGCAGATGATCGGCGCGCTGGTCCGCGCCGTAGAAAATCCCGCGCAGGGCATGCGCATCGTCGAAGTCCCGGAGATTCGGGGAGAGGCAACTCACTAGAAGGGTGCGACCGACTACTTTCGGGAGCGATCCTTCAGCAAGCCCTTCAGCTCGGCCATGAATTCCTTCACGTCCTTGAAATCCAGGTACACCGAGGCGAAGCGGACGTAGGCCACTTTGTCGAGTTTTTTGAGGCGGGACATCAGGAGTTCGCCCATTTCGCTGGTGCGGCGCTCGCGTTCGGGCGCTTCGTGCACGAAGCGCTCGAGTTCGTCCACGAGGGCTTCAAGCTTCGCAGTGGCGACAGGCCTCTTCTCGCACGACTTCAGCAACCCCTGGAAGATCTTCTGGCGGTCGAAGCGCTCCCGCCGGCCGTCTTTCTTGATGACCATGTAGGGGATTTCGTCGATGCGCTCGTAGGTGGTGTAGCGGCGGCTGCACTTCAAGCATTCACGCCGGCGGCGAATCAAATCCCCGGCGCGACCCTCGCGCGAGTCAATGACCTTGTCATCGGCGAACGAGCAGAACGGGCATTTCACCGCGCAGACTCTCCTCGCTCTTTTCCCTTGAGCGCCAGGTTGCCGTTGCTCCCAACGGCGCCGTTCAGGGTGATGTGCGCGCCGATCTCCTCCGCCTGCGCCTCGGCGCGCGCCAGCTTGCGCAGCTCGCCCATGGACATCCCCTCGTGAATCAGGAGCGGAACTCCCGCCACTGCCGAGCCCGCAAACGTGATGAGCCAGAGAACCACGGCCATCGCCACCGCCGGCTCCACGTCCACGCCAAAGATGTTCGTCAGCCCGATGAAACTCGCGTACTGGGCTCCGCCGCCGAGACCCGGAAGATTCAGCACCGAACCCACCAGCGTCACGGCGAGCAGCAGCATCGCACCCGGGATATTCAAATTGGACTGCATGAAATTCGCGGCGAAGGCATGGGCTACGCCCCAATAAATCGCTGCGGCCAGTCCCCAGTGCGCCGCCGAGTAGCCCACCGCCAGCAGCAGGTCCGGCCAGGTCCGGATGGCCTGGAGCCCTTCGCTGATTCCGGTGAGCGCCGAGGCCAGCCGCCTGCACATCCCGTAGGAGGAACGCCAGCGGTCAAGATACCGGTCCATGGCGCCCGCTCCGTGGACGCGGTAATAAAACAAGAACGCGACCAAGGCGACCAATCCTCCCAGCAGGAGCCACGCGCCATGACGCGCCCCCTCCACCCAGTCCGTATCCGCGCCGGCGTCTGAGAGCGCCTTGGGGAAGACCAACAGGCTCAGGCACGCGAGGGCTGCCGCCGAGGCGAAGTCAATCGCACGTTCCAGAAAGAAAATCCCAAACATGCTGGCGGCAGGCTGGCGGTTTTTGCGGGCCAGCAGCAGCGGCCGCACCGGCTCCCCGGCACGGCCCAGGATGAAAATCGAAGCAAAGCCCATCAAGGTGGCGCTGTAGGTGCTCCAAAAGCTGGTCTGGCCCAGGTACCGGCAAAAGCGTTGCCAGCGCAGCGCCCGAATCGCGTAGCAACCGTAAATCCCAATAAATGAAATCAGCAGGAGCCAGACATCTGCGCCGCTCACACTATGAGCAAATTTCCGCCAGGTAAAATCGGCCAAGTGAACTTTGTGGCGGGATTGATATGCGAGCGCAACCAGCGCCGCGAGAATCAACAGGGCGATGAGGAAACTGCGGAGAGTCCTTCGCATGCGCAGGGGAGCGTAACCGCTGCGGCAAGTGAGTGTCAAGAATGGACGCCCTGCAGCGTTCCCGATGGTATGCGCCCCCCTCCTTGCTGCAGGGTGACGCCGGGCTCGGGGGCGGAAGCTCCTCCCTCACAGGGTCTCAGGCAGGGCGAGCTGATCCCCAGGCGTCCCTTCGCATCATTTCGTATTTAGCTTTAGCGCTCGACGAGGCGGTCGAGCGTGGCGAAAAATGAGGGGAAGGACACGGCGGCGCATTCCGCGCCGCGAATGACAGTCTCGCCCTCGGCACCGAGTGCGGCCACGGCGAACGCCATAGCCATGCGGTGGTCGCAGCGCGGGTCAATCTCGGCGCCGTGCAAGCGCCCGGCCGAGCGGCCGGCCACGCGCAGTCCATCCGGCCGCTCCTCGACCTGCGCGCCCATGCGGCGCAAATTGTCGGCCAATGCGGCGATGCGGTCGCTTTCTTTGACGCGCAGCTCTTCGGCGTTGCGAATCTCGATGCCCTGTTCGGTGAAGGGACCCAGCACTGCGAGCGCGGGCAGCTCGTCAATCAACTGCGGGATAGCATTGCCTTCAATCACGCCGCCCTTGAGAGGCTCGTAACGGACGGCAATGTCTCCGACAAGCTCTCCGTTCGCGCTTCGCACGGAAATCAAATTGATCGGCGCGCCCATGGAGGCCAAGACGTCGAGCACCGCGGAGCGCGTAGGGTTGAGTCCGACGTTGTGGATGACGAGCTGCGAATCGGGCAGCACCAGCGCTGCTAGCAGAAAGAATACTGCCGAGGAGAGGTCACCCGGCACCGCCAGGGTCTTCGCCACGAGGCGCGGCCTCCCGTGGATGCGGATGGCGCGGCCTTCGTGCTCCACGCGCGCCCCAAACTCAGCAAGAGCCAGCTCGGTATGATCGCGCGTGCGGACCGGCTCGATGACCGAGGTGACGCCCTCGGCGAACAGCCCGGCCAGTAATACCGCCGACTTCACCTGCGCGCTTGGAACCGGCAGCGTGTATTCAATCGGGGCAAGGTGCGCGCCCTCGATCTCAAGCGGCGCGCAGCCGCCCTCGCGGGCAAGGATCCGCGCGCCCATCTGCGACAGCGGCTCGATCACGCGGCGCATCGGGCGCTTGCATAGCGAGCTATCGCCATCAATCGTCGAACGAAACTCCTGGCCAGCAAGAATCCCAGCGAGCAAGCGCATCGTCGTGCCGGAGTTGCCAGCGTCGAGCGCGCGGCGCGATTTGCGCAGCCCGCCCAGGGCAGCTCCTGTGATCCGCACGCGGTCCCCTTTTGCACCCACCTTCACGCCGAGCCGCTCCAGGCAATCAAGAGTGCTGCGGCAATCCGCCGCCGCGGAAAAATGGCTGATTTCGCTCGCGCCCTCGGCCAAGGCCGCGAGCATCGCGTAGCGGTGGGAGATGGATTTGTCCCCAGGAACTTCGAGCGAGCCGGAAATCCTGCGAGCAGGGCGGACAATTTGTTTCGCCACGCCAAGATTCTAGCCCAGATTTCTTCCCAATCCGAAGAGGGTCTTTGATGAGCCAGGCTGATTTGGCCTTGAGGCTCCCGCGCTTTCAGCGCCCCGAACCTCTTGACCACTGTTATGAGACCATCGCTCAATCCTGACATCGGTCTTCGGCTGTGCGGCGTTCCTTAGGCAGATTTCTTGGCTTGTATCCAAGCTTCGTGTCTGCCATTCGTTCCACGACAGATTTGTGAACGAGAGGGTTGGGTGGGACCTTCCGCGGACG
>Ga0099828_10001916_pt1 | contig 14184 bp, 11 predicted proteins | sample CZO8metaG_2_FD_79338 | JGI IMG/M metagenome (GOLD analysis project Ga0099828, IMG submission 79338) | Vadose zone soil microbial communities from the Eel River Critical Zone Observatory, Northern California, USA - CZOApr15con2H1.8 metaG | ecosystem: Environmental > Terrestrial > Soil > Vadose...
GTGCTACAAGCGGCTCCCGGCAGCACTCACGGCTACGACGTCGTCAACCCCAACCAGCTGAGCGCCGACCTGGGCGGCGAGGAGGGCTTCGCGCGGCTCTGTGACGCAGCGCGTCAGCATGGCCTGGGCCTCCTGCTCGACATCGTGCCCAACCACCTGGCCGCGCACCCGGCCAATCCCTGGTGGTGGGACCTTTTGAAGCACGGCCGCAAGAGCGCGTACTCGCCCATCTTCGACGTGGCCTGGAACCCGCCCGAGCCCAGGCTGCGGGGGAAGATCCTGCTGCCCGTGCTCGGCGATCACTACGGCCGGGTGCTGGAGGCCGGGGAGCTCCGGCTGGAGCGGCGGGGCGAGGAGGCGGTGGTCCGCTACCACGACCAGCTGTTCCCGCTGGCGCCCGAGAGCGTGCCCGCCGCCACCCCCCTGGCGGCGGTGCAGGCCGACGCAGACCGCCTCGACCGGCTGCTGCGCCGGCAGCACTACCGGCTCGCCTACTGGCGGGCCGCGGCCCGCGAGCTCGACTACCGGCGCTTCTTCGACATCACGGGCCTGGTCGGGGTCCGGGTGGAGGACCGCCGGGTCTTCGAAGCCACCCAGGCCAGGGTGGTGCGCTGGCTGCAGGACGGGCTTGCCGACGGGGTCCGGGTCGACCACCTGGACGGGCTTCGGGATCCCCAGGGCTACCTGGAGCAGCTGCGCTACGAGGCCCCGGGCGCCTGGCTGGTGGCGGAGAAGGTGCTGCTGCCCGGGGAGGCGCCGCCGCCCTGGCTGGAGGCCACCACCGGCTATGAGTTCCTGAACCTGGTGCTCGGGCTTTTCGTAGATCCTGAGGGCGAGGCTCCGCTGACGCGGCTCTGGCAGGAGTTCGGGGGCGAGGAGCCGTACGGCGAGGTGCTGCACAGCTCGCAGCTCGAGGTCCTGCGCGGCTGGCTGGGCTCGGAGCTGGCGCGGGTGGTGCACCTCCTGCTGAGGATCTGCGAGCTGCGACGCCGCTACCGGGACTTCACCCGGCACGAGCTGCACGAGGCGGTGGCCGAGCTGGTGGCGGCCTTCCCCGTCTATCGCGCCTACGCCCGGCCCGGGCGGCCGCCCCGGCCCGAGGACCGGGCCGCCGTCGAGCAGGCCGTCGCCGCGGCGGCCCGCCGGCGGCCTGACCTCGACCCCGAGCTGCTGCGCTTCCTGCGCGATCTCCTCCTGGGCCGCTTCCGCGGCAGACTGGAGGCCGAGTTCCTGGCCCGATTCCAGCAGCTGACCGGCGCCACGCTGGCCAAGGGCGGCGAGGACACGGCCTTCTACCGCTACCACCGGCTGACGGCGCTCAACGAGGTCGGCGGCGATCCCCGCCGCTTCGGCGTCTCGGTCGCCGATTTCCACGCCGCCAACCGCGAGCGGCTCTGCCGCCCGCTCGGCCTGAACGCCACCTCCACGCACGACACCAAGCGCGGGGAGGACGTGCGCGCGCGCCTGGCCCTGCTCTCAGAGCTGCCCGAGCTCTGGGCCGAGAGCGTGCGCGGCTGGTCGCGCCGCCTCCCCGACTTCCCCGACCTGCCCCTGGAGTATCTCTTCCACCAGACCCTCTTCGGAGCCTGGCCGCTCTCCCGGGAGCGCGCGCTCGCCTACCTGGAGAAGGCGGCCCGCGAGGCGAAGACCGCCACCTCCTGGACCGACCCCGACCCTGGCTTCGAGGCCCGGCTCCGCCAGGCGGTCCAGGGCGCCTACGGCGACCGCGAGCTGATGGACTCGGTGGCCGCCCTTGCCCGGCGGCTGGCGGGGGCGGCCGAGGTCAACGGCCTGGCCATGAAGCTGCTGGCCCTGACCTCGCCGGGCGTGCCCGACCTCTACCAGGGCAGCGAGGTCTGGGACCTCAACCTGGTCGACCCTGACAACCGCCGGCCGGTCGACTTCGAGCGCCTCAGCCGGGAGGCCGGCGGCCATCCGAAGCGCCGGCTGGTGGCGGAGGCGCTGCGCCTGCGCCCGCGCTTCGCGGGCTCCGACTACCGGCCGCTGGAGGCGCCACCGCATCTGGTCGCCTTCGCCCGTGGGTCGGAGGCGGTCGTGGTCGTGCCCCGGCTCTGGCAGCGGCTGGGCGGCTACCGGCGAGGCCAGGTCGAGCTGCCGCCCGGGCGCTGGGTGGACGTCTTCGGGGGTGGCGGATTCACGGGGCAGGCCGCGGCCGCCGATCTCCTGGCCGGGTTCCCGGTCGCTCTGCTGACGCCAGATGAGGCGTAAGGCTGCCGCCGGAATGCCGACCGGAGCTGGCGGCCCCATGCGTCCCGTCTGCCGTGTCACCTCCTGCGCTCCTCGCTCGCGTATGTCGAATAGGCACGCTCCGGTGCTCGTTGGTTCCTTGCATCCGAGGCGCCTGTGACCGCGATCTCTCGGCCGGCCTCCGGCCGCATCCTCAGGGTCTGGGCGCCACGGGCGCGGTCAGTGGAGCTGGTGGTGGGAGGCCGCCGGCGGCCGATGGCCCCAGCCGAGGCGGGCTGGTACCAGTCGGAGGACGAGCTGGAGCCGGGCCTGGACTATACGTACTCACTGGACGGCGGTGACGCCCTGCCGGAGCCGCGGGCGGCCTACCTGCCGCACGGGGTGCACGGCCCGGCGCGGCTGCTCGACCAGGGCGCCTTCCGCTGGACGGACGCCGGCTGGCGGGGCGCGGCGCTGGCGGACGCCGTCCTCTACGAGCTCCACGTGGGCACCTTCACGCCCGAGGGCACCTTCGAGGCGGCGATCGGCAAGCTCGACCACCTGGTCCGGCTGGGGGTGACCTGCGTCCAGCTGATGCCGGTGGCCCACTTCGCCGGCGCCCGCAACTGGGGCTACGACGGCGTCGCGCTCTACGCTCCCCACTCGGCCTACGGCGGTCCCGACGGATTCAAGCGCCTGGTCAACGCCTGCCACGAGCGCGGGCTCTCGGTCTTCCTGGATGTGGTCTACAACCACCTGGGCCCCACCGGCAATCACACCGAGCGCTTCGGCCCCTACTTCAGCGACCGCTACCGGACGCCATGGGGGAAGGCGATCAACTTCGACGGGCCGGGCAGCGAGGAGGTCCGCAACTTCGTCTGCGAGAACGCGCTCATGTGGTTTCGCGACTACCACCTGGACGGGCTACGCCTGGACGCCGTGCACGCGATCTACGACCAGTCGGCGGTCCACATCCTGGAGGAGCTGGGGCGGCGGGTGGCCGGGCTGGCGGAGGAGCTGGGGCGGCCGCTTCACGTGGTCGCCGAGAGCGACCTCAACGACCCCCGGCCCGTGCGGCCCCTGGAGCTGGGTGGCTACGGGCTGGCGGCCCTGTGGAACGACGACCTCCACCATGCGCTGCACGCCTTGCTGGCCCGCGAGTCGCGCGGCTACTACGCCGACTTCGGATCGCTGGCCGACGTCGCCAAGGCCCTGCGCGACGTCTTCGTTTACGACGGCCGGCGCTCGCGCTGGCGCTGGCGGCGGCACGGGCGGCCGGTAGGGGACCTGGGCGGCGAGCGCTTCCTGGCCTACCTGCAGAACCACGACCAGGTCGGCAACCGTGCTCCTGGCGACCGCGCCCCGGCGCTGATGAGCGCCGGGCGCCTGCGCGTGGGCGCGGCGCTCGTGCTCTGCTCCACGGGCGTGCCCCTCCTCTTCATGGGCGAGGAATGGGGAGCGTCCACGCCCTTCCTGTTCTTCACCGACCATGAGGACGAATCGGTGGCCCAGGGGACGCGGCGGGGGCGGGTGGAGGACGCGGCACGGTTCGGCTGGAGCCCGGCCGAGGTGGCCGATCCCCAGGCCCCCGAGACCTTCCTGCGCTCGAAGCTGGACTGGTCGGAGCCGGGGCGCGAACCCTACTGCTTCCTGCTCGAGTGGTACCGGGCACTGATCGCGCTGCGCCGGAGGCTGCCTGAGCTGCGGGACGGCCGCCGGGACCTGGTCGGGGTGGACTTCGACGAGCGCGCCGGCTGGCTGGTCCTCAGGCGCTCGCCGGTGACCGTCGCCTGCAACCTGGGCCCGGCCGAGGTGGCCCTGCCCGCCGCCGGCCGGGTGGAGCTGGCCTCGGTGCCAGAGGTCTGGCTGGAGGCGGGTGAGCTGCGGCTGCCGCCGGACGCCTGCGCCGTGGTCCGCGACGACTCTCGGCAATAAGTGGCGTTACGCTCAGCGGCAGCGTGACCACCGCCGACCGGGCTTCCGGACCCGCCGCCGCTGCCGGCGGCCCGCTGGGCGCCGAGGACCTCCGGCGGATGGACGCCTACTGGCGCGCGGCCAACTACCTCTCGGTGGGGCAGATCTACCTGCTCGACAACCCGCTGCTCTCCGAGCCCCTGGCGCTGCAGCACGTCAAGCCCCGCCTCCTCGGCCACTGGGGCACGACCCCGGGCCTCAACTTCATCTACGTCCACCTGAACCGCCTGATCAAAGCCCGCGACCTGGACGCGATCTACGTCTGCGGCCCGGGGCACGGCGGTCCCGGCATGGTCGCCAACGCCTACCTGGAGGGGACCTACTCCGAGGTCTACCCGCACATCGGCCGCGACCGCGAGGGCCTGCGCCGGTTGTTCCGCCAGTTCTCCTTTCCGGGCGGCATCCCGAGCCACGTGGCGCCGGAAACGCCCGGCTCGATCCACGAGGGCGGGGAGCTCGGCTATGCGCTCGCGCACGCCTACGGCGCCGCCTACGACAACCCGAGCCTCTGGGTGTTCTGCATCGTCGGCGATGGCGAGGCGGAGACCGGCGCCCTGGCCGCCAGCTGGCACTCGAACAAGTTCCTCAACCCGGCGCAGGACGGGGTCGTGGTGCCGATCCTGCATCTGAACGGCTACAAGATCGCCAACCCGACCCTGCTGGCGCGGCTGCCGGAGGCAGACCTGCGCCGCCTGCTGGAGGGCTACGGGCACAGCCCCCACTTCGTCGAGGGCGACCAGCCGGAGGAGATGCACCGGCTGATGGCGGCCACCCTCGACCAGGTGGCCGACGAGGTGGCCGAGATCCAGGCCCAGGCCCGGCGCCGGCCGGCGGCCGGCGGCGGCTGGGCGCGCTGGCCGGCGATCGTGCTGCGCTCGCCCAAGGGCTGGACCGGCCCCAAGGTCGTCGACGGGGTGCCGGTCGAGGGCACCTTCCGGTCGCACCAGGTCCCGGTGGCCGACCTGGCCGAGCATCCAGACCACCTGCGCGTGCTCGAGGACTGGCTGCGCAGCTACCGGCCCCAGGAGCTGTTCGACGCCCAGGGGACCCTGGTCGCCGACCTGGCGGCGCTGCCGCCAGCCGGCGCCCGGCGGATGAGCGCCAACCCGCACGCCAACGGCGGGCTCCTTCTGAACGACCTCGACCTACCCGACTTCCGGACGTTCGCGGTGCCGGTGCCGAAGCCGGCCACCACCTTCAGCGAGGCGACCCGGGTGCTCGGACAGTTCCTGCGCGAGGTGGTCCGGGCCAATCCGGACCGGTTCCGGATCATGGGTCCCGACGAGACCGCGTCCAACCGCCTGCAGCCGGTCTTCGAGGCGACCGGCCGGACCTGGCTGGAGCCGATCCAGCCGGCCGACGACCACCTGGCGCCGGACGGGCGCGTGATGGAGGTGTTGAGCGAGCACCTCTGCCAGGGCTGGCTGGAGGGCTACCTGCTGACCGGCCGGCACGGCCTCTTCAACTGCTACGAGGCGTTCATCCACATCGTGGACTCGATGTTCAACCAGCACGCCAAGTGGCTGAAGACGACCCGCGACATCGCCTGGCGGCGGCCGATCGCGTCGCTCAACTACCTTCTCACCTCGCACGTCTGGCGCCAGGACCACAACGGCTTCTCACACCAGGATCCGGGGTTCATCGACCACGTGGTCAACAAGAAGGCGGAGGTGATCCGCGTGTACCTGCCGCCAGACGCCAACTGCCTGCTCTCGGTCGCCGACCACTGCTTGCGCAGCCGGCACTACGTGAACGTGATCGTGGCCGGCAAGCAGCCGGCGCTCAACTTCCTGGCCGCCGAGGATGCCGTCCGGCACAGCGCGCGCGGGATCGGGATCTGGGAGTGGGCGAGCAGCCCGGGCGCCGGCGAGCCTGACGTGGTCCTGGCCTGCGCCGGGGACGTCCCCACGCTGGAGGCGCTGGCGGCGGCCGACCTGCTGCGGAGGGAGCTGCCCGAGCTCAGGGTCCGCTTCGTCAACGTGGTCGACCTGATGCGGCTGGAGCAGCCCAGCGAGCACCCCCACGGCCTCAGCGACTCGGAGTTCGACGCCCTCTTCACAACCTCGAAGCCGGTGATCTTCGCCTACCACGGCTACCCCTGGCTGATCCACCGCCTGACCTACCGGCGCCGCAACCACGCCAACCTCCACGTGCGCGGCTACAAGGAGGAGGGGACGACTACCACTCCGTTCGACATGGTGATGCTCAACGACCTGGACCGCTTCCACCTGGTGATGGACGTGATCGACCGCGTGCCCGGGCTGGGCACGCGCGCGGCCCCTGTCCGGCAGCGCATGGAGGATGCCCGCCTGGAGGCGCGCCGGCACACCCGCGAGCACGGCGAGGACCCGGCCGCCATCCGGGACTGGGTCTGGCCTCACTGAAGGACCTCCGCGTCCTGGTCGTCAACCCTGGCTCGAGCACGCTGAAGCTGGGCCTGCTCGGCCGCGGCGGCCCGCTGGAAGCCGAGCGCGTGCTGGCGACCCGGGACGGCGCCTTCGAGGAGGGAGGGCTGGATGCGTTCGTCGGCTCAGCCGGCCAGGTGGACGCCGCCGGGCACCGGGTGGTGCATGGAGGATCGCGGTTCACGGGCCCCGCCCTGATCGACGACGGGGTGGTCGCCTACCTGGAGACGCTGGTCGAGCTGGCCCCCCTGCACCAGGGCGCGGCGCTGGCGGCCATCGCCGGATTGCGGCGGCTGCTGCCGGGGATCCCTCACGTGGCCTGCTTCGACACCGCCTTCCACGCTCGGATGCCGGCGGCCGCCAGCACCTACGCCATCCCGGCCGCCTGGCGCGAGCGCTTCGGCGTCCGCCGGTTTGGCTTCCACGGCCTCTCCCACGCCTACGCGGCCCGCCGGGCGGCGCAGCTGCTGCGCGAGCCCGCCGGCCGCCTCCGGGTGGTCACCTGCCACCTGGGATCGGGGGCGTCCCTGGCGGCAGTGCGTGGAGGCCGGTCGGTGGACACCACGATGGGCTTCACGCCCCTGGAGGGCCTGGTGATGGCGACCCGCTCGGGGAGCGTCGACCCCGGCCTGCTGCTCTGGCTGCAGCAGCGCCGCGGGCTGCCGGCGGCGGAGGTCCTGGACAGCCTGGAGCACGGCTCCGGGCTGCGCGGCCTGGCCGGAAGCGCGGACATGCGCCAAGTGCTCTCGGCCGCGACCGCGGGCGACCCCGCGTCAGTGCTCGCGCTCGACGTCTACGTACACCGCCTGCGGGCCGCGATCGCGGCCATGGCGGCGGCCCTGGGCGGGCTGGACGCGCTGGTCTTCACGGGCGGCGTGGGGGAGAACGCGCCTGAGGTCCGCGCCCGGGCGGCGTCGGGACTCCGCTTCCTGGGCGTGTCGGTCGACGGCCGGCGCAACCGGGCGGCCCGGGGGGATGCCGACGTCTCGCGCCGGGGCGCCGCGGCGCGGACCCTGGTCGTCAGGGCGCGTGAGGACCTGGAGATCGTTCGCCAGGTGTGGCGGCTGCTCGGAGGCCGTGGAAGGGGCGACACAAAGGGAGGGGCGCACTCCTAGAGCACCGAGGAGTCGGCACCCCTCCCGTTTGGGTTCACTTGTGGTTCGGCGGCAGGAGCTCCGAGCTAGGCGCCGAGGGCGACGACGACGTTGGAGAAGACGTTCTGGATCTGCTGGCCCATCGTAAGAAGAATGACGATGACAACGATCGAGACCAGCACCAGGATCAGGGCGTACTCGACCATCCCCTGACCCAGCTGCCGCCGGGCTGCGGCGGCCATTTTCTTAAGGTGCAGTTCACTCAATATGGATCCCTCCTTTGTGCTCAATCTGGCGTAAGCCTGAATCATCCAACGCTGGCGTGCCACCGACAATTGCAGGATAAAGCCTGACGAAATCTCATTACACTCATTGGCCAGGCTAATAGAATGGCCCTTCCCAGGCTCGGTTTCACCCTCGAGCAGGTCCGGACCTTCCTGGCGGTGGCCGAGCAGGAGCACATCTCGCGCGCCGCTCGAACCCTCTTCCTCACCCAGGGAGCGGTCACCCAGCAGGTCCACAACTTCGAGCGGGCCCTCGACCTGAGACTCCTTGAACGCCGGGGCAGGCGCGTCTACCTGACCGACGCCGGGCGGTCGGTGGCGGTCGCCTGCCGGACGGTCCTGAACGCCGTCGACGGCCTGGCCGAGATGGCGCATGCCGCCACCGCCCTGCGCTCCGGCTCGCTCGAGATCGGCGCCAGCCCGACCGCGGCCAGCCACTACCTGCCCCAACCGCTGGCCCGGTTCGCGGAGCTCCACCCAGGCGTCAGATTTCGGGTCGTGGTCGCCAGCAAGCGCGCCGTCGTCGAGCAGCTGGCCGGCGGGACCCTGGACTGCGCCCTGATCGAGGGCGCGCCCCGCGGCCACCGGCTCCTCCAGGGGCGCCTGGTCGAGGACGAGGTCATCCTGGTGGCGCACCCGGGCCACCCCCTGCATGGCTTCAAGCGGCTCACCGCGGGGATCCTGGCGCAGCACCGCTACCTGGCCTGGGAGCCGGGGACCGCCATGGAGGAGATCGCGCCGCAGGTCCTGGGGCAGGCCTATGAAAGGGGTGCTCGGATCGAGTTCGGCCACCTCGACGCGGTCCGAGGCGCGGCGGTCGCCGGGCTCGGCTACGCTCTGCTCCCGACCCTGGCGGTGGTCGACGAGCTGGCGCACGGAACCCTGAAGCGGCTGCGCTGGCGATCCACGCGGCGCTGGGTCGTGGCGGTGCGGCGGCCCGCCGCAGGAAGCCCCTCCCTGGAGGCGTTCTGGAGCTTCTTGATCAATTCACCCGGCTCCGAATCTGCGCGCGGGCTGCCGACCCTGCCCTCCTCGGGCGTTACCTAGTCTGGTGGAGCAGTTCCACCCCCTGAGTCTCGCCACATGGAGGCAAGGATGTCGGCAATTCGAGTGTTGATCGCGACGACCGGCGCTCTCCTGGCTCTGGCCGCCGGCGGCACGCTGGCCGGGGCTGTCGTCCTGTCCGAAAGCCAGGACTCGCACGGAGACGCGGTCTCGGCTGCCGCCCACGACTGCCGGGCCAGCGCGGCTCGCACGCTTTTGGCCAGCGGAGCCCGCAACCACGGCCAGTGCGTGAGCGCGGTGGCCTCCAGCAAGGCCGAGAACGAAGAGAACGACCGCGACGCCCACGGCGACGCCGTCTCCGCGGCCGCCCACAGCTGCCCGCGGACCCCGCCTGGCGCGCACGGCAAATGCGTCAGCGCGGTGGCCCAGACCCACCCGACCCACTAGCTCCCGTCCGAGCCGGGGACAGAGGAGAGCCCGAGCCGATCTCGGGCTCTCTTCAATTTCCGTTCGCTGAGCGGTTGGTGGAGCGAAGCGGATTCGAACCGCCGACCTCCTCCGTGCGAGGGAGGCGCTCTCCCAGCTGAGCTATCGCCCCACGCCTGAGGGGGCAGTATACCGACGGCCCTCCTCCCGACCGGCGTGCGCGGACCGGCCGTTTCGGCGCCCTTCCTATACTGCGAGGCCGTGGCCTTTTCCCTCGGTCGCAAGCGCCTGCCGGAGGGCGTGGATCCAAAGCGGATTCCGCCTGGGCAGACCCTGACCGCGCCCGACCGCTGGCCCCTTCTGCACTTCGGGCCGGTGCCCAAAACGGACCTGGCGAGGTGGAACTTCAAGGTCTTCGGCGAGGTCGAGCAGGAGCTGCGGCTTGACTACGGCGAGCTGCGAGCGCTGCCGAGGAAGGAGGTGGTCGCGGACATCCACTGCGTCACCGGCTGGAGCCGGCTCGGCGACCGCTGGCAGGGCGTCCCCATCCAGGAGGTGCTGCGGCGGGTCACGCCCAAGCCGGAGGCCCGGTACGTGATGGCGCACTGCGAGTACGGCTACACGACCAGCGTACCCCTTGATGTCCTCGACGACGAGGACGTCCTGCTCTGTTACGGCTGGAACGACCAGGACCTGACACCCGACCACGGCTGGCCGCTCCGGCTCTTCGTGCCCAAGAAGTACTTCTGGAAGTCGGCCAAGTGGCTGCGCGGCCTGGAGTTCATGGCCCGCAACCGGCTCGGCTTCTGGGAGCAGCGGGGCTATCACGACGACGCAGATCCCTGGCGCGAGACGAGGTACTGGTAGGACGGCGCGGGCGCCGGTGGTCAGCCTCACGACCGACTTCGGCTGGGGCTCTCCCTACGTGGCGGCGATGAAGGCCGCCGTGCTCGAGGCCTGTCCGGGCGCGGTGCTGGTCGACGTCTCCCACGACGTGCCCGCCTTCGACGTGGTGGCGGGGGCCTTCGTCCTCTGGGCCGGGAGCCGGCACTTCCAACCCGGGTCGGTCCACCTGGCGGTGGTCGACCCCGGAGTGGGCAGCGACCGGCGCCGGGTCGCCGTCCGGGCCGGCAAGCGCTTCTACGTCGGCCCCGACAACGGGATCTTCACGCTGGTGCTGGCCGAGTCCCCGCTGCAATCGGCGGTCGAGCTTTCGGCGCCGGCGGGCGCCTCGCGCACCTTCGAGGGACGCGACGTGCTGGCTCCGGTGGCCGGAGCCCTGGCCGCCGGCGTTGCGCTCGGCCGTCTCGGCCGGCCGCTGCCGGACCTGGTCCGGCTGCCGCTGCCGGAGTCGCGGGTGCTCTGGGTCGACGGCTTCGGGAACCTGGTCCTCAGCCTGCGCGAGGCGGAGGGCGTGCGAATCAACGGATGGGAGATCCGGGAGCGGGCGGCCACCTACGGCGAAGCCCCGGCCGGCCGGCCCTTCCTCTACCGCGGCAGCATGGACTTCCTGGAGGTCGGGCTGCGCCAGGGCCGCGCCGACCAGCTGCTGGGGGCGGCCGCGGGCACTCCGGTCGAGGTGCTCTAGGCTCGCCTTAACAGGCAGGGTTGGCTGCGGGGAGGCACCTTCCTAGGCTGCCAGCGTGCGCCGCCGGCTTCTTCTCTTCGCCGTGCTGCTCGCCGCCTGCGGGGCGGCAATCGCTCCACCGCCGGCGGCGCCGGCGGCCGGCCTCTGGGCCGACGCGGCCATCTTCCAAGAGGTCGGCCGCCTGCTGGCGGACGCCCGGCGGCTGCTGTTGGTCGAGATGTACGAGTTCGACCTGCCTCAGCTGTCCTCCCAGCTAGCGGCGGCGCGAGAGCGCGGCCTGGACGTGCGCGTCATCGTCGACCCGACCGTGGCCGAGAGTCGGCGCACAGCGGGCCGGCTGCAGGCCGCGGGAGTGCCGGTCCGGACCTACCCGGTGGACGACCGCCGCCACCAGATCGACCACGTCAAGCTCCTGATCGCCGACCAGACCGTCCTCGCCGGCGGCATGAACTGGGGCCGGAACAGCCACCGCAATCACGACTACGCGCTGGAGTCGCGAGCGCCGCCCGTCGTGGCCAGGGTGCTGGCCATCTTCGAGCAGGACTGGAGCCTCGCCGGGGGCCGGCCGCTGCCGCTCGCCGCCAGGGCCGGCGGCCCCGTCGCCCAGACCGCGCCCGGCGAAGAGATCCGGGGGCTGCTGCAGGCGGCCGCGGCGGGCGCGAGAGGTCGGGTCTGGGCCGAGGTCTTCGTCTTCACCGACCCCACGCTGCTGTCGGAGCTGGTGCGCGCCCACAGGCGGGGCGCCGACGTGCGGATCCTGCTCGACCCCCGCCAGGACTACAACCGGCAGTCGTTCTCGCTGCTGAGCCGAGCCGGGGTCGGGGTGCGCTGGTTCCCGGCGCCGGCGGGCGCCAAGCTCCACGCCAAGGCTGGGCTCTTCGACCGCCGGCTGGTGCTGGGCTCGGCCAACTGGTCGCTGGGTGGGCTCGACGTCAACCACGAGCTGGACCTGGCCACGGACGACGCCGGGGCGGTGGATGCCTTCGCGGAGCGCTTTCGCGCCGACTGGGCGGCGGCCGCCTAGCTGGAGCTAACTCAGCTCTGGGTGGGCGGGCCCGAGGTCTGCTGGGTCGGCGGACCGCCGGCTGTGCCGGCGCTGCCGGCGCTGCCCGCCGGAGGGCCGCCGGGGCCGAAGCTGACCTGGGGCACTTCGCGGTCGGCCTGGTCGGCCTCGAAGAACGCGAAGGTCTTGAAGCCCATCATGCCGCCGATCAGCGATGTGGGCAGCGTCTGCAGGCGGATGTTGTAGTCGCGGGCGTTACCGTTGTAGAAGCGTCGCGAGAACTCGATCTTGTCCTCGGTCGCGGTCAGGTTCTCCTGGAGGTTCTGGAAGGCGGCGATCGCCTTCAGGTCGGGATAGTTCTCGCTGACCGCGAACAGCGAGCGCAGGCTCTGGGTGAGCATGTTCTCGGCCTGTCCGATCTTGGCCTGGTCGCCGGTCGCCCCGGCGGCGACCGCGTTGGCGCGGGCGTTGGTGACCGCGGTCAGCACCGAGGACTCGTGGCCCATGTAGCCCTTGACCGTCTCCAGCAGGTTGGGGATCAGGTCGTGGCGCCGCTTGAGCTCGACGTCGATCTCCGACCACGCCTCCTGGGTCTGGTTGCGGGCCGTGACCAGACCGTTGTAGGTGAGCACGAACCAGAGCAGGACCAGGACCGCGACTACGCCCAGGATGATCAGCGTGGTGCCCATGGCCTGCCCATTCTAAGCGTGCGCCCGCCGCTGCCAGCGGGTCTTCTTCAGCATCTTCCGATGCTTGTGCTTGCGCATCTTCCGGCGCCGCTTCTTGATTACCGAGCCCAATCCATCTCCCTTGAGGCGCGCGTCAGCGTCCGATGAGGGAACCCAGGCCGCGAATGATACCGGATGGCTCGACCCGAGGGCTGCGGCCGAAAAGCCCGTCCGGAGCTGGCAGCCGGGTTTCCGGCCGCACCCCTAGAATCGGATTCGGATGTACTTCACCGACGCCCACGAGGAGCTGCGGCAGCACATCCGCCGCTTTCTGGAGAAGGAGGTGAAGCCCCACCTCGAGGAGTGGGAGCGGACCCTCTTCCCGGACTCGATTCTGGCCCGCTTCGGGGAGCTCGGCTTCCTGGGCCTGCGCTATCCGCCCGAGTACGGCGGCCAGGGCGGCGACTACTTCAGCGCCGTGGTGCTGGCCGAGGAGATGGCCCGCGCCGGCTCGGGCGGCTTGGGGATGGCCGTGCACGTCCAGTCCGAGATGGCGACTCCGCCGATCTTCAAGTTCGGGACCGAGGAGCAGAAGCAGCGCTTCCTGGTCCCCGCCATCCAGGGCACCGCGATCGCCGCCATCGCCATGACCGAGCCCGACGCCGGCTCGGACCTGGCCGGCATCCAGACCGTCGCCCGCCCGGCAGACGACGGGTACGTCATCAACGGCCGCAAGATCTTCATCACCAACGGCGCCCGCGCGCACTGGGTCCTGGTCGTCACCAAGACAGACCGCGAGCGCGGCCACAAGGGCTACAACCTGATCGTGGTCGAGAAGGGGACGCCCGGCTTCACGGTGACGCGGACACTGGAGAAGCTGGGCATGCACTCTTCCGACACGGCGGAGCTTCTCTTCGAGGACTGCCGGGTGCCGGCCGGGAACCTGATCGGGGAGCCCGGCGATGGCTTCAAGGACCTGATGTGGGAGCTGCAGGGCGAGCGCATGATCGCGGCCGTCGGCGCCATCGCGGGGGCCGAGCGGATCGTGGACTACGCGATGGAGTACGCCCGCAACCGCCAGGCCTTCGGCAAGCCCATCTCGCAGCACCAGGTGATCCGGCACCGGCTGGTCGACATGGGGACCAAGGTGGCGAGCGTCAAGGCGTTCGTGTACGAGACCGCGCGCCGCTGGGGGGAGGGTGAGTATCCGGTGCGCGAGATCACGCAGGCCAAGCTGCTGGCGACCCAGGTCGCGGTCGAGGTTGCCGACGACGCCATCCAGGTCCTGGGCGGGCACGGGTACATGCGCGAGTTCCCGGTCGAGCGCGCCTGGCGCGACGCCCGCCTGGCCCGGATCGGGGCCGGGACGGACGAGATCATGAAGGAGATCATCGCCAAGACCTACGGCCTTTGATCACCCCGCGCGCCGTTCTCTTCGCTGGCTGCCGGCCGGAGGTGGCGGCGGGCCCTGACGGCCGGATCCTGGCGGTCGGGCGGTCGGCGCGGGCGGCGGCCGGGCGGGGAGCGGAGGTGGTGCGACTCCGGGGCGA
>Ga0099828_10001917_pt1 | contig 14181 bp, 13 predicted proteins | sample CZO8metaG_2_FD_79338 | JGI IMG/M metagenome (GOLD analysis project Ga0099828, IMG submission 79338) | Vadose zone soil microbial communities from the Eel River Critical Zone Observatory, Northern California, USA - CZOApr15con2H1.8 metaG | ecosystem: Environmental > Terrestrial > Soil > Vadose...
AGGACGTCGCGGGGCAGGCGGTGTTTGTGCCGCTTGTCGGCGATGACCAGCTCAGCCATCGAGCACTCCCGGAGCACCGCCGCGGGCGCGGGCGGATCGTGAACGGTCACCACATCCACGGCATGATGGCCGGCGAAGAGACCTTCGACCTGCTCTTTCGAATAAGGAGACAAGCAGACGATGCGGGCGGGCACCGGGCGTCAGGCTATCACGCAACAGGGTACCCTCGCGGCGAGAGAATCTTGGAGGAGATGAGCATGGGTTCGATGGCCAAGGTTGCTGTCGTCACCGGGGGCGGCAGTGGAATCGGGAGGGCGGTTGCTCTTGCCCTTGTGGCAGAAGGTTATTCGGTCGTTGTGGCCGGCCGCCGGAAAGAGTCGCTGGAGGCGACCGCAGCCGCGGGATCGAAACGGGGCACCCGAATGCTGGCCGTTCCGACAGACGTCGCCAACCCGAAGTCGGTCAGAGCTCTCTTCGCCCAGACCGTCGAGACCTTCGGGCGGTTGGATCTCCTTTTCAACAATGCGGGCTCAGGAGCTCCACCATTGCCGCTTGAAGACCTCACCTATGAACAGTGGAGTTCGGTCGTCGGCGCCAATCTCACCGGCGCGTTTCTCTGTACCCAGGAGGCGATCAAGATCATGAAGAGTCAGGAGCCCCGTGGTGGACGGATAGTCAACAACGGCTCCATATCCGCCCACGCACCGAGGCCGAATTCCGCTCCTTATACGGCGACGAAGCACGCGATCACGGGCTTGACCAAGTCAACGTCTCTGGATGGCCGCAAGTACGACATCGCCTGCGGCCAGATCGACATCGGCAACGCGGCCACCGAGATGACGCAGGGTATGGTCGAGGGCGTCATGCAAGCGAACGGCGATATCGAGGTCGAGCCACGAATCGACGTCCAGCATGTGGCGCGCGCAGTCCTGTACATGGCGAGCCTCCCGCTCGATGCCAATGTTCAGTTCATGACCGTGATGGCGACGAAGATGCCGTTCATCGGTCGGGGATGACAAAGAGATAACAAGCCATCCCTTGACCGGCATCCGCCGTCTGCTCTAATTACGAGGTCGTGCGCACCTATTCGATCGTCGTCGACCCAGATCCCGATGAAGGGGGGTTCACTGTTACCGTCCCCGCGCTTCCCGGATGTATCACTCAGGGTGAAACGATCGACGAGTGCATCGCCCACGCCGAGGAGGCGATCAGCTTGTACCTGGAGGATTTAGTCGCCGCCGGCGATCCCATACCAGAAGAGAAGGAGCCTCCGCGTCTTCTTAAGGTGACTGTCGCCGCTTAGCGTCGCACTCGTTCCAGCTTCGGATCAATTTCGAGAACATGCGCCTCAGTGCCGCGCTGACGGTTCAAATAGTGTCCCGGGCCCCCGACCACTTCCTGAACTCAAACCCATCCAGTCAGCGGAGCGGATTCCTTCCGTCGTCAGATTCCCGCGACGCCGATGGTGCAGTTGCAACCGAGCCCGACTAATCTGTTCATGGAAGGGACGACGTCATGGATCTTGAACTGGCGTGGCTCCGCTCCTGGCTGGAGGTAGTCGATTCGGGAGGATTCGCTAAAGCGACCGACCGGATTCACCTGTCTCAGCCACGCATTTCTGCTCATGTCGCCAGTCTTGAGCACGCCCTCGGATGCTCCTTGATTGAACGCAGACTTCGTCCTCTGACACTGACTGACGAGGGGAAGCGTCTGCTACCACGGGCCCGATCGATCATTGCCGCCGTCGACGACACGGTTTCGGATCTCCGATCCACCAAGACAACGATCGCTGGCAGGATTGCAATCGCAAGCTTTGCTAGCGCCAGCTCTGAGTTCCTGCCAGACGTTCTGATGCAGTTCAGATCGGCCAACCCGCTGGTTGAGATCAGAGTGCTCGACGGAGACGTGCAAGTAATCGAATCGGCGCTTTCTGATCGACGGGCCTCCGTCGGATTACGGCCTAGACGCCCCGAACCTACCGACCGCGCCCTCGTCATGCGTCCGCTCTGGCGCGAGCCTTTTGTGGTCATCGCTCCGCTTCGGCATCCGATTCTCGAGTCGGAGATCGTCGGACTTGAGCAGATCGTGGCCTATCCGGTGATCACGATCGGGGATCCAATGGCGGACCAGAGCGTGGGCTACGAGGCGTGGTCTGCAATTCGCGCGAGCCGCCTCAAGCCACCGATTGGCATCGTCTCGCATCAGCCGACTACATTGGCGGCGATGGTCCGAGCCGGGCATGGTGTGGGCTTGGTCAACCTCCTGGTCGCTGCGATGGTTCGAAAGGATGGACTTGAAGTCCGGGAAATCGAGAACAGCAACCTGTACCGGGATGTGGGGCTCTGGTGGCATTCCGAGCGTCCGCTCAGCCGCGCTTCGCTGGCGTTCATCGATCTGGCGATGGCGGCCCCACTGCCGCCTGGAACATCAGCCGTGCCAGAGGCGGACTGACCCTCCGCCGACATCAGCGAAACGTATCGAGGACATCCGGTCTTCGGTGTTGATGGTCCCCTGTCGCGATGGCTTAATCGCTCGTAGGAAAGCAATCGTTGAGCAACAACCCGACGATGCCAGTGCGAGAGGTACACCCATGGGTGGCTGCGGCCGCCGCCGGCCCGAGGTTCGGGGTTGGTCTCGGTCCCCAGACGCTGCCGGAGTGCATCGAGTTCGTTCAGCTCGCTGAAGACCTCGGATTCGATTCCTACTGGGCGAATGACCACCCGACCCGAACCGCCGATCCCTGGAACGTGCTCACGGCTCTTGCCGCCACTACGAAGAGAATTCGGCTCGGGTCTTTGGTCAGCTGCGTTTACTATCGCAACCCGGTCGTCTTGGCCCGGCAGGCGGCGGATGTCGATCGCCTGAGTCAGGGACGCCTGGTCCTTGGCATCGGCATCGGTGACGACGCGAGGGAGTTCGAGCAGTTGGGATTGCCCTTCCCTTCGCCGGCGGAGCGCCACGAGGCGCTTGGGGAATCGATAGAAATCGTGACCAGGCTTTGGGGTGACTCGCCCTTGACTTATCGGGGCAAGCACTTTCAGATTGACGACGCCCGGCTGGCTGGACCGGGACCGGTGCAGCGGCCACACATTCCAATCCTCATTGGTGGCGGGGGAGAACGACGAACCCTGGAGCAGGTGGCGCGTTACGCCGATGTCTCCAATTTCGGTGAGCACGAATGGGTCGGTGGCGCCACCAAGGCCGATGACGTCATCCGCAAATTTGGTGCGCTGCGCTCGCACTGCGATGCACTCGGCCGTCCGTTCTCATCGATTCTCCGCAGTCATGTGGCCATCTTCCTGGTGCTGGCGGAAACACAGAGCGCCCTTGAGAGAAAGGTTGGCGAGCTGGCGCGCAACTCCGACATCAGCAGATTTGGGGTGGCGTTGTCGGCGGGCGGCGCTGAGAACGCAATCGATCCGCTTCCGGAGCTGCCAGACGATCTACGCGCAAGCCTGATCGCCAGCACGCCCCGTGATCTGATTCATCGATACCGATCGCTGATGGCGCTTGGGATGCAGTACTTCATTGCGCTTGTATACGGAAATGACCTCGAGACCATCCGCCTGCTGAGCCGGGAAGTCATCCCCGAGCTGAAACAGGCTCGCGATCAAGGCGCCGCTATTAGCTGATATCAGCACGCTGCCGACATCAGCGAAACGTATCGAGGACATCCGGTCTTCGGTCTTGATGGTTGTGCGCTGCCATGCCTTAATCGGACGCGGATGGATTCGACGAACGGCGCGCGGGGCATTCTTTCGTCAGCGGTCGTAGACCTGCCGCCGGGCGACGAGGGCGCTTTGATCACGTCCGTCGAAACCTATGCGCTGGCCGTGCCGCTGGTTAAGACGATCGCGGACTCGACGGCATCGATACCGGCCTGGATCGTGCCCGTCGTCGAGCTCCACACAGCCGATGGACGCATCGGCACCGGGATCTCCGGCGTTCACTGTGGACCCGAGCTCCTTTGCGACGTCATCGACCGGTACTACGCGCCCGCGTTGATCGGAGCATCGTCGCAAGACATCGTCGGTACATGGAAGCGCCTGTACTGGCTTCCGACACACTGGATCGGCCGGGCCGGTGTCGTCCACATGGCCCTCGGCATGGTTGACATCGCGCTCTGGGACCTCGCGGCTCAGCGTGCGGGAGTCCCTCTATGGAGGCTGCTCGGAGGGTCAGCCGACGCGATCGAGACGTACAACACCGATGGCGGCTGGCTCAGCCTCGAGCTCGAGGAGCTGATCAGGGACGTCAGCTCGTTGATCGACCAGGGCTGGCGTCGGGTCAAGATGAAGGTCGGCAAGCCCGATTGGCGCGAGGATGTACAGCGCGTCCGAGGTGTCCGCCGGGCGATTGGCGACGACATTGCACTGATGTGCGACGCCAATCAGCGTTGGGAGCTGGCGACTGCCGCCCGAATGCTGCCGGTGCTCGAAGAAGTGGGGATGGACTGGGTCGAGGAGCCCATCCACGCTGACGATCTCGATGGCCACGCCCGCTTGCAGCGATCGACAGTCTCAGACATTGGGGCCGGCGAGAGCATCTACTCGTACCAGGCGTTCGCCAGTTTCATTGCCGCCGACGCTATGCGCGTGGTTCAGGTCGACGCTACACGTGTTGGCGGAGTTACCGAGTGGCTCCAGGTCGCCGCGCATGCCGCAAGCAGGGGTTTGCGGGTCGTTCCTCATGCGGGCGACATGATGCAGGTACACCAGCATCTGGTCGGCACCGTCTTGTCAGAAGCGTCTCCCCTGCTCGAGTTCATCCCGTGGACACAGGACGCCTTCGTCGAGCGAAGTGTCGTTCGCGACGGCTACCTGGAAAGACCACAGGCGCCAGGAGCCTCGACCGCAATTCGGCCAGACGCTCGGAGCAACTGGCAGATGCCGGGCATGGGGAGACGCAGCACGACCTGACGATCGATACGGCCGAGTGCCAAGCCGTTCGCCGGCGCAAGGAAAACAGATTGGAGGAGGCAATTGAATGAAGCTAGGAGAGGCATCGAAATGAACCGTACGTTTGGGAAGCTGTTCGCCCTTTTGGTGATCTCAGCGGTATTCGCGGTGGCATGCGGAAACTCGTCTCCGGCGGCGAAGAAGACGGTGATCGGTGACATCCTCTACAACAACGACGCCTACCAGACAGCCCAGCAGAAGCAGATGCAGGCCTACGCCGACAGCCTGGGCATCCAGATCGTCTTCGAGAACCAGCTAGGCGTGGGCACGAACGCCCCCAACCTGATGGACGACCTGCTGTCCAAGGGCGTAGACGGAATCATCTTCCAACCGGCCGATGCCGCCGTTTCGGTCCCTCTCGTGAAGCAGGCCCAGGCCAAGAAGATTCCTGTGCTGGGATGGGCGATTCCCTTCGGGCAGGGCATCACCGCACCCTACGTCGGCCTCGATGAAAGGGCACAGACCGTCGGGGCGGGAACGCGCGCCGCGCAGTGGGTCAAGAGCAACTTTCCGGGCAAGCCGGTGGACGTGCTGATCGTCACGATCCTCGGAGCCTCCATCTGCCAAGACATCCGGATGGGTGGGTTCAAGGAGGGTGTCCTTGGTGTGGCCCCCGACGCGAAGATCACGATCGTCGATGGCGCCGGGTCGCGCGAGAAGGCGGTGACGGTGGCCGAGGACGCGCTCCAGCGTGACAAAAGCTTCAACATCGTGACGGGCTGTAACTCCGACATGGCTTTCGGGGCGCTGCAGGCGTTCAAGGCGGCGGGGCTTGGTGGAGCCACCAACAAGAAGCCGGATCACGCGTACTTCTACAGCATCAACGGTACTGACGAAGAGCTGAAAGCGCTCGTGGATACGTCGTCTCCGCTCATGGAGGTGCTCGGGCTCACGCCAAAGGAAATCTCGCAGACGCTCATTGATACGCTACTGAAAATGATCAAGGGCACGATCGACCCGTACGGCAATTACACGGCTAACGTGCCCGACAAGCCGATACCCGCCGATTGCGCCGCTGCCAACTCGTTCAACAAGGTCGAGTACCTGGCAACCCAGAACCTTCCTTGTACGTAGTTCTTTCCGACCGGAGGAGGGACATGTTCCTCCTCCGGTCCCCGATCACCCAGGAACCGAATGACAGATGAGACTGAGCTTCGAGAGATGAGCACGAGACACGATCGCGAGTTGCTGGCCGTGGAGTCTCTCTCCAAGAGCTACGGCGGGGTCAGGGCACTGCGGTCGGCCGATCTGCATGTTCGCGCCGGCGAAATCCACGCCCTGCTCGGTGAGAATGGCGCCGGCAAGTCCACGCTCGTCAAGATCCTTGCGGGAGCGACGACCAAGGACTCCGGCGAGATCCGCCTAGACGGTGCTCCGGTCGACTTCCAATCGCGAGCGGAGTCGATGCGTTCCGGCATCAGCGTGATCTTCCAGCACGCGAACCTGGTGCCGCAGCTCACGGTGGCCGAGAACGTCACGCTCGGCGTCGAGCAGTCCCGCTTCGGCTTTCTCCGCGACTCCGCTCAGCGACGGGTGGTTTCAGGCATCCTCGCGAGCCTCGGATCGAGCATTGACTTGAACCGTGTGGCCGCGAGCTTGCGCTCCGCGGAACGGCAGCTCGTCGAGATCGCGCGGGCGCTCCTCCACGATTCGCGCCTCCTCATCCTCGATGAGCCGACGGCCTCGCTCGGCACAGACGAGGTCACCCACTTGCATAGGGTCCTCGCTGAGCTCCGGGCCACGGGGCTCGGCATCATCTACATCTCACACAGGATCGAGGAAGTATTAGCCGTCAGCGACCGACTGACGGTGTTGCGCGACGGGCAGACCGTTGGGACCCGCGGGGCGGCCGGTACGCGGATCGAGCAGGTGGTCAGCTTGATGATCGGCCACGATTCAGACCAGGTCTTTCAGACGGGGTCGCATGCTCGTCCGGACGTCGTCCTGGACGTGCGCGACCTGACCACGGAAACGGGACTACAGGGCATCACATTCACGCTCCACGCCGGCGAGGTGCTTGGCGTCTACGGGTTGCTCGGCTCGGGCCGAACGGAGCTGGCCCACGCCATCTTCGGCGCAGATCCGATCACAGGAGGCGACGTTCATATCGCCGGAAGCACACGGTCTCTCGGTACGCCGCGACGTGCAGTGCGCTCGGGCATCGGCCTGGTGCCTGAAGAACGAGTGCTCCATGGCCTCTTCCCCCAGCTGTCGGTGCTCGAAAACATGAGCTCCGCCCGGCCGTGGCTGTATTCGCGCTTTGGAGTGGTAAACAACGGCGCACGCTTCCGGCTGGTCGATGCGATGGCGCGACGGCTTGGAGTCAAAACGGCATCGCTGGAGCAGGTCGTTTCAGCCTTGTCGGGCGGCAATCAGCAGAAGGTCGTCCTCGGTCGATGGCTGATCGGCGGGTCGAGGCTCATCATTCTCGACGACCCTACCGTCGGCGTCGACGTCGGTGCGAAACAGGAGATCTACAGGCTCATTTCGGAGCTGACCACGGACGGCACTGCCATCCTGCTCATGTCGTCGGAGCTCTCCGAAGTGATCGGGCTCTCCGATCGCGTCCTGGTGCTCAACGAAGGAAGCATCGCCGCTACATTCAGCCGCGCTCAGATGTCAGAGGAGTCCATCCTCCGCACTGCCCATGGATTGCCCGCATGAGCAAGCCGACCACCGTGAACGCCGCCATGGCAGCGGCAAGGACAGATAGGGTCGCCGGGTTTCGGGCTTCATTCCGCACGTGGGCCGCCCGACCCACGAACCAGACGTTCGCGCGCAACATCGGCATCTTGCTCCTGGTGGGAATCGTGTTTTCCCTGACCACAGATCGGTTTTTGACTGTCGAGAACTTGACCAACGTGCTGCGCCAGGTTTCATTCGTCGGCATCAGCAGCTGTGCTGTCACCTTGGTGATGGTTGCCGGAGGACTCGACCTGTCAGTGGGATCCGTGGTCGCAATCGCCGGCGTGGTTGCCGCCAAGTTCGCCGCTGATGCCGGCTGGCCCCTCGGAGCAGCCTTCGGGATGGGAATTCTCGCTGGCGGAGTCTTCGGTTCGCTGAATGCATTTCTTGTGGTCGGGTTGAGAATCAACCCGGTCATATCGACCCTTGGCACCCTCTACATGGGACGCGGAATGGCACTGCTGCTGGCCGGAGGCGAGCCGGTGAAGGGCGTGCCGCTTGCGTTCAATGATCTCGCCACCAGCACGATCGGGCCGATCTCAACGCCCGTTTTCATCTTCGTGATCGTTGCGGCGGTCATGTTGCTGATCGAGCGGAAAACGCTGCTGGGCCGCTGGGCCGTGGCCAGCGGCGGCAACACCGAGGCGGCTCGATTGTCAGGTATACCGATCGACCGGACCCGGATCATCCTCTACATCTTGTCGGGCCTGGCCGCTGGGATCGCCGGCATCTTCATCAACTCCCGGGTGGCTACAGGCGATCCCAATTCAGGCTTCGGTTTCGAATTCGACGTCATTGTGGCTGTCATCCTCGGGGGAACAGCACTTGCGGGCGGCCAGGGAACAATCATCGGCACTGTCGTAGCCGTGTTCATTCTCGGGGTGTTGAGCAACGGACTAAACCTCCTCGGCGTTGAGTCGTTCTCGCAATACGTCGTCAAGGGCGTCCTGCTGGTCTTCGCCGTGGGTATCGGCGAGGTCTTCCGTGGGACACGGAGGACGCTCGCGCGTCTCGGACGACTATCGAGTCTCAACAGTGGTTAGTAGAAGAAGGAGACCTTGAACCCATGACCACCCCAAGAGAAGTTGGCGAATCGTATTGGCGAGCCGAGGCGCGGCGGGACGTTGAAGGCGTGTTGTCACACTTCCACAGCGACGCGGTCTTTCACCCCGTAACGGGTCCCCTGGTCGGCCACGATCAGATCCGCACTTTCTACGACGGCATGGGCGATGACTTCCCCGGTCTTGAAGTCACAGTCGTCCGCGACATCACCGCGGGCGACGAAGCTGCTCTCGAATGGGCGGCGGTGCTCATCGACCGAGCAGGAAAACGCTTTCCGATCTATGGGGTCAATCTCGTCCGGATCCGAGATGGCAAGTTCACGCACGTCCGTGCTTACTACGACCCGACAACGTTTCCGCAGCCGGCTGGTCGCTGATGAACCGGAGCGCACGCGTCAGGGTTGGGAAGACGAGCCTTGGTGTTCCGCGCGTTGGGGTCGGCACCGCACCGCTCGGGAACATGTTCGAAGCGCACTCAGACGAGCACGCGGACGCGGTCCTCGCGAGTACTATCGCGCGCGGCCTTCGCTACTTTGACACGGCGCCGCTATACGGCCACGGCCTTGCCGAGCAGCGGGTGGGCCGAGCGGTGGCGAGCCTTCCGCGGGACGATGTCTTCGTATCCACGAAGGTGGGCCGGCTGCTCCGAGCCGATGCGCCACGCGATGAGAGCCAGTTCTATCTCGGCGAACCGTTTTACAAGGACGTTCCGAAGGTCGGACCGGTCTGGGACTTCACCTACGACGGGATCATGACGTCGGTTGAAGAGAGCTACCGGCGGACCGGGCTCGATCGGTTTGACGTCCTGCTCCTCCACGATCCAGACGACCATTTCGACGCGGCCAGCACGACGGCGTATAAGGCGCTCTCCAAGCTGCGAGAGGATGGAATCACGCGAGCGATCGGCGCCGGAATGAACCAGGCGCACATGCTGGCTCGACTTGTCGAGGTGTGCGACCTCGATGTTCTCCTCGTCGCCGGTCGGTACACGCTGCTCGATCAGGAGGCGATGGAAGAGCTGTTGCCGCTTTGCGAGCAACGCACGATCTCGATCGTCATCGGGGGAGTGTTCAACAGCGGGATCCTCATCGATCCGGCGCCCGGCGCCAGATACAACTACGTCCCGGCCGAGCCGGCCGTCATAGCTCGAGCGCAAAGGATCAAGGCTGTGTGCGACCGGCACGACGTGCCCCTGCCCGCGGCAGCCCTTCAGTTCCCGTTGGCACATCCTCGAGTGTGCACCGTCCTGCTTGGAATTCGCTCGATCGACGAGTTGGAGAAGAACTTGCGGTGGCTCGACGTCTCCATCCCCGACGAGCTCTGGGCCGAGCTCAAACACGAGGGCTTGCTGCGGAACGATGCACCGACACCGCGGAACTCGCGCATCGAGTCACGACAGCAATGAAAGAACTCCACCCACGCATCGACGCACACCATCACTTTTGGGATCCAACACGGGCCACGTATCCATGGATGGTCGGCGACGCCCTGGACCCGGTTAGACGGCCATACACCCCGGATGACCTCGCCCCCGAGCTCGCGGCTCAGCGTATCTCGGGGACCGTGCTCGTACAGACGATCTCGAGCCAAGGCGAGACACGCGAGTTCCTCGAGCTTGCTGCACGCACGGATTTCGTTTGGGGCGTTGTCGGGTGGGTCGATCTGACGTCCGCTCGCGTCGCCGACGACCTCGATGCGTTGATTGCCGGGACTGGCGGCAAAAGGCTGGTCGGAATTCGGCATCAGGTCCACGACGAAAGCGATCCGGAATGGCTCTGTCGGGCTGATGTTCGGCGCGGGCTCGTCGCGGTGCAGGAGCGCGGGCTCACCTACGACCTGCTCGTGCGGGCTCGCGAGCTGCCGGCCGCGATCGATACGGTTCGGGCCCTCCCTGATCTCCAGTTCGTGCTCGACCACATCGCCAAACCGCGCATCGCTGAGGGACAAGACCCCGAGTGGCAGGAACGTATGCCTGGACTTGCCGCGCTCCCCAACGTCGCAGTGAAGCTGTCCGGAATGGTCACGGAGGCAAACTGGGCCTCCTGGACGCCGGTCGACCTCCGCCCGTTCGTCGCGTCGGTGGTCGACTGGTTCGGTGCCGGGCGCCTGCTGTTCGGCTCCGATTGGCCGGTTTGCCTGCTCGCGACGTCATATGCGGGCGTGGTCGGGGGTCTTGAGGAAGCGCTCGGACCCATATCCTCTGGCGACATGGCGCGGATCTTCGGCTCGAACGCCGTCAGCGTGTACCGGCTGCGCAGTCACGGGCAGCTCGACCATGACGGCACGGACTGCTGAGCCGCAGCTGGTGCCCAGGCGTCCAGGGAAACATGTCGATGCCGACCGCCTGCCCGTCCAGCCGCGCGCGCGCGGGCGCTGGCAAGATCCCGGGCCCCTGACCTTGGAATTGAAAGCGATCAGTTCCACGATCAAAGAAGATCGGCCGGCGTTCGGGGGGCCCTCCCGGCGAACGAGATTCACTTTGGTCCCACCTGGACCTTAAGTCCCTCGCCGCTGCGAAAGGTGTCGATCGCGGCCCGATAGTTGTCGAGCTGAAAACGGTGCGTCAGCAGCGCTTCACAGTCGATCGCACCCGTTTCGAGAAGGGAAAGCGCACGCTCGAAGCTATGCACCAGCGACATCGAGCCGATGATCCGGATCTCATGGTTGTAGACGCGGAACGGAGAGAACGCCGCCGACTTGTCGGCGCCGGCAACCCCGAAGACCAGGAACGTCCCACCTCGGGCGACTCTGCGCAGACCGTCCTCGATGGCTGGCACGGCGCCGGTGGCGTCAATCACCACGTCCCATCCGTCGCCACGGTCGAACTCGTCTGCCGATGTCGCTACCCTGTCGGCTGCCAGGCGCCGGGCCAGATCGAACCTGGCGGGGTTCTTCTCAACCATGTCGACACGACTGGCTCCAGCTCGGCGGGCGAGGCTCGCGATGAGCAGGCCCATGGTGCCGGCGCCGTATACGAGGTAACTGCTGGCGAGCGGCGGCTGCACCAGATCAAAGCCGTGGACCGCGCAGGACAGGGGTTCGACGAGCGTCCCCCAGCGCCGAGGAAGCTTAGGGGCAGCTTGAAAACGTTGCCGCCTGGTACGCGAACCAGGTCAGCACACGCGCCGTTGCGCGTCACGCCAATCGCATCGAAGTTCTCGCAGAGGTTGAAACGGCCCATCCGGCAGAACCGGCAGTATCCGCAAAGCAAATTGGGATCGGCCGCAACGAAATCGCCCTCGCGAACATTGGTCACCTGGCTACCGACCGCGACAACTTCGCCGCAGAACTCGTGCCCGGGCACGATCGGGTATCGCGCGATTGCGAAGTCGCCTTCCAACATATGAATGTCGGTACCACAGATGCCACAGGCCTCGACCGCGAGAATCGTCTCTGACGGCCCCGGAGTCGGATCATCGACGCGAGCTATACCAAACTGACGCGGCTTCTCGATCACTACCGCCTTCACGTCACAACCCCATTGCCACGTGGTCGACGGGTACGTGGCTGAGCCAGCTGTCAATTGCTCGTTCACGTAGTTCCTTGTAGGTGCCGTAGCGCCGGGAATACAGCTCAGCAAGCTCTGGTCGAGGCGACACGACGCGTGCGAGACTGGCCATCCCTGCCGCAGCCTCTGGGTAGCCACGGAACGCATTCACACCTACCGCGGCGGTCATTGCCGCTCCGAGGGCGCCCAACTGCCGGTGGGCGGGAACCTCTATATCGAGACCAAGGACGTCGGCGAAGAGCTGGATCCAGGGCGGACTCGCTACTACGCCTCCGGCCAGCCTTACGGCACGGGCTCCTCCGGTGGATGCAACGAGGCGTTCGACGTGAAGACGATGCTCGAACGTCACGCCTTCATAGACGGCTCGCAAGGCATGGCTTCGTCGATGCCAGCTCGTGAAGCCGAAGAAGGCGGCCGTGGCTCCAGGCGCTTCGCGGGATCCATGCACGAAGGGCAGGAAAACAACAGCGGGATCGTGCGGATCCACCTGATCGAACGCGGTATCACAAACCTCGTAGATGGAGTGGCCGCGGGCGGCGGCAGCCGCCACCTCGGATGGCATGAAGACGTGAATGAACCAATCGAGGTTGCTCGCCCCGGCAGTGCTGTTGTCTGTGACGAGAAAGCGTTGGGGATCGAACGTGCGGATTGATCCAAAGACCGCTTCAGGCAGCACCGGAGCTGGAGCCAGGCGCTGGTTGAGGCTCCAGGTTCCAGAAACGATGCTCAACGTGTCGTCTGCGGTCACGCCAGAGCCGAGTAGAAGCGCAAGACCGTCGGCCATCCCCGCCACAACCGGGGTTCCGACCGTCAAGCCGGTCCGACTTGCGCAAGCGCGTGATACCGCGCCGCAAACCTCCGAGGGCAATAAGACGCGCTGCGGCAGCAGCGGGTACACACGCTGGACACCAAGCGCCTGAAAGGTGGCACGGTCGTAAGACCCAGTCTTGCCGTCTAGGAGCCCTGCGCTGCTCAAATCCGTGAGCTCAGCGGCGATTTCGCCCGTCATTCGATAACGGATGAAGTCCTTGCACATAACGAGCGTGGCGGCGCGACCTACCAGCTCCGGAGCCTGGCGCTCTAGCCATGCGAACAAAGCGAGCGGCTGCCCCGGCCAGAGTGTCTGCCAGGTTCGTGATCGAATCGCGTCAGCAACGCCAAGTCGCAACCATTCCGCGACGATGGGGTGAGCCCGGGAGTCCGTCGAGGCAATCGCGTTCCCGATAGGGTTCCCGCTTTGGTCAAGTAGAAGGAGGCCGTTGCCAAAGCCGGTGACTCCGACGGATGCGATCATGGCGGGCGGCAACTTAGACGCCCGGAGGACATCCCCCACAGCAGCTGACACACCTTCCCAGAGACCTTCCATGTCGCGCTCGCTGAATCCCAGGGCCGAAGTCACAGCCTGCACCTGAACGCTGCTCAACGCCACGCACCTGCCGTCGGCGCGGTACAGGCCTGCCTTGACAACCGTTGCGCCGACATCAACCCCTAAGAAGAGCTCCCCAGCACCCATTCCGCCTATTTATCCCCTCACGACCGCCAGTTCATCAGGCATCTTCCTGCCTGCCGACACCTTTTCGAAACGAAAGTAGGCAGGCCAATAATCTTGTCACTTGACAAGCTTAGTGTTTTCTGCTGACAATGGCGCCACTAAATTCGTGGGGGAGAAGTTGGGCATGAACGATCAGCGCAGCACCGGTCGGCGCCGGCAGCGATTGCTCGCACTCGTCCGGTCGAGCGAGTTTGTCCGCATTCCAGAGCTGAGCCTTCGGTTCGGCGTCTCCAAGGTCACCATCCGCAATGACCTCGACGTACTCGCGAAGCGGGGACAGGTAGTGCGAGTGCCTGGAGGAGCGATACCGAACGCATCCCCCTCCGAACGCGCTTTTGAAGCCCGTCAGGCGGTTGCTTCCGACGCGAAGACGGCCATTGGGGAAGCGGCTGTCGACCTGATCAGCCCTGGCAACAC
>Ga0099828_10001919_pt1 | contig 14172 bp, 18 predicted proteins | sample CZO8metaG_2_FD_79338 | JGI IMG/M metagenome (GOLD analysis project Ga0099828, IMG submission 79338) | Vadose zone soil microbial communities from the Eel River Critical Zone Observatory, Northern California, USA - CZOApr15con2H1.8 metaG | ecosystem: Environmental > Terrestrial > Soil > Vadose...
CCTTGGTGTCCGGAGTTGAAAGGCCTCCTGATGAAAGGCTCCGCACGGATCCACGTTGGGAGCCCCCGGCCCGCCGACCTCTCGCTCCGCTACGACAAGATCCAGAACCTCCTGTCGTTTCGCATTCCGGGGTTTCGTGAATGGCTCGCCGGACGTTCACGCCGAGGTGCGGACTTGTGGGATTACCTCGACGGAAGTCCGTGAGGCGTGAAGCGTGAAACGTGAAGCGCAGGAGCCGGGACATCGGAGGAGGCGATGATGGGATCGGATCCTCTGTCCCTCGTCCTCACTGCGTATCTGGCCATGGCTGTTGTCATGGTGGGCCTATGGGTCCTGCAACTGCGCGTGCGCAATGCCTCGATCGCAGACGTCGGCTGGTGCGCGGGTCTCATCGCGGTCGTGCTGTGGTACGCCACACAGGCCATCGGCGAAACAGAGCGAAAAATGCTGGTGGCTGCCTTGGCCGTGCTCTATGCAGGGAGGCTGGGATTCTACATCCTCCTCAATCGGGTGATCGGTAAGACGGAGGACGCTCGCTATCGCCGCCTGCGCGAGCAATGGGGCGCATCCGAACGGCTCAAGATGTTCGGATACTTTCTACTACAAGCGGTGGCCGTGGCGTCCTTTTCCCTCCCGTTTCTAGTTCTGATCCACAACCCACGACCCTCATTCGCGCTGATCGAGCTCGTCGGGTTGCTGATCTGGATCGTCGCGGTTTCCGGGGAAGCCATGGCGGACCGGCAGCTCGCGCAATTCCGATCCAAGTCGTGGAATCACAACCGGGTTTGTTGCGATGGACTCTGGCGCTATTCACGCCATCCGAATTATTTCTTTGAATGGTTGCACTGGTGGGCCTACGTTATCATGGGAGTGAGCACGCCTGGATGGCTCTTGACCTGGATTGGGCCAATCGGCATGGGGTGGGCACTACTGAAAGTCACGGGCATTCCCTGGACAGAGCGACAGGCCCTCGCGAGCCGGGGAGAAGACTATCGAGAGTACCAACGGACGACGAACGCGTTCTTCCCATGGTTTCCTCGGGGCTCGCTGTGAATGCAGAAAGAGCATGTTACCGAGATCCTTCTCCTACCAACTCGCAGGACAACTCGTCTCTCATCTGATCCAGAAACCGAATCAGCCTGGCACGCGATGTCGCACCAATCTTTCGGATTTCCCACCCGGCATCGCGTCCGTTCGACCACCGGACAATAGCGGAGTCGATCAGTAAATACTTGGACTCTCCATCATCGGCAAGTTCGAGGTAGACCGGCATACTCATACCCGGTGTGACCGGGTGGTCTCCCGTGGCTCGCCAGCCGGATGCCGACAGATCCCAGAGGTGCCCTTTCCCGTGGAAGTTCTCGCCATGATACAGAAAGGGACAGTGGATCGAGATGCGCTGCCCCGCTCGAACGACATAGGTCCTGGCCATCTCACCCTCCCTGGTAATCGCCCCTTCCTTCTAATGTGTCTGGTTCAAGCGTAACAGGGCTGCTCTTCGGCGCTATGCCTCATAAGATGGGGTATGGGTGATCTTGAGAGGGACACCTTGCCGCAGTCTAATCAGAAGAAGTGAGTGAGTGGGAGGGGCCAGGGATGACCAGCCAAGTGAACTACTGGCTTTGATTGAGTGAGAGGAGGCGTTTGCGCGCGATTTTCGCCTGTGGGCTGGATGGGTACAAACGGACGAGGTCTTCGTACAGTTGCTTTGCATGGACCACGTTGTGTTGCCGTTCTTCCAGCTCGGCTGTCTCGAGCAGTTCCTTCGGCTTCTCCCCGTTGCAGGCGGCTAGGACAACACAGAAAACAACGGCCCCTATTATGTGAATCCATTGTCTCATTGTTTCTTCGATCACTCTCCCAGTTTCTGCCACCGGCGTTGGTCGCGTGGCGTTTGTCTGGTCTGATTACCCCGCATTATTCATGACGATTCGTCGCGAAACCAGCGCGCGGAACCCTGAGAACCCGATGCGTACTCGTGCAGTACGGTGAGGGTCCGAGGGGCGAGCCTGCTGGCCGGAGGCTCGTCGGAGCAGCGGATCGGTGATTGCAGCAGAAGCGCCCATAAATAATGCGGGTTAAGAGACATCCCGCCAAGACCTTCTGTTCTACGCTAAACGAAATTGCCGAGGAGGCCAAAGAAAATGCAAAATGTACCAGGCGGAAAGCTATTCAAGCTGCGGCGCAAATAGATCGATGCCGTAGCGTGGTGCCGCGATGGCTTCGCTTCGACATTGCGGGCAGCGGCTTGGACTCGTCAGACGGCTGCGGTCACGAAAGACAAAGTCACAGTCCTGACAGCGTGCCGGGTTCAGGATGAACCGCCTTGTCTTGTCGCGCGCGATGGTCTTCACGACGTGGGTCAGATGCCCCTCGACCTATCGCTCGGGAATGCCCAGCATCTGTGCCAACTGGTAAGACGATAGCCTGGTGCCGGTAATCAGTTCGATGATGTGCTGGCGCGGAGTCTGTTCGGGAGGCTGCATCCCGTTGATGGTAAGTGAGAGGACCAGGAAAAGCCAGGCCACGGAATCATGGTGCCAGGTAAGTCGTGGCAACGATACAGGGCTCGGCCAACGCTTGGCGGTGTCACGGAGAGAGGGAGGCACACATACGAGGTTGGACGTGGCTGCCGACGTTCGGACTGATTGTGCCGGGCTGCAGCGGGGGCGTGGGGATGGGAGGAAGCCAGAATGATGAAGAGAACCTGCCGCCGTTTGTCGCACCGGCTGAGCGCCCCTGATTTCGTTGTTGCTGAGTTAGGGAAATACTCCGTAGAATCCGCGTGCAGTTGACCTACAGGAGGTGGTTCGTGCGGTATCGCATACTGCCCGTACTACCAAAATACGCACGGTCGCGCACGTACTGCAAAAAGACGCGAACATCGAAGAAGCCACGCCGATCCTCAAAAACAAATTTAGCACCGGCATCACAGGAGTGTTCTAGCAGATCTTAATGCGTTACTTCCTTCCTGATCCTCTGCGAACTTCCCCATGATCCTGTTATACTAACCGCGTTCGAGACTCGTTCACAGCTCACAAAGGCGGTCACGCGATGAGCGCTCCCAATTGGGACGAACTTGCCGAACTCACGCTGAAACGCGTTGTTGCTTCCGGGGCTGAGTACGGCGATATCCGGCTCCTCGACAGCACGACCCAGACCATTCGTGGCGAAGATCGCCGCATCGCTTCCATACGCGACACGCAGGACAGAGGGTTTGGGATCCGCGTTCTCTATCACGGCGCCTGGGGTTTTGCCGCCAGTTCGGTACTTTCGCTGGAAGAAGCCCCGCGCGTGGCTGAGTTGGCGATCGAGATCGCTAAGGGTTCCGCGTCCCTCGCGAGTGAAAAGGTGAAACTCGCCGATGAGCCGGTCCATCGAGACCGGATCGTCACGAGGCAGCGGATCGATCCGTTTGCCGTCGCGCTCGAAAACAAAACTACACTGCTCCTAGAGACGATGGAGTATGTTCATCGACAGCCCGGCATCGTGCGGAGCAGCGCGAGCCTGTGGGCTCGTCGGGACCGCAAGCTCTTTGTTTCGACCGAAGGATCGCGCCTGGAATTTGACCTCCTGGCCGTGAACGGCGATTTTGATGCCACGGCGGTTCATGACGGGCGGTTCGCCTCGCGGAGCTTCAATACGCCGCATCTTCGGATGGGCTATGAATTGATCGAGGACGCCAGTTTCCTGGCCGAGGCCCCGCGCATCGCGTCTCAGGCCGTCGAAAAAGTAAAAGCGCCCACGACGAAGCCAGGTCTATACGATCTCGTCCTCGATCCTGAACATCTGTCGCTCACCATGCATGAGTCCTGCGGCCATCCGAGCGAGCTCGACCGCGCGCTTGGGTACGAGGCCAACTATGCCGGCACCAGCTTTCTCACGACCGAAAAACGAGGAACCTTTCGATACGGCTCTCCGCACGTGAATCTCGTGGCCGACAACTGTGAACCGATGACCCTTGCTGCGACCGGCTACGACGACGATGGCGTAGCCTGCCAGCAATGGGACATTGTGCGCGACGGCATCTTCGTTGGCTATTGCACGAATCGCGAGGTCGCGCCGAAAATCGGCGAGACTCGATCGCGCGGCTCCAATCGGGCGGACAGCTGGGGCAGTGTCCCGATCGTCCGCATCGCCAACATCGGCCTTGAGCCGGGCGCTACCACCCTCGATGAGCTGCTCGCCGATGTGAGGCGGGGCATCTACATCGAAGGTCACGGGTCCTACAGCATCGATCAACGGCGCTATAACTTCCAGTTCGGCGGCGACGCATTTTGGATGATCGAGAACGGGAAGCGGACACACATGGTTCGTGATGTCATCTACCATGGGATCACGCCGGAGTTCTGGGGCAGCTGCGACGGTGTCGCGGATCGACCGCACCGCCGGCGGTATGGGTTCATCACGTGCGGCAAGGGCCAGCCGGGCCAGTCCGGCTGGATGACCCACGCGGCGTCTCACGCGCGGTTCCGCAGCGTCAACGTCATCGGAGGGCAGGCCGGATCATGAGTGCGACCGGCCACAAGACCTGGCCGAAACTGACGAGCCGGGACGAGTTCCGGTTTATCGCAGAACAGGTTCTGAAACGTTCGACCGGCGACCACACGCTTGTTGCGTTGCACGATCAGCATAGCGGGACGACGCGGTTTGCGAACAATCAGATTGTCCAAAACGTCGATACGAGGCGCGGGTCTTTGAGTGTGACGGTGGCGTTCGGGCGACGTCACGGCACCGCCGGCACGACGGACTTTACCGCGGGGGCGATGCAAGAGACGGTGACTAGAGCCACGCAGATCGCGCACCTGTCGCCGGACGATCCGGAATACCTCCCGCCGGTGGAGCCACAGCTATATCTGACACCTCTCACGACGCGAGCCGAAACTGCCGCGGCTGGGCCGGCCCGTCGACTGGAATATACGAATGAGGCGATCGGGCAATGCCGAATGGAAAATCTTGGCGCAACTGGGATTGTGTCCTCGTCGATTGCGACGGTCGGAGTTGCCGCGAGTACGGGACTCTTCGCCCACGAAGAACGGACCGATGCTCGATTCAGCCTTACGGTTCAGGCCGGCGAGGCCACTGGCTGGGGTGCTGCGGCCCATCGGTCCATCGATCATCTGAGGGTCCAGGAGCGGACACTCACCGCGATCGATAAAGCCAAACGAGGCCTGGAGGTGCGCGAGCTGCCGCCGGGGCGCTATACCGTGATTCTTGAGCCGGCTGCCGTCGCCGGGCTGTGGTCCTCGATGCTCTGGACGCTCGATGCGAAGTCCTACGAGAAAGGCACGAGTGCATTCTCAGACAAACTGGGCCAGTTGATTGTCGACAAGCGACTGACGCTCCGCAATCTCCCGGCGCACGAGGATCTCTTGGGCATTGGGTTCACCGCTGATGGATTGCCAACCGTGGCATCCGACTGGATTGCAGATGGGGTGCTCACGCAGCTTGCGTACGATCGGTTCACAGCGAAGGCGCGAGGGATCAACAATATCCCCACGCTCGATGCCCCCTGCCTCTCAGGAAGAGGATCGTCCTTGCCGACCCTACAGGAGTTGATCAAGAGCACGGAGCGCGCCATCCTCGTGACGAACTTCTGGTACATCCGGACGGTCAATCCGACCGATCTCACCCTGACCGGTATGACGAGAGATGGCACGTTTCTCGTCGAGAACGGAGCGATCGTGTCGGCGGTGAAGAACCTTCGATTTCACGAGAGCCCTCTGCGAGTCTTCAACCGGATCGCGGCCTTCACAAACCCGGCTGAAGCGATCACGTCCGAAACCGGCAAGCTTCTCGTGCCGGCGATGACGCTCCGGGACTTCAACTTTTCCAGCATCACCCGATTCTGAAGTTCGTCCGCCATGAGCGGACAACCTACCATCAGTTTGTTGACTCGGCGGGAGAGCAAGGGTAGATAAGAGCGGGAGGAAAATATAGATGTGATGCCATGGTGGTACCTCATGAGTGTGCTGGGCGCAAGCCTGCTTGGCCTCGGCTGCAGCATCGCGGGAATTTCGAAGCAGGAAGATCTTGGACGAGGGATCGTGTGGGGCACGCTGGGAGACCAGCGGTCGGCGATGTGCGGCTCCCAATTCCAGCAAATGCCTTTTCTCTAAAGGCCAAGTGACGTCGGTCGAGGGTGGGGCCTATGTGGTTCAGGAAGTCAGTGGCATCGAACCGCGTGGCGCATGATGAAAATACTCGAATCGATCGACCGGCCCATGTCGGGGATCGGATCGAAGTCTTCGTGGATGACAAAGGACGCGCAGTCCTTATTCGGAACATTGATCAAGACGGACGATCGCAGTAGACCAAGATTGCATTGGACCTGGGCTGAGTAACAAGCTAATGCGGGTTAGGGGAGGATCGATGTTCGCTATGCTCTTGGTTGTAGGCATGTCGTGTTGGCTTGCGATGTTCTCACCAGCGAAAGCCGATCCTGGCGACCAGACCGTCACTCCGCCGCTTTTCGACAATCTGGGTTCCCTCCACCATCCCATCACCACCACCTCGGAACAGGCCCAACGCTATTTCGATCAGGGGCTCCGACTCGTCTATGCCTTCAACCACGAAGAAGCGATCCGATCGTTTGAAGCTGCGGCCCAACAGGATCCGCAGGCGGCCATGCCCTATTGGGGAATTGCGCTGGCGCTCGGCCCCAACATCAATAGTGCGATGGAGAAGAAAGATGAACATCGCGCCATCGAGATGGTCCAGAAGGCTCGGCGAGTGGCAAACCGCGCCACTCCCGGGGAGCAAGCCTACATCGACGCGTTGGTCACACGGTACGTGGGACGGAAGGGGGCCAAGCGCAAGAGACTCGATGAGGCCTATGCGAAGGCCATGCGATTGGTGGCGCAGCAATTCCCCGAGGATGCCGATGCTTCCACGCTGTTTGCAGAAGCGCTCATGGATCTGCGGCCCTGGGACTTGTGGAAGCCGGATGGAGAACCGCAGCCTGGCACCGACGAGATCGTCACCACGCTCGAGGCCGTGCTCGCGCAGAACCCCGATCACCCAGGGGCCTGCCACTACTACCTGCACGCGGTGGAGGCGTCATCGCAACTGGAACGGGCCTTGCCCTGTGCGGAGCGGCTGCCTGGCCTGATGCCGGGGGCCGGTCATCTCGTTCATATGCCCGCCCACATTTATATGCGGCTTGGGAAGTACCACGAAGCGGTAGAACGGAATCAACAGGCAGCCGACGTCGATCAACAATACTTGGCCGGTCGAAACCAGACTGGAGAGTATGCAGATGGGTATTACACGCACAATCTCCATTTTCTCTGGGCCTCCTTGGCGATGGAGGGACGCAACGTCGAAGCCATGAAAGCGGCTCGCGACTTGACGGCGACTATCACAACGGAGGAAGCCCGCAAAGATCGCTGGAAGGAACGTTATCTCGCGACACCGACCTTCTCGATGATTCGGTTCGGACGGTGGGAGGAGTTGCTCAAGGAACTTCCGCCACCCAAGGGATTGCGATTGATGGAAGGGATGTGGCGACTGGGGCGAGGGCTCGCCCTTGTTGCGACCGGTCGGCTCCCCGGGGCTGAGGGTGAACACGTCGCCCTTGCCAGACTCACGAAGCAGATCCGCCGGGATCGCACAACGGAAGAAAAGACCGAGCGGGCGCTTCTCAAGATTGCTGAGCGAGTCCTGGCAGGAGAACTCGCTGCGCGCCGCCAACGCTATGATGACGCGATCCGGCTGTTCGAGGAGGCGATCAAAATGGAAGAGGCCCTCCCATTCTCGGAGCCGCCGCTCTGGCCGTTGTCCGTGCGGCACCATCTTGGGGCGGTGCTCTTGCTGGCCGATCGCCTGTCCGAAGCGGAAGCGGTCTATCACGCGGACCTTCTACACCATCCAGACAACGGGTGGGCGCTGATCGGATTGATGCAGAGCCTCCGGGCCCAACAGAAGGACGACCAGGCGGCTGAGGCCGAGGATCGTTTCAAGAAGGCCTGGGCCCATGCCGACTTCATTCCGGCTGCTTCTCGAATGTGAAGGGCTAGTGACTAGGACTTCCTGGGTTCATCTTTCATGAACCAGAAGGCGCATCCGGCGGTGGCGACAAGGAAGAAACACGCGAGATAACGGGCAACGATCTGCACGGAGTTTGATCGTACAGGAACATCCGAATCGAAGCCATGCCCGTGGGGAAGTGTAAGGCTTCACAAAGCTATTCGACTGAGTCAGTGAGGAAGACCGTCTCATGAGAAGACAAGCCGCTCTATCAGTTCTTGCCGTGGCCATTTTCCTAATCGGAATTTGGAACGTCCAATCGACCAGCCAGGCTGCAGTGGACGCGACTCTCGGCAAGGCCTACTTTGCGGGGGGCTGTTTCTGGTGCATGGAAGAAGCCTTCGAGAAGGTTGAGGGGGTGCTGTCTGCGACCTCGGGATATATGGGGGGTACGGTCGCCAATCCGAGCTATGAAGAGGTGTCCGCTGGACGAACGGGGCATGCAGAGTCAGTCGAAGTGGTCTATGACCCAGCCAAAGTGAGCTACCAGAAGTTACTGGATGCTTTTTGGGGCAACGTCGATCCGATCACACCGAACGCACAGTTCTGCGACCACGGCAGCCAGTATCGCTCCGCCATTTTCTTTCAGACCGACGAAGAGAAGCGTGAGTCGGACACCTCCAAACAGGCGATCGAGCAATCGAGACGATTCAAAGAGCCGATCGTCACGCAGATTGTGATGGCCTCGCAGTTCTATCCCGCCGAGGAGTACCATCAGGACTTCTACAAAAAGAACCCCGTCCGCTACAAATTCTACAAATACAGTTGCGGTCGCGCCAAGCGGTTGGAAGAGTTGTGGGGAAAACCATAACGTAAGCCGTGCGCCTTATCCTATCGTTCTGACACTTCGCAAGAGTTGCACGACAAGCTCCCCGCCTTCGGTGTATATTTCTGACCCCAGCAACCTGTGCCAATACCTTTGCCCAGTGAGGTGCGCTCCGTGAAACGTCCGATCCGACAATCGACCAGAAAACCAGTGATAGGTGTCATGGGTCCGGCCAAGGCCGGTATCCGAGAATTGGCCGACGCTAAAAGCTTGGGAGAACTCATCGCACGTCAAGGATGGGTGGTGTTGACAGGAGGGCGCGCGAGCGGTGTGATGGACGCGGCCAGCGAGGGGGCGAAGTCGGTGCCCGGCAGCTTGACGATCGGGATTCTGCCGGATGACAAGGCACGGGTGTCTCGGTATGTAGACGTGGCGATAGTTACGGACCTGGGCCAGGCGCGCAACAACGTGAACGTCATGTCCAGCGACGTCATTGTGGCCTGTGGGCTCGGCGGCACTGGAACGGTCTCAGAAGTTGCACTGGCGCTGAAGGCAAAGAAGACCGTGATACTGTTGGGGGCCGACAAGGCTGGGGTGGGCCTGTTCAAGAATCTCGCGCCGCATCTCGTCCATGCCGCTGCCTCGCCCGAAGAGGCGGTCAGGCTGATCGGCGATCTGCTCTAGCTCCAACCATTCATGAATACCTGCTACATTTTCTGATGCTCTTGCCCGGCGGGTCTTTTCTCGTTTGACCTCCTCGACCGACCGCAAGTACGCCTACGTCGGCCTTACTTGCGAGAAGCCCCGGCGGGCTTCGGTCTCGAACGTCTCGCGACAGTAATCATGAATAATTCGGGCTAGCAGGAGACTGAAAAAGTCCGCCAGCGGCTCAAGCGCGCGACAGGCAGGCCTAGCACGACGGGCGCGACATGCAGGCCCTGATTCCGAGTGTCTCGCCTTCCCCGCCGATCTTGCATCCTGTTGTTCCAGCCGTGCAGGGCTTCGAAGATCTGCTGTGCTGAAATGGTTTTTCCTCCGCCTGCTTGTGATCCCGTGCAGCCGTCCCTGATTCTCTCATTGAAACTTTCCGAGAAATCTTCGCCTCCGGAGAACTGTGCATCTCGTGGGGAGAGCCAACAGTTCTCAAACGTCCACTCTGTGTAGCTCACGCCACAGTGCGTCATGTGGCATATCCGTCATTTTCCCTATCCTATCCGCACGTTAGTGGAGGCCCATCTCGGCACGGATCTTGAGACCTTGCAGGCCTTTATGAAGGATGTCTTGTGCACCAGGATATAACGGCACATGATGGCCACCGACAACACAAGGAGCGGACCGCTCTGTTCACGCCTACTGCGCACCCTCTGTGTGCTGGTTATGCTGTGCCTGCTCATCACCTCCGTCCCCACGGCAACGAGACCAGACTACGACGGCGCCTATCCTCGGTATACCAAACAGGAAATCCGTCGGGCCATCGCGTGGTACGCCAAGAAATATCGTCTTGATCCTGCGCTGCTACGCGCTGTCATCAAGACCGAATCTGATTTTCACCAGCATGCCGTGTCTCACAAAGGCGCGGTCGGTTTGATGCAGCTGACGCCGGCTACCGCGGCCAGGGTGCGTGTGAGCGACGTCTACGACTCCATGCAGAATATCCGCGGAGGCGCCAAGCAGCTGCGGCATCTGCTGAACCTCTACCAAGGCGATCTTCCCTTGTCCTTAGCGGCCTATAACGCAGGGGTCCATCGGGTCAAAGATCACAAAGTTCCACGCATTCGAGAAACCCGTGTCTACGTGAGGAAAGTGCTGCGGTACTATGAGGTGTTCCGTTCTCACCCGCAGCCTTCTCCCCAGAATAAGAAGAAGTAAGGGAGGGACACTAACCCGGTCGAGTTCCCGTCCTCACGAATACAAGACAGGCCAGTGGTTACCCTAGATTTTTTCCCACCAGTTCTTCTGCATCGCCGGCGTCTTGGGATCTAGGTTCATCTTGTGGTGGATGTCCTTGGCGACGAATGGGTCGTGGCACGGAGTGATGGCACGAGGGGAGAGACATCCTTTCACGCGGTGGAGAGAAGGGGAGACAGCTGAACTGGAGCGGACGGAAGATCTGGGCGAGCGGTTTCTTAGAGATTGGCTTTCATAATAATGGCTCGTATTCGCTCCCGTTGGGCCGACCTGATCTCTGCGAACTCGAGACCGAAGCTGTTACCATTCACCCACCGCACCATGGCCCTATCAATACGCACTGGCCACTGCTGGTCGTGAAGGAACAGGGACAGGCGGAGCGTCGTGCCAACCTGCACCTGGGTAAGGGACATCGCTTGACACCCTCCTGTGGAGAGATCGAGGAGCGTCGCCTCCCCCTCGAAGTCATCCTCTCCAAAAAAGAATAGACGGCAACTCAGCCTGAGACGGCGGCGCCGACGTTCCGCCATCGCGGCCTCGTGTCCAGAGCTTGAAGCTCGGCTGGATCTGGGGTCCTGCGTGGCCACGGATTACGTCCTTTCTCTCAATCACCCAGAGAAGAAATACATCGACCATAAAACTAATTTACCGAGCTAGTTGTCGGCCCACCTACCTCAAGAGGAGTAACCCTGAAGAGGAGCCAAAAGCATCCTGATCGCAGTATAGCCAATTGATTTATATATGTAACAAAAACATCGTAATCCGCTATCGTATCCGAACCAACCTGTTCCACGGTCTGAGTAGAAAGCGGGCTTGACCTATCTGGAATCGGTCTGCGACAAGAGAGACTCTTTGATCAAGAAGGAGTGATACGACGATGGAACGACACATCAACCAACGAATGGCAGTATTGGCCTATTCGGAGATTCGAGCGATGACCCAAGCCTGCGTCCAGGCGAAGGGTCTCAACATGGCACAAGGGGTCTGCGACACCCCGGTTCCACCGGTGGTGCTTCGAGCCGCGGCGCAGGCGATGGAGCGCGGAAAGAATGTCTACTCGAGATTTGACGGATTGCCCGAACTTCGGCAGGCGATCGCCAAGAAGCTTGCGCAGCACAACGGCATCCTGGCTGACCCCGAAACGGAGGTGACGGTCAGCGCGGGAGCCACCGGATCCTTTCATTGTGCCTGCCTGGCGCTGCTTAATCCCGGCGATGAGGTCATCCTCTTCGAGCCCTTCTACCAGTATCACATCAGCGCGCTGCTGGCGGTTGAGGCGATTCCGGTGACGGTGAAGATGCGGGCTCCCGATTGGACCTTTTCCATAGCGGATATCGAGTGCGCGATCACACCACGAACCAAGGCGATCATTGTGAATTCGCCGGGCAATCCCTCCGGGAAAGTGTTCAGCCGGCAAGAACTTGAGAGTATTGCAACGATCGCACAACAACACGATCTGTTCGTGTTCACCGACGAAATCTACGAATACTTTCTGTATGACGGTCGGACACATGTGAGCCTCGCAAGCCTGCCGGGCATGGCCGACCGGACGATTACCATCGGCGGTTACTCCAAAACCTTTAGTATCACCGGCTGGCGCATCGGATACAGTGTCGCAGCAGCGCGGTGGGCACAGGCGATCGGAGCCATGAACGACCTGCTCTATGTCTGTGCCCCGACGCCGTTGCAGGCGGGGGTGGCGATGGGCATCCAGGAACTTCCGGACTCGTTCTACCGCGACCTGGCTCGCGACTATCAACGGAAACGCGATCGGTTCTGCCAGGCCTTGGCTAACGCCGGTCTGACGCCGTCGATTCCACAGGGCGCATACTATGTGCTGGCCGATGCGTCGCGCTTGCCTGGCACAAGGGGAAAGGAGCGGGCGATGTTTCTCCTCGAGACGATCGGCTTGGCCGGCGTGCCGGGGGAAGCCTTCTTTTCCGGGGCTGACGGGAGGCAGTTCATTCGATTCAGCTATGCGAAAATCGATTCCAATATTGACGACGCTTGCCGGCGGCTTGCGCGACTTGGCTAACTGGTTGGTTGTGCGGGCATCATCCGTGACCGCCCACACCTTGCTAGGATTGGATCGGGCCTTCTGCCGTGCGCCCAATTCGCTTGATCGCTTGTCTGGCTGTTCACCAAATGGTAAGTAGGAGTAAGCGATACGAATTGAAAGGCCGACATGCTCCTACGATACATCGATGTCCCTCTCCTTTTCGCCTGCGCATTACTCGTAGCAGCTTGCGCCAAGCCGGCGGTTCATAAGGCTGTCTCCATGGATTCCCCTCCTCCATCGACGGCGTCACAGTCCGGTAACAGCCATGTCCTCGCCGGTGAATGGGAATATGTGGACGGTGCCGTCGTTCGGCTGACACTCGACGAGCAGGGCAACGGTTACTACGATTGGAAAGACGGGCGATTCGGGACACATGCGCTCATCGGTCATATCTGGTACGGCATGTGGGTTCAGAAAGCGAACGACCGAGATGGTGGATTTGCGGTCGAGCTCTCGCCAGATTTTTCAGAAGGGGAGGGACGCTGGTGGTACAGCCGCATCGGAGCCGACCATGCCCCCAAGCATAAGGGCGGAACATTTCATCTCAGCAAGAAGGCCGCTCTTATGAACCGCAACAATGCTCCACCGGCACCATAAGAAGTTTTTCGCGCCATAACCGATGATTAGCAGGGAACCTCATGGAAGGACGTAAGCATACCCGTTTCGCGGTGCAACTTCCTGTGTCGTTCAGGGGAGACCAGATTTCCCATGGGGGCACTATCTTAAACTTGTCTGCAGAGGGTTGCGCCATCACTTCGGAAACTGTCGCCGGCGCTGCAGTATATCTACAACTCACGATGCAACTTCGGGAGCGAGAGGAGCCGGTCCAGATCGATCTGGCCGCGGTCCGGTGGTCTTCCGTGACGAGGTTCGGTGTTGAGTTTATTAAGATTCGCACTGAAGAGGGGGAGCGGCTGAAGAAGTTTGTCAAGGTACTGGAATCAACGACCTGAGCGCCGGCGTCCGCAACGAGATTCGAGCCGCTATTTCATGGCGACGGCCCGGACTTGTTCATACGTGGTCAGGCCGGCGAGCACTTTCAGAATTCCGTCCTGCACGAGTGTAATCATTCCTTCCTTCACGGCCAGGCTCTGCATCTCTGCCGTTTTGGCGCGGTTCTGGATCAGGCTTCGCAGTTCATCCGATCCCCTTAGGAGTTCGTGCAAGGCGACCCGACCTTTGAGGCCTGTCTTGTTACAGGCTTCACACCCACGCCCTCGATAGAGCTGAAAGTCCTCGTGAGAGCCCACTCCGAGCGCCTCCCACGCCTGCTTACCGTATCCCTGCACCAGTTTATCGTATTCTTGCGCCGTCGGATGGTACGGTTCTTTACAATTGACGCAGATCCGCTTGCAGAGGCGTTTGGCGAGCACTCCTTGAATGGCATCGCCGAAGTTGAAGGAATCGCATC
>Ga0099828_10001923_pt1 | contig 14168 bp, 12 predicted proteins | sample CZO8metaG_2_FD_79338 | JGI IMG/M metagenome (GOLD analysis project Ga0099828, IMG submission 79338) | Vadose zone soil microbial communities from the Eel River Critical Zone Observatory, Northern California, USA - CZOApr15con2H1.8 metaG | ecosystem: Environmental > Terrestrial > Soil > Vadose...
ACTACGCGATGGGCTATACCGGCAACGGCGTCGCCCCGACGCACCTCGCGGGCCAGGTGCTCGCCGACCTGATCACCGGAGCCGACACCGACAACGTGCGGCTGCCCATGGTCAACGTCAGGCCTCGCGCCTTCCCGCCGGAGCCGTTTCGCTCCATGGGCGCCGCGGTCATGCGCCGGGCGATGATCGCCAAGGAGACAGCGGAGGAGCAGGGCCGCAAACCAGGCTTCCTGATCACCCAGCTGGCGCGAACCCCCCGCCGCCTGGGCTACCTACTAGGCCCGGACTAAAAATCACCGCCCCACCGACCAACGCCAGGCAGATCCGAGCATCAAAATCGCCTCCCCACCGTGTGGGGAGGTGGCGCGCAGCGCCGGAGGGGGTCCCGACCAACGCCAGGCAGATCCGAGCATCAAATCCGGCTACTTCTTGCGCTTGCGCTTCGCCGTTGAACGAGTATCGTGAGCGACAGCGGACCGCTCCCCAGCCCGTTACATATATTGAGCTGACATAGCGGAAGTGCCGAGCGGCCCGCTTAGCCGCGGTCGGAAGTGGTCCTATCTGCCCCTAACCCTGAACCTTGCGGTTAACAGATCGCTGCGGCCCGTTCGGAAATGGCGTCCTGAATTCGCTGGATGCTGCTGAGTACCATCGTTTGCCACGGCTTATCACCGGCGTTGCTGTACGAGAAGGTTGCTACCTCGATCACGTGCCGGTCACGACTTGGCACGAAGCGCCTGCGGTTTGGCTGTGGTGTCACGCACTACAAGCTCAGGCGCCAGCACGTGGCGGCGAGCCGGCGCTGTTGGCTTTTCGATCCGTCGAATCACCGCCTTCATGGCCATCTCTCCGATTTGGTTGCGCGGCTGATGAATCGTGGTCAGCGAGATGTGACGCAGCGCAGCAAGGGCGGTGTTGTCGTAACCCATGAGCGATACGTCGCGCGGCACCTGCAATCCGGCTTCGTTGATCGCGTCGAGTGCCCCGACCGCCGACTGATCGTTGCTCGCGAAGATCGCCGTTGGGCGGCGTCGTCTGGCGAGAAGCCGTCGCGCTGCTTCGTAGCCGCCGCCTTCCGTGAAGTCGCCTGGCTCGACAAGGATCCAGTCCGCGAGTCCGGCTCGCGACATCGCTGACCGATAGCCCGCGCGACGCTCGGCGGCTCCTGCGCCCTGGCCGCCATCGATCAACGCTATGTCCTTGTGGCCAAGGCCGGCCAGGTGTTCAACTGCCAGCTCGGCGCCGCGGTGGTCGTCATCCACCACCACGTCGACGTTGTCCAGGCGCAAGTTGCTGCCGACCACGGCGGTCGGTACTACGCGAGAAGCGGCTGCGACGGCCTCGGCAGGGAGACGTGCGCCGGCTATGACCAGGCCGTCGGCGCGCAGCTCGAGCAGCTGGTCGAGAGCGCGTTCTTCGGCTGCCGGATCGCGATTGCCGGTCGTGATCAGCGCGCGATACCCGAGCTCTGCCGCGGCCGTGTACAGGCCGTCGAGGACTTCGGCGAAGAAGATGTTGTGCAGATCGGAGACCAGCACGCCAACGTTGTATGTGCGGCGTTGCACGAGGCTGCGCGCGACCGCGTTGGCCCGATAACCGAGCTCTTCAGCCGCCGTCAGGACGGCCGACCGGCTCGCCTCGCTGACGGAACGCTCTCCGCGCATGACGCGCGAAACGACTGATTTCGAAAGGCCCGCCCGGCCGGCGACATCGACGATCGTCGGCGGACGAGCCGGAGGCTTCGACCGCCTGGTGGGCTGGGCTCTTGACATGGCTGCCGCGCGAAGTATACTGGCGGGAACGTTCCCGTGGGAACGTTCCCACGGGTTCACCGACAGAACAGATGCCTGGGGCTGGGAGGGAAGTGCACGTCGGACTGGTCGGCACGGGACGGATCGGCGCGCTGCACGCGCGCAGCCTCAAGGAGAGTCCGCTTGTGTCCAGGCTGACCATCGTCGACGCGGATCACAGGCGCGCTGCGAGGGTGGCCGCCGACATTTCCGCGGAGCAGGCGGAGAGCCCACAGGCGCTGCTCTCGGCCGGGCTTGACGCCATCGTCATCGCCGCCACCACGCCGGCCCACGCGGAGCTTCTGCTCATGGCGGCGGACGCTTCGGTGCCGGCCTTTTGCGAGAAGCCCATCGCGCTCGAGCTCAGCGCCACCGACGAGGTGATCCGCCATGTCGAGCGCACCGGCCTCTTCGTTCAGATCGGGTTTCAGCGGCGATTCGACGTTGGCTACCGGGCCGCGAAAGATGCGTACGCGTCTGGGTCGCTGGGCGACGTCCATGTGGTGAGGCTCGCGACGCATGACCCCGCTCCCCCTCCAGCGGCCTACATCGCCGATTCGGGCGGCATCTGGAGAGACCTCGCGATCCATGATTTCGACATCGCGGCCTGGGTGCTCGACAGGGCGGTGACCGAGGTCTTCGCGGACGGTCAGGCGAACGGTCCAGTCTTCGCCGAGTATCACGACGTCGACGCCGCATGCGCCCTGCTGCGGTTCGAAGGCGGAATCGTAGGCGCCGTGACCGCGACACGAAACGATCCGCGTGGGTACGACGTACGAATGGAGCTTTTCGGTCTGCGCGACAGCGTCGTCGTGGGATGGGACCAGCACACTCCGCTCCGCTCCGTCGAACCGGGAATGGAAGCTCCGCGCCAACCGGGCTACAGGGACTTCGTCGAACGTTTCGAGCCTGCCTACCGCGCGGAGCTGCAAGGCTTCCTGACCGCGGTCAAAGACGGCACCGAGAGCCCTTGCTCGGTCAGCGACGCGCGCAAGGCCCTGGTGGTCGCGCTCGCCGCCGACTGCTCACTGCGCGAGCATCGCCCGGTGCGCGTTGAGGAATTCTCGTGAGGGTTGCCGGGGCGCCGATTTCCTGGGGCGTGAGCGAGCTGCCCGGATGGGGACACCGCATGCCGCCTGACCGCGTCCTGGCGGAGATGAGGCAGGTTGGACTGGAGGCAACCGAGCTAGGCCCTCCCGGCTACCTGCCTGCAGACGCCTCCGCCAGGGGCGTGCTGCTCGAGCGCCATCGCATGCGTCTTGTCGCTGGCTTCGTGGCTGCAGTGCTTCATGACCCCTCGGGTCGTCCTCTGGAAGAGATCGATCATGAGGCCACGACACTCGCCGCGTCGGGCGCCGAGGTGGTCGTCGTCGCCGCCGCCCTTGGGGGCGAGACATATGACAACGGTCGCGGCTTGAACACGAGCGAATGGCGGCGGCTGGCCAAGACCCTGGGCGAGGCGGCGGAGGCTGCCATCGAGCACGGCCTGGTCCTCGCGTTTCACCCACACGCAGGGACGGCCGTGGCCACGGCCAGCGATGTTGAGAGGCTTCTCGAAACGACACGGGTCGACCTATGCCTCGACACCGGCCACCTCTTTTTGGGCGGCGCGGATCCCGCCGCGATCGCACGCGACGCAGGCGGTCGGATCCGGCACGTGCACCTGAAGGACGTCGATTCGACGGTCGCGGGGCGATTGCGCGCGGGTGAGGTCTCATACGCGGACGCGGTGCGGCAGGGTCTTTACAAGCCTCTCGGCCAGGGCGACCTTGACATCGACGCGGTTTTCACCCGGCTGCAGGAGGCCGGGTATCAGGGCTGGTACGTGCTGGAGCAGGACACGGCGCTTACTGCTGAGCCAGAGCCCCAATCGGGGCCTGCCACCGCCGCACGCCAAAGCCTTGACTACTTTCGTCGCATTGCCAGCGCCAAAAAGACCAGCGTGCTTCCAAGGAGGAGTGAGCGATGAGTCGTATACGAGTAGTCATCGGGCTGGCTGCCCTGTGCCTTGTGGCGGTCGCGTGTCAGAGCGGGACATCGAGCTCGGGCACGTCGCCGGCCGCGGCAGCCGGCAGCAGCTACCGCTTCTACTTCGTCACCCATGGCGACAACGGGACCTTCTGGTCCGTTGTGCAGAAGGGTGAAAGCCAAGCCGCCAGCGATCTCGGCGTCTCGGTCAACTACCAGGGCAGCAACAACGACGACAACCAGGAGTGCCAGTTCATCAGCGCGGCCGTGACGGCAAAGCCGGATGGTCTCGTTGTTTCGCCGCACAGCCAGACCGTGCTCGACTGCGCGAAGCAGGCCGCCGGTCAGGGCATCCCGCTCATCTTGATCAACAACTGCGGCACCACTTCCGGTGGCCAGAGCTACATCGCCTACTCGGGGGCATTGACATGCGTCGGCCAGCCCGAAACGGCGGCCGGCCAGCAGGCGGGTGTGCGACTGAAGGCTGACGGGGGACACAAGCTGCTCTGCGAGATACACGAGGCGACAAGCACGAGCCTGCGCGACCGCTGCGCCGGAGCGAAAGCGGGTTTTGGCGGAAGCGAGGAAGACCTCGTGATCGACAACGCCAAGTCAAACGTCGCCTCCGCAACCGCGACCCTACAGGCCAAGCTCAGCGCGGACAAGTCGATCGACGCCATCCTGGCGCTCGACCCTGACGTGGCGAAAAACATCGTTGAAGCCGCGGTGACCGGAGCATCATCTTCGGCCAAGATCGCGACCTTCGACATCAGCACGGGTGTAATCGCCGACATCCAGTCAGGCAAGATCGACTTCGCGATCGACCAGCAGCAGTACCTCCAGGGCTATCTGCCGATCGTCTTCCTGAAGCTGTACAAGCAGAACGCGAACACCGTAGGCGGCTTCGACACCGTCAAGAGCGGTCCCGGCATCGTGGACAAGACCAACGCTTCGACCGTGGCCAGCCTCGCCGGGAAAGGCACTCGATAGATTGAATGGATTGGTGACCGGACCGGTTCGCCGGTCCGGTCCGATCCCACCCATGACGCCTGAGCGGAAGGAGCGCGAAACATGAGCCTGGCAGGCACACAGCCCCGCCCGAGTCCCGCCCCGCGGCAAGCCGGCGTGGCCAAAGACGAGCGGCTGGCGGGGGTCAGCATCGTCGCCCGTCTGCTGCAGCGCCCTGAGCTCGGCGCGCTGATCGGCGCCCTGGCCGTGTACCTCCTCTTCGCGACCGTCGACGCCACGCCCGGACACCTTTTTTCGTCGATCGGCGGGATGCAGAACTGGACGGACGCGGCTTCGACCTACGGCATCATGGCGGTCGCGGTTGCGCTCCTGATGATCGGCGGCGAGTTCGATCTCTCGGCCGGCGTCATGACAGGCACGAGCGGCCTGCTGCTCGGCATGCTGATCACCCGGCAGCAGGTCAACGTCTGGTTCGCCATCGTCGCCGTGATGGTTTTCGCCGCCATCATCGGCATCGCCAACGGCGTCCTCGTGGTGCGGACCAAGCTGCCGAGCTTCATCATCACGCTCGGGACGTTTTTCGTCCTGCGCGGCGTCGACGTCGGGGTCACCCGCCTGCTGACCAACACGGTCCGGTTTGACATATCGGACCAGGCACCTGGCTTCAGGAGCGCGCAGTCGATTTTCGGCAGCACATTCCTGGCGCCCTACAACTTCCAGGACGCGGTGCTCTGGTGGGTCGCAATCACGGTCGGCGCCACATGGGTGCTTACGCAGACCACGTTCGGGAACTGGATCTTCGCGGTCGGCGGCGACGCCAACGCAGCACGAGCGGTAGGGGTTCCGGTTGCGCGCACCAAGATCATCCTGTTCATGTACACGGCCATGTCGGCGGCGGTGGTCGGCATCATGGTCGCCCTACGCTTTAAGGGCATTCAGTCTGGCCAGGGGGTCGGACTCGAGTTCTTCTACATCATCGCCGCTGTCGTCGGGGGTTGTCTCTTGACCGGAGGCTACGGCTCCGCCATCGGAGCATCGCTTGGCGCCTTGATCATCGGGTTCGCGCAGATCGGGATCATCTTCGCCAACTGGGACTCCAACTGGTATTACACGTTCCTAGGTGTGATTCTTTTCCTCGCGGTCGGCGTGAACACGCTGGTGAGACGGCGCGCCGCGAGCGCGCGGCGATGACGGTGACGAGATGAGCGAATCGACGAACGGCGTGCCACTCCTGGAAGTACGCCACGTCAGCAAGTACTTCGGCAGCGTCATCGCCCTGCGCGACATCTCGATGCAGGTGCACGCCGGCGAGGTCACGTGTGTCCTCGGCGACAACGGCGCCGGCAAGTCGACCCTCATCAAGATCCTGTCGGGCGTCCATCCTCACGACGAGGGAGAATTCCTCGTCGAAGGAAAAGCGGTCCGGTTCGGCGGCCCGCGCGAGGCCCGCGCGGCCGGCATCTCGGTTGTGTTCCAGGACCTTGCCACAGTGCCCTTGATGTCGATCTGGCGCAACTTCTTCCTCGGCTCGGAGCCGACCGTCGGGGTCGGTCCGGCCCGCAGGCTCGACACAGGTTTCGCCAAGCGGACGATGCGCGACGAGATGCGGAAGATGGGCATCGACGTGCGCGATCCAAACCAGACCGTGGGGACGCTGTCCGGAGGCGAGCGCCAGGCCGTCGCGATCGCCCGCGCCGTCTACTTCGGCGCCAAAGTGCTGATCCTCGACGAGCCGACATCGGCGCTCGGCGTGCGCCAGTCGGGCATCGTCCTCAAGTACGTCGTGCAGGCCCGAGAGCGCGGGCTAGGCGTGATCTTCATCACCCACAATCCACATCACGCATACCCGGTGGGCGACCGGTTCGTGCTGCTCAACCGCGGCAGGTTGATGGGCTCGTACGGCAAGCACGAGACATCGCTGGACGAGTTGACGAAGATGATGGCGGGCGGAGAAGAGCTGGAGAGGCTGGCGAAGGAGCTGGAGATGATGGCGAGCGACCCCGAGATGAGGCAGGTAGCGCACGAGCTGGCGGAGGACGTCGGCGGACCGGGCGGCCAGGAGCCACGATGATCCGCAACCTGATCGGTGCTGAGTGGCGGCCGCCGGCTGATGGCGTCGCCTCACTCCCGGTCTTCAACCCCGCGACTGGCGAGGTGATCGAGCAGGTCCCCCTTTCGGGCGCGCGCGACGTGGACGCGGCCGTCAACGCGGCGGCCAGGGCGTATTCGGCATGGTCACGCACTTCTGTGATGGAGCGCGTGCGATTGATGTTCGGTTTCAAGGCAGCCCTCGAGGAGCACTTCGAGGAGCTGGCGTCGATCATCACGCGCCATCACGGCAAGACGCTCGACGAAGCGAGGGGCGAGGTGCGGCGCGGGATCGAGGTCGTGGATTTCGCATGCGGCGCGCCGACGCTCCTTCAGGGACGCACTTTGCGCGATGTCTCAGCCGGCGTGGACCAGGACCTGTATCGCTATCCGGTCGGAGTTTGCGCCGGCATCCCGCCGTTCAACTTCCCGGTGATGATCCCGCTCTGGATGTTCCCGCTCGCGGTGGTGGCGGGGAACACGTTCGTGCTCAAGCCGTCTGAACGCACGCCTCTAGGCGGTCAGCGTCTCGCCGAGCTTTTTCTGGAGGCCGGATTCCCGGAGGGCGTGCTGAACATCGTCCACGGCGCGCGCGAGGCAGTGGACGCGCTGCTTCAGCATCCAAAGGTGGCCGCGATCTCCTTCGTGGGATCGGCGCCGGTCGCCAGGCATATCTATCAAACCGCGGCGGCGCACGGCAAGCGCGTCCAGGCGCTCGGGGGCGCCAAAAACCACATCGTGATCATGCCCGACGCCGACCCCGCCGTCGCCGTGCCGGCGATCCTCAACTCGGCGTTCGGCAACGCGGGCGAACGCTGCCTCGCGGGCTCGGTCGCCGTCGCGGTCGGCCGGGCCGCCGACAAGCTGCTCGATCCGTTGAAGGAAGCGGCATCCAAGCTGGTCGTCGGTCCCGGTGACCAGCCGGATGTGCAGGTAGGCCCGCTGATCCGGGCCGAGCACAGGGACAAAGTCGCGGGTTATGTCGACCAAGGAGTGGCGGAGGGTGCGCAGCTTGTCGTCGACGGGCGCGGCGAAATGTCGCGACCCGGATTCTTCCTCGGGCCGACCATCCTCGATCGCGTCACAGCGGACATGACCGTCGGCCACGAGGAGATCTTCGGACCGGTCCTGTCGGTGGCCCGTGCCGCGACGCTGGACGAGGCTATCGGGCAAGCCAATCAGATGGCGCTGGGCAACATGGCCACGATCTTCACCCAGTCTGGCCGCTCCGCACGAGAGTTTCGCGAGCGCGTGGAGGCCGGGATGACCGGCATCAACGTACCGATCGCGCAGCCGTTTGCATTCTTTCCGTTTAGCGGGTGGAAGGGTTCGTTTTACGGCGACCTCCATGTCCACGGGTCTGACGGGATCGACTTCTACACTCGTAAGAAGGTGGTGGTGACGCGGTGGTAGCGCGACGCCAGGTTACGTACAAAAGTCCCCTGCACGAGATGACGCAGACGACTCCCACCTGTCTATGGAACGACTCAGCGGACATCGATGAGCTGACCTACGCGATCGAAAACGGTGCGGTCGGCGCGACGTGCAATCCGGTCATCGCCGTCACCATCCTCAAGAAGCACGTCGTCGAGTGGCGGCCGCACATCGAGGCGCTGCTGCGCGAGATGCCGGGCGCGACCGAGGACCAGGTCGGCTGGAAGCTCGTCGAGGAGATGTCGATCAATGCGGCGCAGCTGCTCGAGCCCGCCTTTGCCGCGCACCGCGGGCGCAACGGCCGACTCTCCATCCAGACCGACCCCCGCTTCTACCGCGATACCCAGTCGATCGTCGACAACGCCATGAAGTTCAGCCGGATCGCCAAGAACATCATCGTGAAGATTCCCGCCACCAAAGCCGGCATCGCCGCGATCGAAGAGGTCACGGCTCGCGGCGTCAGCGTCAACGCGACCGTCTGCTTCACGCTGCCACAGTGCATCGCAGTGGCGGAAGCCGTCGAGCGCGGCCTCGGCCGCCGCGAAGAGGAAGGCAAGGAGATCGAGTCGATGGGCCCGGTTTGCACGATCATGGTCGGCCGCCTCGACGACTGGTTGAAGGTGGTCCTCGACAGGCAAGGAATCACGATCGATCCTGGATGGCTCGAATGGGCCGGCGTGGCGGTGTTCAAGAAGACTTACGGCATCTTCCGCAAGCGTGGCTACAGGCTGAGGCTTCTCTCCGCGGCCTTCCGCAACCACATGCACTGGAGCGAACTGATTGGCGCCGATGCGGTGGTCTCGCCGCCTTTTGCGTGGCAGAAACGCATCAACGCAAGCCACATCGAGGTGCGTTCCAGGATCGACGACCCGGTTAATCCGGACGTGGTCGAGCAACTGCTCAGCCACTTCCCGGATTTCCGCCGTGCGTACTCGGAGGACGGGCTCACCACGGAAGAGTTCGATTCCTATCCGCCGACCGTGCGGACGTTGAGGCAGTTCGTCGCAGCCTGTGCGGACCTCGACGGCCTGGTGCGCGATGTGATGCTCCCAGACCCAGGGTAGGTGGCGATATGCGGCTGACCACGGCGCAGGCGCTCGTGCGGTTTCTCGCGTCCCAATTCGTGGAACGGGATGGTCTCGACCACCGGTTCGTCGAGGGCTGTTTTGGCATCTTCGGCCATGGCAACCTCACCGGCGTCGGCCAGGCCCTAGCTCAGAATCCAGAGCTGCTCACGTATTACCAGGCGCGCAACGAGCAGGCGATGGTCCATACGGCGGCCGGCTTTGCCAAGATGCGCAACCGGCTCGCGACGCTCGCCTGCACCACCTCGATCGGCCCCGGCGCGACCAACATGGTCACCGGAGCGGCGGCGGCGACGGTCAATCGTGTGCCCGTGCTGCTGCTGCCGGGAGATGTTTTCGCGTCCCGCCGGCCGGACCCGGTGCTGCAGCAGCTGGAGAGTCAGGGGCGCGGCGACGTCAGCGTGAACGATTGCTTCATACCTGTGTCGAGATACTTCGACCGCATCCAGCGCCCTGAACAGCTCATCCCCGCTGCGCTGAGTGCGATGCGCGTGCTGACGAGCCAGGCCGAGACGGGTGCGGTCACGCTTGCGCTGCCCCAGGACGTGCAGACGGAGGCGTTCGATTATCCGGCTGAATTCTTCGAGCGGCGGACCTGGCATGTCGCCCGGTCGCTGCCGGATGCGTCCAGCCTCGATCGCGCGGTCGAAATCATCCGGGCCTCGAAGCGCCCGTTGATCATCGCGGGCGGGGGGGTGATCTACTCGGAGGCAACCGAAGTCCTGAAGCGGTTGGTGCGGCGCACCGGCGTGCCGGTGGCGGAGACGCAAGCAGGCAAAGGTTCGCTGCCGTTCGATCACGCGGGCGCCCTTGGGGGCGTGGGGGCGACTGGCACTCTGGCCGCCAATCGCGTGGCGGCGAAAGCCGACCTGGTCATCGGGGTGGGCACGCGATACAGCGACTTCACCACCGCGTCTCGAACCGCTTTTCAAAGCAGCGACGTGCGCTTTGTCAACGTCAACGTCGCGGACCTGGACAGTCACAAGCTTGGTGGCCTGCCGCTGACCGGCGACGCCCGGGCCACCCTCAAGGCGCTCGACGAAAGGCTCCAAGGTTGGTCGGTCGATGAAGCGTACCGGGACGAATATGAGCGGCTGCGCGCCGACTGGGACCGTGAGGTCTCGCGCCTGTACAACCTCGGGCACTCCCCGCTGCCCGCGCAATCGGAGGTGCTCGGCGCGGTCAACGATCTGTCGGCGCCGCGCGACGTGGTTGTATGTGCGGCGGGTTCGATGCCGGGCGACCTCCACAAGCTGTGGCGGACGCGTGACGGGAAGGGCTACCACGTCGAGTACGGCTACTCGACGATGGGTTACGAAATCGCCGGAGGCCTCGGAGTCAAGCTTGCCGATCCATCGCGCGAGGTCTACGTGATGGTCGGCGACGGGTCGTACCTGATGATGGCGCAGGAGATCGTGACCTCGATCCAGGAGCACGCGAAGCTCACCATCGTCCTGGTCGACAACGAAGGATTCGCCTCGATCGGCGGCCTGTCTCGGTCAAAGGGAATGGATGGTTTCGGGACGCGCTACATGTATCGATCGGACGGCTCGCTCGGCGATGACGCCGTGCACAACGACGGTGCCCGCCTGCCCGTCGACCTCGCGCTCAACGCACAGGGTCTTGGCGCGCATGTCTTTCGCGCGCGAAACATCGAAGAGCTCCGCGACGCGCTGGTCGCGGCGAGGAAAGTCGAGCGGACGGTCGTGATCCATGTGCTGGTCGACCGCTACGAAGGCGTGCCCGGTTACGAAAGCTGGTGGGAAGTGCCTGTGGCGGAGGTCGCCGAGTCGGCGGACGTGCAGAAGGCCCGCGCGGAGCACAAGCAGGGGATGGCCCGGAGGCGGTGGTACATATGAGCCGGCTAGTGGTCCGCCGGCCAAGATCAGACAAGGGTGATGGGCCTCAGGTCATCGTCACTCCCGAATCGGCCGGCTGGTCGCATGTGGGGTTCGAGGTGTACCGGCTCCACCGCGGCGATGGCATCCGGCAATCGACGGGCGGAAGAGAAGTCTGCGTGGTCATGCTCACGGGCCATGCCGACATCGAGGCCGCATCACATCGCTTCCAGGACGTCGGTTCGCGCGACTCCGTGTTCGAAGGCACGCCCGACGCGGTCTACGCGCCGCCGGGCGAACCCATCGCGATCACCGCAACGAGCGACGCATGCGAGGTCGCGCTGTGCTGGGCGCCCGCGAAACGCGGCGCCGAGCCGGGACTTATCAAGGCCTCAGAGATACGGCCGTTCAAGCGAGGGTCGGGCCGGACCGAGCGCACGATCCACAACATCCTGATGGAAGACCGTCCGGCGGAGTCGCTCCTTGTGACGGAGGTGCTCACGCCCGCTGGCAACTGGTCCAGCTACCCACCGCACAAACATGACACCGACGACCCGCCGCGCGAGGCGTACCTCGAAGAGACCTATTACCACAGGACGGCTCGGCCGGACGGCTTCGCGGTGCAGCTTGTTTACACCGATGACCGCTCGCTCGACGAGGCGATCCAGGTGCGCGATGGCGATGTCGTCCTCGTTCCGCGCGGTTATCACCCGGTCGCCGCGGGACCCGGTTACGACCTGTACTACCTCAATGTGATGGCGGGTCCGACGCGTCGCTGGCTGGTGACGACCGATGCGGATCACCGCTGGCAGCTGGATTGAATCTGCAACAGGTTGGCCGCACCTTCTCGGGCAGCCGCGGATGACTGCAGAGACTGAGCGCCCGCTGCGCATCGTGCAGGTTGGAATGGGTTTTTGGGGCCGTGATTGGGCCCGTCTCGTCGTGCCCGAGGTCCCTGAAGTGGAACTCGTCGGTTGCGTGGACACAGACCCCGCAGCCCTGGTCTTGCTCCAGAAGCAGGTTTCGATCTCCCCGCAGGAATGTTTCAGCTCACTGGACGAAGCACTGGATAGAGCTCGGCCGGACGCCGTGCTCGTCACGACGACGCTTCCTGGGCACGCGCCGATCACGAGAGCCGCACTCGAGGCGGGTCTCCCTGTGTTGTGCGAAAAACCGTTCACCGACACACTCGAGTGCGGTCAGGAGCTGGTCGACCTGGCGGCGGCGAAGGGCGTGACCTTGATGGTCAGCCAGAACTATCGGTTCTTCCCCGCCGTCAGGACGGTGGCGCGGCTTGTCCAGGAGCGTGCGTTGGGAGAGCTGTATGAGGTTTCCATCGACTTTCGCCGCAACGACCCCGTCCCGCCAAACCAGGGCCGCCGGCATCACAGCGACGCCCAGCCGCTGCTCGTCGATATGTCGATTCACCACTTCGATCTGCTGCGCCTCATCCTGGCCCGCGAACCGCAGACTGTCTCATGTGAAACCTCGAATCCGGCATGGAGCGGTTTCCAGGGCCCGCCCGTTGCGGTCTCGTCAATCCTGTTCGAGGGCGGAGTCGTGGTCAGCTATCGAGGAAGCTGGATCAGCGCCGGTCCCGACACGGCGTGGGCGGGTGAGTGGAGGATGGAGTTCGAGCGCGGGCAACTCTTCTGGACGAGCCGCGGCGAGGACAACGTGCTCCTGGATCGGGTGGTCATGAGGTCGCGTCGCGGGAGGCGCACTACCTTGCCCCTCCCGGCGATGACCCATATCGACCGCGCGGGCACGTTGGCTGAGTTCGCGGACGCGCTGCGTGCGAACCGTGAGCCGGAAACCTCTGGCCGTGACAACCTCGGCACGATCGCGCTGATGACCGCCGCCGTAGAGGCGGCTGAACGAAGCGAGTGGGTCCGGGTGCCGCGGACCCACGCCGGGCCGGCGATCTGGCCGTGATCGCTCGCGCCCAGTTCGGACGAACCGGGCATGAGAGCAGTCAGCTGACGCGGAGATGGTTGCACTGGTGGACCGCACGCAACTGGAGCCCCTATTCCCCTAGGACTCCGGGCGCATGTCCTAACCCTTGACAGCTCCCACGGTGATGCCCTCGATGAAGAAGCGCTGGAAGGCGAGAAAGAGGGCTACGACCGGCAGGACGATGAGAGTGGACGCCGCCATCAGCAGGTTGTAGGACACGTCGTGCTCCTGGCGGTAGAACTGCAAGCCAATCGACAGTGGGTATTTGGACTCGTCCTGTAGGTACAACAGTGGTGTCAGGAACTCGCCCCAGGCCTGCACGGCCGCGAAGATGATCACCACCGCCACGGCAGGCTTAGCCAGCGGCATGATGACGTAGAGAAAGACCTGGAACTCGTTGGCGCCATCGATCCGCGCCTGCTCCGAGATCTCGTTCGGCAAACCCAGGAAGAACTGCCGCATGAGAAATATGAAAAACGGGTTGCCGAAGAATGCGGGCACGATGATCGGCAGGAAGGTGTCGATCCAGTGGAGCTTCGCAAAGATGTCGAAGAGGGCAACGATCAAAACCGGGAAGGGAAGGAAGATCGTCGCCAGCACGATCCCGAAGACGAAATCACGTCCCGGCCACTTGATGCGGGAGAAGCCGTAAGCGATCAGTGGGTTGGAAATCGCGGCGCCTATGGTGACCCCGGTCGTCAGGATCACCGAGTTGAGGAGGAACGTACCGAACGGGATGTAGGTCACGGCCCTCACGAAGTTGTCGAAGGCCGGCGCGTGGGGGTACAGCGTCGGCGGGATCGCCGAAAGCTCCTGGAGGTTCTTCAGCGCGGAGTTCGCCATCCAGTAGAAGGGAAGCAAGAAGAGCACGCTCGCCACGATCAATCCGATGCGCGCCGCAAGAGTTTTGGGGACCGTCACACGGCGCCACGGGCGCGGGGTAGGCTGGTGCGCTATCGCGAGTGGCGGGGCCTCCCTGATCTCCGGAGCGACTGCCATCAGCTGGCCTCGTAATGAACCCAGTACTTGGACCAGCGCAT
>Ga0099828_10001925_pt1 | contig 14162 bp, 11 predicted proteins | sample CZO8metaG_2_FD_79338 | JGI IMG/M metagenome (GOLD analysis project Ga0099828, IMG submission 79338) | Vadose zone soil microbial communities from the Eel River Critical Zone Observatory, Northern California, USA - CZOApr15con2H1.8 metaG | ecosystem: Environmental > Terrestrial > Soil > Vadose...
CACCGGTGTCGATCGAGCTGCGCACCGCCAGCAGTCCTGTGGTCATCGAGGTATCCGGCGGCTCGGCCACCACCCGGCTCGGCACGGCCGCAGCGCCGGACCTCGTCCTCCGGGGCGAACCGCGGCTCATCCTCGCCCTGTTCTCCGGCCAGCTCACCGCCGCCGAGGTGACCGATCACGGCCTGGAGATCAGCGGCGACGCCAGCGTGCTGCAGCGCGTCCTGCCGCAACCAGTGGCCGCGTAGCGCGCCAGATCCGGTCCGCCGGCCAGGGAACACGCCGGCCGGCTTGTTCGTGCTTGGTGGGTGAAGAGGGGAATGGCCTATGGCGAATGACCGGGCGGTCGGGGAGCTTGAGCGCTTCCTGGCCGACCGCGGCGACCGGCTGATGCGCACGGCGGTCCTGCTCACTGGCAGCCGCGAGGCCGGCCAGGACCTGCTGCAGGCCGCGCTGGAGCGGCTGCTGCGGCACTGGCGCACGCTCGGCGGCGACCCCGAGGCGTACCTGCGCCGCACGCTGTACAACCTGGCCGCCGACGGCTTCCGCCGCCAGGGCAGGCTGCAGCGCAGGCAGCCCGGCCTGGTCCGGGCAGCCCGTCATGGCCGTGCCTGGGACGGAGGCCGCCCCAGGCACGGCACACGTCTTAGGACTTGCAGGTCGACGGGGGCAGGCCGGCGATGTCCGTGCTCGTGTAGCAGATATTCGAGAAGGTGTTGCCGGCCCCCATCACCTGCTCGACGGGGCTGAAGGGCTGGGTCACGCCCGTGCAGGCGTCGGAATAGAAGCCGTTCCCGCCGCTGCCGATGCCGAAACCCGTGTCCGCCGTGAAGGAATCGTTGGTGATCGTGTTGTTGTGCGCACCGTTGATGATATGCAGCCCGCCTTGGAGATCGGTGAAATAGCCGGTGTTCACCTTCTGGCCGTTGGAGGTGATGCAGATGTTGCCATCCCCCTGTGCGGTGCTGTTCTCAACCGTGACGTTGTAGGTGTTAGATCCGTCGAGCACGTAGCCACCGGTGTCGTTCGCATCGGCCGAGGCCTGGTTGATGACCACGTCATGCGTGTTCACCAGCCAGATGCCGAATCCATCGTCGTAGGTGAGATCGACGCACGGCGTGGAGTTCGGGCAGTCGGCACCGGTGCCGATCTGGAGATTCGACGAGTTGACCGCGTAGATACCGTCACCGGTGTGCGGCGAGCACAGGACGCAGGTGGCCTTGAGCTTGCTGTTGTTGATCGAGACGTTCGAGGACCCGTTGAGGTAGACCCCGGTCCCGTTGCCCTTGTTGTAGTCGACGCCGTCGATGGAGATATTGGAGGAGCTGTCAAGCCTGATTCCTATCCCGAGGTCGTTGCCCCCGGTAGGGTCAGCGTTGTTGCCAGAGATCGTGGTGGGCGTGTTGACGCCTACCAGCCAGATCGTGGGGTCCGTCGTGCTGGTGTCGTTGTAGGCGGAGGAGATCCCGAAGATGTTGAAGGACGCGGTGACCTTGCCGCGTGAGTTGTCGATCTTCACCGACCATCCGCTGGTCCCGCCGCTCGGGGCGTTAATGCTCCACGGCCCGATCACGTAAGGATTGGCGGCGGTTCCGTTTCCGCTGGTGACGCAGCCGCACGTGGAGAAGTCTGCGTTTGACGTGATGGTGATGGCGGCGTGCTGGCCCGCGCCGGCTAAGGCCGACGTTGCGGGGATGGCGAGGGAAACTGCCGCCATCACAGTCAGCGGCACAACAAGCAGTCGTCGCATTCGCGCTCCTCAGCGTAGGTTCGGACAGCCATTCCCGGCTGCCCGGACTCGGCGATCACGACCCCCCTATCCAGTTGGTGCCCTATCAGTTGTCCCATCCCTTCGACGTGGCACCAGCCCGGCAAATGAGTGGCAGCCGGATTGGTCCTGATCGTAGGTGATTGAGGCGTTGGTGATCAAGAGGGTGGAGCGCGTCAGGGGGGCGTCAGCCGCGGAACATGTCGCCGATGATCCCGCCGACCGCGCCGGCGCCCGCGGCCTTGGCCGTGGTCTCGCCGCCGCCCAGGTAGGCCGACAGGGAATGCGCCAGCACGGCTATCGGCATCGACTGGAGCCAGATCCGGCCCGGTCCGGTCAGCGCGACGAGGTGGAAGCCGTCAGCACCGAAGAGCGCGTTGGCGATTCCCCGCATGCGGGTGATCTGGAACTGCACGCTGCCCTGGAACATGCCGACGTGGCCGGGGTGGACGAGCAGCGTCTGGCCTGGCGGCAGGTCGTAGGTCGTGAGTTCGCCGGAAAGCTCGATCCACGCCCGGCCCTGGCCTTCCAGCTTCTGCAGGACGAAGCCGTCTCCGCCGTACAGCCCGCCGCGGAAGCTCTGCTGCAGGCCGACGCTCGGCGTGATGCCCGGCGTGCCGCAGAGCCAGCCGTGCCGGTGCACGAAGTAAGCCTGGCCGGGTGCGATGTCCACGGGCATGATGTGGCCGGGGATCTTGGCCGCGAACGTGATCGCACCGGGCCCCTCGTAGCGGGTCAGGAAAAGCCCGCCGCCGCCCACGACGCGCTTGAGGCCCTGCATGAAGCCGCCCTGGCCGCCGGTGTTCGTGGTTTGCGACATCTGGATGCTCTGCGTCATCCACGCCAGCTCGCCGTGCGTGGAAATCACCTGCTCGCCCCGGTCGAGCGACACCTCAAGAATGGGCATCGTCGTGCCCTTGACCTCGGCCTGCATGGCTGCGCCCTTCACATTCAAGGAACGCGCCGCCCGCCGCGGCGCTCTCCTGCTCAAGGTACTTGCGGACCGGGTTCGCTGACAGGTTCCTATCGAATTCACTGGCCCAATGACGCCCCGTTCAGGCCGCCCCGGTGCCTTCCTGGTCATGGCGGGTGAGTGGCTGGACGGCTGCGTAACTCCGGTGCCGGGAGCCGCCGGGCGGGCAGTGTGCGACGGTGGTGCCCATGGAGGACTACCGGACGCTGAACAAGGCAAGCTGGGACGAGCGCGCCCCCGCACATGCCGCTTCGCCGGATTACGAGGTCGAGCGGTTCGTCGCCGACCCTGGTTTCATCAGCCACGTCGTAAGGTTCGACCGGCCGCTGCTCGGTGACATCGCCGGGCTGCGCGGGGTGCACCTGCAGTGCCATATCGGCACCGACACGATCTCGCTGGCCCGGCTCGGCGCCTCGATGACCGGGCTGGATTTCTCGCCCGCCGCGGTGGCGCAGGCGAGCAGCCTGGCCGGGCGGACCGGCGACGACGCCACGTTCGTCGAGGCCGACGTATACGACGCGGCCAGCGTGCTCGGCGCCGCCGCGTTCGACCTGGTGTTCACCGGCATCGGCGCGCTGTGCTGGCTGCCCAGCGTCCGCCGCTGGGCCGGCGTGGTGGCTGATCTGCTGCGGCCCGGCGGACGGCTGTTCATCCGCGAAGGGCACCCGATGCTGTGGTCGCTGGCCGAAGGCCGGGAAGACGACCTGATCGTGGTCGACTTCCCCTACTTCGAGCGGGCGGAGCCGCTGGTCTGGGACGAGGGCGGCACCTACGTGCGGACCGACGCCGTCTTCACGCATAACCGGACGTACGAGTGGAACCACGGCCTCGGCGAGATCGTCACGGCCCTGCTGGATGCCGGAATGAACCTGACCGGCCTGGCCGAGCATGACAGCGTGCCCTGGGAGGCCCTGCCCGGCCAGATGGAGCAGATCGAGGGCGGCGAGTGGCGGCTGGCGGACCGGCCCTGGCGGCTCGCGCACAGCTACACGCTGCAAGCGATCAGGCGAGGCTGAGCACCGGCCGCCATAGCCGCGGGTCCCGGCGCCTTGCCCAGCCTGGCCATCGCCTCCTGACCCGGCTCAGGTCACCCGCAGCCTGCGCCGCCGAAACCGCGAGCGCGCGCTCGGTCGCCAGGCCGAGGCGGGCGGTGCCGGCATGCTAGTCGCCGAGCTCGGCGCGGCGGCGGGTCACGAACTCCGCAAGCTCGGCCCTGATCCCGTCATCGAGCGGCGGCTGCCGGTACTCATCCAGCGTCTTGGCGTAGATCTCACTGGCCCGGGCCGTCGCATCCTTGCCGCCCAGCCGCAGCCAGCGCTCGTAGTTCGAGGTGGACGATAGCAGCGGCCGGTAGAAGCACTCCCTGAACCGCTCCATCGTGTGCGCGGCGCCAAGAAAGTGCCCGCCATGCCCGACTTCCTCGTGCGCGCCGAACGCCAGCGAGGCCTCGTCGATCTCCAGCGGCGTGAACTCCACCCGCAGCATCCGCAGCAGCTCGACGTCGATGATGAATTTCTCGTAGCAGCTCACCAGGCCGCCCTCCAGCCACCCGGCCGCGTGCATGACGAAATTGGTGCCTGCCAGGAAGGTCGGCAGCAGCGTCATGAGCGCCTCGTACGCCGCCTGAGCGTCTGCGGTCTGGCTGGAGTTCAGGCCGCCGCCGGTTCGGAACGGCAAGCCGAAATGCCGGGCCAGCTGGCCCGTGCACAGCAGCCCGATGCCGGATTCCGGGGTGCCGAAGCTCGGCGACCCTGACTGCATGTCGATGTTGGAAAGGAACGAGCCGAAGATGACCGGGCAGCCCGGCCGGATCAGCTGAGCCAGCGCGATGCCTGACAGCGCCTCGGCCAGCTGCTGGACCAGCGCCGCCGGGATTGTCACCGGTGACATAGCGCCCATCAGCAGGAACGGGGTGAGCACCACTGGCTGATTCGCGGCGCAGTACTCGAATTGGGCGTCCAGCATCCGGTCGTCCCAGCGGAGCGGGGAGTTGCAATTGATCAGCGAGATCGTGGCCGGCGTCTGCTCGATCGCCGCCCTGCTGCCGAACAGGATCTCGGTCATCGCGATGGTGTCGGCGGCGTTCGGGCCGGAGACCACGTTGCCCATGTAGATCTTGTCGGTCAGGGTCTGCAGCGCGTAGATCATGTCGAGGTGCCGGGAGTCCAGCGGAGTGTCGTTCGGCTCGCAGATCACCCCGCCGGCCGAGTCGAGCTCGGGGAATGACTGGGCGAGCATGGTCAGCCGCCGGAAGTCCGACATCGCCGCCTCCCTGCGCACGTCGCCCTCGCGCACGAACGGCGACCCGTAGACGCAGCTGAACACCATCTGGTCTCCGCCGATGTGCACGCTGTTCGCCGGGTTCCTGGCCTGCACGTCGAACTCCCGCGGGGCCTTCGCCACCTGCTCGAGCACGAATTCCGGATCCAGCTTGACGACATCGCCGTCGACCGGCTGCCCGGCCTTGCGGAACAGCTCCAACGCCTCGGGCTTGGCGAACTGCACGCCGATCTCGGACACGATCCGCCGCCAGCCCTGGTCAAGGACGCCGACGGCATCGGCGGACAGGATCTCGTACCTGGGCATGCGGTTGAGGAACATCGCCACCTCAGCTTCACGCGGAACGGTGCTTGCCCAGCCAACGGCGCTCGCTTGACCGTCGGATGGCTCGAATCTAGGATCATATAGTAGAACAAGGTTCCGTAAGATGGAACTCCGCGGGGACACAGCGAAGCACTCAAGGGGAACGAGGCGGCGGTGACCAGCCCTACCGGAACGCAGGCCGTCGACCGAGCAGCGCAGCTGCTCAAGGAGGTCGTGCACTGCCCTGACCCGGTCACGTTCACCGAGCTGACCGCGGCCACTGGCCTGGCCAAGAGCACCACGTCCCGGCTGCTGATGGCGCTGGAGCGGGGCGGCCTGGTCCGGCGGGACAGCCGCGGCAGGTTCCGGCCCGGCGAGATGTTCGTCAGGTACGCCTGGCGCGGCGGCGCCGAGGCGGGGCTGGTCGGCATGGCCCGGCCGTTCCTCAACCGGCTCGGCGACGCGACCGGCGAGACCGTCAACCTCGGCGTGGCCAGCAACGGCATGGTCGAGCAGATCGCCCAGGTGGACAGCACCTACCTGATCGGCGGCACCAACTGGGTCGGGCTGTCGGTGCCGCTGCACTGCGCGGCGCTCGGCAAGGTGCTGCTGGCCTACGGAGCCGGGGAGCTGCCGTCCGGCCGGCTGGAGCACCGCACGGCCAGGACCATCACCAGCCGGGCAGCGCTGCAGGCCGACCTCGCCGTAGTCCGGCGCCGCGGCTACGCCGTCACCGACGAAGAGCTCGAGCCCGGCCTCATCGCGGTGGCCGCGCCGGTGCGCTCCAGCGCCGGCGCGGTCGTGGCCGCGCTGTCGGTGTCCGGGCCAGCCAGCCGGCTGACCCGCACCCGCATCCCCGAGGTCGCCGCGATTTGCGTGGCGCAGGCCAACGCCCTGTCCGCCGTCCTCGGATACCAGCCGACCAGAAACGGGCAGGCCGGACACCTGCCGGCCAGCCGCCAGCCGCAGAGAGAAGGTGCCGCGTGACCAAAGACGAGCTCCTGAAGCAGCTCTACGATTTCACCCTCGTCGGCAACGCGCCCGAGGTACTCAGCCTCACCAACCAGGGCCTGGAGATGGCTCTTGGGCCGGAGACGCTGCTGTATGACGCACTGATCCCGTCCCTGGAGGAGGTCGGCGCCCGGTTCGAGCGCGGCGACTTCTTCGTCCCCGAGATGCTGATCGCGGGCAAGGCGATGGCCGGGGCGCTGGCGGTACTGCGACCGCTGCTGGCCGAGACCGGTGCCGAGTCAATCGGCACGATCGTGATGGGCACCGTCAAGGGCGATGTGCACGACATCGGCAAGAACCTCGTCAACATCATGTTCGAGGGCGCCGGCTTCCAGGTCATCGACCTGGGCGTGCAGGTCTCACCGGAGAAGTTCGTCGACGCGATCAGGGAGCACCAGCCCGATATCGTCGGGTTCTCCGCGTTCCTCACCACGACGATGCCGATGTTCAAGGCGAACATCAACGCGCTGCAGAAGGCGGGCATCCGCGACCAGGTGATCGTGTTGGTCGGCGGCGCGCCGGTCACTCAGGAGTACGCCGACGTCGTCGGCGCGGACGGCTACGCGGCCGACGCGTCGGCCGCCGTGGTCCGGGCCAAGGAGCTGCTGTCGCAACGCCGTGCGCTGGCGCGGGCATAGGCGTCCGGATGGACACCGTGCTCCGGTCCAGGGCCAGCGAAGTGGTCATCGGCCCCGATCACCCGTTCTGCATCATTGGTGAACGGATCAACCCCACCGGCCGCAAGCTCTTCCAGGAACAGCTTCGCCGCGGCGACATGTCCCGGATCGAGATCGACGTGGCGCAGCAGGTAGCAGGCGGCGCGATGGTCCTCGACGTCAACATGGGCGCCCCGCTGGCGGACGAGACCGAGCTGATGGCCCGCGCGGTCGGCCTGATCCAGGCCCGCACCGACCTGCCGCTGTGCCTGGATTCCTCGATCATCGAGGTTCTCGAGGCTGGCCTGGCCTGCTACGAGGGAAAGGCGCTCGTGAACTCGGTAACCGCCGAGGACGAGCGGCTGGACGCGATACTCCCCCTGGTCAAGCGGCACGGCGCCGCCGTCATCGCGCTGCCGAACGACGAGGAGGAGATCCCGGAGGAGCCGACCCGCCGGGCTGAGCTGGCCCGCAAGATCATCGACGTGGCGACCGGCAGATACGGCATCCCGGTCGAGGACATCGTCATCGACCCGCTGGCGATGCCGATCGGCGCCGACACCTCGCTGGTGGCCAGGACGCTGGAGACGATCGCACTGCTGCGTGCGGAGTTCGGCGTGAACATGACGCTCGGGGCCTCCAACGTGTCCTTCGGGATGCCGGACCGCGCGTCGATCGGCGCCGCGTTCCTGCCGATCGCGATCAGGGAGGGGCTGACCAGCGCGATCATGGACGCTCGCTCGCCGCAGCTCGTTCGCTCGGTCAAGGCCGCCGACCTGCTGCTCAACCGGGATTCATGGGGCGCAGCGTGGATCGCCGCGCACCGTGCCCAGCAGGCAGCGGCGGCCACGTGACACAGATCAGCGATGCGACGGTGGCCGGCGACCTCACGGTGGCCGGCGACCCCATGGTGGCCGGCGACCCCATGGTGGCCGGCGAACCGATGGTGGCCGGCGAACCGGTCGCGGCCGGCCCGGCGCGAGTTGACCTCTTCTTCGAGCCGAACGGGACCAGGGTGCGAGTGCCGCCCGGCGTCACGCTCTTCGACGCGGCGAGCTGGAACGGCATTGCCATCGACTCGACCTGCGGAGGTCACGGCACCTGCAAGAAATGCAAGGTCAGGATCGTCGAGGGCGCCGCTGCGGTAACGCCGCTCGACGTTCGCGCGTTCGGACCCGACGAGCTGCGCGACGGCTGGCGGCTGGCCTGCCGGGTGCTGACCACGACCGATGTGCGGGTGCACGTGCCGCCGCTGGTCACCCGGCCGAAGGCGGCCACAGTCGGCGTCGGCCGCCAGGTCATCCTGCGGCCGGCCGCGCAGAAGCGCTACCTGGAGCTGGCCGAGCCGTCCCTCGCTGATCAGCTGACCGATCTGGAGCGGGTGCTGGCCGCCATCGATGACCTGGAACTGCGCGCGGACCTGCACGCGCTGCGGTCGATCGGGCGGGTGCTGCGCGCGGCCGACTACAAGGTCACCGCGGTGATCGTGGACGACGTGCTGATCGATGTGCAGGAGGGCGACACCACCGGCCGGGTATACGGCATCGCTTTCGACCTCGGCACGACGACCGTGGTCGCAACCCTGCTCGACCTGTCCACCGGGACGCCGCTGGCCGTGGCGTCCATGCTCAGCAAGCAGCAGCCGTTCGGCGCGGACGTGATTACCCGGATCAGCTCGGTGATGATGGATCCCGCCGCGCTCGGCCGGCTCACCGGGCTCGCGCACCAGACGCTGAATGAGCTGGCCGCCGACGTGTGCGAGCAGGCCGGGGCGGACCCGGCCGACGTGCTCGAGGTGGCGATGGCCGGCAACGCCACGATGACCCACCTGGCGCTCGGCATCGACCCTGAGCCGCTGGGCGTCGCCCCGTTCATCATGTCCACCCGGCTGTTCCCCGAGGTGCTGGCGGCCGACATCGGCGTCGGCGTGCACCCGCGGGCCAGGGCCGTGATCTTCCCGTCGTTCGGCGCCTACGTCGGCGGCGATATCACCGCCGGGCTGCTCGCCGCCGGGATGGACCGGGACGCGCGGACCAGGCTGTTCATCGACATCGGCACGAACTGCGAGATCGTGCTCGGCAACCGCGAGTGGCTGCTCGGCACGGCCGCCCCGGCCGGGCCTGCCTTCGAGGGCGCGGCGATCCGGTGCGGCATGCGCGCCGCCGACGGGGCGATCGAGGTGGTCTCGATGACCCCCGGCGGACTGGAACTCAAGGTCATCGGTGATGCGCCGCCGGCCGGGCTGTGCGGTTCCGGCCTGGTGGACGCGGTCGCCGAGCTGGTCAGGCTCGGGCTGCTCGACCGGTCAGGACGGCTGATTCCCGAGCAGGACGCGGCCGCTGTCGCGCCTGGCCTCGCACCGCGGCTGACCCAGCTGGGCGCGGAACGCGTCTTCGTGCTGCACTGGCTCGGCGAGCCTGGCGACGTCGAGCACTCCATCTACCTGTCCCAGCGGGACGTCCGCGAGCTGCAGTTCGCCAAGGCGGCCATCGCCACCGGCTGGAACATCCTGCTGGAGGAGGCCGGCGTGCAGGCGCGGGACATCCAGCAGGTATTGCTGGCCGGCTCATTCGGCAGCTACCTGTCCCCGGCCAGCGCGATCAGGCTCGGCCTGGTCCCGCGGCTGCCGGTGCCGCGCGTGGTGAGCGCGGGGAACGTGGCCGGCGAGGGTGCCAAGATGGCGCTGCTGAGCATGCGGGAGCGGGCCGGCGCGCTGGCGCTGCTTGAGGAGGTGAGATATGTCGAGCTCTCCGACCGCGCTGATTTCAACGACCGGTTCGTCGAGCAGCTGCAGTTCCCGGCCTGAGACGGCGCTGCCGGACGGCGCACCGGTCGCCGTGATCGCTTGCGGCGCGCTCGGCGGGCACATCCGCGAGATCGCCGCCCGGCGCGGCTGGGCGATCGAGCTGCACTGCCTGCCTTCGCTGCTGCACAACCATCCGGGCCAGATCGCCCCCGCGGCCGAGCAGCTGGCCCGCGGCTTGCAGGAACGAGGGCTGCGGGTGGTGCTCGGCTACGCGGACTGCGGCAGCTACGGTGCGCTTGACGAGCTATCCGAGCGCCTCGGCATCCACCGCCTGCCGGGGCTACACTGCTATGACGTGCTGGGCGGGGCGGGGCGGCTGCGGGCCATGTTCGAGGCGGAGCCCGGCACCTACCTGCTGACCGACTTCCTCGTGCGCAGCTTCCGCCGGTCTGTGCTGGCCGAGCTGGGCCTGGACCGCTACCCGGAGTTGTGGCCCGAGTATTTCGGCCACTACCGGCGGCTGGTGTGGCTGGCGCAGGACCGGGATCCGGCGCTTGATGCCGCGGCGGCCGAAATCGCCGCGATGTTCGGCCTTCCCCTCACCGTGCTCGATGCGGGCACCAGCGGGCTGGAGCGCGAGCTCGGGCTGCTCGTCGGCGCGGCGGCACCATGATGAGCGACGGGTCCGGCCAGGACGGGCGCGCGGGCGGCGGGCAGGCGCCGGCCGGCCGGCCGGCATCACGCCACCCTCGGTCCCGGCTGCTGACCCGCTCCGGCCTGCTGACTCGCTCCGGGCTGGCGCGCGCTGCGCCGCTGCTGCGTTCGCCCCGGTATGAGGTCTTCCCCGCGGCCAGCGTCGAGCAGGCGGTGGTCGACTGGGTGCCCAGGGAGCTGACCGTCACGGTGACCGCGTCGCCAGCCAAGGGCCTGGCGGAGACCCTCGATCTCACCGAGCGGCTGGCGCGGCACGGCTACCACGTCGTGCCGCACCTTTCGGCCCGTCTGGTCAGGGACGACGCCCACCTCGCCGACATCGTCGCCCGGCTCACCGGCTGCGGCGTCGATGACGTCTTCGTCCCGGCCGGCGACGCCGACCCGCCCGTCGGCCGGTTCGCCAGCGCGCTGTCCCTGCTGGAACAGCTCACCGAGATGGGCCGCCCGTTCGCCCGGGTGGGCATCACCGGCTATCCGGAAAGCCACCCCAGGATCGGCGACGATGTCACCGTCCAGGCGATGTGGGACAAGCGACAGCATGCCACCTACCTGGTCAGCAACCTCTGCTTCGACCCGGCGACGCTGCGGCAGTGGATCAGCCGGGTCCGGGCCAGGGGCGTCACCCTGCCGCTGTTCGTCGGACTGGCCGGCCCGGTCGAGCGGGCCAGGCTGCTGCGGATGGCGGCGAAGGCGGGCGTCGCCGAGTCGGCCAGGTTCCTGGCCGGGCACACCGAGTGGTTCCTGCGCCTCGGCACCCCCGGCGGGTACAGCCCCGAGCGGCTGCTCGAGCGGACCGGCACCGCGCTGGCCTCCCCCGCGTCCGCGGTCGAGGGCCTGCACCTCTTCACGTTCAATCAGGTCCGGCAGACCGAGGAGTGGCGCCGGTCACTGCTCGACCGGTTCCCGGCCGGCCCGGCCTTCCCGGCCACCGACCAGGCCGGGCCTTAGCACCCCGTCCCGGACAGTAAAGGTGCCTATAGCCGGCCAGCATGTCCTCGTCGGCTCGCTTTTGAGCAGTGCTGCCGACAACAGCCCACCGGTCCGACGGCTGATTCACGCCCGCAGCCTCCGCGGCTCTCGACGTCGGCGTACGGACGTCCGATCCTCTACGCTCGCTGGTTCGGACACGGCTCGTTGATGCTGGCGGCTGGTTCGAGCAACCATATGCTGAGCCGACGGTTTTGCAGAAAGCCGGGAGAAGCCAGGCACGACATGGCCCCGGACCTGCGGTTCGACCGCCATGGTGGCTTCACGCCAGTGCCGACGTTTCGCCGTGGTTGCGGGACGCTGCCGTCAGCTAGCGTCGAGACCTGCCGGCTTCATCGGGGCACGGAGGTGAAGCGGCCCGGCCGGCTTACACTCATCCCGATGGACCAGGAAGACCCGGAGGGCCATCTCCGTTCCCTGACGGCGGAGGCGCTGACCCGGGCGTCGCCGGGCCGCCCGCTGCTGCCCGTTTCGCTGAGCGTTCAGGCGGTGGCGAATGCGTTCGTGATGCTGGGGCTGCTACCAGAACCGCGGGCCGAGGAAATCTTGGCGCAGCACAGATTAGCGCTGGAGAGCAAGGGTTTCGACAACGTCTGGGGAGTCACGAAGGGCGAGCTGACGGTCCGTCCCGGCGCCCATGGCTATTGGGACGCACGCGTCGCCGGGCACGAAGACCTGGTCAGGGTCCCGCTGTCGGTGGCGGCCAGCCGGGTTCACTGTCCCGCGGACATGGCCGACGTGTACATCGAATGGGTGACGCTGAGTCCGGCCGGTCTTCGGCTGCGAGTACGGGCTGTAGCTCGGCAACAGCCTCCGGACCGCCGCTTCGCTCATGCGATATCCGAGGTGTCGGCGGTCGACGATGCCGGTCACTCCTACCGTCTTGACTTCGCAGGTGGCTGGAGGGCGGATGGGATCTGGGATGGAGACATCGACGCTGAGCCGAGACCGGCCGGGAATGTTGCCTGGCTTGAGTTCAGCCCTACAGACTCCGCCGCAACGGGCCGCGTAGCGTTGCCGCCGCCGGTTTCGGTACCGGTGGGGAAGGCAGGCCCGCCGTGGCCGACCCCGGCGGAGTGCTACCTGGCGGCCCTTGCACCGATCACCCGCTATTCGATTAACGACGCCGAGCTGGGACCCGAGGACACAGCGGAGATCGTGGCAGCGGTGGCCGACAGCCTCCTGGCCGTGGGCGCTCTTCCAGTCACCAGTGCTCTCTTGCGCCACCACCCAGGCAGCGGGACCCGCGTCTGGCATGGTGCCCTGATGAACAGGTGGGGCTATCGCATTCATAAGCGTGCAGACCGCTCGGGGGCACCAGGGCGGATCGGCCTGGCCGTCCGGCTCCCGCTGGAGCATGCCACCGCCGTGATCGAGGGAATCTCAGCGCACGATGACCTGGTGAGCATCCAGCTGTATGGCCATCCCTGGGTCATGGGCGAGTACTGGCCAATGATCACACCGTGCTTTCAGGTGCGCGCAATCGACGACACTGGGGCCGACCACGACGGCATACCGGGCAGCTGGCGTGGCTCCGCAAACAATGAGGGCAGCGGCGGTTTCTGGTTCTGGCCGCCAGTGGACCCGGCGATGAGGCGCATGCGCCTGATCGTGAGCACCCCGTGGGAAGCCGCCTGGGCCGACATCGAACTTCCCGGCCGGTGACAGCACCAGGTGGCCATTGAAGTCAGACGCCCACGACCGCAGACCTTATGCCTCCCGAGGCCCTATCTGCAGCAGACGGCAGAAACCGAATCCGGACTATCAGCTTGGGAAGCCGGTGTCCCCGGCCCCGCGTGACCTGGCGATTCGCTGACCTGCGGCGCCGCGGCGGCCGTTCCGTGAGCGACCTATCCGGCTGAGGGCATTAACGTCTCAGCCGCCGCGCCGTCCTCGCCCGGGCCGCTGGCTCCAGCTGCCTCTTCCCCTGCCGCGGTGTTGTCGTCCCTCGAAAGTCAGCCGGTTCCGCGGGCGGTTCTCGGCTCCGCCGTGTCGGCGCAGACCCCGGCAATTGATCTGCGGACGGTCACGGAGCTTCACCCGGTGCCGGCCGCCGTAACAGCGGGAACTCCCTTCACCGCATGGGTTGTGACCTATACGAACACGTCCTCGCCCGCGCTCGGGCCTGGCAACGTCACCAGCGTCTCGGGATGCACATCCGTGGCCGTCATGGTCGCGTCCACGGGCGCTTGGGCCGACTTCTTCCAAGAATGCGGATCCCCGCCGTGAAGCGTGTCGGCGTTTGACCCGTTTTCCGTCTAGGCGCTGAGCCGACGGTTTTACAGACCGCTAGGCCCTGCCTATTATAACGGCCGCTGACGTGGCCTTATGTCCTTAATGATCATGTGAATTTTCCGATCCTGTCCGTCATATGTCCGTACGCCAGAGGGGCCGAGGGCTAGTCGTTACGGACGGGCATGGACAGCGTCCGTACAAGCGGCTTGACCTGCCGGTTCCTCACGCTCATCCGCGCCAGCCTGCGCTGACTCCCGCACAGGCACAGAACGCGTTTTAAACGCCGGCGTCTCGCTGCAGTCCCTGATGGCGCTGCTCGGCCATGTCTCGCCGAGATGAGCCTGCGCTATGGCGCCTGTTCGACGCCACCGTGCGTGCTGAGTACGAGCGCGCGCTCACCCTGGCCAAGCAGCAGATCGGGCCGCTGCCCACCACGAGCGAGTTTGTCAATCGGTATCGCTGGCTTCTCCGGCACGACCCGGGGTCTTCCAG
>Ga0099828_10001928_pt1 | contig 14158 bp, 13 predicted proteins | sample CZO8metaG_2_FD_79338 | JGI IMG/M metagenome (GOLD analysis project Ga0099828, IMG submission 79338) | Vadose zone soil microbial communities from the Eel River Critical Zone Observatory, Northern California, USA - CZOApr15con2H1.8 metaG | ecosystem: Environmental > Terrestrial > Soil > Vadose...
GAATAACAAAAGCGAGCGTAAAATCTTCAATCAATTCCTCCAGAAAATGAGAACAACGCCCCGCGTTAGCGTAGCGGCTCTCGCGTTGTGTAATGGACGGCAATCGTCTAACTGCACGATTGCCGCTGGCCGTTAGCTCAGGATCAAGCGAGGCGGAGGAACCGGCGGCGAATGTGCGATTTCAGGAGAAGAAAACGTAACCGGTGCGTAGGCGAGCGGCGCAAACGCTGAGATTAAACGAATTGTGCGCACCGAACAGATCATGTCGATCTTCGGAGTTGTCGACTGCAAATCAGTTTTCTTTTCGGAGTTTTTGCCCGCGTTCACGGCGTGACAAAGCGAGCACGGATGCGCACCGTCAAATGTTTGCGTTATCGCGGCGCGAAGCGGCGCGTGCTTCGAGTACTCAACAATCATTGTCGTCCACGCGAGCGACTGAAGCGCGATCCAATGCAGACCAATTGCGCAGCAAAGCGCGAGAATCGTCACAAAGCGGCCAGCAGCGCGAAACATTTTCACGAGGCTAGTGAGCGGCGATATGAATGTCAATGTGGTAGAGCCGTCCGGACGCTCCTTCGACTCCGCTCAGGACGGGCTCCGCGCGGCGTCGCTACCTTTTCGGAACAAAAGCGCCGTCACCTTCGTCGAGATAAATTGTCAATCCAACGTGCGCGACCCGCAGCATTTGCTCCCATTTTCCGGAAGAAAATTCGTGTGCCGCTTTTATTGTTTCGTTGGCGGTCTCCGGTACTCGCGCGGCTGGGTGCATGGCTTCCACCAAGACACGCCCATCCAATTTTTCTGCTGAGCTAATTCCGAGCACCGCCAGAATCGTCGGCGTAAGATCGACGTTGCCGCTTGGCAGATTGTCTGTTTCACCGTGGCGAAAATCCGGGCCGGCGGCGATGAGCATGTTGTGCATGTCGAAGCGGCTGAGCGTTGCGTGCGTCCCATTGCCTGCTTTCCGCTGCCAATCGGCGTCGATCATCCCTGGAATGCCGAACTGATTTTTGTCTTCGTTCCAGCGAAATGCCATCACCACATCCGGAGCGCCCTCCTTGTCGATCTTCGCCGCATCGAGACCGAAAGTTCCTTCCATCGGTTCTCTTGTGAAAATGACGCCGGCAGAATCGGATTGCTGCAAAAATTCGACCAGACGACGCGTCACCGTCGCGTCGTGTCCGATCACATAGAAGAAAATCGTGCCGCCGTTGCCGTCGAGCATGATCTGGCCGGGTTTCGGTTCGCTGGTGAACTCAGTGACGACGTCGAAGTCGGCGTCTTTCAAAATTTTTCGCAAGTCGATTGCGCGCTCGATCGTGGAGAAGCCATGATCTGAAACGACAAAGATATCCGTTGTCGATCTTGCACGTTGTCGATCCAACGCCGCGAGAACGAGCGCAAGATCGTCATCAGCGGATTTGATCGCGGCGAGCGCCTCCTTTGAACCCGGCGCGGTTTCATGTTGAGTTCCATCCGGCTCGCTCAACCACAAAAGCGAAAACGCGGGGACGCCGTTCTTCCAAAAAATGTCCTTCAATGCTTTCGTCGTCCAAGAATCCTTCTGGGCAAAACTAAGCGCCGGAAATGGACCGAGCAGCGAGACAACGGATGAAAGCGCCTCGGGTGAGCGCATCTGGCCGGAGAAAAGCGCCGCAGAATTTTTGTCGCGTGTTGAGTCGAGATGTCGATCTTGCAAAAGCCCAACGGTTTTCGCCGTGGCCACGACAGTTTGCCGGCCGCTTGCGCGAACAAGCTCGGCGATTGTGGGCAGCGCAACGTACTTCCCACCGGAAATCTCGTCGCCTTTCCGCACAACGTCCGGATCTTCGACGTCGATTATTTTCCGGTTGTCGATCTCGGGCCGATATTCGTGGTTCGCAATGATTCCGCTGCGGCCGGGATAAACGCCGGTGACGAGCGCCGCGCCGTTCACATTGGTCGCGCTCGGGTAAACCGAATGATGATTGCGAAAGACCACACCGGCTCTAGCCAATTTCGAAAGTGTCGGACTGTCTGTTTCACTCACGAGATCGGGGCGCATTCCGTCCCAGACAACCAGCACGACGTGCTTTGAAACTGGCGGCAAATCCTCCGCGAATGCGATTCCGCACAAGATCGACATCGACAAAATCGAGAATCTCTGCGCAAAAGCGCGGCCGGCTCGGTTTTTCATCGCGTTACGGATCATGCCGAGATTTGGGATGGCTGCTAATAAACAATAAGGATGCGATTCCGCTGGCGAGCGCTAGCGCCGCGCCGATCGACATGACCGTGCGAAAACCGTGCACGAAAGATTCGTCGATCGCTTTACGCAACATCTCGCGCATCGGCGGCGCGATCTCTTTCGGAAGTGTCGCCGCGGCCAGATTGATTCTTTGGTCGTCCAACAAGTGTTTTGTGGTGGCAGGCACCTGAGCTTTGGACAAATGCTGGTCGAGCGAGCGATTGAATGCATTCAGCATGACGATGCCGAGGACAGCGATCGCGAGCAGCGCGGCCGCGCGCGAGACCGCGTTGTTGATTCCCGAGGCGACGCCAACGCGATTGCGCGGGACCGCACTCATGACAGTTGTGGTCAGCGGCGCGACGCTGACGGCCATGCCGATGCCCAACACGAAAATCGCGGGAAAAAATTTGCTCCAGTAATTGGCTCCCACCCCCGGCACAATGAAAAGAGCAAAGCCGGTCGCGGCGATGACTGGGCCGATGATGAGGGGAAGTTTAGCTCCATAACGCTGCACCAAACCGCCGGACCATCGCGACAAAAAAAACATGATCAAAATAAATGGAAGCAAGGACGCGCCGGCGGCGGTGGCTGAGTAGCGCTGCACCTGAATCAAATTCAGGGGCAGGAAAAAGAGCGTGCCGCCGAGAGCGCTGTATAAAAGAAGCGTGAGCAAGTTCGCACCGGTAAAATCAGGCGAACGAAAGAGAACGAGCGGTAACATGGGGTTACGCGTACGCACTTCGACGAACAGAAACGCGAGCACGAGAGAGCCACCACCGATCAGCGAGGTCAGCACCGCGGCGTGGCCAAATCCAAGACGTGAAGATTCGATCAAACCGTAGACGAGCGATCCGAGGCCGATGGTTGCGACCAGCGCGCCCAGCCAATCCAGCCGCTCATTGTCTTTTTCATCCCGGCTTTCCGGGACGCGATAGAATGAAATCAGCAGCACGATGATTGCGAGCGGCAGGTTAATAAAAAAAACCATGCGCCACGAAATATGTTCGATCAGCCAGCCGCCAATAACTGGGCCAATCGCCGCCGTGATTGCGGTGAACCCGGACCATGTGCCAATGGCGCGGCCGCGATCTTCGTCGCGAAAGGAGGCGCTGATGATTGCAAGACTTCCGGGGACAAGCAGAGCCGCTCCGATGCCCTGAATGGCCCGAGCCAGAACTAGTTGGCGAATGGTTGCAGAAACTCCACACCACGCCGAGGCAAAGGAAAAAAGCGCCACTCCAACAACAAAGATGCGACGCCGGCCGTATCGATCGCCGAGCGCGCCGCCCATGAGCAAAAAAGCGGAGAGTGTGAGTGAGTACGCTTCGACCACCCATTGAACATCGACAACGGTGGCGCTCAAACTCGCTTGCAAAGCCGGCAACGCGACATTCACCACGGTGCCGTCGATAAACGCCATGCTCGAGGCGAGAATCGTCGCAGCAAGAATCCACGGCCCGGAAGATTTCGTGCATGGTGCGATTGCCGTCCTCGATTGAATGACAACTTCGTCACAAGGCGATCGAATGAAATTGGACATCGCAACGCGCCCTCGACACGGGCGCACCGTGACGTTGCAAAAAATCGCGCGATCACCCAAGCCAAAAGGAACGTCCAGGCTGCGGGGCGGACGACGGGTTGACCGGTCTACGCCTGCTTTCTAGCGTCCCCGCATGCAGAAGATTGTCAGCCTGGCGCTTGCGGTTGTTCCACTAATCTTCGCGTCGGGCAAAGAATTAGTTCCGACAGCAGACGGAACGACGTGGCTCTACGAGATGACGCAGGAGACGGGCAAAAAGTTCGCCTTTTCCGACGCGAAGTCTGGGCCCGACGGGAAAGTTCATCGGCTGGCGGCTTATCGAATTAACGGAACGCAAGAAGTGAATGGCAAAATTTTGCTCAAATTCGAAATGATCCGCGAGGGAGTGATCACGAACACCGACCTCATGACAGTGGATGAGCACGGAATTTCTTGCGCAGCCCGCGTCGATCAATATGGCGAGTTAACCAAACTCGATCCGACCCAAACCATGATCGCCGCACCGCTCAAATCCGGCGCGACCTGGGAATTCGACGGCAAAGTGGCGGATGCGAATGTGCATCAGCATTATGACGTCCTAGCTGAGGAAGATCTCGATCTACCGGCCGGAAAGTTTCGCGCCTTCCATATTCACGGGGAGCAGACCGAGCCGATGCGCATGACGATCGATCGCTGGTTCGCCAACGGCACCGGGATCGTCAAGGATGTAACAACCGTAAAAATGCCGGACGGCGGATTGTTGCGCCGCATTTCGCTGGAACTAAAGGAAAGGCCGAAGATTGCGCCGAGGCCAGAGGTAAAGCCGGTACCACCGCCAAAAAAAATTTCCGTGATTGTAGGGAAAGGACCGATGGGTGATTCGACGAACCAATTCCGAGAAGACACGCCGAAAATTTATGCGCGCTGGCAAGGGCGAGGTCTGCGCGACCAGGCAAAGATCCGGGTCGTGTGGATCGCGGAGAAGGTAGCCGATGTTCCTCCGAATTACACCATTGATGAAGCCACCACGATCGCCGACAGCCGGAATGCGCACGGCACATTCACCCTGGCGCGGCCGGACACGGGATGGGCGCCCGGCGATTACCGGGTGGACTTTTATCTCGATGCCGAACTGGCGGACACGGCAAAGCTCAAGATCACAAAATAAGCCGGGATGTCGGTGTAGGGGCGGCTGTCCTCAGCCACATAACTGTTTCTGTCCGCGCGTGAGGACACGCGCCTCTACACCACGCTAGGTTTTTTGAATCCAAAGCCGGCCTCGACTGCATCGAATCAAGAGAAAGCACTTTTTGCCATGAAGAAGACTTACATTGCGCTCCTTACAGCTGCGGCCGTCCTTGTTTGCGGCTGCCATTGGGCCGGCATTCGGGGCAACGGCCACGTCACCACCGATTCGCGCAACATCAGCGCATTCTCCGAAATCGAAGCCAATGGAGCTTTTCAAATTGAATGGCGCAACGGCGCGCCGGCGCTCAGCATCACGACGGACGAAAATCTTCTCAATTACATCGAGAGCGAAAACACCGACAATCGACTGCGCCTGCATTCCTACAAAAATCTCTGGCCGACGCACGGAATCAAAGTCGTGGTCTCCAGTCCCACGCGCTTTGGCGCAAGACTCACCGGCGCCACGCGATTGACCGCGAATCAACTTTCGGGAGCGAAGTTCGCCGTTGAATCGACCGGCGCGGCGCACGTCACGCTTGATGGAAACATCGACCAGCTCCTTGCCGATATGACCGGCGCAAGCGAGCTGAACGCGCAATCGCTACAAACAAAAACCGCCGAGATTTCAACAACCGGCGCGGCCGACGCGAATATTGCGGTGAGCGAAACCCTGAAAGTCTCAATCACCGGTGCGGGCAAAGTCATTTACTCCGGCAACCCGCCAACGATCGAAAAACACATCGCCGGCGCGGGATCAATCCGCCACAGAGAATAAAAACATGTCGCTCTTTCTTCTTCTTTGGGCTTTGATTTGTAACTCAAGGCCAAATTAAGAGTCGCTGTCGCGATTGAAGCCTTGCTTGTAGGAGAAGCAGTTTCGTGGCAAGCGGGAATCGAGCCGCTGGGAAGCGCGCGAGATGGATGGGTAACCCGACTGGGTGAGCTTTCGGGAGAAGGCGAATCAACGCTTGTCCTACAACGCCGAGAAGCGGGTCGGTCATTTGCGACGATCAAAGATCGCCGCTACAAACATAAGTCGCGATGGAAAACTTCATCTGCGTGCAATGCGGCACACAGTTTGGCAGAACAGCCGAGCCGCCGGCGCGCTGCACAATTTGCGAAGATGAGCGGCAATTTGTTCATTACGGCGGCCAGCAGTGGACGACGCTGGAACGCCTGGCCGCCGATCATCGCAACCGCCTCGAAGATGAGGCGCCGCAACTTCTCGGCATCGGCAGCGAGCCGGAGTTCGCGATCGGCCAGCGCGCATTGCTCTTGCAATCGGGTGGCGGAAATCTGCTCTGGGATTGCATTTCATTGCTCGACGATAAAACCATCACCGAAGTGAAAGCGCGCGGCGGCATCCGCGCCATCGCCATTTCCCATCCGCATTTTTATTCGTCAATGGTCGAATGGGCCGAGCATTTTGACGCGCAAATCCTTTTGCATGCGGCTGACCGCCAATGGGTCATGCGCAAAAGTCCCCGCATTCAATTTTGGGAAGGGACAACCTTGTCACTTTGGGATGGGCTCGCATTGATCAATTGCGGTGGGCACTTCGAAGGCGGCACGGTGCTGCATTGGCCGGCCGGCGCGAACGGCAAAGGCGCGCTGCTTACCGGCGACATCATTACGGTGGTGCAGGACCGCCGCTACGTCAGCTTCATGCGCAGCTATCCGAATCTTATTCCGCTCGGAGCCGCTGCCATCCATCGCGTCCTCGAAACAATCGAACCGTTCTCCTTCGATCGAATCTACGGCGGCTGGTGGCGGGCCTACGTATTGTCCGACGCAAAAGCTGCGGTGTCGCGATCGGCGCAGCGCTATCTGCGCGCGATCGCGCAAATCTAGCAGCGGCTGCGTGCCCGCGAATGCTTTCGAAGTCTTCATGCGCGTGCGGAATCGTACATTTCGGCTTGTTGCGATTACGACAGCGCGCAAAGTTGCGCAATGCAGCCTGAGTTTCCGCAGCGTCTTCACGAACTAGTCGAACGCGCCAAGGAAATTCGACGCAAAAGCATTATCGGCGTCGATCCCGAAGAATACACGAAGCAACACCTCATCGAACCGCTACTACAAGCTGTCGGTTATGATTCAGATGATATCCGCAAGGAGTTTCACATCTTGGGCGATCAATGTGATTACCTTTTGGAAACGCGCCGCCCGCTCCTATTCGTAGAAGGAAACAGTTTGTTGGATAAGTCAAAAGACCTGTTCGAGGCGCATCGGGAGCAGGTCCTTCGTTATCTCCGCAACTATCGCATCAGTCCCGAGCAGGTCGCGATGGAAAGGCCGGTCACATGGCTGCTTCTTACCAACTTTGCGCAGCTTCATTTCGTTCGTGTCAACGAAGAGAAACCATCCTTTTCTTTCCGTTTCGACGAACTGGAAAAGCGCGCTGATGAGCTTTGGGAATTGCTTGCACCAGACCGGCTCGAATCAGGGCGCATCGAGGAACTTTATGACCAGCAGCAAAAAGCGGATCTCGACCAGCGTTTTCTTGTCGATCTAAAACAATGGCGACTCATTTTGGCCAATGCCTTCGGTATCGCCAATCAGAAGGCTTCACTCGCCGAACTCACCAACGCCAGCCAGCAATTGCTCGATCGTTTTCTCTTTTGTTGAATGCTCGAGACGCATGGCCTGATCGAATACAACAAACTCGCCCGGGCGTTCGTCAGCTATGAAACATTCTTCGGCCACAGTTCGACAATCACGTTCGCTCGAATTGTAGAACTGTAGGAGAAGCAGTTTGCTTCCCAATCCGTAACGATCCTCCGCTGAGGACAGCGGACGCTACAGAAATTGCCGTCTCACAGAGACGGCCTACAAATTATTGGATGCGTTTGTCTCGCGCGCAAATTGGTCCAGCCGGTTGATTGTTTCGATGATGTCCTCGTCAGTGGTCCGCGGATTGATCGTGCAAAGGCGTAAGGCGGTTTGGCCGCGCAACGTCGTGGACGTCAAAAATGCGTAGCTGTCTTCCAACATTTGATCGACCAACCTTGTTTGCAGCGCGTCGTCCCGACCAAAACGAAAGCAAACCGTGGCCATCTGCGCGGGTGAAAGAATTTCCCAGCCGGCGCGCGCGCGCAGCTCACGTTCGGCAAGCTCCGCCAGTTCAAATCCGCGCATGATCGCCTGCCGAAACGCCGCGACTCCGAAAGTTTGAAGTGAAAGCCAGACTTTTAGCGCGCGAAAACTTCGCGTCAGTTGAACTCCATAATCACAGAAGTTGATTTCCTGGATTTGGCGGTGCACGTCGCGCAAGTAATCGGGCTTAATCTGAAACGCCGATTTCAAAAGGGCAGCGTCGCGAACCAAAACGCAGCCGCACTCGAACGATTGAAAAAGCCACTTGTGCGGATCGAGCGCGATCGAATCCGCGCGCTCAAGGCCCGACAATAGCGTGCGTCCGCGCTCGGACAGAATGGCTGCCGCGCCGAATGCGCCATCGACATGGAGCCAGAGTTTTTCCGAGGCCGCGATGTCAGCGAGCTCCGGCAGCGGATCGACTGCGCCGGTGTTCGTGGTGCCGGCATTGGCGATTACACAAAACGGCCGCAAACCTTTCGCGCGATCTTCTGCGATGGCTGCGCGCAGCGCGCCGAGCGACAACTTGAACTTTTCGTCCGACGACAGCTTGCGGATTTGCTCCGGCGCGAACCCAATCACGTGCAGCGCCCTTTCCACCGAAGAATGCGTTTGATCGGAGAAATAAACAATCGCGCATTCCACGCGATCTTGCAGCCGCGCGTGACGCGCCGCGACGAGCGCGGTGAGGTTTGCCATCGATCCACCGCTGACGAACAATCCGCCAGCGTTTTCCGGCAGCCCGCAAATTCGACAGAGCCAGCGGATAACTCCGAGCTCGACTGCGGCGGCGGCCGATCCGCCCAGCCACGTTCCATTGAAAACATTGAAAGCGGCAGCGAGCGCGTCCGCCATTGCGCTCATGAAATTGTTTGGGCCTGGAACAAAGGCGAAAAAGCGCGCGTGATCGACATGCAGATTGTTCGGGAAAACATCGCGCTCGAGTTGCGCGAGAAGTTCTTGCGGGTCGCGTCCGGTTTCCGACGGACCACGGTCGAAAAGTGAAACAATGTGCGCGGGATCGGCCTTCGCCCCAACGGGACCGCGCTGCATGTTTGCGAAATGGTCTGCGATAAGATCGATAACTCGATAACCAAAACTCCGCATTTCTTCCAAGGGAAGCGAAATGCGCGAGCGATCGGAGGAAGAGTCGTTCATTTCAATGCTCTAACAGTCTGTAAGGGAAGCAGCCTGCCTCCCAAAACGGGACGCTAACAGCGTCCCCTACAGCTCATTTCAAAATCTGCTTTCTCCTTCAACCTGACCTCTGACCTCTGACTTTTGATCTCTGACCTTACTCCCAGCCGATCTGCCGGCCTTTGTTTTGTTCTTCGAGCCAGCTCATCAGCGGCTTGAAGTAATCCATCATCGCGCGGGTGGAGATGTCTTCGCCGGTCGCTTCCTTCAAAACTTTGCGCCAATCTTCGGTGCCGCCTTTCTTCAGAATGTTGTTCAACCACGCTCCGACTTCTTTGTTGTCGGCGTAATTACACGATTGCGGAGGTTGATGCAGAATTTTGCGCGCAATGTAATCGTGCAACTGAAACTTAAAGACCGTGGCGAAGGCGTAATTGTAGTAGTAAGCTGGGTTATCGTTGATGTGCGTCTTGGTAGCGGCATCGCAAAATTCTTCGCCGCGCGGCGACGGCGGCTCGACGCCCTGCATCTCGCCGACGTATTTCCACCAACGCGCGTTCCATTCGTTAGGCGGAAGATTGTGCGCATAAATGTCGGCTTCCCAATGCGGCATGACCCCGCATGAAAAATAAATAAATGGGATTGAGCGCGCGAGCGCATCATCGAGCAGGAACGCAGTCTTGTCCGGCTTGAAATCTGCCGGCAAAACCCCGCGCGATTGCAGATACGGGACCTGACTGGAGGCGAGCGCAATCAATTCGCCGACGCCTTCGTGAAATCCGGGCGCGGCGCCAAGTCGTAACAGGTACGGAACCTCCGGTCGCGTATAAGCTTTGAAGTAATAGCCGTGCCCGAGCTCGTGGTGCGCGGTGAAAAACCAGTTCGCATTCGGCTCGATGCTTTGGAGCGAGCGAATGTCGTTTTCAAGATCGACGTGCCAGCATGAGGCATGCGTATTTTTCTTCCGTTTGTCGCCCGGCGGCACGGGATATAAATCGGATTTTTTCCAAAAACTTTCCGGCAACGGTGAGAATCCGAGGCCGGTATAAAACTGCTCGGCCGTCTTGATGATCCATTCCGGTTTTCGATCTTCGAAATATTTGTCGATGTTGGCCGCTTCGACAAGGCCGGGCCATTCCTGACTCCAGCGATTGTTGATCCAATGCGCGGGAATTCTCTTCGGCACCGGCTGATGATATTTTTCGGCCAGCTTGTATTTCGCCCACGTGTGTAGTTGCACATAAAGCGGACGGACTGTCGCCATCCAATCTTCCAGCATCTTGAGCATCTCATCGGTCGTCATCCCGTAGGAGGCGACTTCGAGCGAAAAGTAATCGGGATACTTCATCTCTTTAGCGACGCCGTTCCGCAGATCGCGCAGGACAACCAGGTTCGGCTTAAGCGCGGGGCCGGATTGCTTCGATGCTTCCCAAACGGCTTTGCGCTCCGCCAGGTCATTGCTCTTCTCCAACTTATTGTCGATCTCGTTGGCGGTGATCTTCTGGCCGTTGAGCTTGAATTCGAAGCTGTTGAGGATCGATGCCTGCTTCGTTTCGGCCTCGACCCGCTTGCTCACAAGATCGGGGTTGGTCATCGGCCCTTCGGCCGCGTTCAGGAGAAGTTGTTTCAATTGCCGAACCGTCAGCTCGCTCAATTCTTTCTCGTGTGTGAGCAAATCGCGCGCTTCGATGATGATTGCCGGATTTCCGTTAAATGCGGCGTACGCTTTGCCGGCCGCCGCGGCCGCGGCATCGTGTTCCGGCGTTACATCGGTCACAGCCAGCCACTGCGCTTCGCTATTAACGCGATAAAGCGCCTGATAACCCGCGTTGGCCAACTTAAGGAAGCGATCGGCGCGTTCTTGGATCGACGACGCGGCGAATGCGAGCGATGGGAGTAAGAATAAGAATAGGAGCGGAGGAGATGAACGACGATTCATGAGCGCAGGTTAGCCGAGCGGAATGTTGTAGGGCAAGCGCTCCCGCTTGCCACGAGCAAACGTGCCGCCGACAATCTCGATAACCGTGAGTTTTCCGGGGACAGCAATCATGAAAAGAAAGCTGCTTCTTTGTGCCGCGCTTTGCGTTTCGATGGGTTGTACCCTCTTTAGGGCGGGCAAGAAGCGGAGGCAACTTGATTATTTGATTTACTGAAAGGGGATTCACAAAAAGGAGGAGAAGCCGTGCTGCATTGGCCAGTTTGGATAGGAATCGTGTGCGATGATCTTGAGTCTCAGAGACACTTCTATCGGGATGTGCTGGGTCTAAAAGAGCTAAGGTCAGGGGGAGACTTCGCGTGGTTCGACTTCGACGGGAAGCTTCTGGAGCTGTTGGCAAAGGCCCCACTTCCACAGTACGACCGTCGCCGCGTGTCCTTCGCCTTTGAAGTTGATGACATCCGCTCGGCGCGAGCGGAACTTATTAATCGGGGCGTTGAAGCCGTGACGGAGGTCGAGGGAGGGCCGCAGTCGCTCCAATACTGGGCCTACTTTAAGGATGCCGAGGGGAACCTTTTTGAACTAGTTCAGCGATTAAATTGATGCATCTCTACGAAACGCATATTCCGGTGGCCGACACGAACGTAGCGCAACGATTCTACCAGGAAATCGTCGGCCTACCCTTCGCTTATCGTGATCCGACACGCGACATCGTGTTCATGTGGGCGGATGCGAAGGAAAAAGCGATGCTCGGTTTATGGGGACCCAACACGGAGTACGGCAAACAAGAAAGAGCCTCGCAAAAGCATCACCTCGCGTTCGCCGTTCCCCTGGATGAGCTATTCGCCGCGATTACGAATTTAAACGAAAAGGGCATCGAGGTCTTGGGATTCAGCGGCGAGAAAACGGATGAACCGACTGTGATCGGGTGGGCGCCAGGGGCGCAAATTTATTTCCGGGATCCCGACGGACACATGTTGGAATTCATTACCATCTTAGCGGACCCCCCCAATCCAAGCTTCAATGGGCGCTACTCAGAATGGAAAAAGCTGACCACGAGACCGAACGCGAGCCAACGCTGAACGGCTTGGTAGAGACCGCGCTCTTTGTGGAGGACCTCGCTCGGGCGTCTGTCTTTTACGAGAACGTTTTGGGTCTGGAGAAAATTAAAGCTAGCAACACCGGCTGCGTCTTTCGCATTGCCGAGCAGCGATATCTTCTTCTGGTCAGTCGCGAGAGTGCGCGAACGCAAAACAAAGCACCGTTCGGCGATCTTCTGCCGCCATGCGCTTTGCCACAGCACAACGGTCGAGGTCCGGGGCATATCGCGTTTGGTGTTTCGGCAGACGCGTTGGATTCCTGGCGAGGGCGACTCGCCAACCATGGGATTGAAATTTTAAGCGAAGTAGCCTGGGAACGCGGCGCGCGCAGCATTTACTTCCGCGATCCAGATGGCCACATGATCGAGCTCGCCACCGCCGGGATTTGGGAGCCGGTTTGAGGAATTTTTTCGATCCAGCCGGCTAAGTTAAACCAGCGCCAGCGGCAAGGGCAGCGACGCGCAAAGCTAATCGCATCCACGCGAAGTTGTGAAGGGCGAAGAGCGCGTTAGCTTTCGATATGCGCAGAGCGGTGAAACCGGCGGCAATCAAATCATTAGACACCATGGCGATATGTTGATTGTGATGAAAACCAGCGCCACCGCGCGCGAGGTCGATGCGGTGGTGGGCGTTATCCAAGCAATTGGTCTTCGTGCCCATCCAATGCCTGGTGCGACGCGAACCGCCATCGGCATAACCGGCAACGAGGGCGTGATCGATAGCCGGCGTTTTCAAGACCTGCCCGGTGTGGCGGAGGTCATCCGCGTCACCAAACCGTACAAGCTGATCACGCTCGATTTGCGGCCGGAGAAAACAATTGTGCGAGTTGGCGACGCTACGATTGGCGGAAGCGAGTTCGCGATTATTGCAGGACCATGCGCAATCGAGAGTCGCGATCAGGCGTTGGCCGTGGCGGAGGCGGTGAAAGAAAGCGGCGCGCGGTTTTTTCGCGGCGGCCTGTGGAAGCCTCGAACTTCGCCCTATTCATTCCGGGGTTTAGGAGAGAAGGGGTGGGAAATAATGGCGGAAATCCGCGAAACGTTCGGACTCAAGATCGTGACCGAAGCCCTCGATGAAGCAGGTATCGGCCTTATCGAACAGTACGGCGACATCATTCAGATCGGCGCTCGCAACATGCAGAATTTTCCACTCCTGGAGAGGGCTGGCCGCTCGAAGTTGCCCGTGCTGTTGAAACGCGGGATGGCTGCCACACTCGAGGAATGGCTGCTCGCAGCCGAATACATCATGGCCGAAGGCAATTACAATGTGGTCCTGTGCGAACGGGGCGTGCGAACCTTTGCCCAACACACCCGGAACACGCTCGATCTCGCCGCGGTGCCGGCTATTCGCAGCATTTCCCATCTGCCGGTGATCGTTGATCCATCTCACGGCAGTGGCAACACCTACATGGTCACGCCGCTGGCTCGCGCTGGTGTAGCAGTCGGGGCGGACGGTCTCATGGTCGAAGTCCATAATCATCCCGAGCTGGCACTTTCCGACGGCGCACAAGCGCTGACTCCTTCGCAATATGCGCAGCTCGTGAATGAAGTCCGCGCCATTCGCCAGCTCACTTCAGCGGGTGACTGACAGCACTCCTCGAACGTGAAGCCTCCAAGAATCGATCGCGTGAGAATCCATGCTCCTGCTTCTCGATAACTACGACTCGTTCACTTACAACCTCGCGCAGTATTTTGGCGAGCTCGGATGTGAACTTCTCGTTAAACGCAACGACGAGATCTCGATCGATGAGATTACCGCCCTAGCGCCGCGACACATCTGCATTTCGCCCGGGCCGTGCACACCGCGCGAGGCGGGCATCAGCAAAGACGTCGTCCTGCGTTTCGGCTGGAAAATTCCCATCTTGGGCGTGTGTTTGGGCCATCAATGCATCGCGGAAGCGTACGGCGGGAAGATCATTGGCGCTCCTCATCTTATGCATGGCAAATCATCGATGA
>Ga0099828_10001930_pt1 | contig 14147 bp, 12 predicted proteins | sample CZO8metaG_2_FD_79338 | JGI IMG/M metagenome (GOLD analysis project Ga0099828, IMG submission 79338) | Vadose zone soil microbial communities from the Eel River Critical Zone Observatory, Northern California, USA - CZOApr15con2H1.8 metaG | ecosystem: Environmental > Terrestrial > Soil > Vadose...
CCGCTCTGCTGGGTGAGAGCGTTACACGTGAATCGTTATTCTGAATCGCCCAGCCAGAAAAATTGTCTGTTCTAGCCGTTGAACGTTTCACGATTGTTTACTTGATACAAGGTTAGGCATATACTGCGCGCAACCTTTACTGAGGAATGCGCGATGGATATTAAGGAATGGTGGAAGCAAGTTCTCGCCAATCTGGTCGGAACATGGCTCGCTGCTGTTGGAGCGGGAGCCATGACCGGAACAATGGTCGCCTACCTATCTAGTGCTCCGCTATGGGCATATATCCTCTTTATTCTAATTGGCATATTTATAGGTCTTTTGATCTTGAGTTTTCGCAAACGACAGAAGGAAGAACAGATTGTCACATCCAGAAAGCCTACGCAGCATGGAGAAACAGTAGAGTTGTTCCAGTCCTACTCTGAGCTTGAAAAATGGCATCCGCGCACGGAGATATTAAAGCCAGAGAATGAACTTCACGGATATTTTCTCAGTGGAGAAGGGCTGCTCTCATGGAATGCCGATGAAAACATTCGCCGCTTTCGGCGAATCATTCTTCCTAAACCTAACGCACCCTATCTCGCTATACTACAAACCATTTGCAGCAATAATCAGACTATAAATCCGTACTTGCGAGCACCAGATCAAATCAAAACCACGCGAGATATTGCGAAGCGAAATGATGTGCCTATCAAATGGTTTGATGATTATATCGGGATCAACATTCTTATTTGTAATCCAGAACGACAAGATGGCTGGATACATATTTCAATTGCACCACCATTCCTAGAAGCTGAGCATCAGCAGACATATCGATTAGAGAAGAGGCTCCATGCGACTGCTTTTTCATCAATTGTTACGATGTATGAACGATTGTGGCGGGAGGCTGGACCGGCCATATCAGACGATGAACAGCTAGAAGTGCCTAAGGCATTTCCCGACGGATTAAATCAGGCGGATAAGACGACGAATAAAAAGAGCGAGGAGGCGAACTTTGATTTGTTTCAAAAAGATGGCGCTCGATTGCGCGCTGCCTTTACGCCAATCCTGGCCTTCCTCGAAAAAGCCAGACGGCATGGATCTGACCATGAACGGCCAGATGCGAGCGCATTTCTTCGAGACGCATTTTTATCTCACGCTGCCGCAGTAGAGGAGTTTCGACAGTTCATTCGACCTGAAAAGAGAGAGGCTTATCAGCAGGCATGGAACGAATTCTGCGCCTTAACGCATGACGATGGCGTTGATGCTGTATTCATGGCTTCTCATATCAATGATCGCGACCCTTGGTCTGTGATCGAAGGCAAAATTCGTGTCATCCTCTCTTTCGCTGACAAAGGTGACGGGATAGAAATACGTATACCTGCATCTCCGAATCGTGCAGCAGAAAGTATTCTTGAGCTTATCCACTTGGAGGTAGAGCCGACTGCTGAACAAGGAGAAGCTCGCGATGCTCGCATTTACCTCCAGGCAGGGCCTGCTGAATATAAGATGCTGTGGAGTACCCTGGAAGGACCGAAAGAGGAACGGACGCTACGGCATGGTAGGCCCGACAGTTTTCTCATCGTGGCACGAGCACCCGTTGCATGTGGATTTTCAGGATATGGCAAGCCACCGAACACTTCACTACAACCGCATATTTGCTATATCGCCGATGACTGGTTTCTCGTTCATCGTGAACCCAAGCATTGGCTCAATATGGGAGAGCACAGATTGAAAGTAACGATTCGCTATGGGGCACGAGAGGAGCGATCACGGACAATATGCTTGAGAAACCCCGGTGCAGGAGCAGGACCGGTCACGCTCTCATGATGCGATCAATTTTTGATATTCAAGATTTCCAGCGCCAAGCAGTTTAATAAGTGTATCTCTGAACAAATACGGATTATCCCGATTGTTAAACCGCCATTCTAGTTCGTCCAGATAGGCGTCCAGATGCTTGACCGACAACTTATGATAAGTGCCCGTAACCGACCGCTTGAGCAGGCTCCAGACGTTTTCAATGCCGTTCGTATGAATGTCGCCACGGACATACTCTTTGGCCTTATGGTTGACGATCTCATGCTTCGTATCGTGATCTGCAATCCCGCGATAGGCATAGTAATCATCCGTGACAATGACTTCTGTATCGGAAGCCGTATGGTCATTAATAAACCGATGCAACGTCTTCCGATCTGTTCGATCAATGACCTGCAACCGAACCTTCCCGCCTCGTTGAATCACGCCGATGACGATGCCCTTGTTTTTCATAAACACTCCCTTTCCACGTCCACGCCCGCGCAAGCGTCCGCCGATAAAAGTTTCATCCACTTCGACAGTTCCTTTAAGGGGCGTCGGGTCCAGTTCCGTCATGGCTGCGCGAATACGGTGGCAGAGATACCAGGCCGTTTTATAGGATACGCCGAGCACACGCTTCATTTGATTGGCCGACATGCCTTTCTTGGATTCGACGGTCAGATAAATCGCAATGAACCACTTCCGAAGAGGCAAGTGCGTATCGTGCCAGATGGTGCCCGATGTCACTGAGAATTGATGCCGACAAATATCGCAATCGAATTGATCGCGGGCACGAATGCGTGAAGTCTTCACACCATTGCAGCGTGGGCAGCGAGTCCTGTCCGGCCAACGCAGTTCTTCGAGGATGGCCCGACATTTTTCCTCAGTGCCAAACCGCTCCATCAGTTCCATCATATCCATATTCGATTCCATTTGTGCGCGTGCCATGGGAGGCCTCCTATGCCGAAAAAGAAAAAGCCTGTGCGTGAATTGACGAATGAAGAGATTGCGAATCGGGTGTTCCCGAAGAAACTGAAAGGTCAGTTAAAACGGATTGCGGGGAAGAAGAAGTAGCCATGAGGACAGTATAACCATATGGCCACCCTGTGTCAAGTATATAATCATGGAACGTTTCACCTTTAACGATTCACTCTTTAAGAGGGATTCGGCGCCACAAACACGAGTACTTTGAGCCGCTGACCTGTGTGATTCTTCACGCCATGCTCTTCCCCGGCCGGCGCCATGGTTCCCTGCCCTGGACCAAGCACCCGTTTCTCTGAACCGACCTGAAACGTGCCCTGTCCCTCAAGCACGAGATAGACTTTATCCTGCTCACCGTGGCTATGCCCCTTCTGTTCCTGCCCTGGCTCGAAGCAGTAGATGTCGCAGAAGAATCGTGGCGTCTGAAACATATTGTTCTTCTTCATCTTCTCACTGTTAAACTGCTGATAGTCCGAAATATTCACCACATTCATTCACCAACTCCTTCAGAAAGGTTGCGGATGCGTTCGATGACGCTCAAGCGTCGCAAGAATGGAATCGACCGAGATCAAGTGATGCGAGAGCCCCAAGTCCTTAGCCGGAAGTCCCATTGCCAGACCAAGTAACTGCGGCACATGCAAGATCGGTAAGTGGAGCTCGGTGTTCACCGCACGACCAGCCCGATCCTGATATATATCCAGGCTCATGTGACAGAGAGGACAGGGCGTCACCATAAAATCGGCTCCCTGCTCCTTGGCTTCTTTCATGTGCGTCCCTGCCATGGCCACGGCAATGGCCTCCTTTTCGAGGATGATGGGAAACCCACAGCATTTAGTTCTCCCTGCATAGGCCACCGGTTCGCCACCGACGGCCTTGATGACGCGCTCGAGGGATTGGGGATTCTCAGGATCGTCAAATCCCAGATCCCACGACGGACGCAGGATGTAGCAACCGTAAAACGGGGCGATGCGGAAGTCTCGCATCGGCACGGAGACCAGGTCGCCCAGGCGAGCCAGCCCGATGTCCCGCACCACAATCCACAACAGATGTTTGACTTGGACATGACCGTGGTAGGCCAGACCTTCTGGTGCCAGGAGAGCGTTGATGCGGTCCAGGGTCCCTGGCTCGGTCTTCAATCGTCGATTGGCTGCGCTCATCACCCCTTGGCAGGTGCCGCAGATCGTCATGACATCCAGTCCATGCGCCTCCGCTTGCGCAAACGTCCTGGCGTTGAACGCCAGCGCCATATCGGGATGTGCCTCCGTCACGACCCCGGCGCCACAACAGGCCGCGGCCGAGAGTTCGACGACCTCGATCCCCAATCGGCCGATGATCGCCCTCGTCGATTGATACAGTTCCGGTGTCGCACCTTGCGCAGCACAACCGGGGTAGAGGGCATATTTCATTGGTCTACCGTGACGGGAGATAAGACCGGGCCCGTGTGAGAGAATCTCGAAGATCGTCCATCGCAGCTTCCGCTTTCGACTTCACCTGCTCCCAGGAAGAGGCCGTTGCGGAATGAATGGCCTTGACTTTCTTGTTGGCAAGGTCCTTTTTCTTTTCTAATTCCCCAATCGCCTTCTGGATGTCCGCTCTTGCTTCCGCCGACGCATGCTTGACTTGTCCACGGAGCTGTGTGATGCGCACTTGTATCTCATCTAGTTCTGTTTGAACCTTTCGCTGAAACGCATCTTTTTGCTGAATCGTATAGTCCTTGGTGGCCGTGACCGCCTCCTGCGCTTCCCGGATCACTGTGTCACCTGTCACCGGCTTATCCGACGCTCCAGCCGCTACGACCACGGGTATGGCGAGTAGTCCTATTCCCACGATCCCCCATAACCATCCGAAATAATTCTTCATAGCAATCGCCTCCCTCCTACAGACGTAAACCTACCGTTCGAAGTATAACTTCCGCCTTTCGGAAAGTCACCGTGCATGGACCGTGACGCGTGAGAAACGACTGGTTGCTCTGGTCTGTTTGGTTTGTCTGGTTTCTCTGGCTCAATCAGCAAAACAAACCAGATAGACCAGATGAACCAGACAGACCACAAACGAAATTGAACGCGGAACGATCGGCCCATCTTCTGAGGTACACCCGATGTCGGGGGGTCTTGGTCAAGGCGCGGGACGGGAGCAGACACGAGTGCCATCCGGCACAGGGAACACACACAGCGAGAAGGGTCTGCCGACTGAGCCCGCGTGGCCGATTGCTGTTACGCCGCTTCGGACGTGTCGTCAGTCGGCTTCTTCTCGTAGGGGTGCAGTTCCAACTGCGTCATGGTGTGTTGCAAGTGAGCCCATTCTTCAGGAACCAAGGAGAGGAATTCGATACCGAAGCGGCCCACGCGCGTCCACCCCACGACGGTTTCGAGGATGGTCCTTCACTGACTCAAGAAGATTCGCCAAACTCAGCAGCCTGTTTGTCCCGTTCGTAGGGCTCCATTTCGATCTGCTTCACGGTGTGCTGGAGGCGGGCCCATTCTTCCGGAGCCATCGTCACAAACTCAAGGCCGAATTGATGCTCTCGGCTCCACCTAACCACGGCTTGCTGAATTTGAATTGGGGGTTCATGCTCCAGCACCGCGATCCGGACCTCCAGACAAGCTCCTGGCTGCACATCGGTAAGACTCTGCACTCGGCAACCACGCAGCGACAGATCGATCACATCGCCCTCCCCACTGACCACAGTGACGGAGGTAAAGGAACTGTGAAATCTGGCGGGAAACCGGGGATGCTGCCGTTTATCCATGCGACACTCCTTCTGCGATTACCCCTTTATATTGCCAATGGGCCGCAATTCCGCCACCTTTTTTGTAATTCCCGCACGATCGACCGATTCTACAACTTCAGATATATTTTTGTAGGCCAGGCCGGCCTCCTCCGCGAGGCCCGACATCGACACGGCCTTGACCAGAATGCCGCGCTGTTTCATCTGCTGCTGCAGCTGCTCGCCGCGAACCGTTCTCTTCGCTTGCGCGCGGGACATCGTTCTCCCGGCCCCGTGCATCGTCGACCCAAACGTGTCGCGCACCGCTTGGTCTGTCCCCACAAGTAGGTACGAGCCGGTCTCCATCGAGCCGCCACAGATGACGGGCTGGCCTGTCTGTCGAAACGTTTCTGGTAACTCCGGACTCCCCGGCCCAAATGCCCTGGTCGCTCCTTTACGATGCACCACCAACTCCCCTTCTGCATACCGTTCTACCTTGGCGATGTTATGTGCCACGTCATACACCAACTCCATCCCCAATGCCTCGGCGGACTGACCGAAGACCGTCGCGAAGGCTTCGCGAATCTGATGCGTGATGACTTGGCGATTAGCAAAGGCCGTGTTCGCGGCACAGTTCATGGTAGAAAAATAATCCTGCCCCTCGGGAGATCGAAACGGCGCACAGGCCAACTGTTGATCCTTCACGGTGATGCCATAACGGCGCATGGCTTTTTCGAACACCTTGAGATAGTCGCTCGCAACCTGATGGCCGAACCCACGCGATCCGCAATGCACCGTCACCACGATCTGCTCGTGGCCGGTGATGCCGAGCGCGGCAGCCGTGACCGGATCGAATATCCGCTCGTTCGAGACCACCTGGACTTCAAGATAGTGATTGCCCGATCCCAAGGTCCCCAACTGGTTGATGCCGCGTTGGATCGCGTGGTCGGTCACGATCGATGGATCGGCCCTCTCGATGCAGCCGCCTTCTTCCATGCGGACGAGATCCCGATGCCATCCATATCCCCGCTCCACACACCACCTGGCTCCATGGGTCATCACGCGACCAAATTCCTCCCCCGAGAGCCGAACGAATCCGCTCGCCCCGACGCCGGCCGGCACTTTCCGAAAGAGTTCGGTCATGAGCCGTTCCAGGTGAGGCTGCACGTCCGCCAGCGTCAAATCTGTTCGAATCAGCCGCATGCCGCAGTTGATATCGTATCCCACACCGCCGGGAGAAATGACGCCGTCCTGCACGTCAAACGCCGCCACACCCCCGATCGGAAATCCATAGCCCCAATGCCCATCAGGCATACAGAGCGCATACCGGCGAATGCCGGGCAGGCAGGCGACATTGGTCACCTGATCGAAGACCCCGGAATCCATGGCCTGAAGAATCCCCTCGGTTGCATAGATCCTCGCCGGCACCAGCATGCCAGGTTTTTCAGACAGAGGGATTTCCCAAATTTCGTCCGTGATCCGATTGACCGTCATGTCGGTGTTGAGGTTCATATCGGAGATGGTCTATTTGGTCTATCTCGTCTGTCTGGTCTGTGATGCATCACGCGTCACTCAGCACTTGTCACGTTCCATCATACATCGAGCACCACGCGGACCTTCCAACAACCGCCTGTCTGCTTGAGCTCGTATAGATGTTTCGTGACCGCTTTTACATCGGCGTGGAGTTCTTGTATCTGTTGATCCACCGGCGCGCCGATCAGACGTGCTCGCAACAGCCAGGCGTCCCCCTCCCGCGTCAGGGTGAGCGGCGCCTCTCGGAAGACCACCCCTGCGGCGTCCTTCCAGTAGACCACCTCCGACAACCAATCGAACAACAGCGCCGACGGGTCCACATCGCTCCGTTCAATCGCGCGCTCCCATCCCCCCGACACCGTGGCAGGGTTCGCCATACTCTCAAGGAGGGCCTGTGTCGCGCAGCGAAACACCTCCTCGACCGACTCCCCTTCGGCTTCGAAGCCTATATCGGCCAAGGCAATCTCTTCAAGAAAGTGAAAGGTCCAGGCCATGGGTGTCAGGCTGAATGAGTGGTACGTCGCACTCGTCGTATGAGGGCCTGGACGTGGCTGAGTCCGGGGAGCGCATGTCCGAGGGGATTGGGAATTTTCCCTTTGAATAACATCTTGATACCCAGGGGCAGGATGCGCAGCAAGCCACGCGGTGCGAACCCGACCACTTTCAGCGGCATGATCGCTTCGTTCAAACGCCCTTGCTGTTCGACCAGATCGGTAAAGCCAAGTATATGACGCGCGCCGCCGGTCGTCGTCAACCCATGTTCGATCGAGGCGCGACGCAACCGGATGATCGCCTCCATGGGTTTGACATCTTTCGGGCAGACCTCCACGCAGAAGTTGCAGCGCGTACAGTCCCAGATCCCATGCTCGTCTTGGAGCGCCGAAAGCCTGGCCCGCGTTGCCGAAGCGGACTCGCGTGGGTCGGAGAGGAAGCGATCGGCCTTCGCCAAGGCTGCCGGGCCGGCAAACCCCTTCGAGACTTCGTGCACGGTACAAGCCGCGACGCAGGCGCCGCACATGATGCAAGCATCCACATTGTGAAATTGCAGATTGGCATGGTCCCACGTCTGCGTCTGAGCAGCCATGCCCTCACGCGCAGGCCGAGCCGCCGACACGAGCCAGGGATGTACGTCGTGGATCTTCTCCCAGAACGACCCCATATCCACGACCAGGTCCTTGATCACCGGCATGTTGCGGAGCGGCGCGACCGTGATGTGCCCGTGCCGTTCAAGTTCTTTGCGGAGGGAGGTGCGGCACGCCAGCTTCTCGCTGCCGTTGATCGTCATCGCACAAGACCCGCAGATGGCGGAGCGGCAGGAATAGCGGAGTGCCAGACTCCCGTCGCACTCCTGCTTGATGCGAATGAGGGCATCGAGGACGGTCATCCCACGGCTGACGTCGAGCCGGATCTCTTGAGGATGGGCTATGGAATCGACTTCGGGATTGAATCGTTGGATTGTGAAGGTCAGGCGCATAGAAGACGGGAGGCGTGAAACGTACGGAAGCCTTCTGCCCCTTGCGTCTCACCCATGACGTCCTGTTCAGTCCAACTTGAACGTCTTGGGAGAGTTCGTCAGATTGCGGCACCCGTCTTTCGTGACGAGCACCATGTCCTCGATGCGGACGGCCCCAAGACCAGGATAGTACAGGCCGGGCTCGACGGTGACGACGTGGCCTTCTTGGAGCAGTGACCCGGTGCGACTGATGCGCGGCATTTCATGGATGTCGAGTCCGACCCCGTGGCCGGTCCCGTGAAAGTAGCCCTGCATACGCCCATTGACGAGGCCGGTCTTATATCCGGCCTTTTCAAACCTGATGCAGATGCCTTGATGAATCCTCTTCCCGTCCGCCCCGTCTTTGACTTTCGTGATGGCCTCTTCCTGCGCATCCAGGACCGTCTGATAGAGCCGCTTCAGCTCGGGACTCGGAGTCCCACATGCCACGGTCCTGGACATGTCGGCAAAATACCGGTTGGTGGCCGAACGAGGAAACACATCGAAGATAATGCTACGGTGAGCCGGCAACGGCCCACTGCCTTCGTTGTGCGGATCGCAGGCCTGCTCCCCACCGGCGACGATGGTATGCTGGGCGACACAGTCGCACTCCATCAATGTCACATTGATCAGTTTCTTCACTCGCTCAGACGTCAGCGGCACCCCGTCGAACCACAGCTGATCCTTGTTGATTGAGGCCTGACGCAGCATGTCATGGGCGGCCGCGACCGCCTGTTCGGTCGCACGCTGGGATGCTTCGATGTAGTGTACTTCTTCGGCGGTCTTCACCACACGCTGTTCGTAGAACGGGTCCCGTTTCGGATGCAGTTGATACCCCAAGGAATGGAACTTGACGGCATGGCCGAATGGAAAATTCGCAGGGACCAGGATCTGCGTGATGCCGGCTTCTCTCAAGAGAATATGGACGACCTCAACCGTGCCTGGCTCAGCGATGCCTTGCGTCTTGGCTCGCCTTTCGACCTCCGAGTACGAGATCACCCGATCGACAGACGATTGGCTCTTCGCCCGATCCATTTCGAGATCGCTCATCACCAGAATCCGTTCCCCTTTCATTTCCAAATAGATAAAGGGGTCCGGCGCAATAAACTTCGTCGCGTAATATAAATTGGCGTCGGTCTCGCTGGCAGCGATGATAACCGTGGCACGTTGAGAGTGCGGAGTGGATGATGCCATAGTGAATGCAGGTCGGAATCTAGCACGGGGAGGAAGGTCGGTCAAGGCGCGGATGGAACCGGTTCAGGCGTGGGTATGGTGTCCTTGTCGACAGCTTTCTCCTCATCAGGTGTCATCAGATCGACCGGCAGCATGACCGTGTTCTTCAAAATGTCGAAGGCAAGTTGCGCCAGGCCAGTCACGCCTGTGGCGAACGACTTCATCGGCAGGTACGTCACCTCCGGATCCTCGATTGACCCTTTGACGGAGAACAGCGCAGTGGCAACGCCTTTGCGATCACCGGCAAAGAGCCTTCCGAAGAGTGGAATCGTTTTCAGGAATTGCGAATAGGACCCGAACGGGCTGACGGCCCAGACCATGTCGATTTGATCCGTCGTCAGATCATAGCTGCCGGCAGCGGTAATCTTGACGATCGGGCTATCGATGATCAGGTTTTCGGTCTCGAAGAGCCCGTTCCGCGCGAGAACCTTCGCCGATATCTTGTTATAGGGCAACCCCTCTTTCTCCAAATCCACCTTCCCTTGGAGCACGGCCGGGAGATTCAAAATGCTGATGATTTTCCAGACCGCACGTTCCTCCGATTTAAAGATGCGTCCGTTTTCAAGCAGGACATCCACCTTACCATTCAATGTGGGATACAGCCCGTGGGGGTTCTTCCCATGGCCGCGGATCGTCCCCGTCACTCGAGCTTCACCTGTGATTCCTCCTCCTTTCCCCCTCCCCGCCAGCTTCAACAGGTCTTCCACCGACAAGCCCGTCGCCCGAACCGAGAGCTCAGCGTCGGCTGGCTCCTTGCGCGGCAGTTGCACCACGATACGGCCGGCGACTTCTCCGTTGGTCGATTGGCCGGACACACGATCCAGATCGAGCACACCGTCTTGAATCATGATGCGGGCGGAGAGGCTCCCAAATTTGAGATGTTTGTAGTGACCGCGCGCCATCGACGCGGTTGCCTGGACCTTGCTGGTGGCTGCAAGGGTTTCCAGAAATTCTCGGATCGGCGACCGTTGGCCTTTCGGAATGAGGAGGTCGAGATCCATCTGATTGGCCTCGATCTTGGCAGTAATCGTAGGTTTCGCCGTCCAGTTGCCGATCGTCCCTTCCAGCGCGACGTCGCTGTCGAGCAGTCGAAACGATAACCGTTTGATCTCCGCACCATTCTTCACGAAGTGGACCCGCAGATACAAGTCCTCGATGGGTCCCTCGACCGCCTTGACATTCATCAGACCGTTGGTCAACGCGAGCCACCCGGTGGTCCTCCAGGTTTTCCAATCGAGACCCTTCCCCTTCATGTCAAGCGACAATTCGATATTCCCCGCCTCAAACCCTCCCTTCGCAATCCATTCCGGTACGCGGGACAATGACAGCGTGCCGGTCGAAAGTGCCGCGTCGATGGAGAATCGTTCACCTAGTTGGATCTTGCCCTTGACCGGCAGTTGGATCGGCGGCACGCTGAGCTCGATCCGATCGAGCAAGACCCCGGAGGCCTGTGGAATCATGCCCTCGAATTCCACCGTCGCCTGGGCGCCGATCGGCTTTTCGACCAAACCGGGAAGCGTCACTTTCGATTCGGTAAGGACGACCTCACCCCGTATGTGCGGCGACAGGGTCGGCCCGGTCAACACCACGGCGCCGTTGACCAAGCCATCGATCATCCCGGCTGGAATAGCTTTCGAGGGCAGCAACTTGGCCATATGGTCCGCATCGCCCTTGACTCGAATCAGGAAATCCTGAAAGGTGCTGCCACTGCCCCCCGTGATGCCCCCACTGATCTGCAAGGCCAGATCGCCAAAATGTCCCGTCACCTGATCGAACTGAGTCCCACCATCCGACAGCACGAACCGACCCTGCAGCGCCGTGAGCCGCTCCGGCAACGACGGATTGGTCAGACTGACACGCTGAACGGTAATCTCTCCCCCAGCAAAAGTGACGCCACCCGGCTCATTGAGCTGGCCGACCATACGAAACGTGGGAGAGGCATTGCCTTCGACCTCACGCGAAGCGGCCAACACACGCGACAGCTGTTCCGACTTGACGGTCTTCGCGAGAAACTGCAACAGATCTGCGGCGGTCATCTCCCCGGTAATGTCCATTTCAAGCCAGGGCCCCGCCTCCAAAAATGAGACGAGCGCCTTGCTCTCATTCATGTGGATCGTGCCATAGAGTCCGCTTAGATTCGACACCCTGAGACGGCCAGCTTCGACCGACACCACCGCGGCCAAATCTTTGGCAGGGATATGACTGCCTCCGATCAAGGCTTGCCCCTGTTTCACGCGAAATTCCCCCGTCAACGACAGCTGCGGCCCCGCCACCGACGATCCCGTAACGGTCGCCGAGACCACCTCCAACATCCCGTCGATCTCCCGGTCCTGAATGATCGCCGGCAGCCGCGGATGCACCCACTCGGCCGGCACGGTCGTGAGCAACTGGCTCAATTGGATCGGGGATGCCGCAAAGGTGAACGCAAACGTGGGCTGAGGCGTCAGCAGACCGGAGAGGCTCGCTTGGCCTGTCAGCCTCAGCTGTTCGAGATTCGCGGACAAATCGGACAAGACCACATCATAGCCCGCGACACCAGGCACGGCCCGAACATGACTGTGCACATTGACGGCGCCCTGCAACTGCTGCGGAACCGGACGCGGCCCGAAGAAATCCGCCACCTCATGTAGATTCAAATTGGCCGCTTCGAGTGTGCCATCCAATTGTAGTGCGACCTGCGAAGCAGAGGGATCGTCGATCGCCAATATCTGCCGCTGGGCAGTGCTGATCGTCCCGGCCAGGGAGATGGTAGAGAGGCCCTTGCCGCCTACATGACCGGCAGAGACGTGCAGATCCGCCTGTCCCCGCTCCGCTCTGATGACCAGCGACGCCTCCACCGACTCCAACGTAATCGATCGTGTCCCGTCTGGACGTGCGTCGTCGATGATGAGCAGCTTTCCGTTCACCAGCGTCGCTTCACGGATGCGGAAAATCCGGCTGATCGTCTGCACAGCATCCTGATCGGCTGAGCCCCCCTGGACGACCTGATCGAGGAGATTCCAGTGCCCGCTGCGATTGCGCCGAAGCGTTAAGGTCGGCTCTTCGATGAGCAACCGCTTCCCCACCACCTGCTTGCGCAACAACGGGAGAAACCGCAAGACCAAATCCAGCTTCTTGGCCGATAATAAGACGTCATCGGAATTCCGATCATGAATCGCGACCTCCGTCAGTTCCAATCGGATGCGAGGGAAGAGGACCAGCTTGATGCGATGGACGTCAATCTTACGTCCGATACTCTGCTCCAACTGCTGGAGGAAAAAATCTTTGAGATAATCGTCGCCAGTCAAGTGGGGCAAGAAAATGAAAACGGCTCCACCGCCGATCAGCAGAATGACAATCAGGGCGACAACAACACGAGTTCGGGCCACTACTGCTCCCTGGATCGATCACGCTCGGTGGGTAAACCGCATCAATACTGCGGGTCTTTCATATTACCGAATCACCTGCGTGAAATCTACTAAGTCTGTGTCTTGACAGGAGATTCTCCGCTTCTCACATTCAATATTCAGCAGGATGAGGAAATCGTCCGTATACGAGCAATGGGCACCACAAGCTGGACTGGCAGGATGCTAAAAAAGTCTGCCGGCCCGGAAACGCTGAACGGTGAGCGATGACCTGTGAACAAGGGAATGGTTGTCACTTCGGCGTTCGGCGTTCAGTTTTTCACTCGCTGCGGTCTTGCTTGGGACAAGGCGCGTCCCTGGGCAATGAGGCTGTCTAGCCTGCATTACTCATGAAGGTTCATAGCAAAAGCGTGCGGACGAGAAGCGAGACGGGCACTCGGAAGCGTGAAGCCCTGCGGCATACTCGTACAGTATGTCGAAGGGCTGAACGGCGCGGCTGCCCGTTGCAGCCGCGTATCCGCGCTTGCAGCAGAAGCTTTATGAGAATAATGCGGGCTAGACAGAAACCGATCCTGCAGGATGCTCAAAATGGCCGTTGGGCAAGGCCTCAGCTCAGCGGCTGGCCCTGGTTTCACATTTCACGCCTAACGTTTCACGGCTCCTGAGAGCGCCGCGATAGGGCCAGAGACGGTTTTCGTAAGATCGATCACGAGTTCGTCACTGGTGTTGGCCAGCAACGTATCCCAGAGGCTGTGCCGCTGTTTTATGGTCGCCTCACTTGGATCGAAGAACAAATAAAATCCTTTGGCTGCCGTTGGTCGCATGGGATAGCGTCGATCGTAGATCATCCCATAGGTCGGAATGCCGTAGAGGATCTGCCAATTCCCCAAAATGAAATGCAACTCTGTGCCATGGAGATAGACACCGCCCGAGGTGATGATGCGCTTGACGGACGTTAGCGGTTGACTGAGGTAAAACGTCTCTCGTTCATCCGGTCGGGCCACGGCGAAGGCCTCTGCGATCTGCTGAGACAAGAGGGCGAGTTCCCCAGGACGAAACGCCGGCATCAGCGGCGCCTCGCCCTGCA
>Ga0099828_10001932_pt1 | contig 14135 bp, 10 predicted proteins | sample CZO8metaG_2_FD_79338 | JGI IMG/M metagenome (GOLD analysis project Ga0099828, IMG submission 79338) | Vadose zone soil microbial communities from the Eel River Critical Zone Observatory, Northern California, USA - CZOApr15con2H1.8 metaG | ecosystem: Environmental > Terrestrial > Soil > Vadose...
CACGAAGAATGTAGGGGTGCCGTTTACTCCGGCTTGCTGGCCTGCTTGGAAATTGGAGTCAATCAAGGAGTCGTACTTTCCACTATTCATCGACTGGGTGAACTGTGTCAAGTTCAACCCGAGTCGCTGCGCATAAGATATCATCAGTTGCTGTGTGACCCAACCGGAATTAGCTCGACCCTGGTTTGCGTAGAGAAGGTCGTGGAACTCCCAGAATTTCCCTTGCTCACCGGCGGCGTAGGCGGCATTCGCGGCCAGCCTCGAGTCAGAGTCGTAGATTATGAAGTCGCGCCAGACCAGCTTCGCCTTACCTGTGTCGACCAGGTTCTGTACCAATATTGGTCCCTGGGTCTTGGCCCAGTAATCACAGGATGGACACTGGAAGTCGCCAAATTCGAAAATCGCAAATTGCGCCGTCTTTGACCCGAGGACAGGATTCTGGGGCGAGATCGTCAGCGGCGAGGCTCCAGAGTTGTTGCCACCGGCCGACCCGGTGATAGCTAGGTAGGCGCCAACTATGGCGGCGACAATTATGAGCAATCCGACCCATAGGTAGACTGATTTGCCCCTCCCAGACTTCCGGCGATTTCTCTTCCGCAATTGGCGTTGGCTCGAATGGACTGATGCGGTCTATTTCTTATATTCAGTGGGTTTAACACTTCAATGAGTTGTTGCTTGCTCGTTTCATGCATTTGTGACAAGTCTCTAGCCACCGTCCCTGAAGTCACCAGAATTCAGGACGGGATTTTCGCAGGGTGAAATTTGTATCGTGGTCACTAAACTTTCAACATCTAGCACCTAGAGCAACGGCATTAGGTGCGCTTGAACCTTAGGCTAAGTATTCTATAAGTTGGCTTAAGGAATGAGCTTGAGAGGGTGACCGAAGAACGCCACCCCAATCACGTAATTTATGATCGCATATGATACGAGAAGCGTGGTCCCAGGAATGATGACGTAGGCCAGGTTCTTGCGGAGCCCATCAAGGCTGCACTGGTTTTGTCTCCGTAGCTGGAAGTATATGGTTGCACCCAGGAATCCTAGTGCAGCGACCAACTCTACTGGCTCGAAGGTCGAGGTCAGACTCATCGCTATCGAGAGGGAGGCTGACAGCGATGCGAAACCAAGGAGAGCGAACGCGATTGGTCCCAGACAGCAAATCGACGAGATTCCCGCAGCGACCATTCCTGCAATCCCGAATCCTGTCATTTCTTTCAGTCTATAACTCTCAGCAAGCGACCCCAAGGATGAGTAGAAGCCAAAGTTTGCTGAATCTTTGGGAATTTCGACGCCGAGCCTGTTGGCCATTTCGTCCAGCACTCTGGATTGTACGGCGGATAGCCCCTCGAGCGACCCCCCAAACACGAGATTCAGCGAAGAATCGACTGCCCGTGGTTCCAACCTGCCCTCAGGAATCTGGCCGATTTTCATTAATGCGGCTGCTCCGCTCTTTCCGAGAGTCGAAGCTAGGCTCTCCTCGACACTTTCAGCCAGTCGCCGGTCGACGCTCCTGTGGTGAAACATCGTTGTAATCGAGGGAGGCTTGACGCATATGGATTTTGTGCGTTTTCCAAACTCAGCAACCTCGTCGGTGGATAATTCGCAACTGACAGAATGAGGAACGTATGTACGTATTACTTGAGGTGATTTTTTGCCGGTTGGGAGGTGGTGGATTCCGTGCCCAACCTCCCGGAGCGTTTCAACCGCCGCCTGACGGAAAAGTAGGTGAAGGCGACCGAAGCGACAATCAGTGAAAGGCTCACGCTCTGGACCAGCAAAGAGTGCCCGATTAGGAATCCGGAGGCGCCCGTACCTACGACGCCCGGGAGAAATGAAAGTATGTACAGCCAGGTCCCGCAGCAACCCACCGGGATCAGGGAGAGGAACGAGAAGAATGAGGCGATGGAGGAAGAAATCCCGGAGGTTCCCACTATGATCTTGTTGCGCGCCACAGGACATGCAATGGCTTTTGCGTAGGCAATCAGATAGGCCTGAATCCCTGTGCCAATCGAGACCCCCAGCATGACCCACCAATTTAGAGCGAAGGCGATCTTGACAGCATCGAGCGGGCTCAGACTGGGCGTTGTGGCTATTACCACAAAGAGATAGGCGACAAATAGTATCAGGCCTACTCCGAGGCCTCTCTGAACAGCGCGAATGTTGACTTTCAACTGGATTCATCGGCGAGTCTGGGATAGATAGAGCATCGTGTGGGGGTAGAAGGCTGCCCAGGCAAACCAGTAGGATGTCTCGGCGACATATCGAGTCATATTGAGCCCGGAGTAGAGGCCTGAAGTCGCGATGCCGTCATAGCTCCAAGTCGAATGAGTTTCTGAGTCAACGATCGTCCCGTTGGCTTCCTTGAAGTTAAGCAAGGTGCCCTTGACGACGGGGTCGAAGAATCTCACGTCGTTGCCGAATTTCCAAACTAATACTTCACGGCCGCCCAGAGAGTCTGCGGTCAGCAGGGTGAGGTTAACCAGAGGATATGCCTTTGCCCCTTCTCCTATTGTCAATCCCCAGACTATCGTCTTCGGGGGGAGGCTCTTGTTCAGATATGAAAGCGGGAAGTATACGTCGTTCGTCTCGAAGTATGCGCCGTATGGGTCCTCGCCGTAGGGTCGCTTGAAGCCCGTATCTCTTGAAAGTACCACTGTGCTCGGATGCAGCCTCTTCCATTCTCCCCAAGTGAGAACGTCGATCGGGATTCTCTTGAGGAGGTGCCCTGTGAGGTTGCCAGCAATGGCCTGCCCCCAAATCTGGCTCCAGAGAGACTGGGTCAGGCGGTCGTACATCACGAGATTGTTGTTGTATAACTTTCCAGATGTGCCGAAGGTGACCGTGGAGTTGTTGATGACGCGGACGAAGGCTATGGTCGAATGGCACAGAGGACAGTAAGTAATTGCCAATGGAAGGCCTCCGACGACGTCGTTGACGATCTCGTGCCACACCAAGATTTGGAGCGGGTATGCCCTTGCGTTGCCATTGTAATCGACGCCTATGACCATGTCGTAACTATCGGACAGGAATGTTGCATTGGCCGCGCTGACGAACTTTGGGTGGTCGATTGAGGGTATGCCGTCTGGAGGAGGGCCTCCAGAAACTATCTGGTCGGCCGGAACGATGTGATTCAGACTCGTCTGCAATCCTCCGTGCGGCGGTCCCTGCGTGGGAGTTCCCAAGATGAATGCCCCTAAGAGCAGTGTCAGCAAAATTGCCGCGCCCAGCACCTTGTCCATCAGGCAGGGCCCTTCCCTGTTGCTGTTCTGGACCCATTTAACTACAGGTTTGAAGGCTCAAAGAGAGGATTGAACCTGAGGAGTTCATTCTAATTCTCAAGATTTGGAAGCGATACCACGCCGCAGGCGCCATCCTTGTGGTTGCCGGGACTTCAACTCGGATTCTTTGATTGGCCTTTCAGTTCTCAAGTTACCGGTAAACTTCAGCTCTAATCCGACCCGCGGCATCTTTTGAGCTGAAGTCCACTTCATTGATATGATGTCCGGAGCACTGCGACAGGCGCGTCACAAAATGAAGGAGGGAGTTAGCCCTACTTCTGCTCGTAGATCTTTCCCAGGACTCGCCCTTGGCGTTGTCCCCTCAGCCTTCGACCCAACCAGTCACATTGTTGAGCCAGGAAAGTTTCGGAGATCGGGACATGAAGTGAACCTCACCGGTCCATTCAGCGGTCGTTGGTCCCGTTGACTTTCCGGTTCCGTTGCCCCAGACTGCGAGGAAGTCTCCTTCCCTTGTCCTCATTACACCCTTCATCTCCCACTCGTTGGAGCCATCAGTCTTCTGCGTAATGCTGACGGTGGTCACTCCCTGGGCATTGAGCTTGCCCATCGCTTGGGAAGCGCTGTTCTGTTCCAGCTTGATGCCAGATTGGGAGATGTCTCGCACAGTTGTGGTCGTCGACTTGTCGGGACCTCTAGGATCAGTTCGCCCTTTGTCTTTTCGCTTGTTTGCATATTCAAGATGAATTAGCTGCCGGGTGTATATACCCTTAGACGAATTTGCTAAGGCGGCAACTACAGGTTCGATGGCCCGTTTTTCCCGACTATGAAACAGGAAAGAGAGACAGGAACCGCCCGAGCTTGAATACGGACCTGACAGTCCACCGGACACAGTATTTGCATCGTTTTGCTCGGGTACAGAAAGGTGACTTTGAAATGCGAAAAAAACAGGACGGACTTAAGATTCGGATCGACCCTAACGGGAATGCGGACATCCGATGATAAGAAGAAGGCTTCCTGGACTCCCTGATGACGTCAGCAGGCTAATCTAGCCACTTTCATTGCAGACCCCCATTGCAGACTATGCCCCCATCAAGGAACACATGACTCTTTGGGCAAATTCAGCGTACGCGCGCTGTCGGCAACTCATCGCTCCTTCCCGCAATGATCTTTTCAAGTTGCTCTCGTATGCTGGGGAAAGCGGGCATGGCCCCATAGGTCTGCCTCATGTCGGCTATTTCGTATCCGCTTGATGGCTCGATTATGTGATACCCGAAACTCTTCAGTTTCTCCACGTTCTGCTGGACGGCCTTGTTCGACCACATCGCCTCGTTCATCGAAGGCACGAGCACGACCGGCGCCTTGCACGCCACAATACTCGTTGAAATCAGGTCGTCACAGATGCCATTCGCAGCCTTCCCGATGACATTGGCCGTGGCCGGCATGACCAGGAGAAGGTCTGCCCTCCTGGTCAGCTCGATATGCGGGACCATGATTGTATCGGTTATCTGGAATCCGTCGGTGAAGACCGGATTGCCGGTCAGCAGCCTCAATGAGTATGGTCGCAGGAACTTCTGCGCTGCCCTTGACATCATTACATGAATTTCCTTGGCGAAGGACTGCCTGAACAAGAAAAGGTAAAGGGGCACGTTCAAGACTCCGACAGAGCCGGTCACGCCGACGAGCAAGTTCCCACACTGGAAGCTTGCGCCTGTTTCGGGCGTCACTTGTTGTCGGTTCATCTTCAATGTACCCCCAATCTGTGAAGTCGCAGATGCCTCAGCAGGAGACGCCTACCCCCCCTGCTGCGATGTACCGCGCCAACTCTTCCGCACTTTGGGCCTGAAGCGATGAAGAACCTGCTGCGAGTACGGATGCAGAAGCCAGGCTTAGGATGTAGACGCCTAGTGCGCCTACGGCTATTCGAATTTTCTGGATCTCTTTCACCTCCACGCCAACCATAGAGTGGGGTATGTGTATTATTCCCCGTATGAGGACCAAGTCCCACAATCGAGTCCTAGGAGGTCCTCCTTCCACGACTTGAACATCGTCGCGTAAGTCGAGTTAGTCCTCTTGTCAGGACCACCCTGAATCCAGAGTCGAGTTGTAGTCCTGGTACGAGGGATTATATTAAGTCCGGGCGCAGTGCTCTGCGAGAGCTCATTGGCCGGCCAACCCGAAGCTCAAGATTCGAGGGCGGAACTCTTCGAAGCAATAGGCCATCCGACCAGAATCAAGATTTTGCAAGTTCTGCATGATGAACCAAGGGGGTTTGCTGACCTCAAGAGAGCCGTTGGAGTAGAGAGCAGCGGAAACATGTCGTTTCATCTGACGAAGCTCAGGGACCTTGTGAGGACCGCGGCTGACGGGAATTACGTCCTGACGGACGATGGAAGGGAGGCTCTCTGGTCGGTCGGGAACATCACCGGGACGAGAAACATAGCTGGGCCCGGATTGCACATCACGAGGACCGGGAGAACCCGAGGGAGAATCCTGACCTCCCTCCTCGTGGTGGCGCTCCTTCTCATTAGCGGGGCGGCGGTGTTCCAACAAAATCAAATTGCGACGCTGGAGGCGCAGGTCAAATCCCAACAGGGACAAATCGGACTTTACGTGAATCAAGCCCATCCGTTCACGAGTGGTCAAGGCGCATCGCTGGTCTTAGGACAGAGGGATTTCTCAGAATTCTCAAGCAAACCTGCAATCTCGCAAAGTGGGATGTATAATCCGAATCAAGTACTCTTCGATTCATTGGGAAATCTGTGGGTCGTCGACACCTTCAACAACAGGATCCTCGAGTTCGAGCCTCCATTCAGCAACGGAATGGATGCTTCACTCGCGATTGGTCAGAAGAGCTTCACCACCGCAATAGCGTCGACTGCGAACGGTGGGTTTGGTGGAGGAATAGAAGTAATTGGAAATTTTGGCCCAAGTGGGGCTGCTTTCGATCATTCCGGAGACTTGTGGGTCGCCGATTACGGTAACCACAGGGTACTCGAGTTCAAACCTCCGTTTGCGACGGGCATGAACGCATCTGTCGTCATAGGTCAAAAGAATTTTACGGCTGCGATAGCGCAGACTTCGAGGGATGGGCTGGACTCCCCGACCAAACCCGTTTTCGATTCCTCTGACAACTTATGGGTCCTGGATTCGAAAAACAACAGGGTCCTCGAGTTCGAGCCTCCATTCAGCAACGGAATGAACGCCTCAATAGTGATTGGCCACCTCAACTTCGATGCCAGCCAAGCTTTGACGACTCAAAGCGGACTGAATTGTTGGCGAGGAGACTTGGCCATTGATTCTTCGGGGAACGTTTGGGTCGGGGACATTCTAAACGTAAGAATCTTGGAGTTCAAGCCTCCATTCAGCAATGGTATGAGCGCATCTTTCGTGCTGGGTCAACCAGACTTTACGACGAATGCCGTTTCTCCGTCTCTCGGGTCTTTCCTAAGCAACCAGCCTTTTCAGGAGCATCTGGCCTTTGGTCTTGCGACTGTGTTCGATCCAGCCGGAAACTTATGGACGTCTTACACTGGCAGGTTGCTTGAATTCACTCCGCCATTCAGTTCAGCCATGAGGGCATCTTTGGAAATCGGCCAGCCGGACTACACATCGTTCGCGTGGGTGGGCGGACAGAATGGGATACCGGGGCCCGGTATCCCAGGTTTCGATTCGTCTGGCAATTTGTGGGTGCCAGATAGGGACAATAACAGAGTTCTCGAATTTGCCACCGCGTCCCCAGCATCGAACAGTCTTGGTCTTCACGAGGTTGCTCAACCCTTTTGGCAATCTCCATACATTGCGGTCGTCCCTCCTGCGCTGGCGATTAGTGTGGTCATGGCTTTAGTCTTGCTTCGGGTAAGGAGGAAGCCTAAGGACTGACGGGAAGGGTTATGCCCAATAGTTCAGGACAGAACCATAAGCGCTGAACCCGAGGCGCACCTCGTTACCGCACTCCAGGGTCAGCAACTCCATCGTGAGTGCCTCGTTGCTTTGGGTCATGGCAGTGAATGAGACAACGTCCTGTGAACATTATCGCGGCCAACCTTCTCTCATCTTCGTCAGCCATCCCGCTTTGGTTCACGATTTACCGTAAGTTACAGCTCGAATCCGACCCGCGGCACGGGCAGGTTGGTGCGCCTATGTGGAATGCTGAGTCCTGGCTAGAGCGCATCAGATCCACAAGATGACAGAATAGATACCATCCAGGCGAGCCTCCCAAAGTTATCCGTAAATAACCTCAGCTGAGAAAGCCCATCTTATGAATGGAGGAGCGACCATTGGCAACGACCGCCGGGAAGAATGGGATTCGACGGCCAAAGGATGGAGAAAGTGGGATCCAGTAATCATGGGATGGTTGCAGCCGGTTGGGGAAAAGATGCTGGACTTGGCCCGTCTCGAAGAGATCTCGGTGGTACTCGACGTCGCGACCGGCTCGGGGGAGCCGGGGCTCAGCGCGGCTAAGAGGTCATGGAGGGGAGCAGTTATCGGCCTCGACATATCGGAAGAGATGCTCAAGACAGCTAAGGAGAAGGCTGCGAAGGCTCAACTCACGAACTACGAGACCCGTCTGTATGACGGGGACAAATTCCCGTTCGAGGGGAACCACTTCGACGCGGTGATCTCGAGGTTCGGCGTGATGTTCTTCCCCGACGTACTTGGAGGGCTGAGTGAAATGGTCAGAGTCCTCAAACCGGGGGGCAGACTCTGCGTCGCGGTCTGGGGACCTCCAAATGAGACGGCTGAGGCGGGGTTTGAGACCCTAAAGAGAAGACTCGGACTTCCAGAAGACCGACCTGAGTCGCGCAATCCGTATAAATTCTCAGAGACCGGGAAAATCGCTTCGCTTTTGCGCGAGGCAAGGTTACACAACGTTGAAACCTTAGAGGTTCAAACAAAAAGGGTGTACTCTTCGTTCGCAAGGTTTTGGGAACAAACATTTGACATGAATCCTGACATTGCGAAGGCCTCCAGTCTAGCCGAAACGAAGACAAGCGAAGATGCTAGGCTCGAGGTAGAGAAAGCCCTCCGTCCCGCCGAAGGGCAAGATGGCCACATAGAATTTGACAGTCTGGCTTGGGTCGCCCACGGCACCAAATAGCTTTCTTATCCACGGCGCAGCGGTAGCGTCCGGCAAGACCCCAACCTCAGTGAACTGGACATCAAAAAGAATATGCGGCCCACCATGGGAAAAGGAGGAGGTACGCAAGGTGATAAACGCAGATTACCTCTTCACGCCATCCGCGTTTCTGTATGTTCTCGTATCTAGCGGTCTGCAGGACTGCAGCCCCGCATGCTGGGCGGAAATTCAATCGACTATTTGCCTATCGGAACAGGGCGCCTGCCATCATCGTCCCTCAAGTCATACTCTTCGGCAAGTGCTCCGATGTCCAAGGCCCGGCCTGTTTTCTCCATGACCTTGGGGTCTGACGCTACCGCTGCAACAACTCGGCCATTGAAGATTGTCGACCAGCCTTTCCTCCATTTCGGGTAGATTTCAGGATTAGCAAGTACAACTTCAGTCTTAGTGAATCTAGGCCAAAAGGAGACCACTGCAACGTTATGCTGACGAAGTTCTTCTGCCGACGCCAAGGTGAGCATGTCCACACCCGCTTTGACCACATTGTATGACACATTCCCTGCATACTTGGCGGCCCCCCCGGAGGAAATGTTGACTATCAGACCCCTGCGCTGGGAGACCATGGTGCGCGCGGCAAAAATGCTTGCCACGTAGTATGAACGAAGCCCCACTTTGTGCATTTCGTCCCATACCTCAATCGGGAGCTCCCAGTAAGGGTGGTCTTCAGGTGGCCCGTGAGGCGTGGTATAGGAAGTGGCGTTGTTGATGAGCACGTCCAACTTCCCATGTTTTTCATGCACCCGATGGAAGACCGCCTCGACCTCAGCATCGACCTGGTGGTCGCACTTGATCGCAATGCCGAGACCCCCTAATCTCGTGACTTCTTCCGCCGTCGCCATGATTGAGCCCGGTCTGTCACTGTCCCCGTCTCGAAGGGTTCTGCCGGTAACATAAACGGTACAGCCGGCTTCGCCAAGGCCTAGGGCGACGCCCTTCCCGATACCACGGCTGGCCCCTGTAACGATTGCCACGTAACCCTTCAATGAAGCCGTCATAAGCGAGATGGATGTTGCTTCCACCAATTAAAGGGAATTGACGTGACTCTTTGCCGAGCGATTTCCAACAGGACGTTTGGCGGTCGGACGAATTTCAGTCCGGTAAGTTGGAGGGAAATAATGAGGTCATGGGGATTACCGACCCGCGTCACCTTTTGGGCTCAAGTCTACTCCTGGCAGCAGGTTATGTAAGAACAGGAGACTTCTCGGAATACAAAAACGGGATAGGGGATTTAGCCCCTACTTCTGCTCGTAAATCTTTCCCCAGGACTCGCCCTTGGCCTGGTCCCCGGAGCCTTCGACCCAACCAGTCACATTGTTGAGCCAGGAGAGTTTCGGAGATTGAGACATGAAGTGAACCTCACCGGTCCATTCCGCAGTCGTCGGTCCGGTCGCCTTTCCGGTCCCGTTGCCCATCACTGCAAGGAAGTCTCCATCCTTTGTACTGATTACACCCTTCATTTCCCAGTCGCTGGAACCATCAGTCTTCTGCGTGAAGCTGACTGTGGTCATTCCCTGGCCATTGAGCTTGCCTTTCACCTGCGAAACGCTGTTCTGCTCCAGTTTTATTCCGGACTGGGAGATGTCTCGCACAGTGGTGGTGGTCGATTTGTCGTGGACCTCAAAGATTAGTTCGCCCTTTGTCTTTTGACTTGTTTGCATATTCGAGATAAATGCCACCGCCGAGCGTATTTAACTCTTCGACGAACTTGCCTTGCCATGACTCTTCGTTCCCAATCTTGCCGGTGAACTCGGACTCAAATCCGACCCGCGGCACCTCCCTCTAGTCGGTTTGATGTGTTTGCTTTAGGTTGGCGGGAATTCCGACTTCTTTGCGAGTGAAGGCATGAACATTGCAGGTAGGCAGACTCGGGTGTTGAAAGCCGAGCTCTGGTCGCAACCTACCGCTATTGGAGACCGCCATGGAAATTGCGGATCATTTTAGGCGGATATCTGGCCCAGCGCTGATTATCTTGTCGATTTCATCGTGACTTTGAACTGTTCGTAAGGGCATTCAGCGAGTCTTCGAAGACTGCGAAACCCGCATCCAGCATCGGGTCTTCGATGGTGAGAGGGGCCATGAACCTAAGGACGTTGCCGAAATGGCCGCAGGTGTGCATTAGAAGACCGCGGTGAAGCATTTCCGTCCTCAGGTCGGATGCGAGCTTTGTGGCGGGAGTCCTTGAGTTCTTGTCGTTCACCAGCTCTATGCCGACCATGAAGCCTTTCCCTCTGACTTCGCCAACCATGGGGTTTCCTTCACAGATTTCCTCGAACCTTTTCTTTACAACTTCGCCGTCTGTCCTGACCCTCTCTAGGACGCCGCTCGACCCCAGGAACTTAAGGACGGCGTTCCCCGCCGCAATGCCGAGGGCGTTTCCTCGATAGGTCCCCAGGTGGAACCCCGGAGGCAGGTCGTCATACTCGGGTCTGTAAGCTATCATTGAGAGGGGAACACCACCACCTATGCTTTTCGAGATGCAGACGATGTCGGGGTCGATCCTCGCCCATTCAGATGCCCACATCTTGCCCGTCCTTCCAACGCCCGTCTGGACTTCGTCGACGATCAGAGGGATGGAGTGCTTCTGCGACACTTCGGCGAGCATCGGCAGAAAGTCGTCCGGGGGAACTATGTAGCCCCCCTCACCTTGAATGGGTTCCACGATGATCCCGGCAAGGGGGCCGACCCCCGAGTGGCTGTCTTTGATCATGTACTCAAGGTAGTCTATTACAGCACCGCTCTCTTCCCCTTCCTTCGACTTGAAAGGAAACCTGTACCTGTAGGGATAGGGTATGTGGTAGGTCTCGTACGCCGGAACTCCCGCGAAGTCCCTGTAATGGTAGTTGGCAGTGGCGCCCACGATGGCGCCGTGGATCCCGTGGTAGGCTCCCCCGAAGGCGACTATCGCCTTTCTGCCAGTGACCTTCCTCGCCAGGCTCACTGCCGCCTCGCATGCGTCGGCCCCCGTTACTGTGAAAAGTACCTTGGCATCGTTTTTTAGGTCGCCAGGAAGGGTGCCAACGAGGCCCTCGACGAATTCTATCCTAGTTTCGAAAGGGAGGTCGATGCTATGGACTATCTGTTCCATCTGCCTTTTTATCGCTTCGACGACGACCGGATGAGCGTGACCCAAGTTCTGGACGCAGACGCCGATGTACCAGTCCACGTAGACATTCCCGTCAACGTCCTTTACCGTCGAGCCTCTTGCCTGATCGATGGCTATTGGAAAGTAGTTAGAGTAGACTCTGGACTGGGTCTCGAAACGGGACTGCCTTTCGTAGGCCCTCTTGGATTTCGGCCCTGGAATCTCCGTAAGAACGAGGGGGGCCCTTTGGAAGCTGAGTTGGGCCATGTTCGCCAATCGACCTTCGTGAAGGCAACATCTGATTAAAGGCTTGCGCGGCTAGGGGAAGGGGATTCCTTTCCTCGCTTCCTCAGTCTGCTTGGCGAAAGCTTCTGCTTCCTCCTTCGTGTCCTCAAGGAACTCCAAGTACTTCTTGACGCTGAAGGACTCGTACGGATAGACTTTGTACCTGTAGGTGCCGTCGAAGACTTCCTTCCTTATCTCTTCCAGCTCAACGTCCGTCACCGTCTCCCACTCGAGACGGTCGGCGGGCTGAAGGAGAACTGGATTCTTCTTGAAAACCGGGTTTCTTTGCTTGAGGTCATAAATGGGAATAGACCTGCCGAGCAGCTGATAGCCCCCTGGCGACTCGATGGGGTAAATCGCCACGATGGGCCCTCCGATGCTGAAGGCTCCCTCCGGCGTCCAGGGGCGCGACGGATTGTACTTGGGGGCCGTGAGGTAGGCGCGCGGGTCGAGTGGTGTCATGAAGGCGAGGCCCGGCCAGAAGCCTAGCATGGCGACCCAATACTGGGTCGACTCTATCAAACCGATGGTCTTTTCCACTGATAGGCCGTTGTACTTCGCGACATACTCCAGGTTGTGGCCGTTAACGATGTTCGGCGCATCAGGCCGGATCAGCTTCGCGTACCTTGCGATGAACTCGGTCGTGTATTTGTCCCTGTAGGCGACCGGGAGCCTCAGGAGCCGCGAGGGTATCACGAGGTCCCCGATGCTCCTTATCCCTCCCTCTATCTCCTTCAGTTTCGCCACCAGCTCTCGTACTCCAATCTTCAACGAATCGAAGTGCACCACGAGAGACCTCATCGCTGGAACGGTCTCGATAACTCCGGGAATCTTCCTGGCCTGCTCTCCGAGGGCCATGGCACGAAGGTTGTAGAAGAAGTCGGTGCTCATGTCCCCAATCTCTACGAGGATGTATTCGTCTCCTGAGAATCGGTAGGTGACGCTCGGCCTCTCGTCGGTCCTGGGGACTACCTCGATCAGGGACTCGGATTCAACTTGCACGGGCGTGTTCTTTCCCGCGCCGTTCCGATATATGTGTTGAATCGAGTCGTCAGGCGATGTTCTTGATGGACGTCACTTCGACTCCGTGCTCCTTGAGCTCCCCTCGGATCGCCCGAAGGGAGTCCGCCGCGTTCCTCGTGTCGCCGTGGACGCAGATACTCTTCGCATCGATCTCTATCTCTGTTCCTTCCGTCGTCCTAACCTTTCCTGTATCCAGGAACCTGATCACCTTTTCCGCCGTGCTCTTCGGATCCACCTGGTGGGAGAACTGCTCTCTTCTGACGACCAGGCTTCCGTCAGGTGAGTAGTCCATGTCGACGTACATCTCCCCCACGACCTTCACGCCCAGGGACGAGGCCACTTCTGCAGATTTGTTTGGAACAGGCATGAACCAGTAGAGGTTCTTGTCGAGGTCGAGGATTGCCCCGGCGGCCGAGCGAGTGAGATCCTCGTTCTTCATCAGCACCGTATAAAGCGCACCATGAGGCTTGACATGTTGGAGCTTCATTCCTTGAGTCTCCAAGAATGCCTTGAGCGCGCCCGTCTGGTAAAGCAGGTATGCCCTCGCCTCCTCACTTGTGATTTTCATTTCTCTCCTCCCGAAGCCCATCAGGTCAGGCAGGGCCGGATGAGACCCGACTCCTACTCCATTCTGTTTGGCGAGCGCAACGGTCCTTCCTATGGTTACGGGATCCCCGCCGTGGAAACCACAACCCACGTTGGCCGAGGTGATGTATGGCATCACAGCCTCGTCATTGCCGACCTTGAAATTCCCGAAGCTCTCCCCCATGTCGCAGTTGATGTCTATTTTTTTCGGCAATTATGTACCTGATTCAGAAAAGGTCTTGAATATTATTTAAGTTGCGTGAAGGCAACCGTCATCCAGAGCGCTTTCTACCAGGCCTCTCCTTCTCCGAGTACTGTGCAATCACCCCAATCCGCTCGAGTTTCTCGAGCTGACTCCGGGTAAAACCCACAGAAAGCAAGACCTCCCGGGTGTGTTGCCCTAGGCGAGGTGGGCGAAATGTTGGGTTCGGGGAAGGAAACCCCGAAATACGCAAAGGAATCCGCGGGACGCTCAGAGGACGCCCTGCTGGCCCTTCGACCTTTTGGAACAACGAAAGGGGTTCCATCTGGACATCGTTCAGGACCTCCCGGGCGTTCTGGAGGCGAGAGACTGGGACGTCAGAATCAGTCAGCTTACTCTCCCACCACGCCGCATCATGCCCGCGCAGTGCCGACTCGAGCAATCCATGCAACCTTTCCCGATTCTTGACTCTTCCAACGTTCGTCCGATATCTTGGGTTGACGGTCCACTCACCATGACCCAGTTGAACGCAGAGCCTCGCGAACTGCCTGTCGTTGGATACCCCGATGAAGATTCCATCACTCC
>Ga0099828_10001933_pt1 | contig 14129 bp, 14 predicted proteins | sample CZO8metaG_2_FD_79338 | JGI IMG/M metagenome (GOLD analysis project Ga0099828, IMG submission 79338) | Vadose zone soil microbial communities from the Eel River Critical Zone Observatory, Northern California, USA - CZOApr15con2H1.8 metaG | ecosystem: Environmental > Terrestrial > Soil > Vadose...
CATCGTGGAGCGGGTGACGAGAATCGAACTCGCACTATCAGCTTGGGAAGTCTGTGGCGTCGTTCGTCTCTGACCTGGCACATCGCTGACCTGCTGCTCTGCTGAGCGCTTGTCCGTGACCGTCAGGGTCTGGGGCTGCACTTCTGATCGGGCACGCGGCGGGCACGCCACAGCGGTTTTCATCAAGACCGGGCTGGCCAAGGTCGGTGGCTAACACCCAACACCACGTACTTAAGCTGCGCGGGTTGGTGTGAGGCTGTGACCTGGGTTTTTGCTTGGGCTGCGGGATGGGTCTGAGGCGTTTTGCCTGCGAGAGGGGCTCCTGGTAGGCGTTGGGTGTCGATTCCTCGCCCGTCCAGGAGCCCTTGTGCTTTCTTATCTGCCTCATGTCGTTGATGCAAGCCGGACAGTGGAGTCCCCGGTGGCCGGGACTCCGGCGGGGACGGTCGTGGTGCGGGCCGCTGGCCTGCGGGTTCGCGGGGGGACGGTCACGGCGGGCGGTTCGGTGCCGTCGGCGGGCGAGCTGGCGGTGTTCTGCCGGCCGGTGGTGACGGCCCCGGCGGTGGCCCGCCGGGACGGGACGGTTCTGGCGGGCGGGTGGCTGCCGGATTCGGTGCGGCTGGGTGAGCTGGAGCGGCATCTCGGCGACGGCGTGATCGAGGCGGTCGTGGCGGCGGCGCTGGAGCAGGGCCGGCTGAAGGAGCGGCAGCGGCGGCGGCTGATGTCGTATCCGCTGGTCATCCGGCTGATGATCGCGATGACCCTGACACCGGACGCGTCGTACTGCGAGGCGCTGGCGAGGCTGGCCGGGCTGCTCGCGGACATCCCGTTCGCCCTGGAATGGCATATTCCCACGGAGAAAGTCATCACGGACTGGCGGCTCCTGGTGCCGGCGGACCTGCTGGAGGCCCTGTTCTGGCAGGCGGCGGGGCCGCTGGTCAGCGACGATGAGCCGTCGGCGGTGCTGCTGGCCGGGATGGTGGCATGCGCTGCCGACGGGATGCTGGTGAACCTGGCGGACACGCCGCAGAACCGGGCGATGTTCGGCTCGGCCGGGACGGGGGATGATTCCGCGCCGTTCCCGCAGCTGCGGATCGTCGCGCTGACCGCCCGGGCCGGCCGCGCCATGCTGGGCGCGATCTTGGGCAGCTGCCGGGCCGGGGAGCAGACCCTGCTCAGGCGGCTGATCCGCCGCCGCCCGGACCTGGTCGCCGGCCGCGTGATCTGCTTCGATCGTAACTTTCCCGGCCATGAGCTGATCACGGCGATCCTGGACGCGGGCGGGCACGTCGTGGCGCGGGTCAAGGCCGGGATCAGCCTGCCGATGGCCGAAGGCGGCGGCTGGCTGCCCGACGGATCCCGCCTGACCTGGCTGAACGCCACGTCCGGGAAGAAGGAAGACCGGCTGCCAGTCCGCGCCGCCGAGCACAACGCGGTCCTGCCCTGCGGCGACGGGAAGGAAGTCCCGGAGACCTGCACCGTGATCACCACGCTGCCGGGCCATGAGGCCGCGCCCGCGGACGCGGTCCGGGAGACGTACCTGACCCGGTGGAGCGCGTCGGAGACCACGTTCGGTGAGGATAAGGCCACCATCACCGGCGCCGGGGACCGCACCAGCGGCCCGGTGCTGCGGTCGGGGTCCCCCCGCCTGGTCATCTCCGAAGCCTGGGCCTGGCTGACCGCCACCCAGCTGGCCCGCGCCAGCGCCGCCGCCGCGCTCCGCGGCCAGGCGGCTGCCGCCCGCGCCCTGCGCCGCAGGGACAGCGCCCTGGTCACCGCGGACGAGGAATCCTTCACCGCCGTCTGGCGCCACGCGGTCCGCTCCATGACATCCACCCAGGTCACGGCATCATCATCACTGGACGCGCTCGCCGCAGCCGCAGACGCCGCCGCCCGCGCCGCCCTGCACACCCTCAACATCCCCGGACGGCAGCGCCACTCAGAACGCGCCCGGAAAGCCCGCCCGAAATTCCCGCACGCCACCGCCGCCAAGACAACCGTCACCGGGAAACCCGAGGTCACCGTGTTCGCACCCGGTTTCTACTAGCCGCCCGCCGTTACCCCGCCCCGCCAGGAAGGAGGAACCGCCCCGCGCAACCGGGCCGCGGACCGTGGAACCGCGCGCCACCCCGCCGCGACACGCGGGCAGAAACCATACCCGCACACCATCTGGAAACAGACTCCAGGACACATACAGAACACCGAAACCACAAGATCCCAGGAAGTCGGAAACACCTAAAGTCCGTGGTGTTGCCTCATGGGGTCACCATCAAAGGACTGGGGTCCTGCCCCAACCTCACACTCTCCAGGTTCGGCCCAAACCACGCGGCTGCAAACGCTCTTATTCAGAAATGCGTGGACCAGCTTCGGATACGTGACGTGCTGACCTATCAACCCGCCAGCCGTTACTGGGCGTTCCAGTGGTACGAGACGGCGATCTTCCTCCTCGCTGCTCTCATCATGGGCGGGTTCTGCTTCTGGTGGTTCCGCCGCCGCCGCTCTGAGGGACTTCACATCCAGCACCCCCACACCAACCGCGCCCCGGAGCTGGAGAGGTCTACGTGATCTTGCACAACCCGTCGGCTCATAGCGAAAGTACCGATTTGCCGTTATGCGGGTGATCAAGATCATCACGCCCTTCTGGGGCCCCTATCTGCCAAGGGGAGCTTCAATCCGGCATGGCGTTCCGGAGCTAGCATGAGAGCCACGCGGTCCATGCGTGGTCCAAGCGGTCGGCCGCACCCGCGTTTCGCAGTTCAGGAGGGTGATCGCGAACCGCCTCCGGAGCCGTGTGCGTTGCCTCGCAGATGGGCGAGCTGCATTCTGATGACGTGAAACCGGATCTGCGCTTCGAGTTGTTGCGCCGGGCCGAGCGAGATCAAGCCGCGCGTGGGAAGGGCGAGCCCGACTGGGAGTCGGTTGTCGCAGTCGATGCCGAAAATCTTGCCTGGCTGATGCGCGTCGTGGCCGAGGTCGGCTGGCCCGGCCGGTCGATGGTCGGCGAAGACGGCGCCCACGCAGCATGGCTCCTGGCACAGCATGCCGATCGTGACCCTGCCTTCCAGCGGAGGTGCCTTGACCTGCTGACCGAGGCCACCGATCGCGACGAAGCCTCGTCGGCCGAGCTGGCCTACCTGACTGACCGCGTCCTGCTGGCCGAGAGCCAGCCCCAGGAGTACGGCACGCAATTCACCGGACGGGAGGGACGGTGGGCGCCGCGGCGGCTTCGTGATCCTGAAAATCTTGACGAGCGGCGGGCAGCCATGTCGCTCGGACCGCTGGCTGACAACATCGCCCGCCTTGACGAGGCGTATGGTCCGCCAAGACCAGGAAGCGTCCCGTGCGCCAAATGCGGTGGCACCGTCGAGGTCTGGCTGCCCGATGAGGGAGAGGAACGTAAGGTCAACTGCCCTGCATGCGGCTGGACCGCGACGTTGAGAGTGGGCGCACCAGCGAGAGCCACCAGACGTCCCGATGGGCCATTAGCGGGCCATTAGCCTTGGCCCTGGGCGTGGCAACGGTCACTGGCGGTGCACCAGATGCCCAGGCCAGCATGGCTTACGGCCCAGATCGGTCGGCTTCCCAAGCTGACAGTGCGGCCGGCAGCTTGTCCTGGCAGCGGACGTTCGAACCTGGCCATCGCCGGGCTCCCGGCCCGCCGCCCCAGCGTGAGCGTGCCCAGCGGCGGCCGGCTCCCGTTAGCCTGCGGATGTGGAGTCAGCAGGCGGCGTGCGGGTGCACCGGCATGAGGCCGCGGGGGTTTCCGGCGCGATCTGCGAGATCGTGCTGGAGCGGCCGGAGGCCATGAACGCGCTGAGCACAGCCATCGCCGCCCGCCTGGCGCGGGTCTGCGCGGAGATCGCGGCTGACCTTCAGGTCCGCGCGGTGGTGCTGGCCGCGGCCGGGGAGCGCGCCTTCTGCGTCGGCGCTGACCTGAAGGAGCGGGCGGCGATGAGTGATGCCGAGTTGCTGGCGCAGCGGCCGGTGTTCCGCGCGGCGTTCGGCGCGCTGCTCGGCCTGCCGCAGCCGGTGATCGCCGCGGTGCACGGCTACGCGCTGGGCGGCGGCTGCGAACTCGCGCTGTCCTGCGACCTGATCGTGGCCGGTGAGGCACGTAGCCGTCTTCCTCGCGCACCATTGTCCAGCTCGCGGCCACCGCGTCCAGGGCGCGCCGCGAGCGTCGCATGCGATCGGCTACGCCGACCCTGGACTCGTCGGCCACTCGCAGGGTTCGGCGCTATCAGGAAGACGGACAGGACTAGGACCTGCGGTAGGACCTCCAGCGCTGGCTGGCGTCACCGGAACCGCCCACGGCGGACGGTCGGCGGTTCGACCCTGTATCTCAGCGGGCGTCACGATGAGGATCTCGTCGCATCAACGGAATCGCACCCTTGGGTGCGTGGTGAGGCTGGCCAAGTTCTGGAGCGAACGCGTATCGAGGTCCCCGCAGGCACAAAGCTGCCTGATCCGAAAGCAGATGTCATAGAGCCAGACCCGCTCGGTGAGGTGCTCCCGGTCAAATAGCTCAGGGTAACCAGCGCGGAGCCAGACGAGCACGGGCACCTCAGAAGCAGCGACAGCACCTGGAGACACCTGGGCGTAAATATCGACGTCGTCGCCGCTGATTGTCGCGAACTCAAGATCCGGCGGACCCAGGCGCGCCCATTCCAGGTCAAGCAGCGCGACAAGGCGTCCCTGGTGCCACAACACGTTGGCGAAGCTGGCGTCACCGTGGACCACCACGCCGTCCTCGAACTCGGCATCGCTGAGCAGCGGCCGCAGTTCCCCGACCCGCACCCGCACCCGGCCAGCAAGATCACTGTCCATGCCGGGCTGTTCTTCCAGCCAGCCGAGCAGGGGGAACAGGCGCGAGATGGGGAGCGGCACAATTCCCGCCCCGACGATGTCATCGGGCATGACGGGCGCGGGCAAGGGTGCCTGCCGCAGCTGCTCCCGAACCCATGACGGCGGCTTCCACCCGTGCAAGGCCTTCAGCGCACCGGCAAGACCGGCCACGGCATCGCGCCGCTCCCGGCCCGACAGCCGGGGCCACACCAGATCGAGGCGCTCGCCGGGAAGCCGCCGGAGAACCATCCACGTCAGGCCCTCAGTACACCCCGCGGCCACGACCGTGGCGTGAGGGACCGAGGCCGGAAGAGACTCCAGGAGCATCCGCTCGCGAACCAGGCGTTTCCGGTCACCTCGCCAGCACACGCGGAGCACCGATCCGCCGGTGAGCCACGTATCGTTTGACCAGCTCTCGGCGAGGACAGCCCCGCCAAGGTCAACGGGGACGGCCGCGCGGACGATCTCCAAGCGGGCGGCAGGATCGTTCACGCGGCCACCGTACGTCATAAGGAGGAGGTCGGAGCCCATGTCGTCCGAGGCCACCAGGCAAGCTCCCAGGTGCTCTAGCCGTTCCTGGTGATACTGGTCTGATAGCCTATCACCGGAACCCGCGAGCGGGCGACGTACCGCTTTCGCGCGGGCGGATGACCAGCGGGATCGTGCGACGCGGTGACCGGCTGCTGCGGCCGATGGGGCCGTGGTCGCCCGCCGTGCACGAGTACCTGCGGCATCTGGAGGCAGCCGGGTTCGATGGCTCACCACGGGTGCTCGGGACCGAGGGCGACCGGGAAGTCCTGACCTTTATCGACGGCCATGTCGCCATGGACCCGCGCTGGCATCCCGGGCATGGGCACCGGCTCCCGCCCTATGCCAGGACCGACCTGGCCCTGCGCGGCGCGGCCGAACTGATCCGTAAGCTTCACTCGGCAGCCTCCGGCTTCCAGCCAGCCATCACCAGCTACCGCTTCCACCCGCACCCTCCTCGGGAGGGGGAGATTGTCTCCCACGGCGACCATGGCCCGTGGAACACCGTCTACCGGCACGGGATACCAGTAGCGTTCATCGACTGGGACAGCGCCCAGCCCGTCGACCCGCTGGCCGACCTCGCCAACACGGCCTGGACCTTCGTGCCGCTCGCACCGTCCGGCCAGCTCTCCGAAGCAGGATTCGACCCGCTGCCTGACCTGCCGGCCCGGCTTCGCATGTTCCTGGACGCCTACGGCCTAACCGACCGGAAAGCGATCCTCCCGGCCCTCCAGCGCGGCAAGCTGGACGAGCCCGAACCGCTGCGCTGGCTCCAGGACATCTCACCGGACCTCGCTCGCGCACTATAACCCGCACCACGTGGGCCTTTCGAACCACGCCGCGTTGACATTCACGGCAGGCTTTTCGCAACTCAGCGCGGGTGCTTGCTGACATGCCCTAAATGGCAGCGGCGAACTCGCTTATGCAGGGCCGCAGCAGACGCTACCGGTCTGGGGGCCCCTGCCGCACGGTCATCTGCTCCTTCTCCAAGGCCTGGCGCAGACGGATTGCTTCGGCAGAATCACCCTCCAGCCTGGCTTGGGCGTCCGCCAGCACCTCCGGGGCCACGAAGATCGGCGCGGGCACGAGCGCGAGAAGGTTCAGCGCGTCGCTCGGCCTCGCGTCGACCAGCCCCACACCTGACGGGCCCTCCACCTCGACGGTGGAACCGTAAGCCGTCCCGCCGCCGAACGCTGGCACCAGCCGGTCAATGCGCACCTGCCGGACCCGCCCGCCGAGGGCTTGCAGCAAGCCAGCGGCGAACTGAGGGCCCATCGGCCGGGCAAAGTCGACCCCGGTGAGTCTGGCGGACAGATTGAACGCCTCCACCGGGCCAATCTCGATGGGCAGATGACAGTCCTGCGACACCCCCTCCAGCACAACGCAGCTCAAAGGGTCGCCCGGGTCCCTCAAGACCCTGACGACTTTGTCGAGGCGCATCTCCACGAAGTCGGCATCCGTGACCGTCGTCATGACAACCCCTCCTCTGCGAGGCACCGACCACCGAGACCATCCTCGCACCATGGCTCAACTGCCGGAACTCTGCGACAGCCGCTGGCGGGTGGTCGTGCCCGTTGCGTGCGATCGGAGGGTTGGAAATGAGCAATCGCGGTCAGTCACAGTACAAACGCCAAGACGATGATCTGCATCAGCGCTAGTCGCCGGCGGTCCGGTTGCAGCCTTCCAGGTGCGGGGCGAACAGGCGGATCATCTGCGGCGCGGCCGGGTGCGCGGTCACCTCGTGCATCGGCCAGGCGGTGTACGCGAGCCCGCGCTCAGCGCAAAAACCGGCCAGCTCCTCAAGGAAGAACGCGCATCATCGAGCGGCATGGCGCGGTAATACCGGCCAACGGCCCAGCAATGCATGCAGGTCGTCGGGCATCCCGACACCTCAACCATCACTTGAGCCCACACATGCCGGATCGTCCCGCCAACCGCGGCATTCTGCAACAGACCCATCCAGCAGCAACAAGATGCAACACCCGACGGTGGCCGCACACCCCGACGCACAGATGCATCCTGGGCAGGTGCACTACTGCCAGTCATGCACGGCGCCGGTGATCATGCAGCCCTGCGGAGGAGCTGCCTGGTGCCCAGACTGCGGGCGCCTGGACCAGGGCGCAGCGATCGAGCCGCTATTTGTGGTCACCGGAGCATCCGGGTCGGGCAAGACTGCCATCTTCCCGGCACTGGCCCGATTGCTGACGGGCCGCTGCGTCACTTTCGACTTTAACTGGATGCTCGACGCGGCCGGTGCTCTCAGCGGGGGACAGCCGGTCGCATGGCCCGCCTTCCGGGACGCCCGGCTCGCGGTTGCCCATGGCATCGCGCAAAGCGGAATGCCCACCGTCCTGCTTGGGCCGCTGATCCCCGGGCATCTCAACAGGCTTGCCAACCGCCGGTGGGTGGGAGAAATCCATTACCTGCTGCTGGACTGTCCCGACGATCTACGGCGCAGACGGATCGAGGCCCGTCCTGCCTGGCGGCGGCGCGACATCGAGGAGCAGACTGCCTTTGCCGGCATCAAAGTCGACTTCAAGCGCATTCCTTGATCTACGGCAGATGCGCGAACCCAGTGCGGTCGGGCAGCTCGTCCTGGCGGCGGACGTTCGAACCCGGCCTTCATCGGGCTCCCGACCCACCGCCCGAGGGCCTGCGCGCCGAACGGCGGTCGGCTCCCGTTAGCCTGCGGATGTGGAGCCAGCAGGCGGCGTGCGGGTGCATCGGCATGAGGCCGTGGAGGTTTCGGGCGCGATCTGCGAGGTCGTGCTCGACCGGCCGGAGGCGATGAACGCGCTGAGCACGGCCATGGCTGCCCGCCTGGCGCAGGTCTGCGGCCAGATCGCGGCTGACCCTCGGGTCCGTGCGGTGGTGCTGTCCGGGGCGGGGGAGCGTGCGTTCTGCGTCGGCGCTGACCTGAAGGAGCGGGCGGCGATGAGCGACGCGCAGCTGCTGGCGCAGCGGCCGGTGTTCCGCGCGGCGTTCGGCGCGCTGCTCGGCCTGCCGCAGCCGGTGATCGCGGCGGTGCACGGTTACGCGCTGGGCGGCGGCTGCGAGCTTGCGCTGTGCTGCGACCTGATCGTCGCCGACGAGACTGCCATATTTGCGCTGCCGGACACACAAGATTGACACTGGCCTGCAGCGGACCTCAGCGTGCTTGCCGGGCGAACTCTGCGCGGCAGACCTCGCAGCGGATTGGGCCGAGGCGAGCATGGCCGTGGTGACACTGACCCGGCGTGGGTGGCGAGCACGAACACCAGGCGTAGGCCGCCCTGGGTGGCTGGACCGGCGTGGCTTCCGGGCTGGAGCCTCAGGCGGCTCCCGGTCGTTCAGGGCCTGCGCCAGGCGATCGATCGTGGCCGTGTAGGTGGCTGCCAGCTCATGCCCCGCCCGGTCCCTGCCGCAGACTGGCTTGATCACAGTCCTCCTGCGGCATTCGACACGAATTGCCTGCGGCTGCCCGCGGCGCGTTGCCGAATTGCGCCGTACTGAGGATCAAGGGCGCGGGCAGCGCGGCACGGGCCAGCTGGCGCGTGGCCCAGGGCAGGTAGAGCCCCGATCTGGGCGCGATCACGGGCGGGCGGCCGGCGGGACGGGCACGATGCGCCCGCGGGACCCTCACCGCACTGCGGCTGGCAGCTTCCGCCTTTGCACCTACGGCACACGGCGGGCTGCCGCCCGAGCGTGACCCCGGGACCTGTGCGTCACCGGCTCGGCGCCGCAACGCCCGCCGGCCGCGCACCAGCGGGAACGCGCCATCCTCCCGGCGCTCCAGTCTTGAGCCGAGCAAGATCACCGTCAAGGGCGGCGCCTCCGGCGCCGTCACACGTCAAGGCCACGAAGTTAAGGCTTCCGGCGCTCTGTCAAAGGGGGTCTCTGGCGCATGTCGTCAGCCCTCATGTCCCGACTTGTCCGGTTCCGGCGGACGCCAACGGCAGCACACGAGCTGTCGTCACGCCCGATTTGCCCGTGTTGACATGCGGGTCGGAGCCTTAACTACGCGGCCTTGCGTCACACGTGACTCGCTCCGCTCGCCCGTGACCGCGATCTTCCTCGGATCGATTCGGCCTATGGGAAGGATGGACAGGAGCGAGCACATCCAGGAATGGTGGGTAGCGACTCGCGGCCACCGGAGGCCTGAGCTGACACGGTTATTCCCAGGTCAGCGGCTGCGAGTGCAGGCTTGCTGTTTAGGGCGTGATCGCGATATAGGAAGGATTCCTTCCGACCCTGATTGGCTTGCCCGCGGTGTCGCTGGCGGTGCAGATCGGGGTCACCGTGTCGGAGTTGTAGTTGGCGACGTAGGCGGTCGTCCCGTCCGGCGTTATCGCGCTGACAGACGCGCCCCTTCCGGCCCGGATCGGCTTGCCCGCGGTGTTGGTGGCAATGTTGATCGGGGTGATCATTCTGGAGTTGTTGTAGGAGACGTAGGCGGTCTTCCCGTTGGGGGTGATCGCCATGGCGAATGGGTAACGGCGCACTTTGATCGGCTTGCCCGCGGTGTTGGTGGCGGTGCGGATCGGCGTCACCGTGTCGGAGTTGGAGTTGGCGACGTAGGCGGTCTTCCCGTCCGGAGTGATCGCGATGGCGGCAGACCCGGCGGTGTCGGGTTCGATCCGGATCGGCTTGCCCGCGGTGTTGGTGGCAGTGCGGATCGGGGTCACGCTGTCCGAGGTCAGGCTGGCGACGTAAGCGGTCTTCCCGTTGGGGGTGATCGCGATGGCGAATGGGTAACGGCGCACTTTGATCGGCTTGCCGGGGGTGTTGGTCGAAGTCCGGATCGGAATGACCGTGTTCGACTGGTCGTTGACGACGTAGGCGGTCTTCCCGTTCGGGGTGATCGCGATGGCACTGGGAGCGCGTCCGACCTTGATCGGCTTGCCTGCGGTGTTGGTGGCGGTGCTGATGGGTGTCACTGTGCCCTGGCGCGGGGTGATCGGGTTGTAGTTGTTGTCATTGACGACGTAGGCGGTCTTCCCGTCCGGGGTGATCGCGATGGCGACCGGGCCGATCCCTGCCTTGATCGGCTTGCCCGCGGTATTGGTGGCTATGTTGATCGGAGTGACGGTTCCCGGGACGTTCTTGTTGTCGTTGATCGCGCTGACGACGTAGGCGGTCTTGCCGTCCGGGGTGATCGCGATCACGCCGGGTGGCTGCCCGACCTTGATCGGCTTGCCCGCGACGTTGGTGATCGTATTGATCGGGGTCACGGCGCTCGAGCCATAATCGACGACGTAGGCAGTGACCACATGCGGTGACCGCCTCAGTGCGCAGGCTGCTGAGGTTGCCGAGTGCGCGGCGCACGCGCCGCACGCGCCGCCCGTAAGCAAGACCATCGCGGCGCTGGCCGCCAGTGCGCTTCTGCGCTTAATCACGATCCCTCCACAGAACCGGTCCAGAGCCAGCTGATCTTGCCCGCTGACGGACCTTGCAGCCAGCGTCGGCTCACAGGTCTGATACACCGGATGTTCCACTGCGATGGTAAGGCGGGATAGTTCGGCGACTGCCGAACAGTGACCGCCATAGGCTGGCCGAAGGTGCTGAGCGAGGTTCGACGAGCCATTCACCTGCGGTGACTTGCGGCTGAAGGTGGCCTGGTGTGGCCTGACATCTGCCGCTGCTGGCTGCCAGTTTGGCTCCCCTAATCTCGTTGCTTTGCTAATTTTCGATAGCCCGAACACGGTGACGAGATCACGCCGCCCACGACGTACCGCTGCGCGTGACGCCCGGGCCCTTCCGCCGGGCCGTGGAGGACGTCCACACTGTGCCCGGCCCACTCGGCGACCTGTGGTGGGGCTGTCTCAGCATTGAGCCACGTGGACACGGCGGCGTGCCGAAGGTCATAAGGACGGCGAGCTAGTAGGGACGCTTGCTCCTGATCAGTGAACACGGCGGCGCTGGCTTTGTGGAACACGGCGAGGTAGGCGCGGCCCCTGAGGATGCCCCCTCAGGGGCAGTCAAGACCCGCCGCCCCTGGGCCAGCGTGCCCGGCGGCGGCCGGCTCCCGTTAGCCTGCGGATGTGGAGCCAGTAGGCGGGGTGCGGGCGCTTCGGCATGAGGGCGCAGGGGTTCCGGGCGGGATCTGCGAGATCGTGCTCGACCGGCCGGAGGCCATGAACGCGCTGAGCACAGCCATGGCCGCCCGCCTGGCGCGGGTCTGCGCGGAGATCGCCGCTGACCTTCAGGTCCGCGCGGTGGTGCTGTCCGCGGCCGGGGGGCGCGCGTTCTGCGTCGGCGCGGACCTGACGGAGCGGGCGGCCATGACGGATGCCGAGCTGATGGCGCAGCGGCCAGTGTTCCGTGCCGCGTTCGGCGCCGTGCTCGGCCTGCCGCAGCCGGTGATCGCCGCGGTGCACGGTTACGCCCTCGGCGGCGGCTGTGAGCTTGCGCTGTCCTGCGACCTGATCGTGGCCGACGAGAGCGCCATATTTGGGCTGCCGGATACGCAAGATTGACACTGGTCTGCAGCGGCCGTTGCCCGAGCCAGCGGGAGTGGCGGCTTGCCGAAGCCGGGATCGGTTCTACGCCAAGCGCAGAAGGATGTGTCGCCGAGAGGAAGATGGGGGCAGACTAGGGCAGCAGTCAGATGCCGGGAGTCCGTCGATCATCATGGGGCGCAGGGTGCAACCCCGGACCGCACGGCGGACAGGCCACGAGCTATTCCGAAATGGCCGCGCACGGCGGGGCCAGGGTGTTCATGGTACAGGCCCGGAGTGCCGACCACGAGGTAGTACTCATGGCTCACTGAGACCGTCCAGGCGTGACCGGTCAGGTCGGCGGACCCGCGCGCGTCGGTGACAGCAATCGCCCAGGCATGGTCGGCAGCATTGCCTGCGCAGTCGCCTCCGAACAGCTCGTACTGGGAATGCGGCCGCCCGCCGGTGATCCGCGCGGTCACGATGACCTGCGCCAGCCCGGCGGAAGAGCGGGCCGCGAAGACGGTCACCTCGCCGGTCAGCGTCCCGGATGGAGGCAGCGCCGTCGTGTCGCTGGATAGGGTCGGCGGTGCGGGCCTAGGCGGAACGGACGCGCGGGCCGAGCGCAACTGCCGGTGCGCCGCTGCCGCCTCCCCGCGGTAATGCACGGCGACGATGATCGTCCCGGTCAGTGCCGCCGCGAGCAGCACAACCGCCGTCAGCCAGGCCACCCGGGAGGAGACTCTTTGCGGGCCAGCGGAGATCACGTCGGCTGGGCTGTGTGGGCATGCGGTGCCCTGTCCCTTATTCTCACCCATGGCCCCGGTGATCCTTCCTCACGGCGCCCATCTCGAACCTTATGACGCGGCCCGAACGCACCTAGTTACGCAGGAAACCGTGCCTAAGCGGGGCGGGGGAACGGCAGCACGAGAGTGTGCACGGATTTGTGCACGAGGCACACCAGAATCGGGGTAAGGAGTAAAAGGCGCGCCTTTTCAGTGAGCTGCCTCCCAGACCTGGTAACCGGTCTTAAAGAGTGACACGAAAACCGTTCCTTGGGATAGTGACGCACTCGGTAGCATCTTCGGGAAGAAGAGATCCACGACTACCGTGCGGTGGAAGGTCAGTTTGCCGCACTGGGCTTTCACCTGAGGTCCGCGGTCCGAGAATGGAGCCTGGTCAGACCGCGTCACCACTACTGCGCCGAAGCCGGGTTGCAGAAGGTGCACCTCGATGCGGGCCTGGTCAGCAGCCCGTGCCACCGCCTCGGCGGGCAGCGGACGGGCATCCTTGGGGCAGCGGCCCAGCACGACCGACGACGCTTCGGCCCGCGATGGCGCCGCTGCCTGCGTAGCCGATGGCCTGAACGCCACTGCTCCGGCGGCTCCTCCCGCGAGGCACCCAGCGAGCACGACACTGATAACAAGCGTGCGCCTCATAGCGCCCTCCGATTCGATTTAGACTATTTACTCTGGGGCTGCTAGGAGACTCCCTGGTCCTCCACGGCAGAGGCAACGGCAGGACCAATGTTCTCGGCGACCAATGCATCCTTTGTCAGCCGAACCGACAGCGCGGCAAGTGACACGCCAGCCGAGCCAGGCAGCGATGCCGCTATTGCATAACACAAGGCAATCAGGCTGCCGACCCGTACCCGGCCTGATGTCCGCGCCATCTTTGGCCCTCGCCATCTGCGCCCGGCGAGCAGTCCTTGCAACGCCGGCGGTCTCGGCAAGAACAACGAGCGCCGTTCATGATCGAATCCGGCCACTACGGGACACCCAGCCCTTCGAGGTTTCGCGACAAGTATGACGCGCCAGCGGCGATCACCGTTGCATGAGGCTCGATCGTTTCGGCTGGCCACGCGGCCACTCGGAGGCCGGTAGCCGGGGCCGAGCCCGCTGCGTGCCCGATAGGACGGCTGCCAGCGGTGAATCACGGTCGCTCACGGACACGTCACGTCGGCCCTCACCTGCGGCGGCCCAGGTCAGGCGGCCACGTCCACGATCTTTGCAAGCAGGGGATCATCACGACTGCAACCACGACCGCAGCCGCGAGCTGGCACTTGCGAGAAACATGGGGAGGACAAGTCGGCGCCGCGGCTTTCCGGGGAGCGGAAGGCGCCCGGCTCAGCTGCCCGGCTGCACCGGCCCGATGCCGAAGAAGACCGGCCTCGGGCGCGACGAGCAGACCCGCGCTGCCCACGCGATGAAACGGGCGGCAAACTGGCCCAGGGGGTAGACCTTCAGCCCGTGCGCGGTTCTTAGCGCGGATTTCCGCACCGCTATCTTGGCCCCTGGGTTAGGCGAAGTCGAAGCGGAGCTGGCGTCCGCCCCACCAGGG
>Ga0099828_10001935_pt1 | contig 14119 bp, 13 predicted proteins | sample CZO8metaG_2_FD_79338 | JGI IMG/M metagenome (GOLD analysis project Ga0099828, IMG submission 79338) | Vadose zone soil microbial communities from the Eel River Critical Zone Observatory, Northern California, USA - CZOApr15con2H1.8 metaG | ecosystem: Environmental > Terrestrial > Soil > Vadose...
AGGTTGGATTGATAGCCAGCCCACGCTCAGCGCCCATACAAAAACCGGCCATTTCTGGCCGGTTCGCGGGCTTGAGAGCGGAAGACGAGATTCGAACTCGCGACCTTCTCCTTGGCAAGGAGACGCTCTACCAGGCTGAGCCACTTCCGCGTCGCTGTTCGCTATTTTAGCGATGCCCCCGGCCCGCTGCAAACCCCAAGCACTATACTTTCCCCGTCAGCTGATGCCCACCAAGCGCTCCGAGGCCGCGGCGGAGGCTGGGCCGGTTCCGCGCCGGCGCCGCGTGCGGCGGCCCGCCGCCAAGCATCCTGAGCCGACCCCCGCCCTCGAGCCCACGCCTGAACCCAAACGCCCCGTCCGCCGCCGGCGCAAGCCCGAACCCGAGCTCGTCGGCCCCCTGGCCGTGCTGCCGGTGCGCGACACCGTCCTGTTCCCGCACATGGTCACGCCCCTGTTCGTGATGCGCGAGCGCTCGGTCAAAGCCATCGAGGAGGCCATGGCGCACGACCGGACCATCGTCGTGGTGGCTCAGCGCGACCCGGAGGTCGAGGACGTCGGCGTGGACGACCTGTACGACATCGGCACCGAAGCCGTCATCGGGCGCATGCTCAAGATGCCGGACGGCACCACCAGCGTGCTGGTCCAAGGGCAGCGGCGCGCCTGCCTGCGTGACTTCACGCAGTGGGAGCCGCACATCAAGGCCATTGTCGAGCCGGTGGCGCGCACGGTCGAGAAGACGACCCATATCGAGGCGCAGATGCGCGCCGTGCTGGCGCTGTTCGAGAAGTGCGTCCAGCTCAGCCATTCCCTACCCAACGATGCCTACGTGGCCGCCATGAACATCGACGAGCCGGGCTGGCTGGCCGATCTCATCGCCTCCACGCTCGAGCTCAGCGTCGAGCAGCGGCAGAGCGTGCTGGCCGCTATCGAGCCCGCCGAACGGCTCGAGGCCGTCAGCATCCTGCTGTCGAAGGAGCTGGACATCCTGGAGCTGGAGAACAAGATCCACACGCAGGTCCAGCAGGAAGTCGACAAGACGCAGCGCGAGTACTTCCTGCGCGAGCAGATGAAGGCCATCCAGACCGAACTGGGTGAGGCTGACCCGATCACACGAGAGATCCAGGAGCTGCGCGACAAGATCGAGTCCGGCGGCCTGCCGGAAGCGGCCAAGGAGAAGGCCAACAAGGAGCTCGATCGCCTGGCCGCCATCCCGTCGATGTCGCCGGAAACGGGCATCATCCGGGCCTACGTCGACTGGCTGGTGGGCTTGCCGTGGACCACCCGGACCAAGGACCAGCTCAATATCAAGCATGCGGCCAAAGTGCTCAACGAGAACCACTACGGTCTCACCAAGGTCAAGCAGCGCATCCTGGAGTACATGGCGGTGCGCCAGCTCAGCAAGAAGATGCGCAGCCCGATCCTGTGCTTCGTCGGCCCGCCCGGCGTGGGGAAGACCAGCCTTGGCAAGTCCATTGCCCAGGCGCTCGGGCGCAAGTTCGCGCGCATCTCGCTGGGCGGCATCCGCGATGAGGCCGAAATCCGCGGCCACCGCCGCACCTATGTGGGGGCCATGCCCGGCCGCGTCATCCAGACCATGCGCACGGCCGGCACAGTCAACCCGCTGTTCATGATGGACGAGATCGACAAGGTCGGCATGGACTTCCGCGGCGATCCGTCCTCGGCCCTGCTGGAGGTGCTCGATCCCGAGCAGAACACGGCCTTCTCGGATCACTACCTGGAGGTCGACTACGACCTGTCGCAGGTGCTGTTCATCACCACCGCCAACATCCTGGACCCCGTCGCGCCGGCCCTGCGGGACCGCATGGAGGTCATCGAACTGCCCGGCTACATCGAGGAAGAGAAAATCCACATCTGCAAGCAGTTCCTGGTGCCCAAGCAGCTCGAGGAGAATGGCTTGCGGCCGGACCAGCTGCGCTTCTCGGACAGCGCGCTGCGGCACATCATCCGGGAGTACACACACGAGGCCGGCGTGCGCAACCTGGAGCGCGAGATCGGCAGCATCTGCCGCAAGGTGGCCAAGGAGATCGTTGCGGGCAACAAGGCGGCCAAGTCGATCTCAGAGAACGCCCTGGAGAAGTACCTGGGCCCGCAGAAAGTGTTCTACGGCGCGGCCGAGGAGCGCGATGAGGTTGGCGTGGCCACGGGCGTGGCCTGGACGGAGGCCGGCGGCGACCTGATGCCGATCGAGGTCACCGTGATGGAGGGCAAGGGCAACCTGCAGCTCACCGGGCAGCTGGGCGACATCATGAAGGAATCAGCCCAGGCGGCCTACAGCTACATCCGCTCCCGCGCCGACGTGCTCCACATCCCGGAGTTCTGGGAGAACGCCGACATCCACATCCACGTGCCGGCTGGCGCCATCCCCAAGGACGGCCCATCGGCCGGCATCACCATGTGCCTGGCCATGACCTCGGCGCTGACCCGCCGGCCGGTATCGCGCGAGGTGTGTATGACCGGCGAGATTACCCTGCGCGGCCGCGTGCTCCCGGTAGGCGGCCTGCGCGAGAAGGTCCTGGCCGCGCACCGGCAGGGCATACGCAAGTTCATCCTCCCCAAGAAGAACCAGAAGGACCTGGTGGACATCCCCAAGGACGTGCTGCGGGAGATGAAGTTCACGTGGGTAGAGGAGATGGACCAGGTGCTTAACGCTGCGCTGTTAACCGCGCCCGCAGCGCGCGCGCGGCGGAGTCGGGAGTCGGGAGTTAGGAGCCGAGGGACTTCGCGAGTGCCCGCCGCCGCCCGCGGCTCGCGTCGCAACCGTTCGGCCGGCGTGCGTGACTCAGTAACCCTCCCACTCCCAACTCCCAACCCCTAACTCCCATGCCGTTGGTCGTCCAGAAGTACGGCGGCAGCTCGGTCAAAGACGTTGGGCGTGTCAAGGCCGTAGCCGAGCGAGTGGCCGAGCGCCACCATGCCGGCAACCAGATGGTCGTGGTGGTCTCGGCCATGGGCGACACGACGGATGAGCTGATCGATCTGGCCCAGAAGATCGCGCCCGATCCCGAGCCGCGCGAAATGGACATGCTGCTATCGACGGGCGAGCTCATCTCGTCCGCGCTGGTGACGATGGCCTTGCACGCGCTGGGCTACAAGGCGGTGGCGTTATCCGGCCCCCAGGCCGGCATCATGACCGACGCAACGTTCAGCAAGGCCAAGATCTCGGCCATCGATCCTGCCCGGCTGAAGCGCGAGCTGGACGACGGCAAGATCGTCATCGTGGCTGGCTTCCAGGGGCTGACCGACGACCAGGACATCGCCACCCTCGGCCGGGGCGGGTCCGACACCACGGCCGTGGCGCTGGCGGCCCGCTTGAAAGCTGCTTCCTGCGAGATCTACACCGACGTGGACGGCATCTACACGGCCGATCCGCGCATCGTGCCCGAGGCTCGCAAGCTGGACGGCATCTCGTTCGAGGAGATGCTGGAGATGGCCCAGATGGGCGCCCGCGTAATGCACCCGCGAGCGGTCGAGCTGGGCCAGATCTACGGCATGCCAATCACGGTACGGTCGAGCTACAGCGACCGGGAAGGGACGGTTATCGGCGTGGAAACGGCCAACAAAGTGACCGGCATTGCCCACGACACGGACGTGGCCAAGATCACGGTGGTCGGCGTGCCCGACCAGCCTGGCGTTGCCCATCGTCTGTTCGCGCCGCTTTCCGCGGCGGCCATCAACGTCGACACCATCGTTCAGAACGTGGGCCACGCCGGTAAGACGGACATCTCGTTCACCGTTACCAAGACCGATCTGCCATCCACCCAGAAGTTCGTTGAATCCGTCGCCCGCGACCTGGGCGCCGAGACGGTGGTGGCCAATCCGAACATGGCCAAGGTGTCGATCGTCGGCACCGGCATCCAGAACCACCCCGGCTATGCTGCTCGGATGTTCGGCGCCATGAGCGAGGCCGGCATCAACATCGAGATGATCTCCACGTCCGAGATCCGCATCACGGTGCTGATCGATCGCGAACAGGTGCAGGACGCGGTGCGCGCGCTGCACCGCAGCTTCGAGCTGGACAAGGCCTAATTCCCTCTCCCTCTGGGAGAGGGCTAGGGTGAGGGTTGTCCCGTCAGTGCAGCATCGCCCATAGGCGCTCGGGGGTGGCGGGCAGCTCGTTGATGCGCACCCCCAGGTCCCATAGGGCGTCCTCGACAGCGTTGGCGATGCAGGCCGGGCCGGGCACGGCGCCGCCCTCGCCGACGCCCTTGGCGCCCAGTGGCGTGAACGGCGATGGCGTCTCCAGGTGGTCGCTTTCGATGAGCGGCGCCTCCATCGTCGTTGGCTTCAGATAGTCCATGAAGCTGGCGGTCAGTAACTGGCCTTGATCGTCGTAGCGGAACTCCTCCAGCAGCGCGGTTGCGATGCCGTGCAGCGTGGCGCCGTGGACCTGACCCTCGATAATCAGCGGGTTGATCTCGGTGCCGCAATCGTGCACCACCAGGTAGCGCAGCACCTTCACGCCGCCAGTCTCGAGGTCCACCTCGACCTCCGAGATGTGGCAGGCATTGGTGGTTACCAGCTGCCCGCGCCAGCGACGCTGCGCGTCGGGCAAGTTGGCCACCGGGTGGGAGTAGTAGCAGTTCTCGTCCAGCCCTGGCTCCATATTCGGCGGCAGCCGCAGCAGGTCACGGTAGGCCGCGGCCGCGATCTCGCGTAAGCTCGGCCGCTTGCCGCTCTGGCGCTCCATGTGCTCGGCGATTGCGTCGATCTTAGCCTTGACCTTGCGGCACGCGCCGATGATTGCGCCCGTATCCGTGCCCGCGAACTTGTTCGAGAAGTTGCCCGAGTGCGCCATCCAGGGCGACTCGAACGAGTCGAAGCCGGTGGCTACGAATACAGCGTCCACGTCTACGCTCAGCTCATCGGCCACGATCTGCGCCGCGGCGGTCTCGTAGCCCTGGCCGCTGGGCGAGTTGCCAAGGTTCACCCGCACACTGCCGTCCGCGCCCACCCGCACCCGCGCCGCGTCGCCCACGCCCGAGGTGGTCTGCTTCCCGGAGGTCACGATGTATGACGACGAGTTGGAAGTGCTCGGCTCGGTGGCAAAGGCAATCCCGATGCCCCGCCGAACGCCTGAATTCTGAATTCTGAATTCTGAATTCTTCTTCCGCGTCTCCTCATACCCAAAGCGCTCCAGCGCCAGCGCCAGCGTGGCCGGGTAATCGCCGCTGTCGTAGAACGCCCCATTGGGCGTCGTGTAGGGCATCTGGTCGGGCTGGATGAGATTGCGATGCCGCAGCTCGGCCGGATCGAGCCCGAGCTCGCGGGCGACCCGGTCCACCAGGCGCTCCATGGCAAAGCACATCAGCACCTTGCCGATGCCGCGGTTGGCGCCGCTGGGGCATTTGTTGGTCAGCACGGCGTAGCCCTCGAACTCCGCCGCCTGGATGCGATAGGCATTCACCAGGTTGGTGAACTTGAGCAGCGTGTGCAGCGTGGGGTTCACCAGGTTGTTGCCCTCATCCACCACGTCCAGCACCTTGACTGCCAGCAGCTCGCCTTCGGCGTTGACCGCCAGCGAGATGTCGATGTGCCCATCGGCCGAGTGCATCAGCGCCATGAGGCTTTCCTGGCGATCCTCTATCCATTTCACCGGCCGCCCGGCCGCGATCGCCAGCATGCCGCTGATGACCAGGTACGCGGCTCGTCGCTTGTTGCCGAAGCCGCCCCCGATGTCGGGCGTCATGAATCGCAGGCGGCTCTCGTCGATGCCCAGACCGCCGCTGACCACGCCGATGGCCACGCCTGGCCGCCCGTCGTTGCACCACATCGTCATCGCCTCGGTGTTGAGGTCGTAGGCCGCGATGCAACCATAGGTCTCCAGCGGCGTCGATCCAAACCGCTGGATGCCGAAGCGCTGGCGCACCACGTGAGTGGCTTCGGAGAACAGCCGGTCGACCTCGCCATAGACGAAGCGGTCGTGCCACAGCACGTTGGACTCCATCTCGTCGTACAGCCGCGGGGCGTCCGGCGCCATGGCGGCGTCGGCGCCGGCGGCAACCGGCAGCGGCTCGTAGTCGACCATGATGCGCTCGAGGGCGTCCTCGGCGATGGCCCGCGAGTCGGCAGCTACCGCCGCTACCGGCTCGCCCACGAAGCGCACCTTGTCCACGGCCAGGCAGTAGTGGGTGATCTGCCGGGGCGTGGGCACCAGCGTCCCCATCGGTTTGGTGCGGGCGCGCGCATCCTCACCGGTGATCACGGCGTGCACGCCGGGCAGCGACCTGGCCGCGCTGGTGTCGATGCTCCGGATGCGCGCATGGGCGTGCGGGCTGCGCAAAAAGGCCGCGTGCAGCATGCCGGGCAGACGGATGTCGTCCACGTAGCGGCCGACCCCAGTGGTCAGCCGGTCGTCCTCGCGGCGGGGCAGGCGCTGCCCGACATAGCGCCGCGAGGCTGTTTCGAGGGACATCCCGTCCATTATGGAGAACGAGGGGAGTAGCGAAGGAAAAATAAGGGAATTCCCCCATGGATTCTGGTGCGAAGGGGGTCTAGTGTGGCACCAGAGGAATGAGATGCCATCGAAGTGGGTCGTGTACGTGACCGATGCGGATACCGACCCCAACGAGTTCGCCGACGCGGTGGTGCAGGCTGGAATGGGCCTGAAGCGGCTCAGCGTAAGCCGAGCTCGAGCTGCCAGCGCGATCGACGCGGTCCAACCGCGAGCGGTGGTAGTGGACAGCGACCTGGCTGGAGATTTGGCCTCGATCCTGGGCGGTCCACGGCGGCCGAGAGCAGGGCTGATGGTCCTGAGCGATCGCGAGCTGCCCTCGCTTGCCAGCCGCTTGCGGAAGGGCCCCAGCCGATGACCCCCCGCCGCGCCCGCCGCATGCGGCGGCCGCTCAGCCTCGGCAGCCAGGTCGTGCGCGACGCCCGTGGCGAGATCGTGGACACCTACGTCTCCTACCTGGCCTCGGTGCGCTGTGCCCTGCTGCCCGACTACGTGCTCAACGCCTTAGCCCGTCAGGCGGACCGCGCCCGCGCCGTCAGCCTCAACTAAGGCATTCGATCACCAATCATTCCTACCCCGATCAGGTTCGCCCGCTTGCATCTTGACAGCAGCCAGATAATGCATCCACCACATCGAGGAGGAAGCTGACATGCCGCAAAAGATTCAGCGTTACGGATGGATCCCCGATATTCCCGACCAGCGCGACCACCTGTTCAGCGCGCCCGTGCTCGCGCCACAGGATCTGCCCGCCAAGATCGACCTCAGCTCGCAATGTCCGCCGGTCTACGATCAGGGACAGCTAGGCAGCTGCACGGCCAACGCGATTGCTGCTGCCTTCGAATTCACCGAGCTGAAGGAGCAGCAGCAGAGCGAGTTCCGGCCGTCCAGGCTGTTCATCTACTACAACGAGCGGCTGATGGAGGGCACTATCAACTCCGACAGCGGCGCCCAGATTCGCGACGGCATCAAGAGCGTTGCCACCGTCGGCGTGTGCCCGGAACCTGATTGGCCTTACGACATCGCTAACTTCAGCGAGAAACCGCCCAACAGCTGCTACCAGACCGCGGGGCAGCACAAGGTCAAGCGCTATCTACGGCTTACCCAGAGCCTGATCCTGATGAAGGCCTGCCTGGCCGCCGGCTACCCATTCGTCTTCGGCTTCACCGTGTACGAGAGCTTCGAAGGCCCGCAGGTGGCCCAGACGGGCGACGTGCCGATGCCCGCGCCAGGCGAGCAGGTGATGGGCGGCCACGCTGTAGTGGCCGTGGGCTACGACGAGGCCTCGAGCCGCTTCATCGTGCGGAACTCCTGGGGCACGGGATGGGGCAAACAGGGCTACTTTACGATGCCGTATGCGTATCTCACGCAGGCTCACCCCGCGCTCGCTTCAGATTTCTGGACGATTAGGACCGTCTAGCTGCCGGAAACCCGGACCGTCACCCGAAAGGGCCTACCGGCGTCCTCCTCCCAAGGACGCCGGTAGGCCAGCTCGATCGAGGCCTGGCCCGCCTGCTGGGTTTGGAACGTCCAGCGGTGTGTGCCGGGGCTGCCGTGCAGCTCTCCGTCCACCTGGAAGGAGTCGTCGACCAGGCGGCAGATAGGTTCGCCTGCCGCGAGCACGTGCCAGCGGTAGCCGGTGGTGCGATTTTCGCCTAGCTGAATAGTGAGCTGCTCGCCAACGGCCAGGGACAGCTCGCTTCCGCTGGCGTCCTCACCGATTTCGGCCATGGCGGTACCGGGAGCTAGCCCTTCGGGGAGTCCTCTCGCAGTGCGCGCATCAGGTTGGCCATCTCGATGGCCTCGGCGGCGGCTTCGCGGCCACGGTTCATCTTGAGGCCGGCGCGATCGGCGGCTTGTTCGGCGTTCTCGACGGTCAGTACGGCAAAGATGAGCGGAATGCGGCAGTCCAGGCTTACCTGGCGCACGCCTGCCGCGCAGCCGTCAGCCACCAGCTCGAAATGGCGCGTGTCGCCGCGGATCACGCAGCCCAGGCAGATGATGGCGTCCAGGCGCTGGCTCATGGCCAGCTCCTTGGCGGCCAGGGGGATCTCGAACGAGCCGGGCACTTTGGCGACGGTCACGGCATCATCGGGCACGCCGTGGCGGCGCAGGCCATCCAGCGCGCCATCCAGCAGCTGCGTCGTGATGGCGTCGTTGAAGCGCGCCACGACGATGCCGATCTTCAGGTCGCCAGGCGGGACCAGCTGGCCCTCAATGGTTGTAGCCAAACCGCACTCCTACACGTTATCGAACAGGTGCCCAAGCTTGATGCGCTTGGTCATCAGGTAGTTGGCGTTGACGTCGTTGGGCGGCATCTCGAGGGGTACCCGTTCGATGATCTCCAGGCCGTAGCCTTCCAGGCCCACGATCTTGCGGGGGTTGTTGGTCATCAGCCGCATCTGTGACACGCCGACGTCGCGCAGGATCTGGGCGCCGATGCCGTAGTTGCGCAGGTCGGGCGCGAAGCCGAGCGCCTCGTTGGCCTCCACGGTGTCCTTGCCCTGATCCTGCAGGCCATAGGCCGCCAGCTTGTTGGCCAGGCCGATGCCGCGGCCCTCCTGGCGGAGATACACCAGCACGCCGCTGTCGGCCAGGCCGATGCGCTGCATGGCGGCCAGCAGCTGCTCGCCGCAGTCGCAGCGGAGCGAGCTGAAGACGTCGCCGGTGAGGCACTCGGAATGGACCCGGACGAGGACCGGTTTATCGGGCTTGATGTCGCCGTGCACCAGCGCCAGGTGGACCTCGTTGTCGATGAGGCCGCAATAGGCCAGGACCTGGAAATCGCCGTGGGTCGTGGGCAGCCGGGCTTCCGAGATGCGCCGGACGAGCTGCTCGCGGCCGAGGCGGTACTCGATCAGATCGCGGACGGTGATGAGCTTGAGGTCGTGCTTGGCGCAGAACTTCGCCAGGTCCGGCACGCGGGCCATGGTGCCGTCGTCGTTCATGACCTCGCAGATCACGCCGGCGGGGTAGAGGCCCGCCAGGCGCGCCAGGTCAACGGCCGCCTCGGTCTGGCCGGCGCGGCGCAGCACGCCGCCTTCGCGCGCCCTGAGCGGGAAGGTGTGGCCTGGCCGCAGCAGGTCGTCCGGTCTGGTGGCGGGATCGATCAGCGCCTTCACGGTTTCGGCGCGGTCGAAGGCCGAGATACCGGTCGTGGTCCGGCTCTTGGCTTCGACTGAGACGGTGAAGGCGGTGCCCAGCACGGCCGTGTTGTTGCTGACCATCTGCGGAAGCTGCAGCTCATCGCAGCGCTCCTCGGTCAGGGGCACGCAGATGAGCCCGCGGCCGTGGGTGGCCATGAAGGCGATGTCGGCCGGCGTGACCTTCTCGGCGGCGATGGTCAGGTCGCCCTCGTTCTCCCGATCCTCGTCGTCGCACACGACCAGCATGCGGCCGGCGCGGAAATCCTCGAGAGCCTCCTCGACGCTGGCGAAGGGCGGCTTAGCCATGCCTGCCCTCGAACGGAGTGAAGGGCTTGGCCTCGAGGAAGCGCTCGACGTACTTGGCGATCAGGTCGACCTCAACATTCACCACGTCGTCCTCGCGCTTGAAGCCGAGCGTCGTCAGCTCGGCCGAGTGCGGAATCAGCGCGATGCTGAAGTTGCGATCGTCGCAGTCCACCACCGTCAGGCTGACGCCGTCCAGGGCCACGAAGCCTTTCGCCACGATGTAGCGCAGGATACCCGGCTTGGCCTCGAAATGCACACTCCGCTGGATGCCCTCGGGTTGGATCTTCGTGATGGTGGCCGTGCCATCGACGTGGCCCTGCACCAGGTGGCCGCCCAGCCTGGTGGACAGTGTCACGCTGCGCTCCAGGCAGACGCGGTCCCCCTGCTTCAGGCCGCCGAGGTTGGTGCGCGACAGCGTCTCGGGCGCAAGATCGGCCTCGAACTGCTGCCCGTTGACGGCCACGACGGTAAGGCACACACCATTCGTGGCGACGCTTTCGTCCACTTTGAGGCCGTCGCTCACCTTGGGGGCATGGAGGGTCAGGCGACCCCCGCTGGCGCTCACTTCGAGGGCGGCCACGGTGCCCAGCTCCTCGACAATGCCGGTGAACATCAGCGCGCCGGCCTTCCCTGGAACAGCCAGTCGTCGCCGACTTGTGAGACTTCGAGGTTTTCGAGGCGGATCGCCTCGTTGGGATCGAGCACGCCTAGGTCGGCGAAGCCGCTTGGGGCATCGCCGCCGAAGAGCTTGGGCGCTATGAAGGAGCTCACGCGGTCGACGAGGCCAGCGTTGAGAAGAGTGGCGTTGAGGCGGGCGCCGCCTTCGACGAGGACGTCGTTGACGCCGCGGTCGGCCAGGCGGCGGAGGACTGCTTCGAGGTCAATTCCCTCTCCTTCTGGGAGAGGGCTAGGGTGAGGGTTGCATTCGGCGGTGCTCGAGGTGCCCTCACCTAGCCTCTCCCACCGCGGTGGGAGAGGAACATCGCTTGGATGGAACACGATGGTCTCGGCCTCGTCACTCAGCAGGGCGGCCTCGGCTGGCAGATTGCCGGAGGCGGTGACGACGCAGCGGAGCGGCTGCCGGCCGTCGGCGGGGGCAGGGCGGACGGTGAGCTGCGGGTTGTCCAGCCGGACGGTGTTGGCGCCCACCAGGACAGCGTCGGCTTGGTCGCGCCGACGGTGGACCCAGGCCCGAGCGGTCTCGCCGGAGATCCAGCGCGAGCGGCCGCTGCTGGTGGCGATCTTGCCGTCAAGCGTCATAGCCACTTTCAATTCAACGAAGGGCAGGCCGGTGGTGACGCGCTTGACGAAGGCCTCGTTGAGCTTCCGAGCGTGTTCCCCCATGAGCCCAGCGTGCACGGCCACGCCGCGCTGCTCGAGGAGGCGCAGGCCGGCTCCGGCGACCAGCGGGTTGGGGTCCTCCATGGCGACGTACACTTCGGCCACGCCGCTGTCGGCCACGAATGGCGCGCAGGGGGGCGTCCGGCCAACGTGGGAGCAGGGCTCGAGCGTGAGCACCAGGGTCGCCCCGCGGGCCAGCTCGCCGGCTTCGCGCAGCGCCAGCACCTCCGCATGAGGTTCGCCGGCCCGATGGTGATAGCCGCGCCCAACGATCTGGCCATCCCGGACGACCACAGCGCCCACCATGGGGTTGGGACTGGTGCGCCCGCGGGCCCGCGCCGCCAGCTCCAGCGCCTCTGACATAAAAACCCCGAAGTCCGTGCGGGCTTCGAGGCATGCGACCTTAGAGATTCGCCTTCTCCTCAGCTTGACGTAATTGTAACAACCAGCTTGCTTAACGGCATGTCCGGGTCCACTAGAATGGCCCGCGCGCCCGCGTCGAGCGCTCCTTGCACGTCGACGTCGGCGCGATCGCCCGCGTGCAGCATGGCCGAGACGTCCACTTCCAGCTGCCGTGCCGCTTCACGGAAGACCTCGGGCGCGGGCTTGCGGATGCCCAGCTCGTCGCTGAACAGCTGGACCGTCAGCAGCCGGTCCAGGCCCCAGCCGGCCAGCAGCCGCCGCAGCGCGAACCCCGGCGTGACGCTGGTGTTGCAGATGAGCCCCAGCTTCAGGCCTCGCGCTTCCAGGCGGGTGAGCGCCGTGATAGCCTCGTGATCCAGCCGCGGCGGGATGGCGAAGATGGGTTCCACGTAGCCTGCCCGCAGCTCGCCCCTGAGCTCGAATGCGTCTTCAGGCCCGCCAAAGCGCTGCCGCAGCCACTCCAGCTGGGCATCGAAACCGGGGTCTATGAGCTTGTCCCAATAGGTCGTTTGCCAGGTTTGCCACACGTCGCGGCAAGCGGTCTCGACTTCCTCTCGGCTGATCTCGATGCCGGCCCCGGCCAGCGCCTGGTGCATGCGCTCGGCGCGCAACTGAGCCCGCCGCTGGGCCTGCTCCTTGGTATCGTGCATCAGCGTTTGCCACAGGTCGAAGGTGACGGCCTGCACCGGAAGGGTCATGCTAGCCTCAGCGGCGATGGCTGATCACGCTGCGGTCGACGTCCACGCCCATGGTATCCCCCGCGCGGTGCTGGACGAGATCCGTCGCCACGGCCAGCTCTACGGCGGGCTGGCCGTGGCGGATAGCGAGCAGGGGCCGGTGGTGTCCATGCCCGGCGGCAAGAGGCTGCGACCGCTGGCGGCCAAGATGCTTGATTTCGACGAGCGGGTCCGCTGGCTGGACGATCACGGCATGCGGGGCCAGGTGGTTTCGCCCTGGCTCGACTTGCAAGGCTACGAGCTGGCCGGCTCCGCGGCCGCGGACTGGAGCAAGGTGCTGAACGATGCCCTGGCCGAGGCCTGCGCCGGCTCTCGCGGGCGGTTGATCGGGCTGGGCACGCTGCCGTTCGGCGACGGCGCGGCAAGCACGCGAGAGCTGCGCCGGCTGGTCCAGGAGCTCAAGCTGCCAGGGGTCATGATCTCGACCAATCCCGGCACCACCAATCTCTGGGATGCTGCCCTGGACGAGCTGTGGTCGGCAGCCGAGGACCTGGGCGCAACGATCGTGCTGCACCCGCCGACGATCGGCCCGGCCAGCAGCATCCCCGACTCGGCCGAGTTCGGCAACTTGTGGCACCGGCTGATCGACACCACGCTGGTTGCCAGCCGGATGATCCTGGCCGGCGTCCTGGACCGCCACCCCCGTCTGCGGCTGGTGCTGGTCCACGGTGGCGGCTTCCTGCCCTTCCAGAGTGGCCGTTTCGACCGGAGCTACGTCATCGGCAGCCACCCAGGCGCCGCCATGGCCAAGAGCGCGCCCGGCGACTACTTGCGCAGCTTTTACTACGACACCTGCGTGATGACGCCACCCGCGATCCGCATGCTGTGCGATCTGGTCGGCGTCGAGCGCGTGGTCCTCGGTTCGGATTACCCCTTCCCAATCGGCGATCCGGACCCGGTCGCCTCGGTTGAGGCCGCGAATCTCGGCGACGAAAGCAACCGGACCATCCTCGAAGAGAACCCGAGGCAGCTGCTGCGCACTGGCTAATTCTGCTCGGGACCTGAGCCCGTAGAATGGCCTGAACATGCCGTATCGGGACCTTCGCCACTACCTGGACCGCCTGGACGAGGCTGGCTTGCTGTGCCACGTCACGGCGGAAGTGGACAAGGACTGGGAGATCTCGGCCGTCGCGCGCCAGACGTTTCGCCGCATCCCGCAGGAGAAGCGGCCGGCGCTGATGTTCGAGAACGTCAAGGGCCACGACATTCCGCTGGTGGTCGGCGTGCTGGGCGGCTCGCGACGCATCTACTCGTTGGCCATGGAGTGCCCCATCGAGCAGGCCCTAGACCGTTGGGCGGAGGCCACGGCGCACCCGATCGAGCCGCGGGTCGTGAGCGAGGGCGTGTGCCAGGAGGAGGTCTACTGCGATGCCGACGTCGAGCGCGTCAAGCTGCCGGTGCCGGTCTGGACCGTGGGCCAGGACCCTGGGCCGTACCACACCTCGCCGTTCGTCATCTCTAAGGACCCTGAAACGGGCGTGCAGAACGTGGGCACGTATCGGGTCCAGGAGAAGAGCGCCCGCCGGCTGGGGATCATGATCAATCCGCCGCGCAACATGAACCATCACATCCGCAAGAACGACGCGCTTGGCAGGCCCACCGAGGTGGCCATCGTGTTCGGCACCGACCCTGCGATTGGCCTCGCCGCGGTCACGCCCTTTCCCTATGGCGTGGACGAGCTGGCCGTGGCCGGCGGC